>Ga0210406_10001181_pt1 | contig 33046 bp, 29 predicted proteins | sample IncBWC30MmetaG_FD_155454 | JGI IMG/M metagenome (GOLD analysis project Ga0210406, IMG submission 155454) | Forest soil microbial communities from Barre Woods Harvard Forest LTER site, Petersham, Massachusetts, United States - Inc-BW-C-30-M | ecosystem: Environmental > Terrestrial > Soil >... | reverse complement strand
GCCACTTGGCTGCGCATCGCCCAGGTCATTGGTTTGGGCTTTCTGTTCGTGCCTATTACACTGGTGGCGTACATCGGAATTTCGCCGGAGAAGAACAACGCCGTCGCCGGAATCATCAATTTCATGCGCAATATGGGAAGCAGCGTGGGAACCTCCATGGTCACCACGTTGATTGCGCGGCGCTCGCAATTCCATCAGGCTCGGCTGGTCGAGTTCGCCAGGCCCGACAATCCTAATTTCCAAAACTCGGCTAACGGCCTTGCCCAGCATCTTGCTAACTCTGGTTTAGGCGCGCATGAAGCGCAAACGCAGGCTTACGCCAGGATTTACCAAAGCCTGCAAGCGCAGGCCGCAAGCTTGGCATACATCGATACCTTCATGGTTCTTTCCGTCGGGTCGGCGATCATGTTTTTCCTGGCTTTTCTCTTGAAAAAGAATGATCCCGGTGGCGGCGGAGAAGTGGCGGCGGGTTGAGCGAAGTGGAATGATATGTAATTAGGATAGCGTGGAGCGGAAATCGCCGGCATAGGGACCTACATGATCAATATCGTAACCATTGAACGTGAGTACGGAAGTGGCGGCGGAGAAATCGCTCAACGCCTTGCGAACCAGCTGGGCTGGAAGCTTTGGGATCAGCTGTTGACCGAGGAGATCGCCAGGCTTGCCAACTGCCCCAAGGCCGTCGTCGAGGTTCGCGAGGAACGCACGGATCCAATGTACTACCGGCTCTTCAAATCCTTTTTGCGCGGGAGTTATGAAGGCAGCCTGAATGCCCACAAGCTCAACCTGGTCGACAGCGAAAGCATTTTGAAATTTACCGAACGAGTCGTTCAGCAGGCCGCGACAACCGGCAACTCGGTCATCGTCGGTAGAGGGTCGCAGCACTTTCTCAGGAACCGCCCGGATACGTTGCGTGTGTTTCTTTACGCTCCCAGGGAAGATAAAGTGCGCCGCTTGTTGGCTCGCGGCAAGAGTGCCAAGGAAGCCGAGCAACTCGTCGATACCGTTGACCGCGAGCGCGTCGATTTCATCCAGAAGTATTTCCACGTCGAATGGCCGGACCGCGCCGTCTACCACACCCTGATCAACACCACGATCGGCGATGCGGCCGTAGTTCACATCATTCTGGATTTCATGAAAACCATCGAGGCACAAGTTCACGCCTGAGCTCTCGAGCACTACAACAGGTTTCGGCGGCATGTTCGGCCTGATCTTTCACATGGATCTGGGCGTCGTCTTCGTTTGGATCCTCCATATGGCTTTCAAATCCGGACCGACTTCTTCGGAGGTGTCCTTCAAGCCCTTACAATTTTGCTCGCATTCTTTGTTTGCACAGGCACAAGGTTGAACGGCTCTCTACTCCTCGGTAAGAGTCTCCATCGGGGATATCCGTGCGGCACGTTGAGCCGGCAGCAGGCAAGCGGCGAGACACACTACTCCGGTCACGCACGCAGCTCCGGCGAGGATTGGCAGGTTAAGCGGTGGCACGTGGAAGAGCACCGTCCGCATCACTCGGCCTGCCTGCCATGCTCCGATCAATCCCAAAAGAGTTCCGCCAGTTAGCAGACGTAAAGAGAGAGAAAAAAACTGGCTGCGGATCTGCCGAGGTTGCGCCCCCAAGGCCATGCGGACACCGATCTCTCGGCGACGCTGTGCCACGGCGTAGCTCAACACGCCATAGGTTCCGATGGCGGTGAGCAAAAGAGCTATCCCTGAGAAGAAACCAGACAGCAGCGCCGGCGAACGACGCGCGATAAGACTATCGGCAATGCGGGTTTCCATCGACCGCAGATCATTGACTGGCACGTCGGCGTCGATTTGCCGTACTACCTTTTGCAGCGTCAATGCGAACGATTCCGGTGGCAGGCTGGTGCGGACGGCGACGAAGACGCTGTCACCGATGCGAAAGGCGTAGGGATAATAAATCGCGCCCTGGGCTTCGTTTTCCGTGAGCCCCGCCTGTTTCACCCCACCAACAACGCCGACGACAGTGAAAGCTTCGGCATCCTTCCCCGCTTCGGAGCCGTCCCACAGACGTTGGCCAATCGCGCTGGCGTGCGGCCAGTAATATCGCGCGAAGTCTTCATCCACAACGCAGACTCGCTCGGAGCGACGTGAATCGTCGGGGGTGAGGAAACGTCCTGCCCGCAGGGAGAAACCCATCGCGCGAAAATAGTCGCCCGCGACGCCGTACGAATAGTGCCCTCGCACGGATTCGCCAGGGCGGAGAACGTGACCCATTACGGTGGCGGCGCTTTTGCCGATGTTGCCACTGAAAGGCACATTGTTGACCACGCCTGCGGCCAACACTCCCGGTAGGTGGCCGAGTTTGTCCGTCAAGCTTTCCATAAATTTCACACGGCCTGCCTCCGAGTAGTTTGCCCATGGAAGCAAGATTTGCCCAGTGAGGACGTGGTCGGGCCGGAAGCCCGGAGAGACGGCTATCACTCGGTGAAGACTGAGGCCGAGTAGACCGGCTCCGGCTAACAGCATGAACGCCAAGGCAATCTGAGAGACGATGAAACTGTGACGCAGGATTTGAGCACCGTGCCCGCTCGTGCCGCCTCGGCTCTCCGATTGAAGTGCGTTACCGAGATGCCGTCGAAGATTGAACCAAGCGATGGGCACTGCGAACACGATGCCCATGATGATGGCTGCGACCAGCGCGACCAACGCCAATCGCGCATCGAAGACGATGCGACTTCCCAAAGGTAGGCGATCAGCACCCAACATGCGCAGGAGGTGGATTCCGCCAGCGCCGACGGCGAGTCCGAGTAGTCCTCCGACTAACGTGAGCAACGTGGTCTCGACTACCACTTCGCTCACCACGTATCCTCGACTTGCGCCAAGCGCCTGGCGAACGGCTAATTCTTTAATCCGACCGCTGGCACGCACGAGAAGCAGGTTTACAAGGTTGACTGCACCAATCAAGAGAAGAACAAGTACGCCTGCTTCCAGCAGCAACAGAGTGGGACGGATGGCTGCGACGTAGTCCGCGTGCAATGGCACTACCACGGAACGAAAGCCCGCATCGGCAATCATCTTGGCCTGCGGGTCGTCGACTTCCAGTGCCGCGTTCTTCGCGTCGATCTCCGACTGGGCTTGTGCCAGCGTGGCGTCCGGTTGGAGGCGGGCAATCATTTGGATCACATTTCCGCCGGAATGCCGGTGCGATGGCGCGCGATCTTCCGGGCGCGATGCAAGAGGCAGAAACACCCGGGCATCGGAAGAGAGAAAGCGGAAGCTGGGAGGCAACACGCCGATCACCGTTCTGGGAACGCTGTTTACGCGAATCTGCTTTCCAATCACGTTGGAGTCGGCGTTGTATCGCTGCCGCCAAAACGAGTCGGAAAGAATGGCAACGTGGTCGGTATCGGAAGTGGTTTCCTCGTCCGTGAAAGTCCGTCCGATCGCAGGGCCAAGCCCGAGAGTGGAGAAAAAATCCGGAGACACGCGCATGGTCTGGAGGCGCTCTGTCGAGCCGGGCTCACCGACAATCTCCGTTCCATAGGCGTAGATCGAGAGCGAGGCGAGGGCAGGAATACGACCGCGGCGTTCGTAATAGTTGGTTAGCGAGGAGCCGTCGCGATCGACCCCAGCTTTCGGATAGGTATTGAATATCGTCATGAGCCGGTCGGGTTCGGGAAATGGCAGGGGGCGGAGCAGCACCGAATCGATGACGGCAAAAATCGTCAGATTCGCGCCGAAGCAAAGGGCGAGTGTCAGAAGGGCGGTAGCTGTAAATGCCGGGGTCTTTCGCAGCAACCGGGCGGCGTAATTCAGCTGCCTGCGAAACTCGTCAATGAAATGCACCCCAAAGGCCTCCCGGCAGTCCGCTTTGATGTTGATAGGGCTACCGAGCTCCACCCGCACCAGGCGGGCCGCTTTTTCCCGTGACATGCCGGAGCGCACCAGGTCGTCCGTGTATTGCTCGATGTGGAATTGGAGCTCCTCGGACATTCCCTCTTCGAAATCGCGCCGCCGAGTGAGCGCACGAAACAGAGAACGCAGGCGATTGATCACATTTGCTCCTGTTTGCGGGCCAGGCTCCAAAAACTCAGAGTACCGCCATTCCCGTCCGCTATACCGACGTTCGCAAAGAAGCGGGCATCACCTTTTTTCAAGACGCCAGCGTGATGTCGCAAAGCGACTTGCGGCTGCACTTTGGTGTGGGCAAGGCGCAGACCATCGACGTGATGGAAGTGAAATGGCCAACCACGCAGAAAATCGAACGATTCACGGCGGTGAAGGTGAATCAAATTCTGACCATTCGTGAGGGCAGCGGAATTGTTTCGCCGGTCACCCTCAAACCGAAATAGCTTCGCGCGATTCATTATTCTTGCCTTTGCATGGCTATTTCTCTGGCTTCCCCGGCGGCGCGGGCGTTTGCGGTTGGTCTTGCAGTACGATCAGGAATTGGCGGATTTCGCGGCGCTGCTGCTCGATGGCGGCGGCTTCGGTTTTGGCGGCTTCTTTGTAGAGTTGCATTTGCTGCTCGGACTTCAGATCTTCGCCCATACGTTTGTGGGCCAGCGCGAGGCGGTAATGCGCTTCGCTGGATTGCGGATTTGCTTCGATAGCTTTTTTGTAGGCGCGGATGGCTTGCATGGGGTTTCCTTGCGCGGCGTACAAAATTCCGAGTTGCACGTAGGCCTCGTCGAGCTTGGGATCGGCGGTCACCGCCATTTGCAGCAGCGCTTCGGCTTGCTGCAAGGCGGGGGAATTTTCCGGGCCCCTGGATTGCTTCCAGAGCGCGACAGCGTAGTAGTAGTTGCCCAGTGCGTTTGCGGGCTGGCCGTGCGTGAAGCGCGCGAGCTTTTCCGCGACGCAGGGAAGCGGATCGGGGGCGGCTTTTTCCATTTTGCCGAGGAAAAGATAGGGCGTGGGATCGGCGGGTTGCAAATCGGAAGCTTCGCAGACGCGGCGCGCGGCGTCGGCGTAAGCTCCGCTGGCGTAGAGAGCGGCGCCGAGGCCGGCGAGCATGCGCGCGGATTTGGGATGCGCGGCGGATCCCTTGGTGAAAACCTCGGCGGCGGGTTTGATGGCGCGGTGGAGGAGCAACTCAGTTCCCCAGGCGAAATAATTTTGCTCGCTGGGATCGAGGTGAACCGCTTGTTCGTATTCGCGGACGGCTGCGAGAGGATCGCCGGAGCGCTCCGCGCGATCGCCCAGCAAACGATGTGAGTCCGCGGCGCGCATCGTCTCCGATGTGGAGACGGTCGCCGCGCCTGGCTCGGCCGATTTTAGCGTGGCGGTTTCCCTGGCGAGCGACTCGCTGGTGCGCAGTTTGGTGTCGGAACCGTGGCCGCCAACGTTGGTCCAATCGGTGACGCCAGCTACGGTGAAACTGGGCTTGTCGTCAAATTCCATCGCCGCGGAGGTTCCGGCGGATTTCTTGGCACTTGGAGACGGCGATTGGCTGGCCGGCGAACTCTCCAGAACCAGATCGATCTGCTTCTTTTCCCCCAGCGAGAGCAGCAGCGATGCAGAAGCCGGCGCGCGCATTCCGGCCTTCTCTGCCCGGACGGTGTACGTGCCGGGCCGAAACGTGAGAAAGGAGAAGGCGCCGTCTGCTTTTGTTTTGGTTTCAACGGAGGCAGCGGTGGCTTTTTCTTCAAAGACGACGGAGGCGTCGGCGATAGGATTGCCGGCAGAGTCGCGCACGGTTCCGGATACCATGATCGCAGGCCGCGGCTCGGCTGCGGGAGTTTGCGCAAAGGTTGCCGATGAAGACAGGATCAGGAGGAGAACGGCAGCGACGCAGGAGCGCATCCTTTTCCCGGCGTGCATTCGCAAGTGGCTCATCGGTGGCATTTTACGCTTCCAATCGGGAGAGTGTGGGCAGCGCGTAAGTGTCGGGTACCCCCCTCCCCCGGTTTTTCATAAGTGTTCATTCTAAAGGTAGTTAAGGTCGTTTGCCTTGATACGCTTTTACAAGTGTTCATTCTAAAGGTGGTTAGAGCAAGGCGGGTGGTGAGTAGTGGGTGGGCAGTGGGTGGCTGAAACGGAGATCGCGGTACCCCCCACCCGGGTGTTTTGTGAAAAGAGGCTGCAAGCTGTTGAAAATAAAGGACAGGGGCTACAGAATAACGGCAAAGAGGCTGCAAAGGGTTGACAGGTCGAGAGTTAGGGCAGGAGCGACGGGTGGGGCCGGAGAGCATCCGGCAAGGGAGCTTTGAGATTTGGGCCGGGACGGGGGCGACCATGGGGAAGGGTAGCGCGGGGGTTTGTTGGAAGTAAAGTAAAAAGCAGCGAATGGCGGAATTTCGGGGTCGAATGGCTATTAGGAGCAGCGAACGGCGGCGAGCCGGAAGAGAAGAATTCACGTCCGGCACCGGCCAGCGGGCCGCGTGACGAATGAAACGGATTACTTCCTCATTGCCGACGATCCGGGAATATACACCTCCGGTTTGTGGACACTTGCGCGTTTATCGATACTAATCCGACGAACCGATAGCTTCCGGTTTGCACCTGCGAGCTCAACCGGTCGATGCAACACCATCTAGTCAGTTGATCCGACAGCACTTCCCCATGGAGAAGCGCTGTCCAACTGTGACCCCAACTAGACCCTTGCCAGGATGGTGTTCCGCTTGAATCAACGCTCGCGAACGACTGTTAGCAATTGAGGCCCATGTAAGTGGATTTCGGCCTAGTGTTGCGTCGACCCATTGAATCCACCCCGTTAATCGGGACTTACGCGACTAGTCGCAGATCCCTGCGGTGATTTCCGAACCGCCGATAGGCCAGAATGCAGTCTAACCAGCAGCCGAGGGGACGCTGCTGCATTCAGCGCCGGTTTAGGCTTGGCACCCCTGATCACGAGCCAGAGCATGGTTGCCACTGATTACCGTAACGAGTCCATGGAAGGGAGTTTGCGTTGCCTTTGCCACTTCGGCTGCCTAGGATGGGAGCAAAGATCAGGGTACCCAAGCCGAAGAGGTAATCGTCGTGACATGCTCGGGATGGATGCGGCTCATCGGCGTCTGGCTGCTTGCGGCGAGCGCCATGCCTGTGGCTTCACAACCGGGCAGCGCAGTCCAGGAGCCGGGCCAGCTCAAGGTCGTTCAGGTGAAAGAGCCCGATGGCCAAATTCTGAGCTACGGTGATCTATCGCGCCCGACCGAGGTATCGCTCGGTGGAACGAGTCGTGCGCGAGAGGCGCGCCTCAAGCTAAAGATCCAAGGCGCGTCAGGCTCCTCGTCTCTGTTTTTTATCCGGAAGCGCCGCTCGGGATTTGTGGAGATCGACATCAACCGCGGAAACATCACGGGTCTACAGCCCCCGCAACAATTCGGAAAGGATTTTCTGACCTACGTCCTATGGGCGGTGTCGGGGGATGGGAAAGCGTCGAACCTCGGCGAAATCCCTTCGGGGGGCCAAAAACCCATCAGCATCAACGCGAGGACGCCTTATCAAGCTTTCTGGCTGATGGTGACAGCCGAGCCAGACTTTGCTGTGGTGGATCCGAGCCCGCAGGTAGTCCTCTACAGCATAGACGAGGCTGCGCGCAAGGAGCGAACCGAGAAAACAGAGAAAAAAGCCCCACCTAAGAAAGCAAACCTGTTCTTCTATACTCACTACTCCGATTATGATTCGGCTCCCACAGCGGTGGAGGCTGCGCCCAACGAACTGCTGCAGGCGAGAAAGGCCGTGGAACTGGCGTCGCGGTCAGGCATCTCGGGTCTGGAGAGTTCCTCGGGGGCCGGCGAGACGCGAGGGGGGAGCCATACTCGGGGGATCCTTACGCGTGCGGAATCTTTCCTTGGCCAGGCGGAGAGCGCCTACAAAAAGCATCCCAAGGAGAACAATGTTGTGCAGCCTGCGCGCACGGCGGCGCAGGTTGCTGAAAACGCGCGCGCCCTTGCCCTCGGCGCGGCAGGAAACAGCTTGATTCGGCAACTCGAGGAAGAACTGGCAAGGGTTCGCGCTGAGCTGGAAGAGACGCGAGCGGAACTGTCCAAGGCAAAGGCGAGGCCGTCAGGGGATCCCGTGACATCGAGTCCGGAAGCCTCAGGACCGGAGGCTGCAACTGCGCCATTGGCTAAGCCTAGTGTGGCGAGCCAACTGGCAAGAATTATCTCGAAGCCGAGCGTCTGGTTTGGCCTGATTGGCTGGGGCGTAGCCATTTTACTTCTCCTTCGCCGGCAACCGAGTTGAGCCGGCTCCTTCCACGCGATCGGATAACGCCGGCATTATCTGAAACTATAAACCCCACTACTTGGTGTCTGGACCCCAACGAGAAAATTGTTATGGTGAGAAAAACATGCGGCGTATCGTTGCCACAGTTCGGTGGCTGAGCGGCCTGGTTACGCCGGGCGCCTGGTTGCTGCTTGCGGCCTGGGGCTTGCAGCAGGAGGAGCCAGCCCGCCTTGCGTTAGCTCCTTACGCTCGCTTCTTCTGCTACGGGGCGCTGGCGGGAGCCGTGCTGGTCAGCTGGTACTACAGCCAAGGCCGGGTGTTGTTTTCTGCTCTTGTCGTCGGCCTGACCGTTTGGGGCGTAGAGACGCTGCCAGCCTCCGCTGAGGTTTCGAAACTGGCGGCAGCTTTTCTTCTGCCTCTAAACGTTGCGCTGTTTGCGTCTCTGAGCGAGCGCGGCACAACGACGCTCAGCGGCCTATTGAAGATGGTTTTAGTCACGATACAGAGTGCCGGCGTGATTATGCTGGGTGAGATACGAGGGGGCCGACTCGACGCTTTTCTGCGCTGGGGCCAAGACCCTGCGGGCGCTACTTGGATTCCACTTACTCACAAGCTTTCCTTCGCAGCAGCGTCGCTCACGCTGCTGGGCCTGGCAGCGATCCGGCGGACGAGAGTTGAGGCGGCGCTGTTCTGGGCGCTGGTGGCGGCATTCATGGGTCTGAGGCGGACAGGAAATGACGAGCCATTGTTTTACTTCGGCGCCGCGGGCCTGATCCTGTTCTACGCGGTGCTTGAGCACGGCTATGAAATAGCGCACCGCGATGAACTGACAGGACTGCCCGGGCGGCGCGCCCTCAAAGAAGGCATGTTGGAACTGGGCGGCCGCTATGCGGTGGCAATGTGCGACGTGGACCACTTCAAAACCTTCAACGACACCTTTGGGCACGAAGCGGGCGACCAGGTTCTCAGGTTCATCGGCTCGAAGCTTTCGCAGGTAGGAGGCGGAGCACGCGCGTTCCGCTACGGTGGGGAAGAGTTCACCGTGGTGTTTCCGGGGCGCAGCGCGGAGGAAGCGCAGCCTTTTGTTGAGTCGCTGCGTGAAGCGATTGCTACGAGCAGCTTCGGCTTGCGAGCGCCCGGGCGTCCTGAGAAGAAACGCGAGCACGCGTCTGAGGCGCCCATTTTTGTAACCATCACAATTAGCATCGGCGTGGCGGAGAACTCCAAGAAGCTCTCGACGCCAGAGCTGGTGCTCGAGGCCGCAGACGGGGCACTCTACCGCGCCAAAGAGTCTGGGCGGAACTGCGTGCAACTCGCCCAGAGCATCCCTGCTTAAAATTCTGCAGGGGCGCCCCCATACTCAATGCGTCGCAGTCGGCGTCCACCTGACGTTGGTTTGTATTCGGATTCGATCCATCTCCGCTGGCGAAAAGCGCATTGCAGAAGCACCTCAAGTCTGCGATACAGGTATTTATGAGGGCTTACGGTCGTATTCCAGCCAAGTAGGACGGCAATAGATTCAGCACACCTAGCCGCAAGTGGCTTCTTCGGCCATTACTAATGGGATGGTCCGCCGCTTCTACGGTGCGGATTAGTCCTGAGAAGTCGGCTTGTAGGCAGTGATCTCCGCGCTTAACATCGATCCTGGACGGATGACGGGCTATCCGGAAGTTGAGACGGATGGACGTGGTGGAGCTACAATAATCTTGCTGGGCGAAACGGAAGCGGGCTCTGCAGGGACGCAACCATGCCGAGGGGTAGCCTGGTGATGGTATCGATGCCTCGGAAATCCCCGCCCGAAGCGCGGAATACTCACTAACGGAGAGCGCCCTCTCTCCATTTCAGGCTGAACCAACAAGCGGAGGCAATGGTGAAAAAACTGATCGTTCTGGTCCTGGCTTTCCCTTTCCTTGCCGCGACGATGGCCAGCGGCCAAGACGCCGGAAGAAACGCTTTGGTCGAGCGCGTCGGCGACACGGGATTCGTCCGGGTCGACGTGGAGAGCTTTCCCTCGCTCGACGCGCGCCAGCAGCAGCTGGCCTTCTGGCTGGCGCAAGCCTCGATTGCCGTGGATCCGATCGCTTACGCGCAGTTCTCGCGCTTTGGGTTGCGCCAGAAGCGATTGCTGGAAGGAATCTTGGTCCACGCGAACAGCAGCGAGGCTTCCGGCTATGACAAGATCGCCGAGTTCACGAAACTTTTCTGGGCCAATCGCGGCAATCACAACGAGCTCACCTCGCAAAAATTTCTTCCGTCGTTCACCTTCGAGGACCTGCAAAGAGCCGCGCTGGCCGCGCAGAAAAACGGCGCCTTTGCGTCTCCCTACGCCGATCTTCCTGCGCTTGGCACGTCCGAGCAATTGAATCGCGAGCTCGCCGAGCTCCGCGCCTCGCTCTTCGATCCCAATTTCGAGCCGATGCTCACCGCCAAAAGTCCTCGCGCCGGCCAGGACATCCTCCAGGCCAGCTCGAACACTTTCTATGAAGGCGTGACGCTCGCGAATCTGAATAATTTTCACGATGCCTACCCGCTCGACTCGCGCGTCGTCAAGGGCAAAGACGGGAAGCTTCACGAGGAGGTCTATCGCGCGGGCACTCCGGATGGCAAGATTCCTCCGGGCCTCTACGCTATTTTCCTGAAACGCGCCAACGAGTATCTCGCCAAGGCCCAGCAATTTGCCGAGCCCGGCCAGGCCAAGGTCATCGGCGATCTCATCCGGTACTATCAAACCGGCAGTCCCGCGGATTGGCTCCAGTTCGGCACCGATTGGGTGCAAAACAACGCCACGGTGGACTTCGCCAACGGCTTCATCGAGGTATATCGCGACGCTCGGGGCGCAAAGGGCAGCTCGCAGAGTTTCGTCAGCATCACCGACAAGCCCATCACCGACACGATGATCCGCCTCGGCGAGAATGCCGATTACTTCGAGCAGAAGGCTCCCTGGGATGCGCAGTACAAGAAGCATTCCTTTAAACCTCCCGTCGTCAAGGCCATCGAGACGCTCGTGGAGACCGGCGACTTTAGCGTGGGCACCGTCGGCGATAATCTTCCGAACGAAAACGAAATCCACGAGAAATACGGCACCAAGAATTTTCTTTTTACCAGCAGCACGCGCGCTCTCAACAACGCCTCCGGCCACACGGCCTTCGAAGAATTTGCCGCTACGCCCGAAATCGCGGCGCGCAACCGGAAATACGGCGGCGAAGCGGGAAACCTGTTGATTGCGCTACACGAAGTCATCGGCCACGGTTCGGGGAAACTAAGCGAGCGCGTGAAGGGCGGCGCGGAGCCCTACCTGAAGGAATATTTTTCCACGCTCGAAGAAGGCCGCGCCGACCTGATGGCTCTGTGGAACGCCTGGGATCCCAAGCTGAAGGAACTCGGGCTGGTGTCCAATCAGGAGGAAGTCGCGAAGGCGATGTACGACGGCGCGGCCCTGGTTGCGCTCACCCAACTGCGGCGCATTTCGCATGGCGACACGATCGAAGAGGACCACGACCGCGACCGTCAGCTGATCGTCAATTTCATCCGCAACCGTGTTCCCGGGGCCATCGAGCAGTTCGACCGCAACGGCAAGACCTATATTGAGGTGCAGGACTATCCGAAAATGCGGCAAGGGGTGGGAATGCTGCTGGCCGAACTCATGCGGATCAAGGCCGAGGGCGACTACGCGGCCATTAAGGAACTCGTCGACCAATACGGGGTGCACTTCGATCCCGCGCTTCGGGACCAGATTGTCGCGCGTTATCAGAAGCTGGGCCTTCCCACGTACTGGGCGGGCATCAACTCCCTGTTGTCCGCGCAGTCCGGGCCCGACGGCAAGATCCAAGCGGTGCAGCTCAGCTATCCGCACTCCGTTGAGGAGCAATACCTGGCATACGCGTCCATGTACGATCGCTCTCTGTCCGCGCCCAAGCGTTCTGCGACAGGCGCAAAGTGAGGACAAAACGAGCACGAGGCAGGAAGTTTTTGGAAGGCATTAACATCTCGCAGGCCACGCCATGCAACTGATTAGAACCGGCTTAGCGCAAAGTCGCGATCTGCAACGCGCTGGTATTTTTGACAGTTCCCTCGAGCCGCGAATAAACCTATTCTCGCGATGCCGAACCTCAAAAAGGGGGTCCGGCTGAAGATATTCTCCCCCAGGTGCGAGGCAAATGACGTCCAAGGCCGAGACAATGGTCGGCTACGGCGCATGTTGCCAACTCCCTCCTGGTAGCGGCGTTGATTGGTGGACATCGGAACATTTCCTCCTTCGGTGTTACCAGGTACTAGGGCAGCTTCGGTGTTGCAACCACCAGAGCTGCCCGCGCTGTTTTTAAGGCACTTGTATCGCATGGCCGAGGTTATCGGTCCCTTCCGGAGTCCAGAGATGAAAATCCGAAATCGTGCAGTTCCCCGCGCGTGCCGCATTTTGCTCCTCACGCCCTTGCTGGCGTGTTTTTGTTCCGCGGCCCTGGCGAACCGAAAAGACGTGGTCATCATGAACAATGGCGACCATTTCACCGGGCAAGTGAAGCGGCTGCAAGACGGTTTGTTGTACGTGGAGACAGACTATGTGTCCGGAAATATCGGGCTGGACTGGGATCAAGTGCAATCGGTCCAGAGCACCGCGACCTACCGAATTGTGTTGAACAACGGTAAAAGACTGGAAGGAAAGATTGAAAAGCGATCCGGCGAAAAAGCAAAGAGCGAAGACTTTGTGATTCGGGAAGCGACCGAGGAAGTGCAGGTCCCCTCAGCGGCCATCGCAAGCATTGACACAAAAAACCCGACGTTCTGGCGGGAATTGAAGGGGGCCATTGATTTTGGATACAGCTTTAACAGCGGGAACGGCCAGTCGACATTGAACGCGGCCACCAGGGCGGCGTACGAGACTCCGGGATGGAAGGTAGCGACCTCGCTCGATTCAACGTTCAGCGGCCAGTCGGGATCGTCCAAGACGAATCGCGAAGACTTGGAGGCGACGTTCACCAAGTTTCTTAACGGAAATTCCTTCGTCGCGGCGCTCTCCGGTTTTCTGCACAGCAACCAACAAGATTTGAATTTGCGCACAACCCTGGGCGGTGGTTATGGACGGTACTTTAAACGCACAACGAGCAGCAACCTCGAATGGCTCGGCGGCATTGTGTACGCGCAAGAGTCCTACGACACCAGCGCAGGTAAACCATCCAATCAGAACCTGGAGTCGGTCTTGGGATTGCAATACAACTATATTCGCTTCAACGTTGGGGAGGTCAATTCTCAGTTGCTGGCATTTCCGGGACTGACGGACGCCGGGCGTATACGCATGAAGACGAATAATGCGCTCACGATCAAACTCAGAAACAACTTTCACCTCGTCTTCACGCTTTGGGATGACTTCGACAGCCGGCCGCCGGTGACGGCAAAGAAGAATGAGCTGGGGATCAGTTCGGGGATTGGCTGGTCCTTTTAGCCGGCAATGACGCGCGTGAAGATCGTGGAGCAAAGGTCATTGATTGCACGCGCCGTAGTCCTTGATGAGCTTCTCGACTTGAAACGACGACCTTCCGCTGGAGTCCTTGCTCTTTTTGCCCTTTAGCGTAACTCGCTGGCCGGCTTTCAGAGCGGCGGAATCACCAGATAGCGTGTAGGCCCTTTTGTCTTTTTCGTTTTGCAGGGTCAAAGCGTCCGAGCCGAAGGCAAGGCATCCAGTGATGGAGGGATGCTTGTGCGTCTCATGATAGACGAGGATGCCCACCACGGTCAGACCCGCGGCCGCCCCAGCGATGATGCCGACGACCTCGCCTTTGCTGGGGCCGATGGTTCCAAGATTCCCGCCGATTTGAGAAAAAGCAGGCAGGGCAACGAGCAGACAAAGAGCCAGCCCGGCGGATGTGCGAAGCAGGGATGCAAGGTTCATGGCGAAATCTCCTTTTGGGTCCCAGAGGCGGCCACTACGTGGAGCCTACGGAGCACGCTCGCACGTCGCAAGCGACAAGGAACGACATCGTGCGCTGCTTGCCACGATGTCGTTGTTTTTCGCCTGCAGCGACGGCATCGTTTGGGTCTTGTTTTCGTTGCGGGAACGCAGGGTTGATAGCCGCCGGTGCGCGACAATTTTAAACAAGCATTAACCTGCATTCATAAGAGGTTCACACGCCATCGCCTATAAAGCTGTGAGCGCGACCAGCGCTTGGGGAATGTACTCCGACCAGCTGGGAAAGTGCTGGCCAACAGTTAAACAGGAGGGATGGCATGAATTTTGTGAAGTGGTTTGCATTGAAGACCTGCATGGCGCTGACGGTGTGTCTGGTGTTGTCGGCGGGCGCGTCATCGCAGGGCAGCAAGGGCACGATTCGGGGGCGCGTAACGGATGCATCCGGCGCCGCTCTAGTGGGCGCAGAGGTGCTCTTGCAACAAAACGGAGCGAGTGTTGTTACCGACGCGCAGGGGCAATTCTTCCTCAACGATTTGGATCCCGGGACTTACACGGTGGAGATTTCCTACGTCGGGTTTACTCCGATGAAGAAGGATACGGGGGTCGTGGCCGGGCAGACGGCGAGTCTTGACACGAAGATGGAAGTGGAATCCGTGAACTTGCAAGTACTGGTGACCGCGGACCGGGCAGCCGGGGAGGCGGAAGCGGTGAATCGCGAGAGGAATGCCGATAACATCGTGCAGGTGTTGCCGGCGGATGTGATTCGTAGTTTGCCCAATGCGAACATGGCGGATGCGCTGGGGCGTTTGCCGAGCGTCAGCATCGAACGCGACGAAGGCGAAGGCAAGTACGTGCAAGTCCGCGGAACGGAGCCGCGGCTGACGAACACGACGATCGACGGCGTGAACGTGCCGTCGCCGGAATCCGGGGTTCGGCAGATCAAATTTGATGCGATACCGGCAGACATTGTGGAGTCCGTGGAAATCAACAAGACCTTACAGGCGAACATGGACGGCGACGGGATCGGCGGCTCGATCAATTTGGTGACCAAGACGGCTACGGAGAAACCGACGATCGCACTGAGTGGAATGGGCGGCTACATGCCAATCGAAGGGGGCCGGCCGCAAGTGGAAACCACCGCAACGGTAGGACAGCGATTCGGGCGTGAGAAGAAGTTCGGGATTCTGGTGGGTGGCTCCTACGACTGGACAGGCCGCGGTATCGATGACATTGAGCCGGTTTCGGACCTGGCGACTTTGGCGAATGGATCGACGGCGCTGTGGAAAGATTCCATCGACATTCGCGAATACCGCTACTACCGCACGCGCTGGGGCATCACGAGCAGCGCGGATTACAAACTCGGCGAAGGATCGAACATTTACGCGCGCTTGCTCTATTCGGATTTCCAGAATTACGGCGACCGCTGGGTTTATTCTTTCACGGACAACTCGAACGCCAACGTACTGATGCCCACAGGCGGCGGCACGACATCCTTTAACAACTCCAACCGGCGGCCGGATATCGCTATCGGCAGCCTGCTAATTGGCGGCAAGCACGTACAAACCAGCACATGGTTTGCGTGGGATGTGTCGGCTTCGAGGTCTCGGGATGTCGACCGGGCCGGCGGGCAAGCCAACTTCAACAGCACGCTGGCCAGCAGCAACTGTCAGTTCGATCCGGCTGCGACCACAAACATATTTCGGCCACAGTGGACGCCAGCGTGCTACGCGGAGGTAGCCGATCCGTCGACGCTTACGTTGGACCACACGTCGGTGGGGCACGGGCTAAGCGCGCAACTCAATTTGCAATTCACCGGTGCGGTGGCCAAGCGCTATCATCTGGGTTCGCACCTGGCAAGCATTGAAGTGGGGGGCAAATTCCGCAACGCGCACAAGTTCGATGACACGTATGGGGTAAGGTTCGACGTCAACCCGGGCGTGACGGTGCCGCTGAACCAATTCCCCAACGCACTGACGAACAATAACTATTACGGCGGCAGTTACAAGCTTGGCTACAACCCGTATTACCAGTCTGTACGAGACTTTGTGAACAGCAACCTAGGGGAATTCGCGGTTTCGAGCACGCAAGGCGTCGATCCGGCAAACTATAGTCTTATCGAAAAGGTTTCGGCCGGGTATTTGATGAACACAATCGACTTCAGCAGCAAAGTGCGAGTGGTGGCGGGGGTGCGGTTCGAAGGCACGCAACTGGACACGTTGTCGTTCGACAACCAGACGAACACGCTGTCGGACAAGGCCAGCGGGTCGTACGTGAAGGTCCTGCCCAGCGTTTCGTTGCGCTACGCGCTCACGCCTAACACAAACCTGCGGTTCGTTTATGGGCGCGGCCTCTCGCGGCCTGACCCGCAGGACATCGCGCAATCCGTGACGTTCACCACGACAGGCAGCCCGGGCAGCCTGAAGAATACGGCGACGCTGGGCAACCCGAATCTGAAAGCGGAAACGGCAGACAACTTCGACGTGCTGGTGGAGCACTATCTGAATCCGTTCGGAATGATCTCGGCGGGATATTTTTACAAGAGGCTAACGGATCCGATCGTGACGAAGACTTTCGTTCTTCAGAACTTTCAGCCGTCGCCCATTGCGCCTGCCGGGGCCTACACGGTCACACAACCGACCAATGCTGGGGACGCATGGATTTCCGGGTTCGAGGCCGCGTACATCCAGCACCTGACATTCCTGCCCGGGAAACTGGGCGGGCTGGGGATTTCCGCAAATTATGGATACACAGCGTCGCAAGCTAACGGCTTGGACGGCCGTTCGGATCATCCGAGGCTGCTACGCAATGCGCCGAACACCTGGAACCTTAGCCCGACGTACGATCGCGGGCGCGTCTCGCTGCGTGTGGGGCTGTCCTACAATCAAGCGAACATCGCCAGCTATAATTTTCAGGACGGCTCAGACGGTTCGACTCCGACGCCGGGAGGCTTGAAGGGACCGTTCGGCGACATTTACTTCTACTCGCACTTGCAGGTGGACGCGCAAGGAAGTTTGCGGCTGGGCCACGGGCTCAACTTCATCATGTACGGGCTGAACCTTACGAACGAGGTGTTTGGTTTCTATCAGGGCAGCTCGCAATTCATGATTCAGCGGGAATACTACACGCCGACGATTGCCGCCGGGTTCCGGTGGTCGCCGCTGCGCGAGAAGTAGGCGAATTACAGAGCTCGCGACGGAATGCTGCTTGATCCGTCGCGAGCTTTTCCCTTTTTAGCCCACAAACACGCGAGAATCATATTTACGCTGCGTTAAGGTCGGCTGGGGCAAACTTCCAGGCAAAGAGGGTGCCGATGAGATTGAAATGGTTTGGCTGGGTGTGCGCGGCCGGTTTCTCCGGATTGCTTGCGTTATCGAGCGGCCAAACGAAGCTGGCCGTCAAGGCTGCGCCGCCGGATGAAACGGCCGTTCTCGTTGGAGCCGGCGACATCGCCGACTGCGCTGATCTTTCGGGAGCGGAAGCCACGGCGAAATTGTTGGAGCAGATTCCGGGGACGGTGATGGCGGTGGGCGATCTCGCTTACCCCGACGGATCGAAGAAAAATTTCACCTGTTACGAGCAGACATGGGGCCGGGTGAAGGCACGCACGCGGCCAGCGCCGGGCAACCACGAATTCCACGCCGCGATGGCGACGCCGTACTTCGATTATTTCGGCGCAGCCGCCGGAGACACGAAGAATGGGTATTACAGCTATGAGCTGGGAACGTGGCACATCGTGGCGTTGAACAGCGAGTGCAAGGACATTGGGGGATGCGACGCGAATTCGCGCGAGGTTAAGTGGCTGCGCGCCGATTTGGCAGCTCATCCGACAGCTTGCACGCTGGCGTATTTTCATAAGCCGCTGTTCAGCTCCGGCAGCGCGCACGGAAATGATCCGGAGATGAAGCCGCTGTGGCAAGCACTGTACGATGGGAATGCCGAGGTGGTGATCAACGGGCATGACCACAACTATGAGCGCTTTGCACCACAGAACCCGGACGGAGTGAGAGACGCGGCGCGCGGAATTCGCGAATTCGTGGTGGGGACGGGCGGGAAGGGGCACCGGCCGATGGCGCTCCTCAAACCGAACAGCGAATCGCAAAACGCGGATACGTTTGGCGTGCTGAAGCTGACGTTGCGAGCAGGAGCATACGACTGGCAGTTCATTCCCGAGGCGGGAAAGAGTTTTACGGATTCAGGCACCGGGAAGTGCCACTAGGCAGACAAGATCACAGCTCACGGCCTGAAGGCTGCGCTACTTGGGCGTCGAAATCGTTTCACTCTGAGGCGCTTGGCTTTGGAGGTCGCCATCGCCGGCGCCGGTGATCAGGCGGGCGCCGCGGCTGAAGGTCAGAAACTCGAAGCCCCACTGGACAAAAACCAGCACGCGATTCTGGAACTCCACAATGTACATGAGGTGAATAAACAGCCAGATGAGCCAGGCTGGCAAGCCCGAGAAGTGCAGGCCGAAGACGTTGGCCACAGCGGCGGCACGTCCGATGACGGCCATATCGCCCTTGTCGAAATAGTGAAAGGGCGGGAGGTTTTCCTTGCCCTGTACGCGCGCGCGAATGGTCTTTGCCGCATAGGCACCGCCCTGAATGGCCACTTGCGCGACACCCGGAAGAGGCTTGCCATTCTTTGCTAGCGTCGCGGCGAGATCGCCGACCACGAAAATGTCTGGATAATTCCGGATAGTGAGATCGGGCTGGACCTTGATGCGGCCGCCGGGATCAGTCTCGGCTTTCGTGCGCTCCGCCAGTTTCTTGCCGAAACTGGTGGTCACGACGCCGCCTGCCCATAGGACGGTCTTGGCGGCGAGTTTTTCGGTCGCGTCGCCGCGCTTGTAGGTGACGCCGCTACTATCGATGGCCGTAGCCATCACGCCCTTCATTACTTCGACCCCGAGTCGCTTGACTAGATTTTCGGCCTTTTCCGAAAGATCTGGAGGGTAGGCGCTAAGCACGCGACTTCCGCCCTCCATCAGAATGATGCGCGCTTCTTTTGGATTGATGCGGCGAAAATCATTCTTGAGCGTTTCATTGGCGATCTCGGCGAGGGCGCCGGCCAATTCCAAACCGGTGGCGCCTGCTCCCACGATGACGAACGTGAGCCACTCGCGAGCTTCGGCTTCGGTGTCGGAGCGCTCGGCCCATTCGAAGGCGTAGAGGATTTTGTGCCGGATGGCCGTAGCTTCCTCGATGGTTTTCAGGCTTGGAGCGTATTCGCGCCAGGCGTCATTGCCGTAATAGGAAGTCTTCGAGCCGGTGGCCACAATCAGTGAGTCGTACGCGAAGGCGGCGCCGTCGCGGAGTCTTACTTGCTTCGCATCGGGATCGATATCCGCACCTTCACCCAGCAGGACCAGAGCGTTCTTCTGTTTGCTCAGCACACCGCGCAGCGGGGCGGAGATTTCCCCGGGCGAAAGCGAGCCGGTGGCGACCTGATACAGGAGCGGCTGGAAGAGGTGGAAGTTGCGGCGGTCGATCAAGGTCACTTCCACGGGGGCGCGCCTGAGCTTCTGGGCGGCATTTAACCCGGCGAAGCCACCTCCCAAGATCATGACTCGGTGCTTTTGTGCCATCATCAGCGGCTCGCTCCACGCATCTTTGCGCGCAACCCTGTCACCCGACATGACATCCGATGATTTATAGCCCGGCGTTATAATATCTCACGCCGGCTTCTACCTCGTATGTGGACCAGGGAAACTGCTCGAATCTTCACGCTTGCCGAAGGAATTGGATTCTCCGTCTTCACCGGCTGGTACATTTGGCGCCTGCAGTTCAGCCAACCGCACTTGTGGATGGTATTTCCGGTGTGGTTGGTGATCAGCTTTGCCATCCATCGTGACACGCCGAAGACGCTGGGCTGGCGCGCGGACAACCTGGGACCCGCGGCGCGGCAGGCAGCCGTCGTTTTGGGCATTTGCGTGGCAGGCGTCTGTACCGTAGGACTGTATCTCGGTGCGCTCCATCGACTTCCGGCCCATTTTTTCGAGGGGCACCGTTTCTTCGGCTACTTCTCGTTTTGTCTGCTGCAACAGATCGCGCTTAATTCCTATCTGATGGACCGCTTCCTGTACGCCGTGGAACGCCCTTCGGTGGCCGCGCTGCTATCGAGCATCGTTTTCGCTTTGCTGCACTGGCCCAATCCCGTGCTAGTACCACTTACCCTGGTGGGCGGGTTTGCGATGTGCTGGCTGTTTGCGCGCGAACGCAACATCCTACCGCTTACATTGGGCCAGGCGGTTTTGGGCGGCCTGGTTTGGTGGGCTTTCCCGATCGCCTGGCATCATTCCATGCGTGTGGGGCCGGGGTACTACGCATTTGGCAATCACCTCTGGTAGAGGTGCCAGCGCAGGGACCCTACAAATTAAGATGGCTGTATTTTTCAGAAGTGCCAGGCGCCGAGCGCATTGAGCCGCGCGCATTTTTCTCCCAAACGCCGGGAATTTCCGTGCCGCAGTCCGGGCAGCGTCCATGCTTGAGCCGGTTTTCCGTGACATCGTGCCAGGAACGGCGGATGAGCAACGAGCCGCAGCTTGGGCAACTCGTGTGCGCGCCGTCGCTGTAGATGTTCCCCTCGTACACATAGTGCAGGCCGACCTCACGCGCGATTTGCCTGGCGCGGTGCAGCGTTTCCGGGGGTGTTCGCGGTTTGTCGCGAAGCTTGAAATCGGGGTGAAACGCGGTGAAATGCAGGGGCACGTCGGGACCAAGGTGCGTCAGGATCCATTCGGCGAGTTTGCGCGTCTCGGTGGGATCGTCGTTGAGCGTGGGGATCATCAGGTTGGTGATCTCGAACCAGACATTCGTTTCGTTTTTTAGCCACTGCAGCGTTTCGAGCACCGGCTGGAGATGAGTGAGCGTGATTTTTCCGTAGAAAGTTTCGGTAAAGGCTTTCAGGTCGATGTTGGCGGCGTCGATGTGGTCGTAAATATCGTGAAAAGCTTCACGGGTAATGTAACCGTTGGAAACCATCACCGTCTTTAACCCAAACTTTTTCGCAGCCCGGCAAATGTCGATGACGTACTCGCCCCAGATGGTCGGCTCGTTGTAGGTGAACGCCAGCGAGTCGCAGCCATGCTCTAGAGCGAGCAAGGGGACGTCCTCCGGAGGGACGCGCTGCGAATGGACCTGGTCGTGGCGGGATTTGGAAATGTCCCAGTTCTGGCAGAAGAAGCAGCCCATATTGCAGCCGGCGGTGCCCATGCTGAAGACGCGCGTGCCGGGAAGGAAATGATTCAGCGGTTTTTTTTCAATGGGATCAATTTGCAACGCGGCGGGCGCTCCATATCCCAAGCTGTAGAGCTTGCCGCCTTCATTGATGCGAATGAAGCAGAACCCGGCCTGGCCGGGATTGATGTGGCAGTGGCGCGGGCAGAGATAGCAGTGCACGCGCCCGTTGGCCTCCGGCTCCCACCAGCGCGCTTCGTGCAGGGTCTCAGTTTTCTGGAGGACGTTAAGTTGCGTCAAGCATCCTCCCTTCCTACAAGACCAGTATACGCTTTCACGGAAAGGGAGTTTTGTGAGTGTCTCGTTGCGAGCGGCTAGACGTGAACACGCCGGCGCTGATAGCGGCGCCGCGCTTCTGCCCAATCCACGAATTGCTCCATCTCGTTGCGGTATTTCCACATGAGGTGAAAGAACTTATTGGCGTCCAGGCCTGCGGCTTCGGGTCCGAGAAAGGTCTCGAACCTCCAGCGCAGGTAAGGGCTGTTCCAAGGATTCAGGCGATAACCACGGGCCACAATCCAGTAGTACCGCAACATCTTCCACATTTAGCAAACGTATACAGTGCGGGGACCCTGTACTTCCTCCAGCGGCTAGCCCCCCATCGGGGTTGAGAGGTGCTCATGCACGAGAAGCCAGTTTGCACCACGCTTCTCCCAAATACCAGTGTAGCGGACTTGTGTTTCTGTGGTCTTACCATCTTTTGTTTTTTCGGAGAAATGCATGGAGACGGTGGTCCAGGCCAGCGTGCCGCGCCGAGTAACATTCAAATCCGTACCCGGCACTAGGCTTCCGCTAACCATATTCGCGAACAATTCTCTTTGTACGCCATCGTGATATTCCTTCCAACCGTGATAGGCGAATGGAGCTAAATCGTAGAAGACAAGACCGTTATCCTTGGCATAGAACCTAGCCGGCGCTTCGGCGCTGCCGGAACTCCAAGCCGTGCAGTAGCCTTCGATAAGCTTGCGAAACGTGGCGTCATCCGATGCGCGTTGTTGGGCACGCGCGCCTACAAAGGTGAGCAAACCACCTGCGAAAGCCAAGACAACATACAGCAACCAGCGCCAACGAGCAGGCTGCCCGGAAGAAGACTCAGTGCGACTCATCTCGAATTCCTCGCGCAGATTTGGTCCAGCGGCAATTGAGCCTTTGAAAGTGGGCCTACGCTAGTGCCAATTCGGGAATAAAGCAAGCAATTCTGTCAAATTTCCCGCCGCCGCACCTTGCGCGGCGTCATTCACCCCTCATGGCCCTCCATTCGCCGGTGACCCGGGGATTCTCCCCGAAAAGCGCGTGAACCCCTCTATTGGGGCCCGTACGCTGTCATTCGGGCGGACGAACCAGCGACCCGCCCGGGAGATCAACATGACGCAAGAAACGACCACTGGGCGCAATATCCGCGGTACGGTGGGAACCGCGCTGCTCCTAATTGGTTCGGCGGTTCTAGTGGGGTATTCGGCGGCACTGGCATGGCAATTTCAGGCGGCGCTGGACAGCGCCACCCTGGATTCACTCGGCTTCTTCGGCGGCATTGGCTTGGCTTCGCTGCACGCGGTACGCATCGTGGCGCTCGACCACGCCGCCCTGCTCTCGGTGGTGCAGCGTATCTTGGTATTATGCTCGGCGTTGATTGTGACGCTGATCGGAATCGCTCTTCTGCCGAGGCGAGGCAGGGCGTGACGGCACGCAACGAACGCGACGTGCCCGCGCCGCCCAAAGGAGATCAGTGATGGATGGACCAAACTACGGACAAGAATTCAAGGAACATCTCGAGCAAGAGATTCGGCAGCGGGCCAGCGAAGCGATGAAGCGCCCCAAGGTCATGCTCCTGGGCGATTCCCACTGGGGGTTCATGTGGGGCCTCCTGATCGTTTTGGTCGGCTTGGCGCTGCTCCTTCACCACATGGGCGTAATCCCCTTTGATCCCGTGGCCCGCTTCTGGCCGCTGCTTCTGATCACGTTCGGCGTCATGAATCTGTTGACACGTTCCGGCCGTTTTTTCGGATTCCTCTTAATCCTGGCCGGTGCTTTTCTGCAGCTTAATATACTTGGAATTACGCACTTGAGCTTCGCGGACCTGTGGCCCGTTGCGCTTATAGCGATTGGACTGCTCTTGATGTGGGGATCCTTTGAAACGCGAGGCTTTTTGCGTGCCAAAGCGAAAGCCCTTAATGACTTCCGCGAGAAAGTGGCCGGCGCGGACGTTCCCCCCACTATGCTGAATGCTGTCGCTGTATTCGGGGGTTGTGAACGCCGCGTGGGCACGCCGAATTTCCAGGGAGGTCGAGCCACCGCCGTTTTTGGCGGCATCGAACTGGACCTTCGGGATGCCGACATGGAGGCGGAGGCAATTCTCGAAATCAACTGCATATTTGGCGGAGTGGAAATTCGTGTACCCGAGAGTTGGCATGTGCACTCCCGCAGCCTTCCCGTATTTGGCGGCTACGAAGACAAAACACGCCAGCCGACCAACCCGGGGAAAACAAAAACGCTCATCGTCACCGGGATGATCGTATTCGGAGGCGTGGAAATCAAGAACTGAGCCGCTCCTATGCATCCTCTTCTCACGCGCGAGAGCGCGGCAAACATCCCTGAACGCCCTACCAGCCGGCTCGGTCTTTACTTGCTCTCCTGGGCTCCGATCACAACAATTCTCACTTATTTGATGGCGAAGCCGGCCGGTCTGGGTTGGTGGAATGCCACCTTCTTAGTCGTCCCGCTATGCCTCATCTACGCGTTTGTTTGTCTATCCGCCTGGTATTCCTGCAAAGCGGCACCGATTCAATCTACGCCTCCCAGGCGCTTGTTCCTTACCCATACCGTGGCCGCAGTCCTTGTCAGCTTGCTGTGGATCGAAGTAGCGAAGCTGATTGCCTATCTCTTATCTCAATTGCACTCATTTCAAGGGCTCGATCAAAAATTTGCGCCGCAAGCGCCGCTATTGTTTGCGGCGGGTTTCATGCTTTATTCCCTGGCGGTGGCTTCTCATTACGTGATCCTGGAAATAGAAGGATCCCGAGCCGCGCAGGCTCGCGCGCTGGAGAGCAGCGTTTTCGCACGTGATGCGGAGCTGAAGGCGCTGAAGGCGCAGATCAATCCGCACTTCTTGTTCAACAGCCTTAATTCCATCAGCGCGCTGACCAGCATCGACGCCGGCCGGGCGCGCGAAATGTGCATCCTGCTGGCTGATTTTTTGCGAATGACGCTGGGGCTGGGCGAAAAGGCGCTGGTGCCGCTGCGCGAGGAGCTGGAACTTCTGCAACGCTTTCTGGCGATTGAAAAAGTTCGCCTGGGCGAACGCCTGCATGTCGATGTTCACGTCGAAGCGCAAGCGCAAACGTGCACGCTGCCGCCGCTGCTACTGCAGCCGCTCGTCGAAAACGCCATTATTCACGGCATCGCCCACCTGCCAGCGGGAGGCACGGTGCGCGTTTCGGCGGAATGCAGTGGCGGCCAACTTCATTTGGAGATCGAGAATTCCGTCGATCCCGATGCACCGGCTCCCCGGAAAGGCGGGCGCGGGCTCACGAACGTGCGCCAGCGCCTGGAGGCGCGCTACGGCAAAGATGCGAGCATGAAAACCACGGCCGAGGAAGAATTTTTTCGGGTCAGCATTTCCCTCCCCGCGGAGATGAACGAGGTCCCGGCGCACTCCTCTGAAGACGAACTTGCTCCCGCAAAAGAGGTTCGACTCTGACCGTGCCGGCGCAATCCAAAATTCGCGCACTGCTCGTGGATGACGAAGACCTGGCGCGGCACGTGCTGCGTGAGCTGCTGAAGTCTCATCCCGAAGTGGAAATCGCCGGGGAGTGCGCGAATGGCTTCGAAGCGGTGAAAGCCGTGGCCGAGGAGAAGCCGAACCTTATTTTTTTGGACGTGCAGATGCCCAAGCTCACCGGTTTCGACGTCCTCGAGCTTATCGGCACGGAGATTCCGGTGATTTTCGTCACTGCTTACGATCAACACGCCATGCGCGCCTTCGAGGTGCACGCGGTCGATTATCTGCTGAAGCCGGTGGGGCGTGAGCGATTTGAGGCGGCGCTGACGCGCGCAAAGGATCGCGTGGCCGAGAAGAAGCCGATGCCCAGCGAGCTTGCGGCGACGGCGCGTCCGCCGCAGCAATTTCTGGAACGCGTGGTCATCCGCGACGGCACGCGTGTAACGCTGGTTCCGGTCGCGAAACTCGATTATGTGGAAGCGCAGGATGATTACGTGGCGCTGGCCAGCCACGGCGCGAAGCATTTGAAACAGCAAACCATCGCCAGCCTCGAAGCAGCGCTGGATCCCGCGCGGTTCGTGCGCATTCACCGGTCGTACATCGTCAATTTCGAACGCGTGGCGCGTATCGAACCCTACGGCAAGGACAGCCGCCTGGCGATCTTGACCGACGGAACGCGCCTGCCGGTAAGCCGCGCCGGCTATGCCCGACTGAAATCGCTGCTCGATGATCGCGTGTAGTTTTTGGAGTGCGGGAGAGCGGTCCTTCGGCTACGAACCGATTTTGCGAACCCAAATGCGTGTGGTCGCCGGCTTGCCCAAATGCATCGTGCGCCCGCCGGAACGCAGCGTCATCGTTTCGTCGTACTCGCGTTTCTTTACTTCCACCTGCGTTTCCGGGCGCAGCTCCAACTTTTCCAGGAATTCCAAAAATTGCGCGTCTTTCTCGTAGACGCACAGAATCTCGGCCTTGTCGTTCGCGCGCAGATCGGACAGCGCCACCGCTCCCTGCTTGCGCAGCTTGGCGATGCCGCCGCGCATCGGAACGCCGTGCGGGCAGCTCTTTTTATCCGCAAAGCGCTTGAGCAGCAGTGCCTCGACTTCCGGAGAAATGGCGTGCTCCATGCGCTCCGCTTCGTCGTGCGCCTTCGACCATGGGAGACCGATCACGTCGGTGAGCAGCATCTCCGCGAGTTGATGACGCAGCGCCAGGCGCTCCGCGAATTGCCGGCCCTTGCGCGTGAGGTCGATGCGGCCTTCGCGGTCCACGCGCACGTGCCCGTCGCGCGTCATGCGCTTCAACGCCGCCGTGACTGCCGGCGGGGTAACGTTCAGCTCTTCGGCTAGGCGCGCGCTGATGGGCGTCTGGTCCTCTTCGAGCATCTCCCAGACGGCCTTTAGGTAATCTTCCTGCGAAACGCTGGTCTTGTCCCGCCGCAAAATATTCTCCTCGCCCGGTCTTCCCTACGAACGACCGCGGCTGCTGGAATCGTCTCTGCCGTCCGTAGCTGTCGCACAATCGTTCCGCAGACGTCGAGCCAATTCCAAAACGCGCCGTCGAACCGCCTCATAAGTCCCTTGGTACTTCTCGGAGTCACCGTAGGGATCTTCAATCTCCCAGTCCTCAATCTTGGCGTGTCCGCGAAAGTTGCGAAATGCAAATTCCGCTGCCCGGCCGCTCATGTTGATCACAATGTCGGCGGATTCCCATGCGTCTGCTGAGATGGGTTTGGACGCTAACCCGTCGACCGCATAGCCATTTCTCAAGAGCGTTTGCGTCGTCATCTCGGCGATAAAGCCGAGCGGAGCCAATCCCGCGCTGGAGGCCTCAATCTCCTCCGATGCGTCGTTCCGGGCAATGGCTTCCGCCATCGGGCTCCGGCAAGAATTACCGATGCAAACAAACAACACTTTGAGGCGCGTGGTTTTCATAGGAGACTTCGCTTCTGAGTCTCTCACAAGCCGCGCGACAGTTCACGCGGGAGCTGAGGCGAAAACGGGGATTGTGGCTGCCGAAGCGGCTAGCGGGCCGGGGCGGACTGGCCGGAATTCTCCGCAGCCAGCTCGAGAAAGCGCTGATGTACGGTTGTGTCGTTGGTGAGTTCGGGATGAAATGCCGCGGCAAGAATGTGCGCCTTCTGCACCAGGGCGGGTTTGCCTGCGTACTCGGCAAGCACTTCGATACCTGGACCTACCCGCTCAAAGATCGGCCCGCGAATGAAAACCATTTCGATCGGTTCGGACTTTAAGGCGGAGGGCCCACTGACTACATCACTGTGCACTTGCCGGCCGTAGCCGTTGCGCAGTACGGTCATATCCAGCAAACCCAACGATTCTTGGTGCGGATTCTTGACCTCCGTCGCCAGCAGAATTGCGCCCGCGCAAGTGCCAAAGATGGCTTTATCTTCGGCGGCAAACTTCTGAATCGCCTCGTACAAACCCTCTTCTTGCAGGAATTGCAGTTGGGTGGTGCTTTCGCCACCTGGCAAGATCAGGCCGTCGCAAGTCTCGAGATCGGCAGGGGTGCGCACCTCAACGGTCTCGATGCCCATACCGCCCAGCATCGCCGCATGCGCCGCAAAATCTCCCTGCACCGCCAAAATCCCAATCTTCACAGCACTACTCCGTTGTAAGGGTAAGCTCCAGCCTGCCTCCGGCAGGCAGGCGTGTCCCAGGAGCACAAACATTTCTGGCTGTGCTCTTCACCAACCGCGTGTCGACAACAAATCCTTCTCTTCGAGCTGCCGCACATCCAAGCCGCGCATGGCCTCGCCCAATTCCTCATGCGCGTCCAGCACCGCCTTCGGGTCTTCAAAGTGCGTGGTCGCCTTCACCACCGCCTTCGCGCGTGCTTCCGGATCGCTGGACTTGAAAATTCCCGAGCCGACAAATACCGCCTCGGCTCCCAGGCGCCGCACCAGCGCCGCATCCGCAGGCGTCGCGATTCCACCCGCCGAGAAATTCGGCACCGGCAACTTCCCGGTTTTCGCCACCTGGCGAATCAAATCCAGCGGCGCGCCAAGTTCCTTCGCTTCATGCATCAATTCGTCATCACGCATGGTGGTCAGCCGCTTCATTTGGCTCACGATCGTGCGCATGTGCCGCACCGCCTCCACCACATTGCCCGAGCCGGCTTCGCCTTTCGTGCGAATCATCGCCGCGCCTTCCGCGACGCGACGCAACGCTTCGCCCAAATTGCGCGCTCCGCAAACGAACGGCACACGGAAATCATGCTTCCAGACGTGATTCTCTTCGTCGGCGGGTGTGAGCACTTCGCTCTCGTCGATAAAATCCACTTCCAGAGCCTGCAAGACCTCAGCCTCGATAAAATGCCCGATGCGCACTTTGGCCATCACGGGAATAGTGACGGTCTTCATGATCTCGCGGATGATCTTGATGGACGCCATGCGCGCCACGCCGCCCTCTTTGCGGATATCCGAGGGCACCCGCTCCAGCGCCATGACCGCGCAAGCTCCGGCCTGCTCCGCGATTTGCGCCTGCTCGGCGTTGGTGACATCCATAATCACGCCGCCCTTGAGCATTTCCGCCAGCCCGACCTTCACGCGCCATTCGTTCGCCGCGTTTCCGTTCCCGCTGCCGTTCACTTTCTTCGCATCCATCTCTTTTCTCCTCTCTGCAATCCTTTTCTAAACTCCGCGCCGTCCTATGTGCCACCGCGGCTAAACTCTCTTCGCCTCGCCGATAGCCACAAATCGCGCCTTGCCCCGCGCCAGAACATCACCTGCTGCATTCCGTATCTCGCCAACGTGAAATAAATTTCGTCCTTTCTGCTCCGCTTCTTCCCAACCTTCCACAACGATCTCTCCGTCTACGCTGACCGGCTTCAGATACTGCACCGTGAGTTCGGCGGTTACCGCGCGCACTTCGCGAAACCGGCAAACCTTCCCCATGGCTTCATCCAGCAGTGTGGCGATAATTCCGCCGTGCCCCATTCCACCGCCGCCCTGATACCGCTCGCCCAAGACAAAGCGGCCGACAATGCGGCGCTTCTCGTTGTCTTGCACAAAGGTCAGCTTCATCCCGTCTTCATTCGCGCCGCCGCACCCGAAGCAATGGTTGGCGGGATTCGGCGCCAGCGTGATCGTCGCCGGTTTTCTTTCCTCCGCGCTCTCTGTGCTCTTCAAACCGCATCCTTTCTGTGTCTCAAACCAGCGCAACCCTGCTGCGCTCTGCACGCCGCACGCCGCGCTGCCGCTTGCGCATCTCGATCCGCAGCAATTCCGCCAAGGTCGCCACGCCGCGCGCAATCTGTTTTTCATCCAAGCCGGCGAAGCACAGACGCAATGCATTCGGCAGCGGATTCTGCGCGTAAAAATAGCGCCCCGGCGCGAAGAGCACTCCGCGCTCCTTTGCATGAATCAGCAGCTCGCTGGCGTCAAATCCGGGCGGCAACTCCAGCCACAGGCACATGCCGCCTTCCGGACGCGTCCAGCGCGTCTCTTCCGGCATGTTTTTGCGCAGCGCTTCATCCAGCGCCCCGAGCCGCGAAGCGTACACCTTGCGCATTTTCGCGACGTGCCTGGAAAACATTCCGCGTCGCAGGAATTCCGCGAGGATCGCTTGCGCCAGCTGATCGGTGTGAATGTCGGTAGTCTGTTTCACCACGCGCAGGCGCTCGATGGCCACCGCGGGCGCCACGATCCATCCCACGCGCAGACCGGGAAAAGCCACTTTCGCAAAACTATCGATGTGGATGACGAGGTTCGAACGATCCAACTGCTTCAGCGAAGGTAGCCGGTCTTCGCGGGCGTGCAGCCGCCCATAAATGTGATCTTCCACCACCGGCACCTGATGCCGCGAAGCCAGCTCCAGCACTTTTCTGCGCGAAGCCAGCGGCATCGACGTTCCCGTGGGATTCTGAAAATCCGGCGTGAGGACGATCAACTTCACGCGGTTCGCCGCCAGGGTCGCCTCCAACGCCTCCAGATCCAATCCCAACGAAGTTCCTGGCTCGGCATGCGTGCGCACCGGCACGCCAAGGCAGCGCGCGCGTGTACCGCCGAAGATCGCCACCGCGCCGGGATACGTCGGATTTTCCAGAATCACGGAGTCGCCGGGCCGCACAAATGCTTTGCTGATCAAATCCAAGGATTGCTGGCAGCCGTCGGTGATCAAAAGATTTTCGTCCCGCGCCGGAATGCCGTCGTGCTGCAGAAGCTCAAGCAGCGCCTCTTTTAACGGCGCATATCCATCCGAGGGGCCGAGGTTGAGGACATCGGTGGCTTCGCGGCGCAGGACGGCATTCACGCAAGTCTGCAGATCTTCGATCGGAAAAAACTCCTGCGCGGGCCTGGCCAAAACAAACGAAAGCGCATTCTCCGGAGCGCTGGCTGTCAGGCGCGAGAGAACTTCTTCGCCGCGCTCGTCCGCAAAAAGCAGTTCCCAACGGATGCCGTTGCCGGGAGTCAGGACCGGCGGTGCCGGCGGAGTAATCTTCAGTCCGTTTCCATTGCCCTTGATGAACGTGCCGCGGCCGACGTGTCCCTGAATCAGCCCTTCGGACTCTAGCTCCGCATACGCATTCGCCACCGTAGTGCGATGCACTCCCAACATCCCCGCCAATTCGCGGCTCGCAGGGATGCGGTCGCCCGGGCGCAAATCGCCCGCGTGCACCAGCGCCCGCAACTGGTCGCGCAACTGGACATACAGAGGAACGTGGCTTTCCGGCTGGAGATGTACAGGAAGCATTGGCTCTCCCCTAAGAGCCAATTCTACACGACATTGGCCTGCTGCAAGAGCCAATTTGTCTCTTGGTAGCGCGCCCGCGAGGCTGCGCGCCGCGAATGCACACGAGGGCGGGTTAACGAAAGCGAGCCGCAGCGCTAGTCCCGCGGCGGATGATAGCCGATTCGCCCGTTCGCCTCCCCGGCAACCAACTGCCGCACGCAGAGCCGCGTAAAGTCGTCCTCATCGCACTGGTAGATTTGCGCTATCGGCAGATCTGCCGGCTGCACCACGTATTCCCCCGCTTCCATTTGCTGCGAGGCGTCGGAGTCGTCTGTGTTAAGGAGACTGCCGCCTTTGGCGACGCGCACGCGAAATTGCCGCGAAGGTGGCTCGTAATTCTGGAAGCTGAAGCACTTCCCCACGCAGGCGCGGTCCACCATGTGCACGATGTACGGCAACCGCGAATCCGACGGCGCCCAGATTGTCGCTGTCACCCGCTCGCCGGCCGGAACACTGCTCTCGATCAGGCTCTCGATTCGCGCCTCCATGCGATTTAGTGCCGCGGTGTCCTGGTACAAGAACGTAAAGAACGCAATCGCGATGATCGCAAATCCCGCCGTCTGCCACGTACGCGGCTTCATGAGCGATAAAACACAAAGTCCCAAGACGGCCGCGACCGTCGTCAGCCGCAACGCCAGCGCGCCTACCCAACCCGAATAGATCGGCACGCGCAAGACATCCGGTAGCACATAAACGGCGAACACCACAAACCAGTGGAGCTCCAGCGGCAAGCGCATAGCGGCCCAGGACTCCGGCGCGCGATCGCGTCGCAGCCGATCCGCTACAAAGCACGCCACGCCGAACACGAGCGCTACACCCGACAGGATGTAATAGCGCATGCGGTAGAGTGCCAACTGGTCGCTGCCGTTATAAATCCCCGGACCGAACGTTTCCCACACGCCGAACGACTCGAAATGCCTCATCAAATAGAGGCGCGTCACCACCACCGCGAGCACCGCTGCGCCGGGCACCGCCAACCTCCACCGGCCTGGCAGCAAGCGCCACAAAACAACATAGCCGACGCAGCCTACTAACCAAACAAAGCCCTGCGGGTGAGCGACGAGCACAAGGGCGGCAAACATGGCAACCAGAATGAGTTCCCTGCCCCGTCCGCTCCACGCAAGTGCCGTGGCAAAAAATCCCAAGCCCAGCGAAAGGTAGTAGTTGAAGAAGCCGACGTTGAACGCCCAACCATAGGCAAGCATCGTCAGGCACGGCAACAGAAACCACGGAGAGCGCCGCGAAACGGCGGCGAGGAGCGCAAACGCGCCCCAAAAGAAGATGAGCACACAGAGCGGCACCACAATTTTCTGCGCCGCCGCCAACCCGAACAAATTGCCTAGCTTTAAGAGGAGGAGATCAAACAGGACATTGTTCCACTGCCTGGCAAGGTACAGCCCCGGCGCTTGCCCGCGCTCGATGAGTTGCGCGAGCCAGGCGTTGTAAACGTGGCTGGCAAGGTCGCCGGCTTCGATGCGCCGGTGCCAAAAACAAGGGATAAGCAAACCCGCGGAAATCGCCAAGGTCTGTAGCCAGCACCGCCGCAGAAAATCGGTTGCGGCCCGAAGAGCTGTTGCGTCTCTGTCCGTTTCCATCTGGTATGTTGGCAAGGCGTTGCGGCCGGAACGACGCGCAGAGTAGCACAGAGCGTTCTGCGCGCGCTATCGAGACACCTCCGCCATTTTCATCAAATAGCGTCAGCAAATGGGAGGCTGCATCCGCGTTGGTAATGTGAGGGGCTGCTATTTCGAGGGCTGGCTTTCGCCCAGGCGCTTGAGCCGGTCGCGGAGCCGGCGCTGCAAAGGCATAGGCGTATTCGGGTTGAAGGCCACCAAATACCACAGCGGCTGGCTGCGGTCCCGGCTGAGCCACCCCAGCGTCGCAGCGTCTGCATTCGGATGCCGCGCCACGTTTTCGCGAATCGCTCCGTAGGAGTGCTTGGCCAGTTTATTCAAAGTCTTGGCATTCGCGCGCGGATGCTCGCTGATCAGCCGCAGCAGATAGAAATCCTCTTCCGGCGCCTGTTTCACCAATTTCTCCAGCATCTCCGGCTTGGCGTCGGCACTGAGCACCAGCCCGATCTTTTCGTCCCAGGCGGTGTTGATCTGGTTGAGCTCCCGAGTCCGCGCGTGAATCAGCTCTTCCAGCGTGCGCCGTTCCTGTTGCATGCGCGCAATCGGCAGTTCCGTGCCCTCCAGCGAATCGAGGACACGCAGCAGGTGCTGCCTCTCGCCAAATACAATTTGCGAGGTGCGCGTGCTGGGCCCCTTTTCCTTTTCTTTGTGCTGCACCAGGTCGGAACGTGGCA
>Ga0210406_10001180_pt1 | contig 33052 bp, 28 predicted proteins | sample IncBWC30MmetaG_FD_155454 | JGI IMG/M metagenome (GOLD analysis project Ga0210406, IMG submission 155454) | Forest soil microbial communities from Barre Woods Harvard Forest LTER site, Petersham, Massachusetts, United States - Inc-BW-C-30-M | ecosystem: Environmental > Terrestrial > Soil >... | reverse complement strand
AAACGCGGCAACCTCGGATCTGAGTGTCAATCTGCTCGCCGGAGAATGCCTGGGCGGCGGCACGGTGGTTAACTTCTGCACGTCGTTTCGCACTCCCGATGATGTGCGCGCGGAGTGGGCGAGCGCGGGGGTTCCGTGGTTTGCGTCGCAGGAATATACAAGCAGCCTTGACGCGGTATGCGCGCGGCTTTCCGTAAACCTGGAGCACAATCGCGTGTCCGCGCGCGAGCAGATTTTGCAGCGCGGCCTGCAATCGCTGGGCTGGCATTGCGCGCCGATGCCGCGCAACGTGATCGGCTGCGAGCAGGGAAAAATCTGCGGCCATTGCGGGTTCGGTTGCAGCATCGGAGCGAAACAGTCCGCGGTAAAAACGTGGCTTGCCGATGCGCAAGAAGCAGGCGCGCGATTTTTTGTGGAGACGCGCGCCGAGCGTGTCCGCGTGGAAGGCGGCACCGCCGTTGGCGTCGAATCTCGCACCCGGCGGGGCCAACGCGTCAGCGTACGCTGTAAGGCGGTAGTCATCGCGTGCGGCGCCATTCACACTCCCGCGCTGCTACTGCGCTCCGGCCTGCGCAATGAGCACATCGGGCGCCATTTGTATCTTCATCCCGTCTCCAACATTTCCGGCATCTTCCCCGAAGAGATTCGTCCGTGGGAAGGCACCATGCAGGCCGTTTATTCCGACCAGTTTCGGTTCCTTAGTGGCAACTACGGCGTGAAGTACGAAACCGCCGCGCTGCAGCCAACCATTCAAGCCTCCGTTTTGCCGTGGCGCGAGCCGGAACATTATCGCTTGTTGCTCAGCAAGCTTCCGCAGACCGTCGGCATTGGGGCTCTGGTGCGTGACCGCGACGGCGGCCGCGTGACGGTGGATCGCGAGGGCCACCCAGTTTCGGATTACGCGCTCACCGCCTTTGATCGCAAACACCTTCGCCTAGGCTTCGTCGGAGCGGCGCGCATCCTGGAAGCCGCCGGCGCGGAGCTGATCTTTTCGCCGCACGCCAAATGGTGTGCCTACGAGCCTGGACGCCGAGGCTCGCTTGGCAGCTTCGTACAAGCCATGGATTCCGCCGGCTGGGACGCCGGGCAGCTCGCGCTGTTTTCGTTTCACATTATGGGCACGGCCCGAATGGGCGGTTCGCCCAACACCTCCGCGACCAATCCGGAGGGCCAAACGTGGGAGGTTCGCAACCTCTACGTCATGGATGGCTCTACCTTCCCAAGCGCTTCGGGGGTGAATCCCATGATTTCCATTGAGGCGATAGCGAATCGCAGCGCCTCCGTGCTAGCCGCGGAACTGTTCAGCTCGTAGTCGAGGTTATTGTTACAGTCGGAACTCCGCGGGCTCCTCCCAATGACTCGCAGGAATCGAAAATTCACTCTCCAGAGCACCGGGCCTGACGCCAATCCGGCCCTTCTTTTTTGCACTCCTGCTACCATGAGGCTTGATGAGTGCGGTAAAACAACCGGCGACGAATGAGGCGGGTGAGCTGGCGGCGCATCTGGCAGAAGCGCTGCAACGCGAACGCATCGTGCCGCGGTTTGTGGACTCTTACGTGGTGGAGCACGGACGGCACGGCTTGCAAGTGCACGCCGCGCTGTATCGCGATTTGCTGGAGCTGCTGCAAAGAGAAGCGCTGATCGCGGCAAGTGTGCACGCGATGGAGCTGATCACCAGGGACTACCAACCAACCGCGAAATCGAAGCCACGACCGATGGCCAAGAAAGACGCGGCGGCATACCGCCGGAAGTATTTAGGAGCGCTGGCGCGGCATCAGAAATGGCCGATGGGCGAGGCGCTGGATTTTCAGAAGGATTTCCAGATTTATGAGGAGCTGATCGCGCGCAACTCGTCCGGGCGGCGGCGCAAACCGTATGAGGCGGCGAATCACCCGTTTGTGGACCGCTGCGCGTTCCTGCTGGATTCGTCGTTTCTGGAGAAGGCGCGGGTGGCGGCGAGCCGGGCACTGACTTCGCTGGAAGAACTGACGGAGCAGGTCGTGGCGGCGCTTTAAGTGGGAGGGACGCGGGCATTTGCGCCGGGCGATGCAACGATCGCTGCATTACTTGTCCAAAGCGGCGCCAGTAAAAATTGGTTGCCCTGCCAGAGCGGTGTAGAAACCGTAGACAGCTGCCAGGGCTATGAGCACGATCCCGGCCAAGCCGGCGTTGGAATACCAGCGCGAAAGCTGAGATGTGGTCGGAAATACGGCGAGAATATTCTGGACAACGAGGCCGACAATCAGCGCCAAGAGACCGAGCTTTTTCAGAACCAGGACAATCGAACTCCAGATAACCACGAAAAACAGAAACGTAAATATTGGATACTCTCCGCCGCTGCCGGTGCTGGCAGCCAGGAGCACAACGACAAGCGCGGCGAACCAGTCTCGCCTGAGAGCCAAACGCAGGAGAAAAAGAAAGAAGAAAACCAGCAGGGAGTAGAGCAGGAAAACGAGAACGTAAAAAAAGAGAGCGCCGAGAGCGGGGCGCACACCCAAAAGAGTGCCAGGCTCCAAGCCGCCGGGCATGGGAGGAAGTTTGCCGAACAGCGGCAGCAGGGAATTGTCGGACTGTTCAAATACGGTGAGCAGGACTCCGTAAGCTGCTCCTATCAGCAGGTCGCGTCCCACAAGCGGATCGCGCCATTGACCGGCCAGCAATCGGCTCCAGGAAATCAAGGTGTGCGGATCGCGACGCCGCACGTAGGGCTCAAGTGCGAGGTACATCACGGTGATCAGCGAGGTGCCGAGCAGCGCCCAAGAGAGCGCGATGAGAATGGAATCGAACTCATCGATGGATGAGACATGATGCGCATTGAGCAGCCACATGGCGAGAAAGACCAGAATAACAGTGGTGCCCAGGCGCAACGCTCCCCGCGTATCGCTGCGCCGGAGGCGTAAATTGCGACGCATCACGAAAACGCCGCTGACGACCAGGGAAATGAACAGAATCACTAAAACTGCCGAGGAGATTTTCTCGCGGAGCGTCTGCGTAAAAGGAACCGAGCGGCCGGCTTTTGTCCAGGGATAGATGACGTCGAAATAGATGGGCTTGCCATGATTTGCCGCCGCTTCGATGCGTTCGGGTATTTCCGGGTGCGCGGGAACAGCGCCGAGCCACGCGGCACGAGTATCACCCCAGGCGAGCGGCGTCCACTCCGGTTGGGCGATACGGTAATCGGATTCCTTCAAGCCGCCAGCGGCAAAGAGCGACGACCAGTCGACCGGCGCGGTTTGTGGGAGCGGAGCGTCATGCTGAGGCGGAACGGTCTCCAGATGCAGAAGGCGCCCTTCCATATCCAACATGACGAGGATCATGCCGGTGACATCCATCGCGGGATCAAACGTTTTCACTTCACCATTGCCACTCGAAGAAAAAAATCTTTGCGGCCGCATGAGTTGCGGACTCTGGCGGTACCAGAAAACGATAGAAGCCGGGCGGCCAGTTTCCAACACACGCCAGCGGTCCGGCGTTTTCTGGTGCTCCTGAGTGTAGTTCAAGAAATCCATTTGCACACTGAATGAATAGGCTTCGTCGGCGTACGGCTCGGTGTATCCGAGTTGGCGGACGATTTCCCGCGCTCGCGCCGCTAAGACCTCAGGGGGATTGTCTAGGGGAACGCGATTGTGCAGCTTGTAGCGGTCGGCCATGAAAAGGAGGGCAAGTAGTCCAAGTGTTGTTACTGCAAGCAGAGCGATAGCTAACCGGGGGCGCATACCTTCCGTGGTGCCTGCCGCCGCGACCATTTCAGGTGAAGGCGTTTCGCCCGCAGCCAGTGCCGCCGCTAGCGGGTCGCCGCCGGGAAGCGCAGCGGCGACTTGAAGCGCGGAGGCGGGGCGCTGCGCGGGATCTTTTTCGAGACAGCGCAAGATGACCCGCTCGACGAGAGGATCGAGGTCACGCACGAGGGTCGATGGATTGGCGGGAACTGACGATTCACGCTGCTTAATGAGTTCGGGAAGTGTCGCGGCGTTGAATGCGCGCTTGCCGGTGAGGATTTCGTACAGCACCAGTCCCAGGGAATACAGATCGCTCTTGGCGGTGACTTCTTTACCTTCGAGCTGCTCGGGAGCCATGTAGGCTGGCGTTCCCGCTTTGACATCGGTAGCGTCGAGGCTCGCAGCGATGGCCGCCAGTCCGAAGTCGGTGATGCGGATTTTGCCGGCGCCGTCGAGCATCAGGTTGGCGGGCTTGAGATCGCGGTGAATTACGCCGCGTTCGTGCGCGGCAGCGAGACCGGCGCAAACCTGGCGGGCGATCTCGATGGCTTTGTCGGAAGAGAGTCTGCCGATGCGGCGGACGAGCGAGGCGAGATCTTCGCCGTCGACGTACTCCATGGTCAGGAATGGAACGCCGTCCGCATCGCCGATATCGAAAACGCGGCAGACGTTGGGATGGGAAACCTGCCGCGCGATGCGCACTTCGGAATGGAAGCGGGCCAGCGCGCCGGCGTCCCTGGACAAGGCGGCGGGCAGGAATTTAATGGCCACGATCTGGCTGAGTTTGAGATCCTCGGCGCGATAGACTTCGCCCATGCCGCCGCGGCCGGCGAGCGCGACGACGCGGTAGCGGCCCACGATGATCTGGCCGGGAGTGAAGCGGCCGCCGCCGATGGAATCGGAACTGGAAAGAAGAGAGGAGGAACTGGACGGCGGGCGAGAAGAGCGATGCGATGGAGTGGGTGGATGCGAGGGCGTGCGGCGAGGCGTCGTAGGCGCGATGGTCTCGCCTTCGCCGGCCAGCTTGTCATCGACCAGTGTGGCGTCGTTGCCAGAGTCCATCAGGCTGCCACACGCGGGGCAGTAGCGGCTCGCAGTCGGAATTTCGATCGAGCAATTGGGGCAGCGCATGACGAGCGGCGATTGTATCACCGGCGCCAGGGGCAACCGGCCGTCCTACTTATCCTGCGACCTGATCCAAGACGGCCGACTCTGGCGACGGCATGCGGGCCTCGCCCCGATACGAAAACGCTGCCGCACCGTAGACGGCGATGGCCAACAGAGCCATCGCCTTAATGCCAAAGAAGATGCTGAAGGCCTCCAGCGCGCCGCCAAACAGGCCGCCGAGAATGTTGGAACCGAGGGCATTCGCGGCGTTGCTGGTTTGTTGAAACATTTTGGCGAAGATCAAACTGGAGAAGAGTACCGGCAAGGCCGTCACCCCGCCTCCAATCATTCCGCGCGCGAGCGCTGAGAGACGCGTCAAGTCACTAAAAGGCACGAAATAACTCAGCAAGAGCGCGGCGCAGAGTAGGACGAACAGCCAAGACAGGCGCGGTGGTGGCCACCGTTGCACAATGAGGTTCGCGGCGATGGCCATGGCAAAAATGGAGGAAAAAACGACGGCATTGGTGACCCAAGTGGCACCAAACAGCAGAGACAGCTGGGAAAGGTTCTTGGTTTCCACAAGAAGAAAAGCGCTGCCCATGAAGAACATGGTCCAATCCAGACGAGTTCGTGAAGCCGCCCCGGCGCGACTGACCGCGGCGCGCACCAAGTATGCTCCCGCAAGGAGCACTAGGACGAGCGAGCCAAGATACACGAAGGGAAAGCTTCGCGGATTCTGATAAAGAAATGGCCAATCGTCGCGCACCGGCCGCGCCGGCGCACGAGCCAAGTCCGGACCGACGGAGCGAACCTCCGGCATTTGCGCCAGGCCGGCCGCGGCCTGGTTCAGTCCTGGTCCGGCGACAAACGTCACAGTGCCCAAATATTCCGACGCTTTGACCGCTAGTGGCGCTCCGTGGTTCGCAAGCTCCAGAGTGTGGTAGATACGCTGCGCCACCCAATCCTTCCAGCCTACGGAAAACCCCACGATAAACAAGCCGTGCTGCGGGTCCAATAGGGAAAGCGCCTCTTCAAAGCTTTCGCGGCTATAGAGGAAAAACTCCAAACGCAAAGAGGACATCACGGAAAGGGCCGTCTGTGAATCAACGAGTCCAAATACGATCACGTCAAAACGCTGTCCGGAAGCGTACGCCTGATGGAAGAACGCGCGCCCATCGTCGATATGCAGGTGCACCTTGCTTGAATCATAAGGGCGTTCGGGATGGAGTTCGCGTCCAAGGCGAGCGATCGCTGGATCAATCTCCACCGCATCGACGCTGGCGCATTGCGCCCGCAGAGCCGCAGCGACGTCATTGCCGGTACCTGCGCCAATGATCAAGACTCGCCCGCAGGGCGGCAGGACGGCGTAGGGAAAATCATAATAGCGCCGCGGCGCCTGAACACCGGAGGCATTCGCGGAAGGGCCCAGGTTGAGCAGGTCCTGGTAGAAATCGTGGTCCACATCCAGGCGGTAGCCACGCTCCGCCGTGGGCACATAGGTGATGCGGTAGTAGGGCGACCACTGAACGGGACTGCTTATCTCTGTTGCCGCAATCACCGCCAGAACGACGCCGAGAATCAGCGCGTCGCGAGTGCGCTGCGAAGAAAAATAAACCAGCCCGGCAAACACCGGAAAAATCCACGCCCACGGCGGTAGAGAGAAGAACACCAGCGCAGTAAATGCGAGGGTGCCCGCGAGACTTCCCGCAAGGTTCAGGGTGTACGCTTGCAAGGGAGGTCCGGCTGCTTCCAGGCATTCTCCCACCAACATTCCCATCCGGTAAAAGATGGCAAGCACCAGGCAAAATAGCGCGGTTCCGACGACGAGCGCGAATACCCCGAGCATCCAGGGAACCACGGTGTCAGGCACATGCCGGAGCACGGCACCCAGCACTGGCAGAGCGCGAGCAGCCGGCAGGAGGTGCGGGGAGCGCAAGTTCCCGCCCCATTGATAGACCCCTACATCGGGAAAGAAGAGTCTGGTGAGATGGAGCTGCGGCGCGAATGCCAGCATGAGGACGATGGCTGCCATCAATGGGGCTACAAGTTTCTCTGCGCGGCCATGCTGGCGCCGCATCATCCCCAGGCCCAAACCCAAAAAGCATGCGAAAAGTGTGAAGTTCTTCAGGTAGGCAAACATGCGAATCTCTGCGGACATCCACCGAATGAGGACTACTTCAGTGTAGAGAGCCATGGCACTGATCAGGAATAAACGGGACTTGCCGGCGCTAAGGCTGGTCATTCAGACCGCTCCTCGCGCGGGCCGCGAGTTTAGTAGCTGCCCATGTTCGAGAGCAGCTGTGATGGCACACCCGGTCACGAGATGCGCTCGACCTGCACGGCGGTGCCATAGGCGAGAACTTCGGTCACGCCTTGCATGACTTCGGTGGCGTCGTAGCGCATAGCAACGACGGCGTTGGCACCGTGCTGCGCGGCGTGCTGCAGCAGCAGTTCGTAGGCGTCTTCGCGGGTCTTCTCGCAAAGATTGGTCAAGATGGTGATGTTGCCGCCAACGATGGTCTGCAGGGCCGCGCCCAAATTTCCGATCACACTGCGCGACCTGACGATGATTCCGCGCACGATGCCGAAGTTCTTGACGATGCGATAGCCCGGAATTTCGTTAGCGGTGGTGACCATAGAGGTGTCCACACGATTCATAGCCGCTCTCCTGGGGGATGTTAACCGGTGCGATTCTACCTGTTCACGCGGCGCTGCGGGAGGCAAATGGTTCTGCTAGGCTCGGAATTACGTGGAGACTCTGTTCTATTACCTTGCCATCGTGCAAATAGGCGTGGGTGTGTACCTGGTATGGCATGGTCTGCGCTGGCGGGCGTATGCGCGGCGGAGGATGCGGGGCGACCCAGGCTTCAACGCGCCGCGTGCAGCCGTGCTATGTCCGTGCAAAGGCATCGAACCCGGGCTGGAGCACAATCTTGTTGCGCTGACGGAATTTGATTACCGCAACTACGAGATCTTTTTCGTACTGGCGTCCGCTTCCGATTCCGCGTACAGCACGGTGAAGCGCGTGGCGGAGCATTCCAAGGTGCCCGCGCACGTGATTATCGCGGACCGGCCGGAAGATTGCGGCGAGAAGGTGCACAATTTACGGGTGGCGATCGAGCAGTTGCCGGCGGAGTTTGAGGTGCTGGTATTCGCGGACTCGGATGGGCGGCCGGGAAAGTCCTGGCTGCGGCGTTTGGTGGCGCCACTCAATGACAAGCAGGTCGGCGCGGCAACGACCATGCGATGGCTGATCCCCAACACCAATAATCTGGCAACGGCGCTATTGGCGGCCTGGAATGCTTCGATCGTGACGATGCTCAGCGAAAAGGGGAAAAATTTCTGCTGGGGCGGGGGAACGGCGATCCGCCGAAGTGTCTTCGACGAAATTCGCGTTTTTGAGGAATGGTATCACTCGGTTAGCGACGATTTCTCGATGACGCGCGCCTTGCAGCGCGCCGGGCGCTCTATCGCGTTTGTACCGGAGTGCCTGACGCCTACTTACGTGGATGTAGATTTCCGGGGCCTGCTGGAATTCACGAATCGCCAAATTTTGATCACCAAGGTCTACTCAAAGAAGACCTGGGCATCCGGAGCCGCAACCCATCTTTTGTACTGCCTAACCCTGCCGATCGGGCTGGAGGTCACGCTGACCAATGTGTTTGCGACACTGCCCGCGTTTCAGCTAGCGTTGCTGACGTTTGTGCCCATGCTGCTGGCGGCCATACGCGGCGGGCTGCGGGTCGCGACGGCAACGGAAGTCCTGCAAGCTTCCCGCGCGCAAATCGCGGGTCAGGCGTGGATTTATATCGTACTGGGCGTTTTCATTCCCTATTTGTTCCTTGTCAATTTCGTAAGTTCGTTGTTCACCCGGAAAGTGCGCTGGCGTGGTATCACCTACGAACTGATCTCCCCACAACAAACACGAATCCTTGGGTATTGAGAGGGCTGTGAGATTGGTCCGTTTTGGTACCAAGGTTCGGTGAAAGTTTTCCACAGCGCATGGGTGTGTCGCGAACCCGGAGCGAGCTGGTTGTAAACCTATGGAAAAACAGCATGCTACGGGGGAAAAATTTCGTAGACCATGAAATTCCTACCGGCAAATTGTCGCGTCGTCAAAGGCTTTCCAGTACGTAAGTACTGGTATCGTAGAGGTTTGTCTTAAATGGAAATTTGTGACGAGGTTTGCACTGTAATTGCGGTACCAAAACCAGTATTTCGTGCAGGCGAAATGACGAGGGGCTCCTTCTCGCGCTAAACCGCGCTGGCTTTAAGGGGGATTCGCTGATTCCTTCACCCCCCAACTTGGCTCCTTGACCCGCCGCTTGCACCTTGCGGTGGAACCATGCCTCGTCAAGAGGCGCGATTCAAACCAAATCACAGGTCTCGGTTCCTATTCGAGGCTGCATACAGAGGGGTGCATGTGAAAGTAATCCGGAGGAATGAGCAAAGCAATTCAACCGCATCACGCGCAAATCCTTCCCGAGAACTCTATTTCTTTTATGAAAAAAACACCGGCGTTTCCCATTTTCACGTGGAAGCGGGAGCCGACGGGCGGTTCCCTGTCGACCAGGCTGCCGGCTTGCTGGCAATGCACTGCCTGGTGCGGGGTCAGTCACCGAGCGACTACGTGGTCATGGTGGAGGCGGCTCCGTGCGCGCTAGCGGGGCTCAAGGAGAAAGCCGAGCAGCTGCTGCAAGCAGGGCATGCGGTGGGAAGTTCGGTAAGACTCACGCGGCGCGAGGAAGAAGTGCTTGGCGGTATCATGCGCACCCTGGCCAATAAAGAAATCGCGGCGTCGCTGAATCTCTCCGAGCGGACGGTAAAATTTCACGTGTCGTCGCTACTTGCGAAGTTCCGCGTGCGGGGCCGCATGGAATTGGTCCGGGAAGCAGCCCGCCATACCGCTTCGCCGATGACGGCCCTGCAGCCGGTGGCCACACGTGAGGTACGCTCCGCAGTTCCTGCTCCACACACATACAGCCAAGTGGCCCGGAACGTGGGCCCCATCGCTCTAACGAAGGGGCAAATGCTGGCTTGATTTTTCTCTGAGGGGCAGAAGCACAAAGAGGCACGGATCGCGACGCGGTCCGGGCCTCTTCTTTTCTGAATCTGCGATAGCGGGTTATTTCCGCGCAGCCGCATATTGCTCGGCGGCGGAGTCCCAATTGACCACATTCCACCACGCGGCGATGTAATCGGCGCGACGATTCTGATATTTCAAATAATAGGCATGCTCCCAGACGTCCACCCCTAACACGGCTTTGCCCTTCAACGAAATCGGAGTGTCCTGGTTTGGCGTGGAATCGATTGCCAGCTTTCCGTCTCTCACAAGCAGCCAAGCCCAGCCGGAGCCGAAGCGGCCCACGCCCGCGGCGGCCAACTTGGACTGGAAGTCCGCAAAGGAGCCGAAGGTGGACTTGATCGCCGCGGCAAGGTCGCCTTTAGGTTCGCCACCGCCACCTTTTTTCAACTGCGTCCAGAATAGCGAGTGGTTCCAGTGGCCTCCGGCATTGTTGCGGACCGCCTGCCGGATGTTTTCCGGAATGGAATCGAGATTCTTGAGCAGATCATCGAGCGACTTGGATTGCAAGTCGGGGTTGCCCTCGAGAGCTTTGTTGAGGTTTGTGACGTAGGCCCCATGATGCTTGTCATGGTGGATTTCCATGGTTTTAGCGTCAATGTGCGGTTCCAGAGCGTCGAACGGATACGGTAGCGGGGGCACTGTAAATGCCACGGGTTTTTCCTCCGATTGTGAATTTGAATTAGGATTTTTTCTGTCAGCGAGCAACAAGTCTGGCACGGCACCACCTGTTCCAATCAGTCCTGCGCCAACGATGCCACTGCCAGCGATAAACGTGCGGCGATTGATGGCAACCTCCAGTGAAGCGCTCACGCGGGTCCGAGTGCGTGGGGATTATACCGCCATACCACGGATGAGGGTAATCCGCTCGCCAAGCAACAAAATTGAAGGCTGCCGGCGATCGCTCTAAGCGTTTCATTGGATGCGGGAGAGTGCCCAAAGGGCAGATTCCGCGATGACTGCGTCTGCGGACGAGGAAAGACGCAGTAGCAGCTCGCCGATCCTCCGATGGGCGGTCGTACCGCGGTGCAGCTCTGAATTGCCCAGGGCAATGCAAGCGTTGCGAACGATACCGCGCCACTTGGTGCGCTTGATGGCACTGCCGCGGAAAAGACGCCGAAATTCCGTTTCGTCCAACGCGGCCAGCCACTCGAGGCTGGGTAGAAGCAACGATCTCTCCGCCGATTCCGAAGTCTCTTGCTGCCGGGGCTCGGAGAGGACTTCTATATCTTCCGCGCCGCCGTCCTTCAACAGCACACTTTCGAATGTGGCGGCAAACGTTCTTGGGAGGAATTCTTGGAGCGAAGTTGCGGGTGCGCGGCGGTTCCAGGGACAAACGTCCTGGCAAATATCGCAGCCGAACACATGGTTGCCGATAGGCTCGCGGAACTCGCCAGGAATCGTGCCGCGCAGCTCGATGGTGAGGTAAGAGATGCAGCGACGCGCGTCCATGACATAGGGCTCGACGAAAGCTTGCGTGGGGCACGCGTCGATGCATCGGCGGCAGGTTCCGCACAGGTCCGGCGGGGGCAGGACACCATCTTCCAAGGTTGGGGCGAGATCCAAAGTGGTAAGGATCGCGCCGAGAAAAACCCATGAACCCAGGCGCTGATTCAAGAGCAGGGTATTCTTGCCCAGCCAGCCGAGGCCCGCGTACTTTGCGAAGACTCGCTCTTGCAGCGGTCCCGTATCGGCGTATACGCGGGCTTCGAATGGCTCGGCAAAACGCTCACGCAGAGCTGCTGCTAGCTCCCTTAATTTTTCTTGCAGCACTTCATGGTAGTCGTCACCCCAGGCGTAGCACGAGATCCATCCGCGAGGCTCAACATCTTTGGGCAAATGGGTGAGGTCGGTTGAGCTGGGCGCGCGTGTGTTGTAGTTGAGAGCGCAGACGATCACGCTGCGAAGACCCGGAAACGGGCCATCTGTGCTGCGGCGGCGAGGGTCGGATAAATAGCTCATCTCGCCGGCGAATCCGCGCGCCAACCAATCTTCCGTGTGCTCCAGTTCAGGGAATTTCCCGGCAGACACCACGCCGCAAAGGTCAAAACCCAACTCCCTGGCACGCGCTTCCACCCACACGGTTTCAGACCTGGCTCGCATCTATCCGATTCTCCCGCACCTTGCGCTGTCTAGCGAGTGGGGAAAATGCAGGGCACCAGCAGCGTTGACGGGAGCAAAAGCTCGAACGAAAGAGACTCTACGGAACTAGCGGTAGCTGCGCAGAGCGCTATTCTCGTCGGAGTAGACCTCGAAGACGGTAAACAGCTTGGTCAGTTGCAGGAGATCATGCACTTTTTTCGTCAGTTGCAGGAGCTTCAATGTTCCGCCGCGGTTTTTCACTCCCATGTAAGCACTGACGAGTTCGCCGATGCCAGAGCTATCGATGTAGTCGACGTCGGCCAGATTCAGGAGGATGAGCGTACGCTGCTCGTCCAATAACTCGCGGATAGTCTTCCGCAAAAGCGCGCTGCCTTCGCCCAATGTAATACGACCGCTGATATCGACGACAGTGACTCCGGAAGCATCACGATATGTGGCTCGCAGTGCCATTTAGGTTGGGCTCAAGCTTCCTGCTTGGGTGCGGCTCCGTGGCCGCTCTCTCCGTTGGTTGCGGGATTGCCGGCCGAAGGCAACCTCTTGGACATAATGATTTCCGCGCCCCCCGTACGGCCGGGGACAACCTTGAATTCATCCATGAACGCGCGCATCAAGAAGATTCCCCGGCCAGAGGTACTCAGCAGGTTTTCCTCGGCTACAGGGTCGGGCACACTGCCGAGGTCGAAGCCTTTACCTTCGTCCAAAACGTGAATAATCATTTTTTCCGGCGTAAGATCCAGAGTTAAGTGAATCTTCTTTTCGGGACGCTCTTCGTTGCCGTAGTGAAAGGCATTGATGACGCCTTCGCGTACCGACATTCCGATGCGGTAGCAGTCATCTTCGCCGAATCCGGCAGCCTCCGCCACGCGCAGACACATTTCCTCGGCGAGATTCACACTCTCGACCTGCGTCTCCAGCGTAACTTCGAGGTGCTTGGAGTCTTCGGCCATGCAGGGGCGTCACCAGGGCCCTATCGGCCCGTTCTGGGCGCTTTATGGGTAACACAGGGATGGAAACCGAGTCAATGGAAGAGCAGCTCCAGGATCGCACCGTTGTTCCTGTAGAGAAATGGCGGTTCGTCGTGCGCCACCTGCTACGCCCAGTATGAGCGATCCAGGGTTCGATACTGGATGGCCTCGCTGAGGTGGCGAGGCTCGATGTTTTCCGCGGCATCCAAATCCGCGATTGTGCGCGCCACCTTCAGAATGCGGTCGTGCGCGCGCGCGGAGAGGCCTAGCCGGGTAATGGCATTCTCGAGTAGCTTTTCTCCCTCCGCCGTAATAGAGCAGTATTTGCGGATCATCTTGGGCATCATCTGCGCGTTGGAGTAGATTTTCTTGTCGGCACGATAACGCTCGGTCTGCCGGTTGCGCGCGTCGATGACCCTTTGGCGCACGGCGGCGGAATCCTCGGCGGAGGAAGGCGCGCGCAATTCCTTGTACTTCACCCCCGGCACTTCGATGTGGATATCGATGCGATCCAGGAGAGGGCCGGAAATCTTGGAGACGTAGCGCTGAATCATCGGCGGAGTGCAGTGGCACTCGCGCGTAGGGTCGCCAAAATAGCCGCAGGGACAAGGGTTCATCGCAGCAGCCAGCATGAAACGGGAGGGGAAGGTTACGGAAACCGCAGCGCGCGCAATTGTGACGGAACCATCCTCCAGCGGCTGGCGCATTACCTCGAGTACATTGCGCTGGAACTCAGGCAGTTCGTCGAGAAAGAGCACGCCATTGTGCCCCAGCGAAACTTCGCCTGGCCTCGGCACGGCGCCACCGCCGATGAGGCCGGCATCGCTGATGGTGTGGTGCGGGGAGCGAAAGGGCCTCGTGCCCACCAGGCCGCGAGAATCTTCCAAGACTCCCGCCACGCTGTGGATGCGCGTCGTTTCGATGGCTTCCTCGAGCGACATGGGCGGCAAGATGGTGGGGATGCGTTTGGCGAGCATGGTCTTGCCCGCGCCGGGTGGACCGATGAACAGAATGTTGTGACTGCCCGCGCAAGCCACCTCCAAGGCGCGCTTGGCGGCCTGCTGGCCGTGGACGTCGCGCAAGTCGACCGCGTATTGCGCCGCTTCGCTGAGCAACTGGCGCGCATCTACCCGAACGGGCTGAAACGATTCCGGCGAATTCACCAAGTCCACGGCTTGTGGCAGCGATTTCAGACCAAAGACGTCCACGCCTTCCACCACCGCGGCCTCGCGCGCATTTGCTTCCGGAACGGCCACGGATTTCAAGCCGACTTCGCGCGCGGCTAGCGCCGCGGACAATGCTCCGCGAACAGGCCGCACACTGCCGTCCAGCGAGAGCTCCCCCAGAAACATGCACTTATCCAACACTTTGCCGAAGAAATGCCCCATGCAGCCGGTCAGTCCCAGGGCCATAGGCAAGTCGAAAGCGGAGCCTTCTTTGCGGACGTCGGCGGGCGCCAGGTTGATTGTGACGCCTTGGCCATGAGGAAACTCGAACCCACAGTTGCGCAGCGCGGACTTGATGCGCTCGCGGCTTTCTTTCACGGCATTATCCGGCAGCCCCACGACATTGAAGTCGGTCATGCGCGCGGAACCTACATCAACCTCCACTTCGACGAGGTAAGCGTCGATACCATAGACGGAAGCGCTGAGCGTCTTGAAGAGCATAGAGAGGGGAGCCACGAAAGGCTGAGCGCAGCATAAACCAATGTGGGACGATACGCCAGAGGTAACAATCCGATGATAGTATCGCTAGCGCACGGCGGAGGCCGCCGCTTGTTTACAGTCGCCACCGCACCCACGTATATTGGCTGCATCGGCAGTGTGGGGCACGTATTCCCTTCCGCGTGAGGTTAGCGAATGATTGGCTGGATTATTTTGATTGCGCTGGTCCTGATCATCGTTTTCCTGATCGGGATGTACAACAGCCTGGTGCGGCTGAAGGTCACCTGCGACAACGCGTGGGCAGACATCGATGTACAGCTCAAGCGGCGCTACGACCTGATTCCCAACCTGGTGGAAACGGTCAAGGGCTACGCGGGACACGAAAAAGGCACGCTGGAGGCAGTGATCAACGCGCGCAATCGCGCCATGACCGCGACCGGCCCCGGCGACAAGGCGCAAGCGGAGAACATGCTTACCGGCGCGCTAAAGAGTCTGTTTGCGCTTTCCGAAGCGTATCCGCAGCTCCGTGCCATCGAGAGCTTCACTTCGTTGCAGAATTCGCTGGCTCAGATCGAGGACACCGTGCAGAACGCGCGGCGCTACTACAACGCGGTGGTCCGCGACCTGAACACCAAAATTCAGCAGTTCCCCACGAATATTTTCGCGAACATGCTGGGATTCAAGGCGCGCGAGTTTTTCGAAGTCTCCGCACCCGCCGAACGGGAAGCCCCCAAAGTCAGCTTCAGCGCGCCCACGGCATGACGTGGTAGCCGCACCCGGAATGACGCGCGCGCGACGCATCGCCATTCGATCCTTCCTCGCCGTCGCTCTGTTGGTCGCTGTCCTCTTTCCGTCGGCTTCTGCGCTCAGCACTCGCGAGCTGCGCATCGAAAACTTCCAGTCCGAAACGATCGTTATGCCAGACGGAACGATCGATGTCACGGAAACGATTCAGGCGCACTTTATCGGCGGGCCGTGGCACGGGCTTTATCGAACGATTCCGGTTGAATACGTTACGCCGCAGGGGCTGAATTACTCCCTGTTTCTGGATGTGAAGCGCATTGCCGACGGGAGCGGGCAGACGCTCCGTTACGAGACCAGCCGCGAGCGGCACTACCGCAAGCTCAAGATTTACGTTCCGGATGCCGACAATTCCACGCAGAACATCTCCATCGAATATTCGGTTTCCGATGCCCTGCGCTTCTTCGACGACCACGACGAGCTCTACTGGAACGTGACCGGCGATGAGTGGGACATCCCCATTCAGGCCGCCAGCGCACGGATCATCCTTCCCGAAGGCACGACAAATATTCGCGCCAATGTGTTTACGGGCTCCTATCGTTCGCGCGCGCAAAACGCGGACGTGGACATTGCCGGTAACGGCGTCGAAGTGCGCGCGCGAGAGCCGCTGCGCTTGCACGAAGGGCTGACCGTCGCGGTCGCGTTCGACAAAGGCTTCGTTCACGAGCCAACGGCGGCGAGCAAGCTTGCCTTATTTTTCCGCAGCAATTGGCCGCTGGGCATTCCCGTCGCCGCGTTTGTGGTCATGTTTTATTTGTGGTGGACGCGCGGGCGCGACCCGCGGCTTCGGCCGATCGCCGCGCAGTATGAACCGCCGGACCAGCTCACGCCGGGAGAAGTGGGGACGCTGGTGGATAACTCGGCAAACATGCGCGACATCACGGCGTCCATCGTCGACCTGGCCGTGCGCGGCTACATCGTCATCGAGGAACACGAGAGGGACCGCATGCTTGGGCTGGTGCACGATAAGGATTACAACTTCATCGTGCAAAAGGATCGCGCGGAGTGGGCGAAGCTGAAGCCGCACGAGCAGGCGTTGCTGGAGGGTATTTTCACCACCGGAGCGGTCGGCGAATCGGTGTCGATGTCCAGCCTGGAAAACCATTTCTACACAAACTTGCCGGGCATCAAGAGCAACATTTTTTCCTCGCTGGTGTCGGACGGCTACTACAACCGGCGCCCGGATAGCGTCCGTTCCGCGTACCTCGCTGCGGGCGTGGTCGTCGGCTTTCTCTTGATATTTGGAGGGTTAAAGGTCGCTTCGAGCCAAGGTATGGCTCCGCTGACGTTCATCCTCGCGGGCATTCTGACGGGCTTGATCATTTGCGGGTTTGGGTGGTTCATGCCCGCGCACACGGAACAGGGCGCGCGGGCGTTGGAGGGTGTTCTGGGCTTTGAGGATTTTCTGGTGCATGTGGAATCCGATCGCTTCAATCGCACGATTAAGACGCCCGAAATGTTCGAGAAGTTTTTGCCTTTCGCGATGGCACTCGGTGTGGAGAAGAATTGGAGCAAGGCTTTCCAAGGAATCATGACGCAGCCGCCGCAGTGGTATCGCGGCTCGGCGTATGGTCCGAACTTTTATCCGCTCATGTTCATGAACGATCTCAGCTACATGTCCTCGCGCGCGGGCAGCGTGATGACCTCGGCGCCGCGCAGCTCGGGAGGCTCGGGCTTTTCCGGTGGCGGAGGTTTCTCCGGCGGGGGATTCGGCGGCGGCGGCGGCGGCGGTTTCTAACCCGGCGCAGCAAACTATCTTTTGACAATGGGCTTGCCGAGAATACAATACCCGCACTCTTCGGCAAGTGCGCACCTCATCTAAAGACCTACGAGCAAGACTCGATTTGACTGAGGAGCGCTCAGGGTGTGTGCACTGTGCCGCTGAAACCTTGGTGTGCGGTCGCGGTTTCTAATGACGTTGTAGGGAGGGCAGCATGGTGCGGGCATTTTCGATATTGGGAGTATTGCTTCTTGCAGTAGGCGCCGCGCGCGCGCAGGACTTGCCGCCGACAGATCAAGCTGAACAAATCAAAATGCTGCTTGAACGAGTTCAGCAGCTTGAGCGGCGCGTCAATGAACTGGAAGCAAAAGGTCCGGTGGAGGCGAATCCTGTTTACACCGCGAGCAAATCAGCCGCGGCGCCGGCACAGCCACCCCAGGAAATTGCTCCGCCGGCCGCTTCAATGCACCACGATGTTGAGGAGCGGGCCGCCGCCACTCAGACAATCCAGCAGCTGGAACCGCACTACCCGTCGCTGCAAATCCGAGGATTTGGTGACGTGGACTTTTCCGCGACGGACCAAAAGGGAACAAACAGTGGTTTCACTCTAGGGCAACTCGATTTGCACCTGGCCTCCGCGCTGTCACGTAAGATCAGCTATTTTGGAGAAATCACTTTCAATGCATCGCCGACGGGATACGGCGTGGAGGTGGAGCGCTCTATCATAAAGTACGACTACAATGACTATTTCAAGATTTCCTTCGGGCGCTTCCACACACCGATCGGCTATTGGAACACGGCGTATCACCACGGCGCCTGGTTGCAAACCACTATCACACGACCGGAGATCGTGAGAATCGGGGGCGTATTCATACCAGTACACTTCGTGGGTTTTCTGGCTGAGGGGAACATTCCGTCCGGTGGAGCCGGTCTGAGTTACAGTTTCGGTGTAGGCAACGGTCGTGGCACGATTATCAGTCGACCCGGCGATGCAGGCGACAACAACGATAACCGCGCCTGGGTGGCAAACATTTATTCCCGGCCGCAACGCCTCTATGGCCTGGAGCTCGGTGCCTCGGCATACCGCGACAAGATCACGTTGCCCGACGGCAGGAATTTTCGGGAATTGATCACGTCGGCGCATGTGGTATGGACAAAGGGAAGCCCGGAGTTCTTGGCGGAATTCGCAAATGTCAGCCATCGTGGCGTTCTCACCGACCTCACCACTAATAGTCAGGGCTTCTACGTGCAGTTCGCTTATCGGCTACCCTGGTTTGAAAGAACGCTGAAGCCGTACTACCGGTACGAATACATACACACGCCGCTTAGCGAACAGGTTTTTACCAACCAGGACGTTGTAGGTTCGATCGTCGGAGCGCGGTACGACATCTCGAGCTATGCGGCGTTCAAAGCAGAATACCGCTACACCAAGCACCAAATCCTAGAACCGTACGTCAACGGCGCGTTCTTCCAAACGGCTTTCACTTTCTGAGCGATTGCCAATGAATGCCCATACAAAACGCATAGCGGCAGTGCTGATTACGTTGACCGCGCTTGTAACGATTCTTCAGAACGGGTCGCCGGCGCAAACCACGCGCGGAGGACCGGACATCGCTGTCGTGGTTCACCCTGACACGCCGGTAAGCGACCTGACGCTGTCCGACGTCCGCAAGGTTCTCCTTGGAGAGCGACAATACTGGAACGCCAAGCTTCCGGTGGTGTTGCTCATTCGTGCCCCGGTGGCGCGTGAGCGGGACGTGGTCTTGCGGGTTATCTATGAGATGAGCGAGGAGCAATTCAAACAATACTGGGTGGCCAAGATTTTTCGGGCGGAGGCAGCGTCGCCCCCAAAAATCGTCTACTCAAACGACATGCAATATGAACTGGTTTCGGGCATACCCGGAGCCATTGCTTTCATGGATGCTCGCAACGTGCGGCCGGGATTGAAAGTACTGCGAGTCGATGGGCACTTGCCGGGAGACAAAGAATATCCACTGCGCTAAGGACTGCCTGGCAAGGGCCCTTATCCCGACGAACTAGCTTGCCAACTTCATGCGGCGGACGATTTCCTTGAAACGCGGCTCCGATCGAATGGAGTCAAACATGGGCTCGACGGCGATCGAAACGAGCCCACTGTCGTGCTCCTCGTAAGCCTTCTCCAGCCACTCGAGGGCTTTCTCCTTTTGCTCCAGCCGCATATAGCCCTCGGCGATGCTGAAGGAGGAGACATAGTCGCGCTTGGAGATTTCCGTCAGCCCGTCGAGCCAGCTCTGCTGCACGCCTTTGTACCCGGACTTGGCAAAGTCCTCCGCGATGGATGCGGCTAGTTCAGGGCTGCCGGAAAGCGATAAGACTTTTTCTCGCTCTTCGACTGCCTCCTTGTGTTTGCCCGACTGCGCGTAGACCTCCTCGAGTATGCGTCGCGCCAGAGTGAATTTCGGGTCAATGTCGAGAACCTGGCGCAGCTGATCGATGGCTTGATCGTTGCGGCGGGCCAGATAGAACTGCCAACCCAACGTCGTGTTGATGATCAGCGAGAGCGGGTCCAGTTCCCGGGCACGCTTTGTCTCTCGTAGTCCTTCCTCCTGGCGTCCCATGTTCGCCAGGTAGTCTCCGTACCAATGGTGCGCCGTGGCGGAATTCGGGTTCAACTCAATGGCCCGCTGGAACTCTGTTTCTGCTCCAGTCCAGTCCCACTCAAAATGCTCTTTCACGAGCGCGAGGGAAGTGTGCGCTTCCGCCAGTGTGTCATCGATTTCCAACGCCTGCATGGCCGCCGCCTTTGCCTTCGGCCAGGCCTCCGATGGTGGCAGATACCCCGCGTCACCCAGCAAACTATAGGTGTCAGCCAGCCCGGCGTAAGACAGCGCGTATCTGGGATCCTTTTGCACCGCTTGCGTGAAATAGTCGGCGGCCTTTTTGAAGTCTGCTTCGGTCCACTTGTTCCAATAGAACAAACCCTGCAGATAAAGCTGATACGCTTCGACATTTTCCGTAGGCCGCCTGGCCAGCAATTTGCGATCCTCGCCCTCAAGTTTGGGGCGCAGTCGGCCGTAAATGTCGGCGGCGATTTCCTGCTGCAACGAAACCAGGTTGGAAAGCTTGCGGTTGTACTGCTCTCCCCAGATTTGACGGTTTTCCCGCACGTCCTCGAGGCTGACGCTAATCATCAGCTCATCGCCGTTCTGAATAAGCCTCCCCGTAAGAATGGCTCTCACGCCCATGTCATGGCCCCACTTCTGCGGATCCGTCGGCTGCCCTTTGTATCGAAAAACTGTATTGCGGGCTGTCACAGAAAGGTTCGGCAATTGTGAGAGGCTGTTGATCAAGCTCTCCGTAATCCCGTCGCTGAGATACTCTGTCTTGGGGTCATTGCTTGCATTTGAAAAAGGCAAGACCGCGATAGAGTCGATGTGTCCCTGCGAGGAGCCGTGTAACACGCGGTCGCGCAGATGGCCAACATTCAGGCCAAACAAAAGCAGCGCCAGGGCCAGGATTCCAGACCAGGCGAAATGAATCCATCGGCGTTTCGTCGGTTGCTCGGAAGGCGTACCCGAGGTAATTTGAAAAGCGCGCGCCGAGTCCGTATCGCGCTTCAAGCGCTGCAAATCGGCGCTGAGGTCCGCCGCCGTGCGATAGCGCAGCCCGCGGTCTTTTTCCAGCGCCTTGTTGATGATTTGTTCGAGTTGCGGAGAGATGGCTGGATTGAGACGCGTGGCCGGCGTCGGCGGACGGTTGAGAATGGCCTCGAACACTACTCCCGATGTATTTCCCAGAAAGGCCTGCCTGCCCGTCGCCATTTCGTACAGAACAAGTCCGAGAGAGAACAGGTCCGTTCGCTCGTCCAGCTCTTCCCCGCGCACCTGCTCCGGAGACATATAAGCAACCGTACCCATGGAAACACCGGTGCTGGTCAAATGCGGATCTTGCGTCGTGGTGTTGAACGCGGTTCCGGCATGGCTCAATGACGCCACTCCCTTGCGTTCCGGCATCAACTTAGCAAGACCGAAGTCGAGAAGCTTTATCTGGCCGCGTTCCGTTAGAAAAATATTTGCCGGCTTGATGTCGCGATGAATGATGGCCTTTGCGTGAGCAGCCTCAAGGGCATCAGCCATCTGATGTCCGTATTCCGGCACGCGTTCAATGTCCAAGGGCCTGCCCGCAATGCGATGCTTGAGTGTCTGACCTTCGAGAAACTCCATGACGATGAAACTCTGGCCATCGTGTTCGTCAACGTCATAGATGGTGCAGATGTGCGGATGATTCAGCGACGAAGCTGCTCGCGCTTCGCGTCGAAAGCGCTCCACAGCCGGATGGTCTTTGGAAAGGCGCTCGGGAAGAAACTTCAGGCAGACGAAGCGGCCGAGACGAATGTCCTCGGCCTTATACACGACTCCCATTCCGCCGCCGCCCAGCTTTTCCAGAACGCGGTAATGGGAGATGGTTTGCCCGGTCATCGGAAGGAAACCGTCCATTCGCGGTTCATCTTAGGGTGCGCCTCCCGGCAAGTCAACGCGCACCAATCCTTTGTTTTTTGCGCAGCGAAGCCGTAAATCTTAAGCACATCCTGCATCCTTCCTACTCTATCCGCGCTTTCCCCGCTTCCTCGAAGACTTCTTCCGCTTTCTTAGCGGCGGCTTCTCGAGTAATTGATCGATCGCCTGCACCAGCGCATGCCCGGTGGAGCGCAACTCACCGATGCGGTGCCGCGCTACTTGTTCCAGGATGCGCTCCCCGCGCGGCAGTAACGAAACCAGTACGCGTCGCCGGTCGTCACGCCCTCGCGCGCGCCGCACGTAGCCGCGCGTCTCCAGACGGTCAATCAATTCCACTGCGCTGTGATGCTTTAAAGCCAGCCGATCCGCCAAAGTCCGGATCGTCGCCTCTTGATCGGCGGGCAATCCGCGAATCGCCAGCAACAACAGATACTGTTGAGGCTCCAGCCCCGCCGCCTGTGCCACTACGTCTCCTTCACGCACGAAATGGCGAATTCGGTAGCGCAATTCGGCCAAAGCCCGGTATTCGTCGGAGGTAATCTCCATCGCCATGCCTCTAGTATATCGTACTGCGATATACAAACGCAGGGCAGACCGTAGAACATTCGCGCAAGTAAACGCCTGCGCGTCGGTGTGGAACAGGCAATCCTGGCTGTTCTTATTTGTCTTTGGTGTTTCTTGGCGTGGGAAAAACTAAAGCGCCTTGCGGAACGCCTTCTGCGTCTTGTAATGCTCGTATCTGTTCCGTTCGTAAAACCCGTGCGCCCGCTCGCGGATCACGTTCGACCGGACGTTCATCCCCCGGCAGCCGCGCCTGCGCGCCCATTCCTCGGCCGCTTCCAGAAGCTTCGCGCCTGCTCCCGCGCTGCGTTGGCCTTCCGCAACGATCAGACCGTTCACTTCGGCTCGGATGTCGCTCTCCAGTAAATGCGAAACGCTGACGTGCACCCAACCGATCAAGCCGGCGTCTACATCGCCGGTTTCCGCGACAAACACCGCATGCTTGGAAACAGGAGTGAGCTGCCGCAATCTCACGGCGACTTGAGCCGCCGTAGCCGGATAGCCCAGCTCTCCGCAAAGCAGTGCGATCCGCTCGGCATCGCCGCGTCGTGCCTTCCGAATCTTCATTTTTGCTGATGCTAACGCCTGTGCCATTGATGCCACGCTTCACGCCGCCTTCCGGCGTAACCGCCGCTGCATCGCGTCGCTTCTGAGTTCACGCAACGCGTCCGCCGCAATCCAACGCGCCGAGCGGGATGCCTGTCTCCGAATACGCTCGGCGGCGCGAATCGCCGAACGATTAAGGCGCAAGTTTCTCTTTCCGATATTTCTGAGCGCCCAATTAACTGCTTTGCGCACGAAGTTCCTTTCATCGTGCGCTTCTCGTTCGATGACATGCAAAAAGCGCTCGAATTGCGCATCCGGGGCTTGCTTATCCTTGTAGCTCAAATAGGCCGCCAGGGAAAATGCCGCGCGCTTGACAAATTCTTCTGGCCTGCTGCTCCAGGCCTCGACCTGTAGCCACGCCGAGCTTGCACCCGCGTAAAGATAGCAGCAAGCAGCGTCTACGATGTCCCATGAATCAAACGTTCGCGCCCAACGTTCCATCTGGATTGCAGTGACTTTGTCCGGTTCTCCGATCAGCGTTGCCAGAATTCGCGCTTCGTGAATCCCCGAAGACCACAGTTGCTCGGCCAGTACATGGTCCTTGCCAATACGCCGCGCAAGCGCATGCAGAATAGGTGTTGAAATTCCATACGCCCTTGGCACTTTGACGCCAAAATACGCCATTTTGGCGCGAACTTTTGGATTTGCAACCCTCTTCAGTTCGCGCACGACCCTTGCTCGGCTCCAACGCTCCGCCATTTGCTTGCGCGGAGAACCTTTAAAACGTCTTGTCGGAGTCGAGGAGGATTGTGACCGGGCCTTCATTGACTAGCTCCACCAACATCATGGCCTGAAAAATCCCAGTAGCTACGGTAACCCCAAGCGCGCCCAGGGCCTTATTGAATTCTTCATAGAGAGCAGCCGCTTGCTCCGGCGGCGCAGCGGAAATGAAGCTGGGGCGGCGCTGCCCGCGCGCGTCACCGTACAAAGTGAATTGTGACACCACCAGGGCCGCTCCTCTCACTTCCAACAGCGACCGGTTCATTTTCCCCTGTTCATCCTCGAAGATGCGCAGGTTTGCGACCTTTTCCGCCAGCGAAACCGCCACCGCGGGAGAATCTTCCCGGCCCACGCCAAGCAGTACCATCAACCCGGCGCCAATTTCCCCGGTAATGCGTCCCTCGACCGTAACCTTGGCGCGGCTCACCCGCTGCACGACAGCTCGCATAAATTTAAGTGTGGTCGCTCCACTCGCTACACAACCGCCTGCGTTTGCGCGTAGCTACTGGTCGGCCATTTTCTCTTTAGCCGGTTTTCGCGGCAGCAGCTCCGGCAATTGCGCCACGTTGTATGCAAACACCGCCAGCACCTGGGCCCCTTCGGTCAAGTCATCCCAGCGCACGTGCTCCAACCTGTCCGCCTGCGAGTGATGCATTTTGTCGTAGTCGGCAACGTCTTGCACGCACCAAAAACCCGGCACGCCCGCTTCGTCAAATGGCACGTGGTCGGAGCCGCCCTCCCTGCGCAGGCTTGGCTCTACCAATCCGATTTCCTTTGCCTTGGCGAGAGGATACAGTGCGTGGTCGATCGTCTCGCGCACCGCATAATTTCCCATCAAGCCGATAGTAAGCACCTTGCCCGTCCCCGTATCGTGCACCAGCACCCCGGAAATCTTCGGCAATTCGTCCTTGTGCGCTTTCACATAGGCGCGCGAGCCGTTCAAGCCCTGCTCCTCGCCGGTGAAGAGTACAAACCGGATCGTGCGCTTCGGCTTCACTCCGACTTTCTGCAGCGCTCGCGCGGCAGCCAGCACCGCCATCGACCCCGTCCCATTGTCAGTCGCGCCGGTGCCCAGATCCCAGGAATCCAGGTGCGCCCCGATGATGACCACCTCATCGGGCTTTTCCGTTCCGCGAATCTCCGCCACGGTGTTGTACACCTGCATCGGCTTACCGCTAAGGCTCCCCTCGATGCTGACCTCCGCCTCCGCGCGCCCCTCCTCCTGCAGATGCCACAGCTGTTCATAGTTCTCCCGAACCGCATAGGCCACAGGAACCAGCGCGGCTTGATACTCCCGGGACTGCACGGACATATTCAGCAGGCCAAACTCCTTCTCCGAAGCGAGCAGCACAGCGTTTACTTTCTCCTCGGCGAACATCTTCATGGCTGCCAGGCGGGCTTGCCGGTACGCTGCTGGGTCAATAGGCAGTTCATTCACGGCATGCGTCAGGGGAATCGTGCTCTCGCCCCATGGCGTCGCCAAGGGAAACTCCGGGGCTTCCATCTTTCGCGGCCGGCCAAGCAAAATAATCGCGCCCTTGAGTTTCCCCTTGTATGGCTCGAGATCTTCAATCTTCTCAAACGTAACTCCAACCACCGGGCCCCGCACCGGACCATTCGTGCTGGGTGACCATCCCGCGGCAGCCAGCGTCAACGTCTGTTCGGTCGGAAGAATCAGACGGCCGGTCGCCGGGCCACGTGTCCAGCTATTCGCGATCGTCCAGTCCTCAAGATGCACGTTCGATAGGCCCGCCGCTTTGAATTGGTCGGCGGTCCAGTGGTTTGCCTGGTCCAGCTTCGCCGAACCGGTGAGCCGCGGACCGATGTGTTCGGTCAAATATGTCAGGTCCGCCTTCAACGCCGGCTCGTCGGCTTTCACCTGTTCCAGAATCTTGGTGTCCATTTCCGCGACCCGGTCGGGCTTTGGCGCCTCTTCCTTCTTCGCATCTTTGGCGGGGTTGTAGGGCAGCGGCCGCCGCGGCAACATCTCTGCCAGGTTCGCGGTGTTGTAGGCCCAAGCGGCCAACACTTCCGCGCCCTGATTCAGGTCGTCTTTCCAGACTTTATCGAAGGTGTCCGACTGGCTGTGGTGCGTCAGGCTGTATTCGGCGCGGTCCTGGATGCAGAAGAATCCCGGCACGCCGACCTCGTCAAAGGAGAGGTGATCGGTTCCGAACGAGCGCGCCATGCGCGGCTCGAGCAGTTTCAATTCGTGCAGCGGCGCCAGTACCTGGTCCACCAGCTCGCGGTCCTGATAATTGTCGTGCAGCCCCAGGGTCAGCACGCGGCCGGTCCCCGTGTCGTGTACGAGCACCGCGGATATCTTGTCCAAGTCGTTTTTGTGCGCCTTTACATATTCCTGCGAGCCATACAGGCCCTGCTCTTCGCCCGAGAACAGCACAAAGCGAATCGTGCGTTTGGGTTTCAGGTTCAGTTTGGCCAGCGCGCGCGCCGCCTCCAGAACGGCCATGGAACCCGTCCCGTTGTCCGTCGAGCCGGTGCCAAGGTCCCAGGAATCCAGGTGCCCGCCGATGATCACCACTTCGTCGGGCTTTTCCGAGCCCCGGATTTCCGCGACGGTGTTATACACCTCCATCGGCTTGCCGCCGATGGTGTTCGTCATTTCCATCTCCACCTGCACCGGCAGATGCCGCTGCAACATCCTGAAGATTTCGCGGTACCCCTCTCCGGTAATGAACGCCGTCGGGATCGGCCCGATGTCGTAGCGCGCCGGGCTCACGTCCGTCATGTTCAGCAATCCGTGCGGCTTGTTCGAGTCGCGCAGCACCGCCGCGACGCCTTCCTGCTTCCAGAACTCCGTCCGCTCTTTTGCCGCTTTCTGAAAAGCCTCAAACGGGTCCGCCAAAGGCGCTTCTCCAATTCGCGCCGGCGGCTGCTGCATCGGCCTGCTTAGTTGCGCGTGCGGATCATCCGGCTTGGGCGGAGAAAGGGTCGCCGGCTCCTGGTAAATGACGATTGCGCCCTTCAGCTTTCCGTGGAACTTCACAAAATCCTTTTGCTCCTTCGCATCGAAGTACACCACCGGCCCAGTAACAGCGCCGGGCGTGCTCGGTGACCATCCCGCCGCAGCGATTGTCAAGGAATGCACGGTCGGACTGACGATGCGCGCGCTGGCCTTCCCGCGCGTCCACGAACGCTCCATCGTCCAGCCCTCTAGATGAGCGTTCACCGCGCCATACTTCGCGAACATGTCCCGCGTCCATTCATTTGCCTGCTTGAGCTGCGGCGAGCCCGTCAGCCGCGCGCCGATGCTGTCCGAGAGGTATTCCAGGTTGGCCGCCGCCTCGCTGTGCTCGCGAATCTCGCTGAGAATCTGCGCATCCGTAGCCGCAAACGGGCTCTTGTCGTCCGCTAGGGTCGCCAAACTGCCGCGCACCGCCACCAGAACCAAGACAACGCCGCACACCAGCACACTGAATCGACGCAAGTTCATCCGCCTACCTCAACCCTATCTGGATTTTTGTTACTGATTCCACCACGAGGCTGCAAGCCCCCGACGTCTCCACCGCCTTCTTAGACGCGCACGAGCCACTCAACCGTTTCGCGCCTGCCTTCGCCGCTTGCCATGCTTCGTCAAACGCGGAGCGGCCTGGCATTTCGGACAGAAATAGCTGCTGCGGCCCGCGACAATCACCCGCCGGATTGCCCTCCCGCACCGGTAGCAGCGCTTCCCTTCGCGTCCATACGCTCGATGGTGCCGCTGATATTCTCCCGGCTGGCCCTCAGCGTCAAGAAAATCGGAAATCGACGACCCGCGGTCCAAAATCGCTTTCCGCAAAACGTCCTGCAGGACTTTGCGCAGCGTTGCGGCCTGTTTTTTGCTGAGCTCCGCGCCACGCCGGGCGGGATGAATTCTTGCGCGCCACAAGCTTTCGTCCGCGTAAATGTTGCCGACGCCGCGCAACACGCTCTGATCCAGCAGCAGCGCCTTAATCCGCGCGTCCCGCGAGCGAATACGCGAGGCAAACTCCTCGGCGCTCACCAACAGCGGGTCGGCCCCGAATGCCGTCAATTCCTCGGCCAGCAACGCCCGGGTAAGATACGCCATGCGTCCGAACCGGCGCGGGTCCGTATAGCGCAACTCCCGCCCATCGTCGAGCCCAAACCATACGTGCGTGTGCTTCGCGCTGGGCTGCGCCGCTGCACACGGCGCAAGTTGCCCGGTCATCCCCAGGTGCACCAGCAGAGAAGCGGCTTCCCCATCGCCATTGCCTGAATCCAAGCCCGCGCCCGAGCGCGCGGAAAGCCGCAACAGCATGAACTTGCCATAGCGCTCCACCGCTTCGATCTGCCTTCCAGGAACGTGCTGCTCTACCGCAACCGGATCGTCGATGAAATCCGTCTTCCCCAACCGCACCGACAGAATGCGCCGCCCCGCTACGGACTTTTGCAGTCCTCGCGCAACTGTCTCGACTTCCGGAAGCTCCGGCATAAGTCTTGCCCACAAAATGTACAGGCGCAGCCAGCCTGCACCAGGCAGGCATTGCCACGCCCCACGTCAGAAGGTCGTAAGGATTCTACCTCGCGCCCGTAACCATTCGCGAAACGGGGCAATCAGCTACTTAGTCACTCCACTAGGTGGCGGCCAGAAGCCCGGCTCGCTTATCGCTCTTGCGTCGCGCTTTTCCGCATATTTCTCCACCGCCTTGCCGATCGCTGAAGACTTCCCAATCAGCACAAACACTAAATTCTCGGCCGGAAAATGTTTCTGGATCACCTGCTTCGCGATTTCCGGCGTCACCGCATCGACGCGCGCCTCCAATTGGTTGATCTCCTCGTCGCCCAGCCCATAAAACTCGTGGCTGGCAATGACCTGCGCCAACTGTCGAGATGTTTCGATGTTCGGCGGAAACTGCCCCTTGATATAACTATTGGCCGATTTCAGCTGCTCATCCGTCACGCCGTCCTTGTGCAGCTTCTCCAGCACTCGCAACGCCAGGTCGATCGCCGGCGTGGTCGTCTCATTCTTCGTGAAGCTGAAAATCCCAAACGGTCCCGGTGCTTTGCGCGAATCAAAGAAGGAAGATGCGCCGTAGGTATAACCGGACTCCACGCGCAACGCCTCATTTAATTCGGAGGTGAATCTTCCGCCGAAAATCGTGTTCACCACGCGAATCGCCACGCGATCCGGATCATTGCGCGCAGTCCCCACATTCCCAAGAGCAAAATAGGTCTGCGTCGCGTCGTCCTTGTCCACCAGCAGCAAGCGCTTGCCTTTCGCCGGCGGGGTCGCCGCAATCGGCGTGGCTGCAACCGTGCGCGCCGGCCATCCGCCAAATACCTCCTCCAGTTTCTTTCGCATCTCCGCGCCATTGAACTCCCCCGCCACCGCCAGCAGCGTATTTCCCGGCGCGTAATTCGTTTCGTACAGCTTTACGATCGCGTCGCGCTTGATGCGCTGCAGGGAAACCTCATCGCCACCCGATGGCCTTCCGTAAGGATGCGTTCCATATAAATACCCGTCGTAGTACGCACCCAGCACCTGTTGCGGATCGTCCTTCGCCCCACGCACCCCGTCGATCGACTGCGCCAGCAGCTTCTCCACTTCCGCTTGCGGAAACGTCGGGTGCAGCAGCGCATCCGAGAACAGCTCCAGCCCCCGCGCCAAATCTTTGGTAAGAAACTCCGCGCTGACGCTGCTGTAGTCGGCCCCTGCGTCCGCTTCAAAATCCCCGCCGATAAAATCGAGGTCCGCGGCAAACTGCTGCGCCGTTCGCGCTTTCGTTCCTTTCCTCAGCAATCCCGCGGTGATCGACGCCAGCCCTTCCTCGCCCACGGGATCGGCCGTCGAGCCCGTTTTCACAATCGCAAACAGATTGATCATCGGTACGCCGTGCTTTTCCAGCAGCAGCACGGTCAATCCATTCTTCAAAACGTACTTCTCATGCGGCGGCATGTGCAGCGTCTGCGCCGCCGCCGTCGAAGCAAAAATCGTCAGCATCAACGCAAAAGTTGTAGGGGCGCGCTTCAGCGCGTCCCAGCGTAGTCCCCGACAAAATTTCTTTCCGCCCCTCATGGCTTGCTCTTTTCTTCCGCGTTGTCCGGTATCAGTGTCGACACGGTGCGGTTATTCGCTCCAAAATACGCCTTCGCGACCCGCTGCACGTCTTCCTTGGTCACTGCCGAGTAGTTCTTCGCCGCGTCGAACAATTTTCTGTAGTCCCCGAAGAAAACCTCATAGGTGCCGATGGTGTTCGCTCGGCCGTTGATCGTGCGCATCTCTCGATAGAATTCCGCCAGCCTGATATTTTTGGCCTTCTCCAGCTCTGTGTCGCTGATCTTCGCGTTCTTCGCGTTCTCAAACTCCTCGTACATCGCTTTCTCGCACTTTTGCGGGTCCACTCCTTGTTTCGGCTGCGCGGCTACTTCCACGATGGTGGGATTGAATGCCGGCTCGACCGACGAGGACACATCCAGCGCGATTTGGTCCTTGTCCACGAGGCGCTGGTACATCCGCGAACTTTCTCCCTGGAACAGCACTGTCCGCAAGACGTTCAGCGCGTAATAGTCCGGGTTGTTCGTCTGCGGGATGTGGTACGCCACCAGCACCAACGGCAACTGCGCCGCCTTGCGCACCACCAGGCGCCGCTCGCCCATCTGTTCCGGCTCCACCGTAACCACGGGAGGAGGAGGCGTGTGCGATGGAATCGGCTCAATGTATTTCTCGCACAGCGCGAAGATTTCCTCAGGAGAAACGTCGCCGGTCACCACCATCGTCGCGTTGTTCGGCGCATAGCCCATCTCGAAGTGGTGCTTCAGCTGCTCTATCGTCCAATGCTCGATATCGCTCATCCACCCCACCACCGGCCACTGGTAAGGATGCGCGATGTACGACGTTGCCCACAGCTGCTCGTCCAGCAGACCGCCATTGTCATTATCTGTGCGCAGCCGCCGCTCGGATGCCACCACTTCGCGCTCCGACTTGATTTTCGCCGGATCGAAACTCAAGTCCCGTATGCGGTCCGCCTCGATGTCGTAAATCAAATCCATCGCCGAACGAGGAAACCAGTCCTGGTAAACCGTCACATCGCGCGTGGTGTAGGCGTTATTCGCGCCGCCATTCGCCTCCATCGCCTTGTCCAGTTCGCCCGGGCCGTATTTCTTCGCCCCGTTGAACATCATGTGCTCGAAAAAGTGCGAGATCCCCGTGGTCCCGGGCCCCTCATTGCGCGAGCCGACGCGATAAAAAATGTACAGCGCAATGTTCGGGATGCTGTGATCGGTCTGCACCAGCACCTTCATCCCGTTCTTCAGCGTCTTCGTCGCCACCGGAAACTCCTGCCCCCGCGCCGGCATCGCGAACGACGCGCATACGCACAAAAGCAGGAACGCCGCGCAGCTGACCCGCCCAATCATCTTCATAAACGTACCCTCACTCAAACCTATTCTCTGAGACGCACGAAACGCGGAAAATGTTTACGGTGACGCGTGCCTTCCCTCATTGCCAAAACGCAAATACCCTCACCGCGCCCCCTGATCCACCTTCCAACTTGATCGGCGCCACCATCAAAAACGCCCCTGCCTCCGGCAAGCCGCTCAAATCCGCCAAATTCTCGAGCTGGTACAGACCTGCCCCCAGCACCAAATGGTGCACCGCAAAATCTTCCGAGGCTCCAGGGTCCACACTCAACGTGTCGCATCCGATTCCGTTTACTTTGCGCGCGATCAATAATTTCGCCGCCTCCTTCGAGAAACCCGGAAAGTGCATTTTTCCCTGCGCGTCTTGATTTCGATACTTCTTCGCATCCGGCCACCGCGAAGCCCAGCCCGTCCTCAGCAGCACAATCGAGCCTTCGAAAATCCGCCCGTGCTTCTTCTCCCATGCTTCGATGCTTGAAACCGGCGCCTGATAGTCCGCGTCCTTCGCGCCTTCCTCGCGGACATCTAGCACAACAGCCGGACCAAAGAATTGTCTTGCCGGAATTTGATCCACGGTGGTTTTGCCAGGAGGGAAATGAATCGGCGCGTCCAGATGCGTGCCGTAATGTTCCAGCATCCAAAAACTTCGCGTGAAGTACCCGTTTTTCTCCACCGTGGCATTCACTTGCGCTTCAAACCAGCGATTGTCCCCCGGCCAGGGCACCAGCTTGTCATTGATGGCATAACTGAGGTCCAGCACCCGCGTCTTCCCGCTGGCAATGCCGGAGAGTAAGCCGTCGCGTTGCGAGTTCTGAGGAACCAGCGTCATAGGAAGGAACATCATAATTGCGACGACCGCAACAACGATACGGCCCAACCGCCCGGAGACACCCATCGTTCCCCCACCGATTACGCCTGCTAAGACCTTGTCATCCTGAACCTACCCGACGAGGGTAGGTGAAGGACCTCAACTTTGAATCTCTCCAATGCTGAAGCGACACCACCCTGTAGCTCAGGGCCGTTTTTGCCCTGAGGCTTTTTTCAGCGTCAGAGGGAGGCACGATTCCCGGGTGAATCCGTGCCGCAGCACCTATGGCAGCGGAATCCCCGGCGTAGCCACAATCCCCGACATCCGCAAAATCTCGTGATATTCCTCGTCGGTAATCGAAGAAATCAGCACCCGGACGTTCTTCAGCAATTTCATCTTACGCAGCACGCGATTTCCCCGCAGCTCCGCCAGCGCCACCTGCCGCGGCAGCCGCTCGAACGCGCGCAGGTCCGCCACCAGATTTTTTTCCTTGGGATCGTGCGGATCCGGATACGGGTCTCGCGTCACTTCCGCAATGGAATAGAGCGATCGCTCCGGAGCGGAGTGATAGCACAGCACGCGGTCGCCCTTGCGCACCTGCTTCAGCGCGCGGATCGCGTCCGGCTTCCCTTCGGCGCCGTGCCACATTTCCTTGCCTTTTACGAAAAGCGTATCCCAGTGGTAGTGGTGCGGGTCGGCGCTGAAGATCCAGTGGTGTCGTTGCGCGGTCGGAAGTGCCATCGAGGCTTCGAGTCGGCACTATACATTGGGTAAGACGAAAAAGCGAAACAAAATGTGTGGGTTAGCGGGTTTTCGGTAGAATTTACGTTGGAAATTACCAAAACGGCTTATCCACAATAAAACTGCGTATCCTTTGTATTTTCTTACAGTTACAGAGTTAGGCGCTTACGTTGACGAAAATCTCGCTCCCGCGCACCTCCACCGCGTAACACTCCACTCCCGCCGTAGGGTTCTGCACCACCCTCCCGGTCCGCACGTCATATTGCCACCCATGCCAGGGACAGGTCACTACCGGCCCCTCCAGCGGTCCCTCCCCCAACGGTCCCCCATGGTGCAAGCAGACACCATTGATGGCGTGAAATTGCCCGTCCACATTAGCCAACGCGACCGCCTTCCCTTCCACCTCGATCTCCTGAATCGTCCCCGGCGGCACATCCTCCGTCTTCGCAACCAACACAAATCCCATCCCGTTCTCCTCTTCTCTGTGAACTCTGTGACCTCAGCGAACTCTGGCGTGAAATTCCTGCCTCGATTTTACGCAGTATAGTGCCCGCCGCGAATCCAGTCAAAAACCCGGC
>Ga0210406_10001179_pt1 | contig 33062 bp, 29 predicted proteins | sample IncBWC30MmetaG_FD_155454 | JGI IMG/M metagenome (GOLD analysis project Ga0210406, IMG submission 155454) | Forest soil microbial communities from Barre Woods Harvard Forest LTER site, Petersham, Massachusetts, United States - Inc-BW-C-30-M | ecosystem: Environmental > Terrestrial > Soil >... | reverse complement strand
GGGCGGCATGGCCAGGACTGCGATTACGTTCACCACGAGCACGATGTAAACCAACGGAATGCCGGGAATGAGCACGAGCCCTGCGGCAGCGGCGGCTTCGAGAATGAGGACGAGATAAAAAGATTTTCCCTGCTGGAAGGGGAGATTCAGACTGTGGGGACGGTGGGCCACTTCTCCGAAGGCATACGCCGACGAGGTTGAGATTGTTACCGCGGCGACCATACCGGCTTCAAACATTCCCAGAGCGAAAAGCGCGGAGCCCCAATGGCCCACAAAAGGCTGCAGAGCCTGCGCGAACTCGGCGGCTTCGAAGTTTCCCGTGGACATGCCGTGTGCGAACAGGGGAGCGGTAGCTACGATCGTGGCCAACCCGGCGAGAGCCGCCAGAGTTGCGCCCAGGATCGTGTCGACGCGGCCGAAGCGAATGTCATGCGTGGTCAAACCCTTGTCGGCGATGGCGCTCTGCTGGAAGAACAGCATCCACGGCGTAACCGTAGCTCCAATATTGGAGAGCAGGATCAGGACCGTTTCTGGGGTGAGTCCGCCGGGAAGCGGCCTCCAGGTGAACAGCGCGCTGCCGATGGCGCCCCAGTGGGGATGGCTGAGCAGAGCCACGGGGATGAACACCAGATTAAACATCGCAGCCACCAGGGTGATGCGCTCCCAAGTCCAGTAGCGGTGGGCCATCAGGGCGACGAAGAGCACGAGCCATGCGCCGATCACCGAAACCGCAGGAGGAACGCCGAAGAATCCCAAGCCAGCGCGGATGGCAATGAACTCAGTGACCAGAGTGAGAAAGTTGCCGATCATGAGATCGATCATCGAGAACCAGCCCCAGAATGGGCCGAAGCGATCGAAGATGAGCTCAGCGTGTCCGCGGTGTGTGGCTGCACCCAGGCGCACGGTCATTTCCTGGACCACGCAGGCCATGACGAAGGTAAGGACTACGAAGGGAAGGAAGAAGCCAATGCCGTAGCGGGCTCCGGTGGCGGCATAGGACAGCATGCTGGGGCCGTCATTCTCTCCCAGCATGACGAGGATGCCGGGCCCAATGAGCAGCCAGAGCAACCGGGCGCGTGACCAGGGGCCGCGCTGCCCACGGGTGGTCAAGACGCGCTCGCGGTCGTGAGCGCGGTCGATGTCTTCGTGGGTGATGACGACGCCGTCGGGGGCCGTTAGCGGTCTCGTCGGGACCCGTGACGGCAACTTCCCAGGCGGCTTCGATGTTGTCTTCGGCTCACTCATCGAGCGGACATTCAGCTGGAACGACGGGCCAGGGAATCTGCATCGTACGCTTCCCCTAATTTGTTAGCAGAAGTATATAACAAAAGATGAACTATAGTTAACCATTGTGCGCGGCTAGGCGAGGACGCGCATCAGCGCCCCTGGCGCGCAGCGGCGGTAGCGAGCCATACTCGCTCGGACGCGGCGGGGCCTAGAGAAACAGTTCCTGAGGGGGTGGAGAGGGTCAGGGTTTGGTCGTAGTTGCGCTCCAGGAGTCGCAACTTCGCTCCGGGCCGGATACCCCTGTGCTCCAGGAACTCGAGCAACCGGCGGTCGCGCTCGTAAATTCCACTGACGATATAGGTATTGTCGATATGGGCGTCGGCCAGCAGAACCAGACCGCGACGCCGGCGACTGGCCGGGCTTTCGAGTTCGCTCAGATTGCCGTGTGGACACGCGCCGCCCGAGCCCAATTTCGCCAGAAGCTTGGCCTCGAAGTCCGGCGAGACGGCATGCTCCAGGCGCTCCGCTTCGTCGTGAACCTTCCACCACTCCATGCCAAAAAGTTCGGAGAGCATGCGTTCGATCAGATGATGCCGGAGGGTCAATTTGCGGGCAATCTTGCGGCCGGCCTCAGTCAGGCTAACCTCGCCGCGACTCTCGACCCGCACCAGGCCGTCTTTTTTCAGGCGGCGCAGGGCCATGGTTACCGCGGGCGGCGAGACCTTCAACAAGTCCGCCAGGCGCGCGGAGATTACCTCTTCGCCCTCGCTTTCCGCTTCGAGGATCGACTTGAGGTAGTCTTCCTTGGAGACGGTAATCATCGAGAATGATTATACGATGGCGGGTTAATTGTGGTTAATGGCAGGGAGCGTGTCGCGGCGGAGAAGCCAGGGGCGCTGCGTGCCGCCGACCCGGTCCCTACGGCTTCGCTCCCCACAGGCTCCCACCCCGCCCCACACGAGCAAAGAAGCTGAAGGCAAAGAAAAAAGGACAGTCCGGAGCCCCCGAAACTGTCCCTCAAAACCCTCCCGGTTAGAAGGGCGACTTGATGATTCCAATGTACTAGTGCCATGTTGCACAGCGATTACAGAACCATGAATATCGGATGAATCGCGTCGCGTGTGGCGCTGCTATAGTAGTCGCTTGCAAGGGTTGATCGGTTGACATCTTAATTTCTCCATTTTCTCCATTTTTCTCCAGGTCGAGAGGATTCGATGCCGTCCATCCCATCGGGTAAAACTGAACAATCGCGCCGCCTCCAGTTGCGGGCGGAGAGCGTGATTCCCGGCGGTGTGAATTCGCCGGTGCGGGCGTTTGGCTCGGTGGGAGGAGATCCCCGATTCATCGTGCGCGGCCAGGGGTCGCACATCTGGGACGCTGACGACAACGAATTGATCGACTACATCGGATCCTGGGGACCGCTGATTCTGGGGCACGCCGAGCCCAATGTCCTGGATGCGATTGTGGCGGCGGCCTGCAATGGTACTAGCTTTGGAGCTTCAACCCCGGCAGAAGCGGATCTGGCGGAACTGGTGCTGGGCGCGTTTCCGCACATGGAGAAAGTCCGCTTTGTCAGCTCGGGCACGGAAGCGACCATGTCGGCGATCCGGCTGGCGCGGGCTTACACAAAACGCAAATACATCGTGAAGTTTGAAGGCTGCTATCACGGGCATGCCGATGCTCTGCTGGTAAAGGCGGGTTCGGGCGTCGCCACGCTTGGAATTCCCGGATCGGCCGGTGTTCCCGAGGAGTTCACGCAGTTCACCCTGGCGCTGCCCTTCAATAATCTTTCGGTGGTCGAGCATGCGTTCCAGAAATTCAAGCACCAGATTGCCGGCGTAATCGTGGAGCCCGTGGTGGGAAACATGGGATGCGTTCCCGCCGCAGACGATTATCTGGTGGGGTTGCGGCTGCTGACCGAGCGCGAACACGCGGTGCTGATTTTTGATGAAGTGATGACGGGATTTCGCGTGGCCTTTGGCGGAGCGCAGGAGCTCTATAACATTCGCCCGGACCTGACGACGATGGGAAAGATTATTGGCGGAGGATTGCCCGTGGGCGCCTACGGCGGGCCGAAAGCGATTATGGATCTGGTGGCGCCATTGGGCCCGATGTACCAGGCAGGGACGCTTTCAGGGAACCCGCTCACCATGGCCGCCGGGTGCGCGATGTTGAATCAGCTGCGCGATCGCAAGGGCGAGATTTATCCGCGGCTGGAGAAGCTGAGTGGTGAGCTGGTGGAGGGCGTTGCCCGAGTGGCGAAGGAAGCGGGCGTGGCGCTCTGCCATAACCGTGTGGGTTCCATGTTTAGCTGGTTTTTTAACCCGGGGCCGGTGACGGATTGGGATTCAGCCGCGAAGTCGGACACCGAGGCGTTCGGGAAATTCTTCCGCACCATGCTCGACAGTGGAGTGTATCTGCCGCCTTCGCAGTATGAAGCGGCGTTTCTCGGCGCGGCGCATACCGAGGAAGATATTCAGCGGACAGTGGCGGCGGCGAAATTGGCGTTTGCAGCGATGCGAGGCTGAATCGGACCTCACTTGTGAGAAGGCAACAGAGACCATATCTCAGGGTCTTCGCTGCCGAGCACCCACGAACAAAAACCTTCCAGACCGTGCTCGCGGACCAGGGCCAGACGTTCCTGAAATCCGCGCTTATCGGTGTAGAAGACCCACTCGCGGGAATCGTCTCGATAGAAATAAAACCAGGCTGTGCGATCGGCGAAGTCCCACTCCAGGTGCGGGTGATATGCGGCGAGGTATTGATCGACGTCCTGCTGTCCGATGTATTCCGCGGTGGGGTTCGGCTTTTCTTCCTTGCCGGGATCGCCTGCGAACCAGTGGTAGCCATAAAGCGGAATGCCCAACGAAAATTTCTCTTTGGGAATGAATTGCAGCGCGTATTCCAGGTTCTGCACAGTCCAGGCGTAGCCCGCCACTGGGCCGGGCTCGGTCCAGCGCGTGTTCTGGTCGTAGGTCATCAGACAGATCAGGTCGGCGGACTGAGCCAGAGCTTTCAGATCGTAGGCGCCGCGCCAGTTGGCATAAAGCCAATGCGAATATTTGCTTTTCCCGGGAAAGCCCGGCGCGTTGGGCACAGTGGCAATCGTGAGTTCGAGAGTCTCTTTGTGAAGAGCGGTTGCTGTTTCGGCGACAAGACTTGAAAGCAGATCGCGGTCGGTCCAATTCACATTCTCGAAGTCGATCTGAAAACCGCTGTATCCATGCCTCTTGCACTCCCCGAGAAGGGAGCCGAGGAAGGCGCTTCGCGCTGCAGCAGTAGTAAACAGCTTATGCAAATCAATTTGAACCATGGCGGCCACGATGGGCATGACCGCTACATGGTGGGCTGCCGCGATTCTCATCACGTCGGGATTGGGGCCGCCCCAGACCAGTCCGTTGCCATCCACGGAATACCAGGCTGGCACCAGCGTGTCGATCTTGTCCGCGTGCTCGGAGAAAGATTTCACCGAGTTGGGATTGTCGGTCATGTAAAAAAGAGCCTTAGGCTGCGCCGCGGCCATGAGCGCACTGGAAAAGAAAAACAAAAGCAAAAGTTTCATAGGTGGTCCTCGCAGCTTTCGTTTCAAGGGTCGATTTTTGTGCCCCAACCAGGAGCCGGATGCATTTCTCAGGTTTTTCCCGCCAACATCTGTGGAATGGTAACGAACTGGTAGCTCTCTGACTTGTAGCGCTCGATCAGGCGATCCGTGGCCAGAATTGTCGGGGAGCGGTCGGCGCCCATGTGTTGATGGCCGCCGTCGTGCAGCAGGATTACGTCGCCGCCGTGCACCTGTTTGGCGACCTTCTGTTCGATCACTGCGGACGGAGGCGCGGTCCAGTCGTAGCCGGTCACATTCCACATTACTGGCTCAAGCCCCAGTTCGCGGGCAATGCGTAGAACTTCGGGACGGCGTCCGCCGAACGGGGGACGAAAGAGATTGGAGATGAGCTGGGAATGATCGCCCAGAGCGTCTTGCAAGGCGGAGCGACAGCTGCTGAGTTCCTGGCGAATTTCAGCGGTACGCTTGAAGGTCAAAAGGGGGTGGGTGAAGGTGTGGTTGCCCAGGATGTGGCCGGCTTTGATGATCTGGCGGACGATCTCGGGCCGTTGCTGAACGTAGCGTCCAATCAGGAAAAAAGTGGCGTGTACGTCATGCTTGGCGAGGACCTCCAGTAAACGCAAGGTGTGCGGATCGTTGGGGCCATCGTCGTAGGTCAGCGCGAGTTGCTTGGTCCCGCTAGCGAGACCTGTGAAGGTGCGTCCGTACCATTGTCCGGTGGGCGCCATTGACTGATATCCCGCGGCCGTCAGCGCGGCTGCTGCGGCCGTTCCCGCGAGCACGGTTCCGAGCATGGCAAGGATTGTAAATGGATTGAGTAATTGGGAAATTTTGTAAACGGTAAATTGAATCGAACTCAAATTACCCAATCACCCAATCACCCAATTACTGTTAACTCTTCCCGCAATTGCCACTGGAGACGCAAGCGAGATATCCTTCAGATTCCGAGACATCGTACGAACCCATGGCCAATCTTTTCGAGCTGCCCCGGTACATCGCTGTGGAAGGGCCCATCCGAGTGGGGAAGAGCACGCTGGCGCGAATCCTGGCCGAGCGATTGAACGCGCAACGGGTGATGGAGCCCGACAGCAATCCCTTTCTGGACTCTTTTTATGAAGGCGAGCGCGGGGCGGCGTTTCAGGCTCAGTTTACATTCCTGGTGCGGCGTTTCGAGCAGTTGCAGGCGCTCGATCTGGGGCCGCGATCGCAGAAGGTCGTGATCTCAGACTTCATCTTTGAAAAAGACAAACTGTTTGCCTGCCTCAATCTGAACGACCAGGAACTCGATACCTACAACCGTTACTACAACCATTTCCGCGACCAGTTGCCCACGCCGGACCTGGTCATTTACTTGCAGGCTACGCCGGACGTGCTGAAGAAGCGGCTCAAGAAGAAGAACGCACCCGGTGAACGAGCGGTGAGCGACGAGTATCTGGCGGAAGTGATCAAGGCTTACGAGCACTTCTTTTTTCATTACACGTCTTCCGATTTGCTGATCGTGAATACATCAGAGATTGATTTCGTCGATCGCAACGAAGATTTGCAGGAACTCCTGCGCAAAGTCACCGAGCCCATCAAGGGCACACAGTACTTCCTGCCGCTGGGCGGGCAGGACGCGGTGGGCGTGTAGCTCTTTAGGGTTTTTCGCGAGCCCGCTTGCGTCCGACCGGAGCCCGTACAAGTCGAGCGTTTTCTTTCAGTCGGTAGAGCGCAAAGATCGCGGCCTCGGGTGAGGAAGGGAAAAGCTTTTCGTACCTGGCAATCAAAGCGCCTCCATCTCAACGGTCGCCTGCCGAACTTGGCAAGTTCCTACACAACGGATCCAAGGATCGTAGTCTCCAGCAGGTTTTTCGCCGGCGGCGTAGAATCCGTTGCTTCGGTTCTCCGAGCTAAGATTGCTTTTGCGGTCCTCGCCCTGGTGATTTCTGGTTTTATGGTTCATTTTTTGTGAACTCGCACCCGGACATAGCGCGATGGGAGCTTGACCTCAAACATCTTCGCCGGTTCGTCCCAGGTCGCACGGAATGTCTGACGACGATCGCAAGACCGGCCGATGTATCGTAGAAACGCCTTGGCTGAGAATGTCGCCTGGCGGCCACCCGACCAAAAACGACTGAGTAGGAGTTCTCGGTGCCTTTCTGGGCAGCCTGTACCGCGCGTCCGCAGGTTGCCTTGTCCCACAGAATGCGTACCCGTTGTAATCCCGGCTTTCTTCAGGGGCCATCAGGGGCCATCGACGCTACGAGACGACCAACCCATTTTGGGCTACAATAGTCGAAGCTGTGGTAATCGATGGGTACAGGCTCTATCCGCCCAGGCGGAGGGGCACTGGAGGACATCCATGAGTCTCACCCCGAATAGCGGGCCTTTTTCCGACGGATCTCGCCCTAAGGTCACAACCGCATCCTTGCGGGAACAAAAACTCCGCCACGAACCCATCACTTGCCTGACCGCCTACGACTATTCTGCAGCGCGTCTGGTGGACGAAGCCGGCATCGATGTGGTGCTGGTGGGCGATTCGCTTGCCCAAACCATGCTCGGCTATGAGAATACGCTCTCGGTCACGATGGACGAGATGCTGCACCATGTGAAGGCGGTACGGCGCGGAGTGAAAGCTGCGCTGCTGGTGGCGGACATGCCCTACGGTTCTTACCAGATTGATTCCAAAAGCGCCCTCCGCAACGCTGCCCGCTTTGTGAAGGAAGGGGGCGCCGAGATGGTGAAGCTCGAGGGCGGGGAAAAGCGCGCCGAGTTGATCCGGCAGATGATTGACGCCGAGATTCCGGTGGCGGGGCACATCGGGCTGACTCCGCAGTCGGTGAATGTAATGGGCGGCTATAAGGTGCAGGGAAAAAGCCTGACCGGCATTGAGCAACTCATGCGCGATGCCGTGGCGCTGGACCGCGCAGGGGTGGCTTGTCTCTATCTCGAGGGCATTCCGCGCGAAGTGGCGGCAATGATTAGCGCCGAGATTAGCGCTCCCACCATCGGAATTGGCGCTGGACCTGAATGCGACGGGCAGGTGCTGGTGTTGCATGACATTTTGAATCTGACGTTTGCCCCCCCGGCAAAATTTGTGCGACGCTATGGCGATGCGGCGGCGCTGATTACGAACGCGGTGCGGGCCTTTCGTGCGGACGTGCGGTCGCACCAGTATCCGGCGGACCAAGAGTCGTATCATCTGCCGAGAGAAACTGGAGCCTCGCTGAATGAGGTGCTTGCGCGAAAGCGGGCCATGCGACGGTAGCGTTAAATTCTTTGTCACGGATTTGCGCCAAGGACCGCTGATAAGGTTTTGGAACTCAGCCTTTGGGGTTTACGTATCTTCCCATGGGGAAGGTCGACGCAGGGTTGGGAACGTGCGGCGAAAATGGCGCTGCGGCGCCGACTTGATAGTGCTAGGCTATAGATGTTGGGCTATAAAAAAGGAGGGCGGTTATGACTCTTTCAACGTTTATTTTCTTCCCGTTCTTCGGCTTTGGATTTGTGATGTATTTCCTGCCGTCGATTATTGCCCTGGCGCGCAGCAAACGGGACCTGCTCGCCATCTTCCTGCTCAACATTTTCTTGGGATGGAGCGTGATCGGATGGATCGTCGCGCTGGTGTGGGCGGCAAGAAACGATGTTCCCGCGATGGTGAGGTAACTTCGGCCCCGTGATTGGCAAGGCTCTTCGTCTGCAGTTTTCGTTGATTCTGTCGTTGGGAATCTCCCTGGTGGCGTGTTCGCAGCAGAACGCCGCGAAACCACCCGCTCCCGAAGTCCTGTTGCAGGCCATCCCGGCAGCGAATTCCGCGCAGTTCGAGAGTGTCCACGACATGAAAACCTGGCGCAACCCTTACCTTATCGTCCGCCGGGACGGCGTGGTATTGCTCGATGCCGCCGACAATACGGAAATCAGACTGAAGCCGGCTGAGTTGCTCCCGGCGCTGGCGGCTTTGCCGGCTTCAAACTGGCCTTATGGCCGCGTGGTGGCGGCAGCGGAAAACAATGTCAAACTTTCCGATGAGGATGGCATCGCCATTCGCCGCAACAAGGGCATCGTGGGTGGGATCCTCCAGGGCGCGCATATCGCGGTGAAGTGGGTGCCCTCGTCGTGAAGTGCGGTGGCATGATCCATCCTTGAAAACCTGCACTAGCATTCACGAAATGCGGGCTGCGTCTGGCGCGGCGCGGCGCGCCGGCAAGCGGCTGGGATTTATCCCGACGATGGGAGCGCTGCATGAGGGGCACCTGTCGCTGGTGCGGGCGGCCCGGTCATCATGCGACGCGCTGGCGGCCTCGATCTTCGTCAACCCCACGCAGTTTGCGCCGAATGAAGATCTGGAGAAATACCCGAGATCGTTCGAGCGCGACCGGGAACTACTGGGGCGGGAAGGCGTCGAACTGTTGTTCGCACCGTCGGTTGAAGAGATGTATCCCGCCGGGGCGGTGACCTGGGTGACGGTAGAGGGGTTGAGCGACAAACTGGACGGGCGTTCGCGGCCGGGACATTTTCGCGGCGTAGCCACCGTCGTCGCAAAGTTGTTTCATATTGTGGAACCGGATGCGGCGTTTTTCGGTCAGAAAGATGCCGCGCAGGTGGCGGTCATCCGCCGCATGGTGCGCGATCTGAATCTTCCCCTGGAAATTGTAGTGTGTCCGATCGTGCGCGAGTCCGATGGATTGGCGATGAGTTCGCGGAATGCCTATCTCGATGCCGATCAGCGGAAGCGGGCGCTGGCGTTGCATCGTTCGCTGACGCGGGTGCAACGAATGGCGGATGGGGGACAGCGAAAAACGTCCGAACTAGTCGCCGCGGGGCGCGCCGAATTTGCCGGGGAAAGTTCAGTGCGACTCGATTACTTTGAAATTGTAGATCCGGATACGCTCGATCCCGTCGACTCTATTTCCGGTGGCGCGCTGGTAGCCGTGGCGGCATTTGTGGGCAGTACGCGGCTGATCGACAATATCCTGCTGGGGAAAAGTGCCAGTTAGAGCGAAATGAGAGTTCTTTGCGCGGCCATGCTCTATAGGGACGGGATCGCTACGGTGGCGGTGGCTTGAGGCTCAATACGCTGACGGACTAAACTCTCGACCTGCGACCACAGGCGGGGATCGCATTCGCTCTGCATGTGGCTGGGAGTGAATACGCGCTGGAACCAGGATGCTCCCCTGCATTGCACTGGAGCTTTCTGATAATCGAAGCGGTAATTTCCAAGAATCTGGGTCTTTGAATCGTCGGCGGCGGTGATCAAGGCGCGGCCGTGCAGCAACCCGTGCGGCTGATAGAAGTTTACTGCCGCAGCGACGTTGTCGGGGATGATCCTGTCGTTTTGCCAGGGTTTTTCGACGCTGTCGACCTGTATCGTGAGCAGCACGGGGATTCCGGCGCGATCCAGTTCACGAGATAACAGGACCACAGCAGAAGCTCCCCAACTGTGGCCGAAGAGAATGATGTGCGCCTGCGATTTTTCCTGATTGCTCAGAACGCCATCGTGATTGCGGTCGAGCAGGCGCAGAATGGTTTTGTAGGCATTTTTCCGGTGCCGGTTTTCAAAGATCTGGATTGAGTCCTGTTGAGGAAGGTCCCGCAAAATGCGTTGCCCAAGTCGCACCGGCCCGTGGCGTAGATTGTCGTGGCGCACAAACCCGCCCGCAAAACCGATAAGAATGTAAGAGACGCTCGGTGGAGGAAGACTGGCCACTGCCCCGTCTGCGGCCCTGAGCAACGGCGCGGTTGCAACCAAGGTCCCCAACGTGATCACCAGCATCCGACATCGCGCAAGCCGAGGCATGCGGGCTCCTAAAGCATGAGATGATTCGCGTCACTGCAGGGGTTGTGGAAAAATTGTCCACCAGTGGCGGGCGAAAGACCTTTTTCAGCAGGGCTTTTGAATTACCGACCCGGAGCAAGTCTACACCTCTCTGTCAAGATGCGCTGGTGGCGGCGGTGGCGGTGGTGGGTCAGTTTGATTTCCACCGGGCGTTGTCAAACCGACAAATTGCGCCTCTCGAATCCGCAATCGAGTTCAGATCACGACGGATGCTCACCAGGCTTACCTCGAAGCAGTCGAAGATGCTTTCGGGCCGGACATCGACGATGCGCAATTGCAGAAACTTTACGGAGCAGTGAACGAGAAAGAGACCCGCTACTCTCCGGCGCGGTGTATTGGCTGCGAGATGAAGACAGTCAGCGGCGATGCTGACCCGAAGCAGGTTTCTACGTCTTTCGTGGAGAGACAGAATCTGTCGATGAGAATGAGCATTCGTCCGTTCACTCGGCTCACAAATGCATTCTCCAAGAAGATCGCGAGTCATGCTGCCGCTGTTGCCCTCTGGTTGATGTACTACAACTTTTGCCGCCGTGCACACTACGCTCCGAGCGACCCCGGCAATGGAAGCGAGCATCTCGAATCACGTTTGGACAATTGACGAACTGTGCGGTTTGCTGCCTGAGATGACATCCGCCACAAAGCAGATTGACAAGGGGCTTATCCTGAAAGCACCCGGAGAACAAATCTAAGCATGACAACGTCCGGAGCTATTGCGGCAGCGGTAATGAGTGTCTTTTTTTTACGTCTGCGGCGCCCTGTGCATCTTTAAGACGAATATGCTCGTCGGATGGGCGCAGAGAAACTATACAAAGAGCAAGTTTGTTAAAGCTTATCCGTTCTCCGGTATGGTCATGAAGCCTTGGTATCCAATCTACATTCGTAGTGCTGGCATCTTCATCTGGCTGTGGGCACTCGCCATTGATTACTTGGTTTTGTTTCGTGGATTCGGCTAACTGTGGAAATCAGACTGACCCACTACCTCGGTGGCAGTCGATTTGTGTTTATTTGTGTGGACCGTACTCCGGACGCGGTCTGGCGCCCGGAAAGGCCGCTGGCTTTCCAGGGCAAGGGAAAAAACCCAACCAAACCACCATCTACTCGGTTCGTATTTTCCGCCCCGAGACGAAGGCATTCCCCGCGAGGATGTAGCGGAGTGGCTTGTCCGCAGCCTTGGTGATACCGATGCGAGGGGTCGTACCAATGGCTTGAGCGCGATATCCATCTTCGCCGATCCACAGGCGGCTGGCGGCGGAGGTCAGATCGCACCCATTGTCGCGAGCGCGGGTAATGGCGAAAGCCTGCGCCAGCCGTCCCGGTCCACTGGTAAGTTTAAGCAGGTCTTTCGCTCCGTGAATTTCGGTTCCGCGAGCTTGAGCCATTTCTTCTATGCCAGAAAGCGGTTCGAGCGCGCGAATCAGAACAGATCCGGCGCGGCCTTCCGGCTCGCAAGAGACGTTGAGGCAGTAGTGATTTCCGTAGATGAAGTAAACATAGGCGTGGCCGGGAGGCCCGAATAACACGGCAGTGCGGGCTGTGTTTCCGGCGGCGGCGTGGGCGGCAGGATCTTCCGCACCGAGATAGGCTTCGACTTCCACGATGCGGGCGGTAAGAAGCTTCTTCCCGGGCGGGCGATCTCTCCTCTCCCGGACTTTTTCTCGGACCAGCACCTTGCCCAGCAGTTCGCGCGCCACCCGGCGCGGATCGCGGCTGAAGAAGGCACGATCGAGCGGACGAATGGGCGCGGCTTGCCCTGAGGTCTGCGGCTGGCGCATGAAATAAATTTTAACCGGACGACTGCGGGCTAGATCGGTTTGAGCAGTGTGTTTCTCGCGGCCGTGACGTTGGAGGGTGTGTCGTCGAACGACTTGCCCGGTTCGTAGGCGAGCTTCTCGTGTTTGGTCCCCGCCTTTCGAATTGCGTCGTGCCAGCCATCGTCCCAGCTGATGCGAGCCTCTCCATCGACCAGAGTCCAAGTCCCATGCGATGAGCCCAGCGTCTTTCTCGCCTCTCCGTCCGCGTCGAGGGTGATGAAGAATTTGCTTCCATTGCCGTCACCGACTTCCCACTTGCCAACAAAGTGACCTCGTCCGGGCATCATTTCGCTGAGCCGAGAATCCCCGAACTCAATGCGGGCGATGTCGGAGGGGGAAAATTTCTCCTGGTGGCCGTCCTTGTAAACGATCACGGCTGGAGCCTTGAAGTCCATATGCGCAATCTCGGCCATGGCGAAGCTTTGACGGTGGCCGTCTTTAAAGATGATCACGACCGTGCTGCGCTCGTCCGCGGATGAAGGAGTCGGATTCGCAACTGCGCCCGCCAAGGGGAGCGACAGGAGCGCAGAAATTCCAACGACTCTAATGAGACCATGCATAGTTTTCCTTCCCAATCACAGGAGCACAAAAGAAACATCCTGCCTGTGTCATGGTACGAAGCGCCAACCGGAATAGTTCCTTCGGTCCTTACGCCGGACCATGAAATCGAGCGCTAGGGCTCAAGTTTCCGGCACTGGTGACATTATCCGGCTTATCCGAGAACGTACCCGGGCGCAAAAGCCCGCTTCTCCTGATTGTCGCCGATTTTGCGTATGCCATCGTGCCAGCCATCGTCCCCACTGACGCGTGCCTGGTCGCCGACCACCGTCCAGATGCGATATCTGACATGGCAAAGCGCTCCTGGTGCCCGTCCTTAAAGACAATCAGAATCGATATCCGGGCGTCCCCGGGCGTCGGGAATGTTTTGGCAGTGGCAGCCTGAGATACCAACGCCAGAATTCCTACTCCAAATAGCGGTAATTGTGTGACGCATGGCGTCCTGCTCTCGCGGAACGGATGCTGGGATGATGGTTCCGTTTTGAATGGCCTTACGCCACGCCCTTGGTCGATTCTTTCAGATAGTCCAGGACTTCGTCGGCGTGGCCCTCTGGTTTCACCTTCTCGAAAATATGCTGGATCTTCCCGTCGGGGCCGATGATGAAAGTGGTCCGCGCCACGCCCATAACCTTTTTGCCATACATATTTTTTTCTTTCATGACGCCGAAAGCCTCGGCGACTTTTTTGTCCTGGTCGGCGAGCAGGGTGAAGGGCAGGTCGAACTTCTCCTGGAATTTCTTTTGCGCCTTCGGGGTGTCGGGCGATATCCCGAGCAGCACGGCGCCCGTCTTCTGCATCTTTTTGTAAGTGTCGCGGAACCCGCGAGCTTCGATGGTTCAACCCGGAGTGTCGGCGCGGGGGTAAAAGTAGAGAACGACGGTGTTGTCCCGCAGGTCTTTCAACGCGACTTCTTTTCCGTTCTCGTCCTGCAAAGTAAAGTCAGGAGCCTTATCATTGACCTTCATGGGAGTTTCTCCGGGTAAATCGCAGTCGAATGCCAGCCAAAGGGCATTCGGCAGGGTGGCTTTCCAGAAGATTTTATACCGCGGATCGCTTTTCGTCGCGCTGCTGGCTTGTATTTCATCCTGGGCCGCTGTCCTGACTGCCCAGGAAGAACGGCCCCAGATCACGCCCGGGGAGCGGAAGGCTCCCAGAAAGAAAGAGGCGGGACCGCGGGCGGTTGCCGTGCTCCAGCTTGCGCCGAATGGCAAGGCGTCGCTGGTGCCGATCGCCATTTTAGTCGGCGGCAAGTTCTGGGATGCCACTGCCTACAAGGCCGATCCCGTCCCAATGGCTCTGGAACCAGGCACGGTCTATGAGGCTGAACGCACCGGCAGTTCGTTGGGCCTGTTCACGGTGAACAGTGCGCTGCGTAGCAACGCCGTCAATGTGCAGACTCCGTGGCTAGGCACCGGGACTTGGGTTCCAGTAGGAACCGAGAAGCCGAAGACGGCGCACAAGGCGGAGAAGGCTCCGGTAGGAATCGAAAGCAGCGACGCACCGCCACGGCTTACCCGAAGCGCACCTAAGGAAACCACACCCCCTGCGACGACATCTCCGGCCTCTGCGCCGCAGGGCACATCGGGGGGATCTGCGGCAGGTCAGACGGGTTCGGGTCAAACCAGCCAGGGTCAAACCAGCCAGGGTCAGACCAGCCAGGGTCAAACCAGCCAGGGTCAAACCAGCCAAGGTCAAACCAATGCAGGCCAGACAAGCCCGACGCAGACCACGCCGAGTCAGGCGCCGAGCCAACCCAGCTCGAGTCCAGCCGGATCGAGTCCCACGACTCCCAACCGACCCGCGCCAACCTCTTCCTCGCCCACGTCCCAGAGCGGCCCCACGCCCACAAACTCTAAACCTAGCGACGCCAAGCCTGGCGATTCCAAGCCGGCCGAGCGCCCGTCGGCGTCGTCGGCACAGTCCGACAGTGGCGCGGACGAAGCCAACCGGCCCAGACTTCGGCGCGGCAAGCCCGTCGAACCATTGCCGGAGGATGAAGTGCCTGGGTACAGCAAGCCCGGCGCGCTGGCGTCCGCGGCGCCCCCTGCGGATGTCGGGAAACCCGCGGATCCCGGAAAACCTGTTCAGCCCACTCCCGAGAAGAATCCGGTCCAACTAATTCCGGCAATTTCCGATGCGAGCGGACCCGAGCCCAAGTCGTTCGCGTTTGAATGGCTCAAGGACGAAGAGGGAGAGCGTCTTAAGCAGATGACGACTTTGGCCAAAGAGCAGGTCCGCGCCTATGTGGACGCTCAGGCCAAGGCGAAAATTATGCCTACGCCCCGGTCAAAGTCGGCCAGCCCGCAAACGGCGCGTGCTGCGGCTTCGAAAACGGCGGGCTCGAAAACTCGGGACCCAATTCTCGAGGACGTGAAGATGAAGGCCTACGACTTGTGGGGCAATAATCAAGCAGTGCTGATTTTCACCGCGGATGCCCACCTGCCGCCTCCGCCTCCGGGCACTCCCCATGCGCCTGTCGATTCCGATCTGCAATATTCGATCCTGCTGGTGGCGAATCCGGATATCTACAATAACCTGCACAAGCTCTATGTCGGCGTCACCGACAAGTATCATCTCGATATCACACCGCGCCTCGAATTAGTAGACGCGCTGGACGCCGACGGCGATAACCGGGGCGAACTGCTCTTCCGCGAGATTTCGGACAATGGAAATGGCTGGATCATTTATCGCGCCACCGCGGACAAGTTGTGGAAGATGTTTGACAGTTTGAGTCCCGAGTGAGAGATCCGGGCGCGGATAGAATCGCGCCCGAGTCTTCTCTATACGGTTTTTCCTGATCCCATGGCGACTTATTTCTTTGCCAAGGCGTCGGCGGCCCGGCAGAGAAACGCGTCCACGGCGTCGTTGTACGGCTTGTTGAAACTCGCCGGCCAGTTGGCTTTGTCAGCATAGAGCTTTCGCAGGTTCTGCTCCATGCCAGGGTCGCCGTCCGTGAACATCGCCAGCAGTTTTTGCCGGCGAGCAGCCAATCGCAGGCCGGTTTCGCCGGATGGGTCTGCCCCGCTCGCAATGGCATGCTCCGTGTCTTGAGCCAGCGCGGCCCAACCGCTCTCTGACTCCGCCTGCACCTCGGGCGACCAACGCTGGCGGAGATTCGCCAGTTGTTCCTCGGTGTAATATTTTTTCATCCAATCTTTTCTTGTCTGCATTTGAATCACCTCGATGACCTTACAGAATGGCTCCCAGTCCGGTTTCCCACCGGTGGCCACGATTTTTTCCGCTCGTTCAATGGCTTCGACCGCCCGGTTGAGATGGTCGCGCTTCTCGGCCAGAATCTGGTGTTGCTGCCGCAGGGCTGCGCAAAGATCGGTGTGGTTACGGTGAAGAAGTGCAAGGATCTGGGATAAGGGAAAGCCGATGAACTTCAACGCTACGATCTGCTCCAGGCGAGCGAAGTCACGCTCCGAGTACACCCGGTACCCTGCTGCAGTGCGGCCGCTGGGCTTCAGCAACCCCAGCCGGTCGTAGTGATGCAGGGCGCGGATCGTCACTCCGGCGCGCTTTGCGAACTCGTGCGGCAGATACGTACGGTCCATCGTCCCCCTGATAAAAGTTTTACGGTCTGACGTTAGGTGAGGGTCAAGCATAATTTTAGCGTGCTGATCCGCAATGGCGAGAATGGTGAGACCAATGGCTGTCCCACAGACGAAGACCGCCCGTATATAGCTCACCCTGGGATACGGTCGTGGGGCAGGTCATGAGTCAGGGCCTTCACCAGCCCAGAGCTGGTATGGAAAAGGGCGTGCAGCACAATGGCGACCAGCACAATGGCGACCAGCACTGCGAACTTCGCCAGGTTCGCCGCCCCGGTCAGAAGGAAAGAGAGGAGAATCAGAAGAAACTGCCACCGAGAAGCGCTCTCCAACCGGGAACCTGAAACAAACGCAGGGATGGCGAGGGTTTGCCTTGAAAAGACTGCAGCATCGCTATGGCCGGGTCTGGTAAGACCGCCAGCGGGTGATTAAGGCGCCGACGGTGGGAGCAAAAGCACCAGTAATGAAGACAGAGGGATGTCGATACTGTCGGAGTTCGGTCCCAGGGCAGTCTGACGGATAAGGCGGGGTACGATCAGAGAGAAAATCCAAGCCCACGAATAGGCGAGCAGGAAGAAAAGAGTCAGCAGTCTAGCTTGCGCAAAACGAACCATGGCTGGGCGGGGCTTTACAAGTTGTTCCTTCGAATCGGCCAGCTCGATGGCGGAACAATATCACGGTCAAAGCCTGAACGGCAGGGCCTGAACCTATCTCTGCTGCATCACCAGTTCGCCATTCTCGACTTTCATCGCGCCAACATTGTCCGGAAGTTTTAGCCGGTCGCGCTCCTCCGCCAGTTTCTTCTGCAGAGCCGGATTGATCAGCGATACGGGGACGCTCAGATCCCCTACCTTGAATTCCGTGGGATCGAAGGTGGCGTAGCCGTCCTTGTCGCCGATGTGACCGGAGATCGTGATCCAAACATCTTTACCGGCAATTTCGGTTAGGAACTGGCCGTGCACGACGTCGCCGTCGAGGCTGACCTGCTGGTCTTTAATTGTGGGCGCGGCGCTGCCGACGTTGGAGTCCGGAGCAAGGCCGGTCGTTCCGGCGGCGGTGCCTAACGACTGCGCCAGCACGGCGGTGATCTCGTCGGAATTGATGTGGACCTCAGCCTTCGGGCTAGGCGAAAAGTACGCCTGCCCAGGCGCAGGCCTGGAAGTAGAAGTATCAGAAGGGCTGATTGCCGGCGTTGACTGCGCCGCCTGCTGAAATTCGGCCATCTTCTGATCGAACGCCTGAGCATGTTCCGCGATGGCCGCAGGAGCCTGCGGGCGCGCCACCGGCGCCGGTTTCTTCAGAACCAAAATAACGGCCACCAACGATGCCCCCAGCGTGGCAACGCTGATGATGCGGTCCAGCTTGAATTTCATGAATATTCTCGATCAGTCAGCCCAGGACAGGCGGGCCCACTCTCATGGTAGCGGTCCAGGCAGCGAAAGTTGAGATGACCAAAGTGTGGGTATGGGATGACGGTGCGGGGCGAACAAGTCTTGTCCGCCATTCTTTGACTTTGGTTGTGCACTTGAATGCAGCGATCGGTTCTGTAGTTTCACAGTGCCGTAAAAGCACAATCAACGGCAACGGCGCCGACAGCAGTGTCCGGCCCACACCGGCTAACTCAGCTTTTTCGCCAGCAACTCATTCACAATCTGGGGGCTGGCCTGGCCTTTGGATGCCTTCATGACCTGGCCGACGAAGAAACCCAGCATCGTCTTTTTGCCGGCACGATACTGCTCGAGCTGTTTGGGATTGGCGGCGAGAACTTCGTCGATCATCTGTTCTAGCTCGGCTGTATCGGTGGACTGCTGGGGACGGCCTTCTTCTTCGTAGACGGCAGGAAAATCTTTCGAGCGCTGGAAGCACAGGTCGTAAAGATCTTTGAGCATCTTGCCTGAGATGGTTCCGGCTTCGACCAGGTCCGCGGACGCTGCAACTCCAATCATCGAGATCGGAGACTGCTCGATTTCGATTCCCTTCGTGTGCAGCCGTCCCATCAGCTCGCCTTGCACCAGGTTGGCCACGCGCTTCGGATTCTGGGCGGCCTTCGCGGCTTCCTCGAATTGATCGGCCAGCGACTTCGAGAGCGTCAGCACCTGCGCGTCGTATTCGGTGATCCCGTATTCGTTCACCATGCGCGCGCGACGTGCCTGAGGCAGTTCAGGCAACGCGCGGGCAATCTCGGCCTTCCAGGTTTCGTCCACCACCAGCGGAAGCAAGTCGGGGTCGGGGAAATATCGATAATCGTGAGCCTGTTCTTTCGAGCGCATGCTGTAGGTCTTGCCTTCGTTGGAGTTGTAGAGGCGCGTTTCTTGCGTAATCTTGCCGCCCGATTCGATGATCTCAATCTGGCGATTGATTTCGTACTCCAGCGCTTCGCGAATAAAGCGAAACGAATTTACATTCTTGATTTCGACCTTAGTTCCAAATTCCTTCTGCCCGCGCGGCCGCACACTGACGTTGGCGTCGCAACGCAGGGACCCTTCCTCCATGTTGCAGTCGCTGACGCCGGTGTAGAGGATGATCTGTTTCAGCCGCGTGAGGTATTCGTAGGCCTCATCGGGCGAGGCGATCTCGGGTTCGCTGACGATTTCGATTAGCGGCACGCCGGTGCGGTTAAGATCGATGGCCGTTTTCTCCGCGGCATCGGGAAAGCCTTCGTGCAGGCTCTTGCCGGCGTCTTCTTCGAGATGCACCCGCGTAATGCCGATCTTCTTCGGAGTTCTCCGTTCTCGGTTCTCCGTTCCCAGATTCTGGTTTCCTGCGCCGGCTTTCGACGCAGGAACTTCGATGTATCCGTGCTCGGCCAGCGGCTTGTCGTACTGCGAAATCTGGTAGCCTTTGGGCAGGTCGGGATAGAAATAATTCTTGCGGGCGAAAATGGAAATCTCGTTGATGCGGCACTCGAGCGCCATCGCCGCCAAGGTCGCGAACTCCACGACTTTTTTGTTGAGCACCGGCAGCGCGCCCGGCATCCCCAGGCATACCGGACAGACGTTCGTATTCGGCGGCGCTCCAAATCGCGTCGAACAAGAGCAGAAAATCTTGGTTGCCGTCAGCAGCTGAACATGCACTTCCAGTCCAATGACCGGCTCATAGATGCCGTGGGCGGCGACGGCATCGGCCGTCGTGGTGAGCATAGGCAGTAATTATAAAGGCAGCCCGGGGCGGAGGCACGACGGGGCGCCAAGAACTCACTCGACAAACGCCGGATAGTGTTGAGTGGGGGAATTAACAATTCGTGGGGGATAAGCAACGCGGCGGCGAATGCGGTGACGAGGGCGCTGAACTGGCAGCAGACCGATCACGGCGATTTGTGGCAACGGCACGACATGGGAACGCCTATTCCTGCTAATAGGCACCCCCGTGTGCGCTTTCACGGCTCACAATCCTCTAGGGTGCTCCAGCGCTCGGGCCCGCCTGAGATCGGATTCTAGTTTTTTCCCCGCGGCCCGTTCAGGTACTTGTCCACCGGGATTTCGAAGTACATCAGTTCGTCCCCCTTGGCATCGTCGATGCCGGTGATGTTGATGTTCGCGCCCGCCAGAGGCGACGCGATGTCTCCGATGTCGAAAAATAAAAATCCTGATTGCGTGCCGTGCGGCTCGACCGCCTTGGCTGCGAATTGCGAGGACTCGATCTCCTCCATTTCTTTCTTGCTGACCGTGCCTTTCACTTTATGCGGAAGGGGAATCGGAAGAGGACTCGGCCGCGTACTGGTTTGGGGATTGGAGAGGCGCCGATACAGATCGTCGGTGGAGATAGGAGTGAGCTTCGAACGGTTGGCGGTGATCAGCGTAATTTCCATGTTGGCGATGGAGATCGGCTGCTCGCCGTCATTGCTTACGACAAAGAACACGGGCAGGAATCCGTGCGCTGCAAAATCCACGGAAAAGATCTTGGCCTTTTCCGGAGAGTCGTAGGGGTCGGCGGCGATGGCGACCTGCGAGTCGCGATGGAAATCGTGTGCGGGATAATCTATGGCGGACTTCGCTACCGGCTTCACGAAGTTCTTGCTCGCCACCAGCAGAAGCGGAAAAAGTACCGTCGCCCCAAGCGCGAGGATGGCGAAGCGATGGGCGGATCGCAAGGTCCCCATAGCCGTTGATTATAGAGGCGGGAGTGCGCCGCGATCTATCCCACCCTTTCGCGAAGAAAGCGAAAGAGTTGGGCATCCGGTAGGCCGCGATGATAGGGCGGTTTAGAATGGCTCAGATTGAGCTATCTTCTTTACAGTCTGGCGCTGGCGCTGGGAATGCTGTTGAGCCTGCCTTACTGGCTCTACCAGATTCTGCGCCACGGCAAATATCGTAGCGGACTCGCGCAACGCCTGGGCGCGGTTCCGGCGCGACTGGCGAACGATGGCCGAGTTTCGCCGGCAAGGCGCGTCATCTGGGTTCATGCGGTTTCGCTTGGCGAGGTGCTCGCCGTCAGCGGACTGGTGGAGCAAATGCGGCGAAGTTTCCCGCAGCATCGAGTGCTGATCTCGACCACCACCGACACGGGACAGGAACTGGCGCGGAAGCGCTTTGGCGCAGAAAACGTATTCTATTTCCCGATGGACTTTGCCTTCGCGGTCCGGCCCTATCTGCGCGTTCTGCGGCCGCAGTTAGTCGTGCTCGCCGAGACCGAATTCTGGCCAAACTTCCTGCGGCTGGCGCATGCCGACGGGGCGCGAATTGCAGTGGTCAACGCGCGCATTTCGGACCGCTCATGGCCGAACTATCGCCGCTTCCGCTGGCTCCTCGGTAAGATGCTGGCACACATCGACCTGTTTCTGGCACAGACAAAACCGGACTGCATCAGGCTGCAGTCGATCGGCGCCGAAGCGGGCCGCGTGCAGGTTACGGGGAATCTAAAGTTCGACGTGAGTATGCCACCGCTCCCGCCCATTGTGGAGAGCCTCCGCAGGTCGCTGGCGGCAGATGGCGCCGGCCCAGTGCTGGTCTGCGGCAGCACGGTCGAGGGCGAGGAACCGCCGCTGCTCAAGGCCTTCGAGAATTTGCGCGTGGGTCTTCCGCGGGCGGTGATGATACTCGCCCCGCGGCATCCCGAGCGTTTCGACCAAGTTGCCATCCTGTTGCGGCAGTTGGGCATCTCGTTTTATCGGCGCTCACAATGGCAGGAAAAAAGTGAAACTCTGGCGGGCGCCGTGTTGCTCGTGGATTCCATCGGAGAACTCGCCGCGCTCTATGCTCTGGCCGATGTTGCCTTCGTCGGCGGCAGCCTGGTGCCCCGCGGCGGGCACAATATTATCGAGCCCGCGCAGAACGGCGTCGCCATTGTCACCGGGAACCACACGGAAAACTTTCGGGACATTGTGGCGCTATTTCAAAGCCGGGACGCGCTGCGCATCGCGGGATTGGCGGAGTTGCCCTTGATCTTGATGCAACTTCTCGGCGACGAGGTCGAGCGGCGGGCGCTTGGCCGGCGCGCGAAAGAGACCATCCAATCGCAAATGGGTGCGACCTTGCGCACGCTGGAATCGCTCACCAAGTTGATGGCGGAGCGCGATCCTCTGCCGGTATCGGCCCACGCTGCGCACCCAGATTGAATTTCTTTTCGGCCATTTACGGCGGTGTGGCGCGGGCGCGCAATGCGCTCTATGACCGGGAACTTCTGCGATCGCGGCGCCTTCAGGGCCCGGTGATCAGCGTGGGCAATCTTTCCGCGGGTGGCTCGGGGAAGACTCCCTTCGTCCTGCTTTTGGGCGACTTGCTCAAGGCGCGGGGAATCAAGTTCGACGTGCTGTCGCGCGGTTATGGACGCAAGTCGAAGGGCGTGCGCCTGGTCGATCCCGCGGGTCTGCCGCGGGAGTTCGGCGACGAACCGCTTCTGCTTGCACGGAAACTACAGGTGCCGGTAATTGTCGGCGAGGATCGCTACCGAGCCGGCGGCTTTGCCGAAGCGAAATTCGGCCCGCAACTTCATCTGCTGGACGATGGTTTTCAACATCGGGCGCTGGCTCGCGACTTCGATGTTGTTCTGGTGACGCCGCAGGATGCGGGGGACCGTTTGCTCCCTGCTGGACGCCTGCGGGAGCCGTTGAGTTCCTTGCGGCGTGCGGATGCGGTTGCGCTTACCAGCGGTGCTTCGGCGGAGTCATTTCCGCTCGCGGGAAAATTCGTCTGGCGCGTGCGGCGTGGCCTTGCCCCGCTAGATGTTCCGCTCCGCCCCATCGCCTTCTGCGGGATAGCGCGGCCACAGAATTTCGTCTTGCAACTGAGAGCCGCAAATATTGAACCCGTCGCCGAGGCCTTCTATCGCGACCATCATGCTTACCGCGAGAAGGACATCCGGGAGTTGCTCGAACTCAAACGACGCAGTGAAGCCGGCGGCTTCGTGACCACCGAGAAAGACGCGGTGAATTTGGCAGGCTATCTTTCCGCTCTAGCCCCGCTCGCCGTCCTAGCCGTGAGAATGGAGCTGTCGGATGCGGCTAACGCAGTCGATACCATATTGCACAAGATCGCCGAGCGAAAGCGCCAGGCGTGAGAGAATCGGTCTTCGTGGCGCGGTCCTGTGGCGCCGCCGCCCCGGCAGCCGTCGCGGGGCGTCTGGCCATAGGCGAGAGTCCGCGGCGAGTTCGACTCATTTCGACATGACGAAACATCTCAAACAAGCCGAGCGCCTGAAAAAGATCGTCGAAGCTTTCCCCAACCTCACGGTGACGGTTTTGGGAGATCTGGTGGCGGACGAGTTTGTGTTCGGCGAAATTTCGCGCGTCTCGCGGGAGGCTCCGGTCCTCATCCTGAAGCACCGCGAGCGCACGGTTCTGCCCGGCGGCGCAGCCAACGCCGCGAATAACCTGGCGGATCTGGGAGTGAATGTTCTCCCGGTGGGGATTGTGGGGGACGATGAGCCAGGGCGAATGTTGCGGAAATATTTTCGCCACAAGCGCATCCCCGTCAGTGGAGTACTCCAGGACAGGAGTTATACCACGGTTACGAAAACCCGCATTCTGGCCGGCATGACACACACCGCGCGCCAGCAGGTGGTGCGCGTCGACCGCGAGCCGCAGCAAGCGCCGAACCCACACTGGACGCGGGAGTTGTACCTGGCGGCGAGGAATTATGCGCATGCATCGGACGCGTTGCTGGTTTCCGACTACGGATACGGAGCGGCCACTCCGGCGATCGTGAATGCGCTGCGGGAAAAAGGCAAGCTGGGATCGACGCCAATCATCCTGGATTCGCGCTACCGCTTGTTGCAGTATTCGGGCATAACCGCCGCGACTCCGAACGAGCCTGAAGTGGAAGAGGCGCTCGGAGTTCGCATCGGGCCGGAGTGGAGCCAGTTGGTCGCAGCGGGGCAGCAGATCATGACGCGATTGAAGCTGCAGTCCCTGGTGATCACGCGAGGGCGTGACGGAATGGTCGCTTTCGATTGCATGCACCAGCCGGTGGACATTCCGATTTCCGGTTCCGACCAGGTAACGGACGTGACCGGTGCGGGCGACACCGTGATCGCGGCCTTTACGGCCGCGCTGGCCGCCGATGCGACCACGGAGGAAGCCGCGCAACTGGCCAACTACGCTGGCGGAGTGGTGGTCATGAAGCGCGGCACGGCAACCGTTTCCCGCGAAGAGTTGCTGCACGCCATTGAGCGAACGCCGCCGGCGACACGACCTCATTGAATCTACATTATTGACATAAACGAAGTCACACAATTGAACGCACAGCACAAAATCTTGAGCCGAGAGCAACTCCGCGAGCGCGTGGATGAATGGCGGCGGGCCGGGGAACGGATCACATTGGCCAATGGTGGCTTCGATCTGCTGCACGTGGGCCACGTTCGTTACTTGACCGGAGCGAAGGCTCTGGGCGGCAGGTTGGTGGTGGCCATCAATTCCGATGAATCGGTGCGCGCGCTCAAAGGCGAAGGCCGTCCCATTATGCCGGCCGACGAACGTGCTGAAATTGTGGCCGCGCTGGCCGACGTGGATGTGGTCGTGATCTTTTCCGAACTCAACGTGCGCCAGATCATTCGCGAGATCCGCCCCGACATCCAGGCTAAGGGCACCGATTACACGGCGGACACCGTTCCTGAGCGCGACGCGGTGGCGGAGTATGGCGGGCGCGTCGAGATTGTCGGCGATCCGAAAGATCACTCCAGCAGCGAGATCATTCGTTCGCGGCACTCGCCGAGGATATCTTGATTGCTCAGCCGGAAGGTAGAACGAACGCCGATGACCCGGGGGTCAATCGCCTGCTCATCGTGCGCCTGAGTGCGATGGGCGACGTGATCCACACTTTGCCCGCAGCCCAGGCTCTGCGCGAAGCCTTTCCCCAGGCGAGGATTGGCTGGCTGATTGAAGAGCGCTGGGCTGAACTGCTGTGTGCTCCCGGAGCGCCGCGTCGCGGACCGCGCTCGGCGCAGCGGCCCTTGGCGGATTGGGTGCACACCGTGAATTTGACGGCCTGGCGAAAGTCTCTGTTCACCATTTCAACTGTGCAGCAGATTGCGAAAACCTGGAACGATGTTCTCGCGGGGCGCTATGACGTTGCCGTCGATCTGCAGGGAGCGATTCGCTCCGCGGTGCTGGCGCGCTGGTCGGCCGCGCGGGTAGTGTATGGCGCGGCGCAGCCCCGTGAATCTCCGGCCAGCCTTTGGTACACACGTCAGAAGATTGCGCGCGGGGCACATATGATTGAGCAGAATCTTTCCGTCGCCGAGGCCGTCGCGCTTTATTCTCCGGGTCAACATTCCCTAGGTCAGCGACAGCTGAAAGTTCCGCGGGTGGAGTTCCCGCATGACGGCGAGGCGGAGAGCCGAATGGACCGGCGTTTGACGGAGGCCGGCGTTCGCGAATTCGCGATTCTCAATCCGGGCGCGGGTTGGGGAGCGAAGCGCTGGCCTGCGGAACGCTACGGGCGAGTGGCTCGCGCTTTGGCGGAGGAGGGCGTGCGGTCGATTTTGAACTACGGTCCGGGCGAAGACGATCTGGCCTGCCAGGCCGAGGCAGCAAGTGAAGGTGCGGCCCAGGCGATGAAGTGTTCGATCACCGAGTTGATCGCACTCACGCGTCGCGCGAAGCTGTTCATCGGAGGAGATACAGGGCCGCTGCACTTGGCGGCGGCCCTGCAAGTTCCGGTCGTGGCGATCTTCGGACCGACAGATCCGGCGCGCACCGGGCCTTATGGAACGCGAAGCGTCGTGTTGCGCAATCCGGTGAGTCCCACCTCGCACGCGCGGCGGTCGGCGCCGGACGAAGGAATGTTGGAGATTAGCGCCGAAGCGGTCGTGGGCGCGGCGAAAACCGTGCTTGCACATGCTGCGGCGGAAGGCGCTCATGTCTGAATGGTCGCGCATCGCGCGCCGCGTCCGGGTGCCGCTGGGATTTGGGTTTGCGGTGCTGTATTTCTGGCTGGCCCGGCCCACCTGGCGCCTCCTCGCGGTGGGAGCGATCGCGATCGTGCCGGGGCTTTTAATTCGGGCGCTCGCCTCCGGACATGTGCGCAAGAACGAGGCGCTCGCGACTTCGGGTCCGTACGCCTACACGCGGAACCCGCTGTATCTGGGATCGTTGCTGATCGGCATTGGCTTTGCCGTGGCATCGCGAAGTTGGTGGATTGGCGTGGCGCTGGTCGCGATGTTCTTTGCGATCTATGTTCCCGTCATTGGCGACGAAGAAGCGTTCCTGCGGCAGAAGTTTCCTGAGTTCGAGGAGTACGCGCAGCGCGTTCCGCGAATGTTCCCGGCGATTGCGGCCGCCTCCGGGAGCCAAGTCGGAGCATTCTGTTTTGCTCTGTACATGAAGCATCGTGAATACAACGCGCTGCTGGGGGCAGCAGCGATGATGGCAGGGTTGATTGTAAAAATGCTTTGGCGATGGTGAGGTCGTTACCATTCATCGAGGTTATGGAAGATTTCGCGAACTAAGCAATTGCGGCGATTTGTTCACGGCTCCAGGTCCTTTTCTCTCGGCTTCATGATGTCTGTGCCATAAGCTCACTTCTTCGCCAGCAATTCCCTGGCCCGGCTGAGTTCCGGGCGGGTCGAATTGGACCCATTGCAGTCTTTCAGCAACAGCGCGTAGTATTCGCTGGCCTCGCCCGGCTTGCCGGCCGCTTCGGCGGCGCGTGCCGCCCCGTAGAGGCCGTTGAAGCGGTTGGGATTCAGCTTTAGATCTGTCTGATATTCCGCCAGAGCCTGCTGCGGACGTTTTGCTTCGAGCAATATCTCGGCGATCATCTCGCGCGTCGGGATGCCTTGTGGCTCGTCGCCGAGCGAATCTTCTTTATCGGCCAGGGGCCGCAGCGTCTCCACCGCATCGTCATACTTACCTTCGGCGAAGGCCAACCAGCCCTGGGCCTGTTTCACGTCGTTCTCCGTGCCTTCGGCGAAGTCTTTCTTATTCTCGGATACAAATTTTTGATGGATGCTCTCGATCGCTTTCAAATCTTTCCGGACTTCGTCCGGCTGATGCAGATGCGCGGCACCGATCGCTTTGGCCCAGTAGCCCGTCGAGTCTTCCGCTGTACCCGGTACAGCGACCGGGGTGAGAGACGCCGCGGTGGCCCAGTCTCGCATCTCGAGTGGATAGAGGGCGGCAAATTGCGCTTCGGTAGCGAGGTGCGGGTCGAATCCTACGCCATACATGTCGTGCATCTCCGGCATGGCCTTGACTTCCTCCATCAGCGCGCGAGCGTCGGCTTCGCGGCCGCTTTGCAGGTAGGCGTAGAACAGAAAATCCATGGCGTGGAACTGATGGCCTTCGCCACCCATGCCCAGGGCGGCGGTTTTACGGGTGGCGGCAACGGAGGCCAGGTTGGAGTTGATGTCGTCCTGCCAGAGGCCGACGCGGGCGAAGATGTGCGAAGGCATGTGCAGGGCGTGCGGCGCGGCGGGGGCGACTTGCGCGTAACGGTGCGCGGCGGGAATACCCAGTAGTGCAAGTTGCGGCTTGTCGTAGGCATGAATTAGATAGTGCGCTACCCCGGGATGCTCGGGTTCGGTGGCAAAAAGCTTTTCCAGGATTGCGGCCGCTGCCTTGCGGTTGGCGAATGTCGCGTCATGGTGCGGTTCAGAGGCGAGCAGCGACAGAGCGTAGAAGGTTGCGGCTTCGTGGTCGTCGGGATAGGTGTCGTAGACCTTTTTCATCGCTTCGGAGTAGGTTTTCGCGCGGGCTGCATGATCTAACTTTTCGGAGTCGCCGTAGAAGGCGGCGATAGCGGCGAGGTATGCGTTCTCGCGTGGTGTGGCCTTCTGCGCCTGTCTTTGGGCGGCGTGCGCTTCGGCGAGCCCGCGCGCGATCACCTTTTCGTCAGGCTGGTTCCAGAGCTGATGCCAGAGGCTGATGGCGATGCCCCAGTGAGCCATGGCGCAGTCGGGGTCATCTTTCGCGATCTGTAAAAACTCTTTTTCCGCTTCTTCGTACCAGAACGAGTGCAGCAGCGCGACGCCGCGGGTGAATGCCTTTTGCACCGAAGCGGCGCAGGAGATGGGGAACTGGACCGTCCCCAACTGAGTCTCGGTGAGATATTCGTGGTGTTGGTGATCCTTGTCCTTGTCCTCGGCGAATGCTGACAAACAGAATAAGCAGGAAAAAAGCAGCCAGCAGGCAATGAGTTTCATCTGGTCCTCGCTGAAAAAGGGAGTCTAGTTCAGCCAGTCAGCAGGGTCAAACGGACGGCCGGTCCAGGTAGCTCTGCTTCCAAGTCCCACGCTGATAAGCGCAAGTTCTCTCACTGCGTCTGAAAAGCGGCTCGGTTCGAGATGACGCCCGGCCGATGGATGATGTCGGGACAGAACTGAGTGCAAGCCTGGAGCCAATTACACCAAGAAAGCACCCCGCAGCAATCCTTTGCCGGTTCCCGCTTTGTCGGCAAGCCTTTCCCCCGACTGTCGACGCTTAGCTTCGCTGCCGGTGGCCTTACTCCAGAGAGAACCAGTTAAAGTTGCCGATCGTGTTGTAATATCCACCGGTATCCATGACCATCTGCAGTGTGTGGGGGCCCGCGGGCAGGCGGATGCCGGGCACCGTTAGTGTCTGCCACGTCTGCCAGCCGTTGGTCTGTGGCACCGAGATCGGTCCGCTGATATCTTGTCCATCGAGGCCGAGGTGGAAGACACCGCCCGCGACCTGTGTGGCTACGCGCACGTTTAGGGTGTAGGCACCTGCGCGCTCGATGTTGACCGTGTAGTTCAGCCAGTCGGCCGGATTGGTCGAACCCACGTCGTACCCACCGCCTGTGTCCGAGCAGGCCTCGATGTATACCGTTTCGCCAGGGCGGTAATTCGCTCCACCATTGTTCTGCGAGTTGCTGTTCCAGTAAGCCAAGGCTTTCCCGCCGCTGTCAAAGTTTTCTATCTGGATCAGGCCAGGGATCGTCGCCGGCCCGGCGGGAAATGCCGTGGAGGCGGTGAACGGCTGCACATCAAACCAGTTGAAGTTGCCCATCCCGCCGGTGGGCCCATTGCCGTCGAAGACCACGCGCATGACGTGCTGTCCAGCCTCCAGCCGAAAAGCCGGGCTCGCCATCGTGGTCCAGGTTTGCCAGCCGTAGGTTACTGGCGTGAATAAGTTGCCGGTCGCGTTTCGTCCGTCAAACTCAACATGCCAATAACCTCCGGGGCCGAGGGACGCCACACGAGCCTGCAGAGTGTAAATTCCGCTCTGCGCGACATTGACTCGGTATTTGAGCCACTGCCCTTCGGCCGTGTAGCCAACGTCATAACCCCCGCCTACGTCGGAGTTCACCTCCACGCCCACCGTCGTGCCTGGACGATAGTTCGTTCCCGCTGGATTGCTGGTATAGGTGTTGAAGTAGCCGACACCGTTGCCGCCATCGTCGAAGTTTTCTGCCTGGATCAGGCCGGGCACCGGCCACGGCGTACCACCGTAGGGGGTCTCACGACTGCCGACCGTCAGCTGGACGGTGGAGGAGCGCTGCACCTTGCCCTGCGTGCCCGTCACGGTCACCGGATAAGTGCCGGCACTCGCGCCGTCCGAGCTCTTCAACTGCAGCCAAAACTGGTCGGGCGATCCCCACCATGGTTGCAATTGTCCCCCGACGCCAGAAGGAAGACCCCCCAGCTCCAGACCGACCGGCCCTCGATCCTGTCCATAGCGGTCCACATCGACGACAAATCCCGTCGCGTTCCCTGGAGCGACGATCTCGACGTCCGGGCCCGCTGTTACATCGAATGTCGGGCCCGGATAAGCTTGCCAGGTGAAGGTCGCCACCGCACCGGCCGGCAGCGTGGAGAAAACATTCTGACCGCGCCAGTTGATGCTGAAAGTGTTTGCGTTAGAAGCCGAATTCAGCACCACCACGGCGATCGATCCATCGGGATTCTTGAACGCGACATCCTCTACGCTGCCCGACCCGAACGTGTTCGAGTCGATGCGATACGCGCCCGTCTGAGTGTATTTCGACAGATGCCCCAGTACGTAGTACTCGACATTCCTTTCAATCGTTGCCGGGGTTGTGCTGGTGTCAATCGTAACCACGCCGCGGCAGTCGGTGCAGCCGTTCTGCACCGTAGGCCCGCCGTTCTCATCGAGGTCCATATTCCATAGGGTTACGTTCTTTGCCCAGTTGCGCAGTACATCGATCACGTCGCTCTCGACCATGTTCGGCAGATTGGTGGCGAAATTCGGCGCATAGAAGCCGCCGGTGCATTCGTTGAACCATATGGGTGTTCCGGGCTCGAGATTATGAATCGCATTCTGCGCATCGGCCACACTGCCTGCATAACAATGAAAAGATATTCCCGCCAGATAAGGCCGCACTTCGGGATTGCGCAGCAGCAGCTCCGGATAGAGTGGATTGTCCCAGTTGTGCTCGTACCCGAAAATACCGGGCGTCGCATCGGCGGCAGAGGTATTCTGGCGCGCGAAGTTCCATCCTCGATTCTGGAAGCGCTCGGCCGCCAGTGCCGGGCCCAAATAACGGCCGATGAAGGTGCCCTCATCCAGAGGCGTCATGAACATCGTCGGATAACCGCCGGTCTCGTAAAGCGGTTCATTCTGGACAGCGACGTAGTTGATCGGTATCCCGTTCGCCTCATAGGCCTGAATGAACTTGATAAAATATTTCGACAGCGGGGAAAAATATTCCGTATTCAGCGTGCCGCCATTCGTCGCTTCACTTGTCTTCATCCAGGCCGGAGGCGACCAGGGCAATGCGAGCACCTTGATTTGCGGATTCGCTGCCAGGGCCGCTTTGATCGTCGGAATAATGTAAGCCTGATCATGTGCAATTGAGAACTGCGTCATGTCCGGGTCCGTGTCTCCTGGCGGAAGGTCGTCATAAGTGTAATTGCTCAGCGCCAGATCGGTCGCGCCCATCGGCTGGCGCAGAAAACTGAGATGAATCCCCTGGGGACTGAACAGATCCTGCATCAGTTGATTTCGTTGCCCGGGCGTCAGCTTTTCCCATACCAGCCAGGCAGCCGAATCGGTAAACGAAGCGCCCACTCCCTCCAGCGTCTGGTAACGAATGGTGTCGTCTACATTGATGGCCAGAGTGCTCCCGGGGCCGGGAACGAAAGTAAGAAAAGGCTGCGGGCTCAGCAGCGCCGACTGGTCGGGATTCGTTTGAACTACATTGACCGTCTGCCCCATAACGGAGGACAGAAGCCAGACGGTGCCGGCAATCGGGTAGAAGATTCGCAGAAAAGGCAGAAAGGTGAATGATCTGAAGCTGGAAAGGGACTTCATAGAACTTCCCGGTAGAACGAGATTTGCGCGATCATGAGAAACGATTCGCCAGCGCGAAAAACATTTACCACCCAACAAATCACAGCGTCAAGGGACAATCGGCTATCTACGGTAAATTCGCGAGCAATCTACATGATCGACGGTAGTGATGTCGCCTTCTGTCGCGCAACGAACCCATTCGACAAATACATTCCGTGTCAGCGGACTCTCCTCAGCTTTCATAGCCCAGCTGGAAGGGATTTCCGCCCCGGGTCGCGATCAGATACCAGCCCGTGGCGCCGATATGTTTCGCGGGGCCGTAGGTGTAGCCGAAGCCGGTGTCCATCACGCTGGTGGACGCTACCAGGCCTTCACCGAGCGGAATGGTTGCGCCATTGACGGTTTGTCCTGCGCCCAGTTCGGCCTGCGCCGTCTCGCAGGTATTCACAAACTTCAGGGCCGTTTGCAAGTCCCGAATACGGTCAGGCAAGCTCTCTCTAGCGACTAAGGTACGCGCGACCAGGGCCGCGATGGTATGCGAGGTTCCCTCCAGCCATACGGCATTCGGATCGTAGGCGAGCGTGTTCAAGCTGGCCGAGTCGAAGACCATACCGGTGAAGGATTCAGTTCCGGTCAGGCTGCTGTTGCGAGAGTCAGCGGTATCGGTGGTCTGCAGGTTGGCAATCGCCCAATCGATGGTCTGCTTGTAACCATTGTCGAGCAGGGCAAGATAGGACCAGGTCTGGCAATCCTCTGGAACCGGATAGTAGTTGATGGTGATCTGATCTCCCTCGGTTCCGGTGTAGAAGTAGCCGTCGCTGGGGTTGTACATCGCGATCACAAAGCTAAGGGCATGCGCGGCGAGTGCCTTCCATGACATGCCATTACTGGCGGCACCATGGTGCGTAAGCTCGCTGAGCATGCTGAAGAATGCATAGGTGTCGATATTGTGTTCCGTTGATTTCCCGTTGGTCGAGGGCACAGACTGGTTGAACTGATTGATGTTGGTACCGAAGCTGTAGCCACCCGGTCCGAGAGTGTTGTACGTGTTGGTGACGATCCAGTTTGCAACCGCCAAAGCCGCCGTCAAATAACTCGCGTTGCCGGTACGGCGATAGAGTTGCGCCAGCGCCATGCCCGCCCAAGCCTGGTCCCCGACGGCGCTGCTGTAGAAGTAGAAGGGAAACGCGGCTGGCATAATGTAAGCGTCGCTGGCCGAGGGTTGGTTCACGAAATAGGCCTGGGCGAAGCGGCCATCGTTAAACGGAAAATTGTTCGCCTGCGCATAGATCAGTCCCTGCCCCAGAATCTCAGAGCGAGCCAGGGAGTCACGACTTCCATGGAGCAGATAAGCATGGATGGAAACAGCATTGTCGTAGGTGAAAGCCGTTGACTCCAGCCCCGACTGGTCGGCGTAACTCTGAATCAGGCGCACCGTGCTGCCCGTGGCGTAGGCGTCCATCATGGTGTTCTGGAATTGGAGTGCCTTTTCGATGGAGCCAAGGTAAGTGTTCTCACCGTTGGGCCCGGCGGCGGGGCTGGCTGGAAGGGCGCGCGCAAGCTGCGTCAGGCTCAAGGGAGCGACTCCCGCTGCTGCTGCCCCAAGCCCGAATCCGAAGAATTTCCTCCGTGATATCGCGTCCATTTTCATTCCTCCCGAGATCGACGTTTTTGCCACGGAAGGAAGATACTCGCCGGATTTTACGGAGTCAACGCTCGGTGAATCTCCACGCCGTGCCAGCTTTCACCCCGCGAGTACGGAAAAAAAAGGAAGTTAGTCCCTGCGAATGGCTACTCGCGAAGCAGGCGAGATGGATCGATCGCCAGCGCTCGCCGGGCGGGATCCAGCCGCCCAGCAATCCAGGAAGAATCATGATAAAGCCAGCAC
>Ga0210406_10001178_pt1 | contig 33067 bp, 28 predicted proteins | sample IncBWC30MmetaG_FD_155454 | JGI IMG/M metagenome (GOLD analysis project Ga0210406, IMG submission 155454) | Forest soil microbial communities from Barre Woods Harvard Forest LTER site, Petersham, Massachusetts, United States - Inc-BW-C-30-M | ecosystem: Environmental > Terrestrial > Soil >... | reverse complement strand
CATGCCAGGGCGGAGGCTAGATCCAGCGGCGGGTGAGGTAGTCGCTCATGGTCATGAAGAGCATGATGGCTAGCCAGAAAACCGAAGCGACGATGACGAGCTGGGTGCGCCCGGGGCTGTACTTGGCGTGCATGAAGAAGAGCACGACGCAGGAGGCTTTGAAGACGGCGATGGTGAGGGCGACGATGATGTTCAAGCCGGCGAAATATTGGTTGAGGTCGACCTCCGCGGCGGCGACGGTCAGAGCGGTGCAAATCATGAGAACCGCAAATATGATGAAGTAGATCCTGGGCGAAACTATGTGGTGTTCGGACACGCGCTTGCCTTTCTTCCCAGCCGTCAGTGACGGTCAATCAGATAGAGCAACGGAAACAGGAAAATCCAAACGATATCGACGAAGTGCCAGTAGAGGCCGATGTTTTCGACGGGCGTGTTGTACTCCGGCGTGAAGCGGCCGCGCAGCGATTCCTTGATGAGCCAAATGAGCAGGCCGGCGCCGACGATCATGTGCAGGGCGTGCAAGCCAGTCATGCCGAAATAGAGGGAGAAGAAAAGCTGGGTGTGGGCGTTGGTGGCAACGTCTGAGCTGGGCTCGAAACTGAAATTCCAGCCGGGGATGTGGTGCTCGACATATTTGTCGTGATACTCGACGCCCTTGATGCCGAGAAAGACGCAGCCGAGGATGAGCGTGGCGATGAGGAAAACCGGCAGGAGCTTTTTCTTGCCGGCCTGGGAGGCCCAGACAGAGAGGGCCATGGTCAAGCTGCTGGCGATGAGCACGACGGTATTGATGGCGCCCAGCGAGAGCCGGATCGTTTTGCTGGCTTCGCTGAAAACATCGGGATAGGTAGAGCGGTTAAGTGTGTAGGTCATGAACAAGCCGCCGAAGAACAGCACTTCGGTGGACAGGAAGATCCACATGCCCAGCGAGGCAGTTTCCCGCTGCTGCTCCAGCGTCTTGTATTGTCCGAACAGTTCTCCGGTGCGGTGCACGCGGGGCTCCTCTAAAGTTTAGTCATCTCCGTGCGCGAGCGACGGCGCACCTTTTGTTTCGAGGCCGAGATCCGGCCGGTTATCGTAGTCGTACGGCTCCCAAGTGACTTCGGGCGTGACATCGAAATTTTCCGTTGGCGGCGGCGAGGGCGTTTGCCATTCAAGCCCAGTGCCGGGCCACGGGTTGGGACCGGCCACTTCGCCATAGCGCATGGACCAGGTGAGATAGATCATCGGAAGCAAGTAGCCCAGCGCGAGGATGGAGGCGCCGGCGGTGGACATCACGTTGAGCACCTGGAACTCAGGAGGATAGCTGGCATAACGGCGCGGCATGCCCAGATAGCCGAGAATAAATTGCGGGAAAAAGGTGAGATTGAAGCCAAGGAACAGGATGATGGCGGCGATGCGGGCGAGAAACTCCGGATACAGCTTGCCGGTGATCTTGGGCCACCAGTAGTGCAAACCGCCAACGTAACCCATAACCGCGCCGCCAACCATGATGTAGTGGAAATGGGCGATAACGAAGTAGGTGTCGTGGAGGTGAATGTCCAGACCAAGACAGGCGAGGAAGAGCCCGGTGAGTCCGCCGATGAGGAAAAGACCGATGAAGCCGAGGGCGTACAGCATGGGCGTGTCGTAAGAAATGGAACCTTTGTAGAGCGTGGAGGTCCAGTTGAAGACCTTGACGGCGGAGGGAATGGCCACGAGATAGCTGAGCAGCGAAAAGGTGAGGGCAGCGTAAGTGGATTCCCCGGTCAGAAACATGTGGTGGGCCCAAACAAAGAAGCCGATGACGGCGATGGCGATACTGGAGCCGGCGATAAAGGAATAGCCGAAGATGGGCTTGCGCGCAAAGGTGGGAATGATTTCGCTGATAACGCCCATGGCCGGCAAAATCATGATGTAGACGGCGGGATGGGAATAAAACCAGAACAAGTGCTGGAAGAGAATGGGGTCGCCACCGAGCTGGGGGTTGAAGAAGCCGAGATGAAACATGCGCTCCAAGCCAGCGAGCAGCAGCGTGATGGCGATCACCGGCGTGCCGAGGATGAAGATAATGCTGGTGGCGTATTGCGACCAGACGAAGAGGGGCAAGCGGAACCAGGTCATGCCCGGAGCGCGCATGGTGTGCACGGTGACGATAAAGTTCAAGCCGGTGAGAATGGACGAAAAACCGTTGATGAAGACGCCGAGGACCGCGGGGGTGACCGCGGAATTAGAATAGACGCTGCTGAGTGGCGTGTAAAAGGTCCAGCCGGTATCGAGGCCGCCGGTGGAGAAGGAGTAGAGGACGAAGCTGCCGCCAAGGAGATAGATGTACCAGCTCAGCAGATTAATTTTAGGGAAAGCCAGATCTTTGGCGCCAATCATGATGGGCAGAAGGAAATTGCCCAGGACGGCGGGAATGGAAGGGATCAGGAAAAAGAAGATCATGGCCACGCCGTGCATGGTGAAGAGCTTGTTGTAGGTTTCCGGCGTGACGAGCAGGCCCTTGGGGGTGAGCAGATGAATACGAATCATGGTGGCGAACGTACCGCCAACGAAGAAGAAGAAGGTGACCGAAATTAGATAGAGCAGAGCGATGCGCTTATGGTCGGTGGTTAGAAGCCACGAACGAATGCCGTAGGTGGCGTTGAGATAATGCTCGCGGGGCATTTGGTTGCCGGGTGCTGGTGTGGTGCTCATAACTTATTTCTTCCCCGTGGCGGGAGCAATTCCGGCGCCCTTCGCGGGCACCGGTTGTGACTGCAAAGACTTGACGTACGAAGTGAGATCGATGATCTGCTCCTCGGTCAATTGTCCCTGGAAACTGGGCATCAAGGGTTGGTAGCCGGCCACGATCTTGGCTTGCGGACTGAGAATGGACTCGCGGATGTACGCGTCGTCGGCGGTAACCTTGGAACCATCGGCCAGGAGAACCTGACCTCCATAAACGCCGTTCAAGGACGGAGCGCGGCCGCTGCCGTCAGAGAGATGGCAAGTAGTGCAAGCCTTCTCGACAAAGAGCTTCTCGCCGGCCACAACCGGATTGGCGGTTGCGTCGGACGAGCCGGAAAGCCAGGCGGCGTACTCCGTAGGCTCCATAACGGTAACCCATCCGCCCATCAGAGCGTGGTTCGTGCCGCAATATTGCTGGCAGAAGAAGTGGTAGCGCCCGACCTTGGTGGGACGGAACCACATGGTGTTGTAGTGGCCGGGGACGACGTCCATCTTGACGCGAAAGGCAGGAACGGAGAAATCGTGAATAACATCCTCGCTGGCGAGGACGAGCTTGACGTTGCGCCCGGCAGGGACGTGCAGCTCATTGATTTCTCGCAAGCCGGTGGGTTGCTGGACTTTCCACATCCACTGCTTTCCGATGACGTAGATGTCGAGGGTGTCCATGGGCACGCGGCGATAATCCACGTAGACGACCGCGCCCCAGCCGAACATGGTCATAGCCAGGAGCAGGGGAACGGCGATCCAGGCGGTTTCCAATCGCATGTCGCCGTGAATCGGAACTCCGACATCGCTGGGATCCTTGCGGCGGTACTTAAAAAAGAAATAGATAATGGCCGCGGTGATAGCCACTGCGAAAAACGCGCAGATGGCGGTGATGTAGACCATCAGCGCATCGACGCTCGGGGCGAAGTTCGAGGCTTGGTCCGGATATAGCGGCAAATCCGACTGCACGGTCTTAGTGTGCTCCTTGTTCCGAGCCACCCTGGAACGGTGGACCTGAAATAGCGGAAGCCGCGCGAACATCCCGGCGGCGGAAAATCAAGATTCCGGCGACGATCACGATGATAGTCAGAATCCCACCCAAGCGAACAATTTTGAGAACAGTGGCGCTATAGCGCGCGGTTTCCGGATTGTATTGAAAACAAAAAAGCAGAAGATGATCGATGGGCGTACCGATTTTTCCGGCGGAGGCATCGACCAGGCCCAGGCGCACATCGCGAGAAGGATACTCGACGCCGTAGAAATAGCGCGAGATGCGGCCATCGGGAGTGAGCAACATGATGCCGCTAGCATGGGCGAAGAGATTGTGCCGTTGGTCAAAGGAATAACGGAAATTTGCAGCGGAGGTCAGCGCGTGGACCTGCTCCTCTTTCCCAGTAAGAAAATGCCAACCGGAGGCGGTCTCCGGTCGGCCGTAGTGAGACAAGGCCGCTGCTTTTTTCTGTGCGGCCATATCCGGAGTTTCGCGCGGATCAAAGCTGACAAAGATAACTTCGTAATCGCGTCCGGCGTTGAAGGAGAGCATTTTCAACGAGCCCACCACGCCCATCTCCACCTGGTTGCAGAGCATGGGACACCCGTAATAAACGAGTGCGAGCAGCACCGGCTTGCGGCCGAAATATTCGCGCAACTGCACATCGCGGCCAGACTCGTCGCGGAAACTCAAGTCGAGAGGCAATTGCGCGTTGAGTTGGGGCTCGAAACCGACGTTCTGGAGCTGCACGGGCAGGCCCGAGGACGATTTGCCGACGTTATCGGGAATAGTCTGGGCGCTCGCGACGACCGAGAGCGCAAGCAGCAAGACGATTCCCGCGATGGAACGAATGCAATTCATAACCTTATTTCTTCTTCTTTTCCGCAGGCGGCGCGGACACAGCCGGCAAGCCCTTTTCTGCGATTATTTTCATGGCGTCTTCCACGGGAATCCGGGCAATGCCGCTATTTTGATCGATCCAGGCGGCTTTTTCATCGGCTTCCGAATCCTTCTGTATTTTGTCGCGCAAATCATACTGGGGATCGGTGCCGTGGCCGGGAACGCCTTGCAAACGGGGCTCCGGCGGCATGGTCACGTAGTCCTTGCCCATTTCCTCGCGCACGGGGGGAGGCGGGGTGTCGGATTCCGCGGCAAGTCTGGTGGTGACGCGAAGAACGAATATGCAAACCACATAGGAGAGAATCACCGCAGAGGCCAGCGCCGCCAGATAGATATAGATCGTGCGGGCCTTGACGTCGCGACTATCAAACGCGACGGTATCGTTTTCGGGGAGTCCGCCGGCACCGTGAGCCGAGTTGTGCGACTTAGTGCTCATGATGCTCGATAGCCTCCGCAAGTTTTGGGTCGCCCAAGGGGAGCAGCGGGAGTTGCTTCAGCTGTCCGGCAAAGACGAAGAACCACAGTCCTCCAAGAGCCAGCAGCGCCGCCAAATCCCACAGGTTCGGCCACGCATTGGAGGTAAATTCCGGGCGGGTCATCCAGAAAAGATCCACGAGGCGCATGAAAATGAGCCAGAGAGCCACCTTGGGCAAAAGTTTGGTGTTGCGCTTGAGGTCGCGCGAGAGCAGCAGGAAAAAGGGCACGAAGAAGTGAAAAATGACCACAACGATGGCGACGACGCCCCATTCACTATACAGACGCGTGCGGTAGAAGCTGATCTCTTCAGGCTGATTGCCAGACCAAATGATGAGCAGCTGGGAGAAATCGAAATAAGCCCAAAGCATCAGGAAGGCAAGCAGCAGCTTGCCGAGATCGTGAATGTGGCGCGGCTGGAGGACGCCTGAGAGCGGGCCGGTGCGCGCGAGCAGCACGACCACGGCGATCATCAAGGACATGGAAGAAATGAGCTGGCCGGCAATAAACAAGAATCCATAAATGGTGGACGCCCAGTGCGGAGAGATGGACATCACCCAGTCGATGGCCGCGAAACTCATAACGAACACGTAGAGGATGATGCCGGGACCGGCGAGCATTTTGAGGCGGCGGCGAAGGCCACGGTCTTCGCGATTCGCGTCCTGCTCCCTGGACCAACGGTTGAAAATAAACACCAATACAAGCCAGATGACGAAGTACACGATGGCGCGGATACGGAAACCGTTGGGTGTCAGATAAGCGCGCTGGAATTCGGAAAGAGCGCCTTCTCCTGAAGTGGGCGCGTCGAGCCAGGCGGCGTAGAGGTACTTCATGCCAAAGAAGATGGGCACGAAAAGCACGGCGACAAGAGCCAAAACTCGCGTGGCGGATTCCAGGGGGCGGCGAATGATGATGCCCCAATTGCCGCCGGTCAGATGCTGCAGCATGAGGAGGCCGAGAGAACCCAGCGAAAGGCCCAAGACAAACATAAAGGCGAGCAGATAGGAGGGGAAGAAGCGGTCCGGAGCCTTGAAGATGCCGATGACGCAAATCACCACGCCGACCATGGCGGCGATGAGCGCGCGCTGGCGGATGCGGTCGATGCTCTCGGGCGCTTTGTAATCCAACTCGGTCATTCTGCCTTTCCTCCGGGCGCGCCCTCGCCGTGCGTCTGGGATTTTTTCTCTTCCGGCGGATGCAAAACCTTTTCGCGAACGTCCGGCGGCAGATCTGAAACTTTGGCGTTGCGGCTCAGCTGCAGCGCGCGCACGTAAGCCACTATGGCCCAACGATCGCGCGGGGTCACTTGCGCGGAATAGCCGAACATGGCGCCGAAGCCGTTGGTGATGACGTCATAGATGTAGCCATTAGGGACCTGACGCAGGCGATCCTGGTGGTAGGAGGGCGGGTGCTTCATGCCGCGCATGGCCACCATGCCGTTGCCATCACCCTGCAAGCCGTGGCACGGCGAGCAGAAAATTTTGTAGCGATCTTCGCCGCGTTCGAGCAGTGGCAGGTTTAGCGGCAGCGGGAAAACGTTGGAGTCCTTGGGAATCGCCAATTCGTCCTCAACCACCGAGCCGCGCATGACGGTATTTTCCACCAGCGGACGCGCGGAGCGGCCGTCCTCGAAAAAATCAGAAGGCCAAAGCGGGCGCTCCGCGGGCTGCTTGGCCATGTCCTGTTTCAGGCTGCATCCAACCAGCAAGAACAGCCACGCCGCGGCGCAAATGCGCAGCGCGGTTTTCGGCAGCGAGGCGTTAATCATCTTCCACCTCGTTGACGTGCGAGGCGTTGAGGCCGTGCAAAAAGCGGGCTGAATCGGAAAGGTGGAACTTCGGGTCGCGCGCCTCGATGCACAGGAAGAAGCGGTCCGAGGTGGCGTGCTTGACGAAACGGTGCACGTTGAAGAGCGGATGATGCGGGCGGGGGAGCCCGTTCAAGGCCAGCATGCCAAATACGGCGGAGAGCGCGGCGCCGAGCACGGTCAGCTCGAAAGTGACGGGAATAAAGGCGGGCCAACTGTTGAGCGGCCGTCCGGCAATGTTGAGCGGATAAGCGATGACGCACACCCAGTACTGAAAGAAGAATCCACCTAGACCGCCCGTCAAGCCGCCAATCAAGGTGATGAGGGGCACGTTGTTTCGCTTCAGAGCGAGCGCTTCGGAGAGCCCCTCAACCGGGAAAGGGGTATACGCTTCGATGCGGCGGTAGCCGGCGTCGCGAGTTTTCTCCACAGCGTGGACGAGCTCGTGCTCGGTCTTGAACTCGGCCACGACGCCGTAAACATGGGAGCGATGTTCCATCACTGGTGTTCCTCGGAGGTTTCGGCGACCAGTTCGCGCATCTCGGCGATCGAAATTGCGGGCATCACGCGCACAAAGAGGAACAGCAACATCACGAAGAGGCCGATGGTTCCGGCGAACGTGGCGTAATCCCAAAACGTCGCGGAGTAGCGGCCCCACGCGGAAGGCATGAAATCGCGAGTCAGGCTGATGACCACGATGACGAAGCGCTCGAGCCACATGCCGAGGTTGACGACCAGCGACATTACGAAGAGCAGCGGGATGTTGGTGCGGGCCTTATGGGACCACAGCAATTGCGGGGTCAGAATGTTGCAGAGAATCAGCGCGTAGTAAAAGTGACTGTAAGGGCCGTGAAAACGCATCTGCGTCAGATACAGGTCAAACTTATTGGCGCTGTAAATGGACATGAAATATTCGAAGAAGTAGCCGTAGGCGACGATGAGACCGGTAGCGAGCATCACCATAGCCATGTTTTCGAGGTGACGCATGGTGATGAAGTCTTCTAAGCCATAGGCCTTGCGCAACGGAATGGCGATGGTCAGGACCATGGCAAAACCGGAATAGATGGCTCCGGCAACGAAGTAGGGCGGGAAAATCGTGGTGTGCCAGCCGGGAACGATGGCGATAGCGAAGTCGAAGCTCACGACGGTGTGCACCGAGAGGACGAGCGGTGTCGCAAGACCGGCGAGCAACAGGTAAGCGGACTGGTAGCGGTGCCAATGCCGCGCGGAGCCGCGCCAGCCCATGGCCAGCATTCCATAAATGATTTGCTTGGGCTTGGTCAGCGCGCGGTCGCGGAGCGTGGCCAGGTCGGGTATCAGCCCCACGAACCAGAAAAGCAGGGAAACCGTGCCGTAGGTGGAGACAGCGAAAACGTCCCAGATGAGCGGGCTGCGAAATTGCGGCCACAAATACATCGTGCTGGGGTAGGGAAACATATAGTAGGCCATCCACGGGCGGCCGGTGTGGATGAGCGGGAAAATGCCGGCGCAGGCCACGGCGAAGAGGGTCATGGCTTCGGCAAACCGGTTGATGGAGGTACGCCATTTCTGGTTCAGCAAGAACAGAATGGCCGAAATCAACGTGCCGGCGTGGCCAATACCAATCCACCAAACGAAGTTGACGATGGCAAAGCCCCAGCCGACGGGAATGTTGATGCCCCAGATTCCTACGCCCTTGATGATTAGCCAGGCGAGGGCGACGGTGAGGATCATCACCAAGCTAAATGAGATTGCGAATCCCGCCACCCAGCCGAGAGAAGTAGGCCGGGTGAGAACAATCGAGCTAATTTTGTCGGTGACCGAAGTGAAGGTATGCCCCGGCCCAAGCACCGGAGAAAGGCGGCGAATTTCCGGAGAATCGATTGGCGGCTGACCTGCGCTCATACCGTCTCCATCTCAGGGTTGGGGTTGCGCACGGCGGCCAGATACGTGGTGCGCGGCCGGGTGTTCAGCTCGCCGAGAACGCTGTAATTGCGTTGTTGGGCCTTGAGCTTGGCGACGCGGCTGTTGGGATCATTGATGTTGCCAAACACGATGGCGTCGGTCGGGCAAGAAGCCTGGCATGCGGTGACAATTTCGCCATCGCGAATAGGGCGATTTTGCTTTTCCGCTTCGATGCGCGCGTTGCTGATGCGCTGCACGCAATAGGTGCATTTTTCCATGACGCCGCGGCTGCGCACGGTGACTTCCGGATTGCGCATGAGCTTGAACTGCGGCGTCTCCCAATCCTGGAAACGCAGGAAATTGAAGCGGCGCACCTTGTACGGGCAGTTGTTGGAGCAGTAGCGGGTGCCGATGCAGCGGTTGTAGACCATGTCGTTCAGGCCTTCCGCGCTGTGCGTGGTGGCGCCAACGGGGCAGACCTGTTCGCACGGGGCATTCTCGCATTGCATGCAGGGAACCGGCTGGAAGAACGTTTCAGGATTGGCAAGCGCATCGTGTTCGTTTGTGCGCGGATCGTTTGTGCTCGTCTTCGCGTTGTAATAGCGGTCGATGCGAATCCAATGCATTTCGCGGCCGCGCAGGACCTGATCCTTCCCGACCACGGGAATATTGTTTTCCGCGACGCAGGCCACCACGCAGGCGTTGCAGCCGTTGCAGCTGCTGAGATCGATGGCCATGCCCCAGGCGTTGCCGGGATATTTGAATTCCGGATACAGAGAAAGCGACTTGGGGGGAGTTTCGTCGCCTTCGTGGGCGAAGCCGGGGTTCTTCTTGTATTCCTCGAGCGTGCCGGCGCTGAGAATCTTGCGGCCTTCCATATTGAAGTGATATTGCGTGCAACCCAGCGAATATTCCTCGCCGGTCTTCTTGACCGATTCCGCACCGGCGGTGGCGCGCCAAAGCGCATTGGAAGTGCGCACCGCATAGGCGTTGAAACCCTTGTTCGACCCGGTGTAGCCGGCTTTCTTTCGGCCATAGCCGAGCGGCAGAACCACGACGCCTTCGGCCTGCCCAGGCACGATCCAGCCAGCGGCGGTCACTTTGCTGTTGGAGAGGGCGATGTCGATGACAGTGGCCGCGATTCGGCCGTGCTCGCCGCCGCGCGCGACGACGGTGTGCGTAACGCCAAGATTCCAGGAGGTATAGGGGCCGAACATTGCGGCGTTATCCCAGACCAGCTTGCTGACCGGCTTGGGTAATTCCTGCAGCCAGCCATTGTTGGCGAAGCGCCCGTCGTAAATCGTCGGGTCGGGCCGGAAGAGAAACTCGAGCTCGCCGGGATTGGGTACAGAGATTGGAGGCAAGCCGGCGGCGTTGAACTTGGCCGTGAGGTTCAAGGGCGGATAGGCGGTGTTGGCCACAACGCCGTCATTCAGGCTCTTGCGCCACAATTTTTCGAAGTCGCCGCTGGGATTCGCGGCTTTCAGGTGGTTGCGCACCGCATCGTAGGGGCTCAAACCTTGCTTGTCAGTGAATGCGGCAAGCACTTCATACGCGGAATGTGTGCGGTAGAGCGGAGCGATCAGCGGCTGGATGACGCTGACCGAGCCGTCGAAACAGCGCGCGTCGCCCCAGGTTTCCAGGTAATGAGATTCCGCCACATGCCACTGGCAATAGTCCGAGGTTTCGTCAAAGTGCGAACTCAGGTGCACGGTGTGCGCGACTTTGCTCAGCTTGGATGTGAAATCAAAATCGTGCGGGGCGTCGTAGACGGGATTACTGCTCAAGATCAACAGATTGTTGACCTTGCCCGCGTCCATGTCCGCGCAGAGTTCGCGCAGCGATTCGAGATTGTTGACCGGATTGGCTTCCACCGGTTCGGTGTAGTAGACCGCGTTGCCGGCGTTGCCCAGGGCGGCGTTGATGGCGTGAACCAACGCGTGCACCTCGGCGGGCTGCTGTTCGCCGGCGACTACCAGGGAGCGGCCCTGATTTTTTTGCAGATCCTTTACAACAACGTCCAGCCACTTTCCCGCCGCCGCTGGGAGCGTCCCGCCGCCGCCCAGGCCCAGTTTCGCGGCCAGGGTACGAGTGAACTGCTGCACGTCAAGAAAACTAAGAGGGAGGCGGTGGTCCGCGCTGCAACCGGTTACCGAGGGCGTGGGCTCGACGACGTAAAGGCGGTTCATCTCTGCGCCAGCGCGATCGGCTTCGGCAAACTGGTCTAGCTTGCGGCGGCGATAAAACTCTTTCATGTAGCGGATGTGCCCGGGTCCGCTGGCGAGGAAATCGGAGTCTAGCGATAGGATAACGTCCGCTTTTTCCGGACGGTACACGGTGTTGACGTAACGGCCAAAGGCCAGCCTGCCGCCCTCTCGCGCGCCGTCGCTTCCGGCCGGCTCCCACTGATGCCATTTCGCCTGCGGATAAAGCTTCAGCAAGTATTGCAACTGTTCGGCAATGCTTGGCGACACAACCGTTCCCGTGAGAATGCGAAACCCCGCACCATTGGCGGCTTTGATTTCCGCGGACATCGCCTGGGCCGCATCCAGGAACGCGGACCAGGTGCGAATCTCGCCGGCGAAAGTCGCGGTCTGCGCGCGATCCGGGTCGTACAGATTCAAAATCGAAGCCTGCGTGAACACATCGGTGCCACCCTGGCTGGCCGGGTGATCGGGATTGCCTTCGATTTTTGTGGGGCGGCCTTCGTGGCTTTCCACCAAGATGCCGATGGCGTCCGCGCCGAAGGGCATGGCCGTGGCATAGAACAGCGGCTTGCCCAGAACCATGCCGTCGGGCTGTTTCACATAAGGCACGAGGTGGGTTTGTTCATTGGCCTGGCAGCCGGTCAGCCCGGCAAACGCCAGGGAAGCCGCCATCAACTTGAGGAAATCACGGCGATCGACGGCTTCGTCCCATTCCGAAGCCTGGCGAGGAAATTCGCGGTGCAGCAGATCGTCAAAATGCGGATCTTCCGCCAGCTCTTCGATGGTGCGCCAATATTGTTTGCCGCTTTTCGATTGCAGCTTGGCGCGCACTGCGGCCAAATCCAGAGGACGCTCGCGCAGGGTCAAATCCTCAGGTTGCTCACCATCACGCGCGTCCTGTGCGTGGGTTTCGTGCAGGTGCATCGGGATTTCGTGATCGCTCATACCGTCCGTTATCGATGACACGTGGAGCAGCTCTGGAGCTGCGCAACGCTTTGGATCTTGTACTCCGCCGCCAACTGTTTCCCGATTTCCGCCTGGTTTGCCGGAGCCTTCCAATCCATGTTGAAAACCTGGTCGCGCGGGCGCAAAACCGCTTCCGGGTTGCGATGACAATCCAGGCACCACTGCATCAGCAGGGACGAGGCCTGAAACACCAATGGCATCTGGTTGACTTGCCCGTGACACGAGGAGCAGCCGACACCTTTGTTGATGTGAATGCTGTGGTTGAAATAGACATAGTCGGCCAGGCGGTGAACGCGGACCCACTCGATGGATTTATCAGTGCTATAACTTTCACGCACGGGCTCCAGGTAGCCGGCGTTGTTGAAGAGCACGGAATGGCAATTCATGCAGGTTTTGGTGGGAGGAATGCCGGAGGCAGCGGAGCTTTCCACGGCGGTATGGCAGTAGCGGCAATCGATCCCATCGTCGCCCACGTGGTGCTTGTGACTGAACTGGATGGGCTGCTCGCGCGTGACGTTTTGGTTCGTCAAATAGGGCGCGCGTGCCAAGCCCATCACCCCGCCAAGCGCCAAGGCCGCAAGCAGCGCGCCAAAAAAGACACTGACCTTGGAGATGAAATTCGTACTGCGGTGAAAAATCTGGGCCATGTCAATTTTGCACTTTTACGGTGAGCGCAACCAAAGGGAGAGGCACCTGGCGTCCACCTTGTCCTGACCGGGAAGCGCAACCCCGAGTCGTGATTGACGCGATAGTTTCCAACAAAACTTTCGCGAATGCAACCTTTGAGCAAACTTACTTCTGATTCTGAACCAAATTCACTCGCGGCGAACGATACCGCGCGTTCACACTTTTCAAATGGAACCTCGCAGGTCCACCTCCCGCGTACCAAGCAAGAGCCACGTCGCCCTATCTATGGATGCGCAATGCAGAAGCAAGGATAGGTTTTTTGTGTCCGGTTGGGCTGTGGAAGTCCAGCCCGGTCGTGCTATCTTAGAAAAACCCTCCGCCGTCCCCGACAAGGCGGAGCCTACCTAGTTTGCTCGGCTGCAGATCAGCCGCAACTACTGCTGGGGCGTGGTCCAACCGGTAGGACACCACACTGTTAATGTGGATGGTGAAGGTTCGAATCCTTCCGCCCCAGCCAAATTTTCCACCCCTCACCAAGTCCGATTTTATTCTCGTTGCGGAAGTGCATTGCTAAGGCACAATGATCCAGCAATGAACAAAAGGACGTTTTTTAAACTCCTCGCCATGCTGGTTTCAAACCGTGCAATCTCACCAGTTTTTGCCTGGGCGGCTAGCGAAAGGCTGACAAATTGGGCGGGCAATCTCGTATACGGGACTGACCGCCTGTACTCCGCAAATTCGCTTCAACAAGTCCGGGATTACGTTAAGGGAGAAAGCAATCTGAAGGTCCTTGGTACGCGCCACTGCTTCAACAACATAGCAGATAGCGCGCACAACCTCCTGTCCTTGAAGACCATGGACGACGTAGTTGAGTTGGACACACGTGCGGCGACCGTGACCGTTAACGCGGGCATCACCTACGGCCAATTGTCCCCTTATCTTCACCGCAAAGGTTTCGCGCTGCACAACCTGGCCTCGCTGCCCCATATTTCCGTCGCCGGAGCCTGCAGCACCGCGACGCATGGTTCAGGCGAGAAAAACGGAAATCTTGCGACAGCGGTTTCTGGACTTGAATTCGTCACCGCGGACGGCGAGTTGGTTAGGATGTCGAGGCAGCAGGACGGCGAGACGTTTCAGGGAGCAGTTGTGGGGCTCGGCGCGATTGGCGTCATCACAAAGCTGACACTAGACATTCAGCCGACCTTCATGATGCGGCAGTACGTGTATCAAGACCTGCCGCTCGATGAAGTAAGAGAGCACTTTGATGCCATCGAGTCCAGCGCCTACAGCGTTAGCCTTTTTACCGACTGGCAGAGGCAGCGCATGAACGAAGTTTGGATAAAGAGTCGCGTCGAAGGCGGGCACTCGTTTGACGCGGAACCGACCTTCTTCGGAGCAAAGCTTGCCACCAAGAATCTGCACCCAATCGCGGAACTTTCCGCTGAAAACTGCACCGAGCAGATGGGCGTGCCCGGCCCGTGGTTTGAGAGACTGCCTCACTTTCGCATGGGATTCACGCCCAGCGCCGGCAAGGAGTTGCAATCGGAATACTTCGTGCCCCGTCATCATGCCGTGGAAGCAATCCTGGCGGTGGAACGGCTGCGCGACCAGGTTAGTCCGAGCTTGCTGATTTCAGAAATCCGCGCGGTTGCCGGTGATACTCTCTGGTTGAGTCCTTGCTACAAACAGCCCTGCGTCACGATCCACTTTACATGGAAGCCGGATTGGCCCGCCGTCAGCAAGCTGCTACCGGTGATCGAAAAAGAACTGGCTCCGTTCAACGCCCGGCCTCACTGGGGCAAGCTGTTCAACACATCTTCAGCCGCACTTAGAGCTATTTACGCGAAACTGCCTGACTTCATTCAATTGAGCGCGAAATACGATCCTCACGGAAAATTCCGCAATGAATTCCTGAGCAAGAACATCTTTGGCAGCTAGTTCCGGACGGTGGATTCTCCAAGTCAGGAATTTAGTATGGCGATCGTCGGTGCCAACGTGGACGAACGCCGAAGCAGGTTGCCTAGTTCCGCGAGGTAAGGAAGTACGCCGAAAAGTTACTGGCTAATCCGTTGTGGTCGGCAGTCCGGCGTCGACCCAACCCTTCCAGCCGCCGTCCATCGACTCCACGTTTTGGTAGCCCATCTTTTGCAGATTGTCGGCAACCAGCGCGGAACGAAAGCCACCGCCGCAATACAGAATCAGCTTCGCGCCGGTATCCGGGATGCGCTGCTCGATGTCGCGCTCGATGATGCCCTTGCCCAGGTGCACGGCATTGGGAACATGCCCCTTGGCCCACTCGTTGTCTTCGCGCACGTCAATCAGCACGAATCTCTCGCCGGCGTCCATGCGGCGCTTTACTTCCGGCACATTTGTTTCCTTGACGCGTTTTTTTGCGTCCTGCACAAGCTTCAAGAATTGTGGTGCATGCGCCATCGGCGCCTCCCTTGCCAAAAATATTCAGGAAAAGCGTAGCACGCCGGTGCGGACCGCGCGCAGGCTATGGACTCGGAGCCACCGCGGATTTTGGTCCGCCCTTGGCCGCCAGAGCCCGCACCAGGTTCACCAGATTCCACCGCAGCTTTTCCGGCACGCGCTCGCCTTCCGCCATCATTTTTCCCTTGCCCTTGGTGATGATGTAAAAAATTTCGCCGTCGGTGATGTTGGCCAGCGTTGCAGGGTCGTGCCAGTCGTGCATGGTTAACTTCATCGACTCCACCACTTCCCCTTTGCCGTCACCTTTGGCTCCGTGACACATCTCGCAGTCATACCCAAACACCTTGCGCGCCTCGGCAAGGCCTTCCGCGCTGGGTTTCACCGGGTTCACACGCGCCGCATCCTCCGCGGGAATCTTGAAATCGTCCGCCGCCGCTTGGGGTTTGTCGGAGGTTTCTTGCGCGTTCTGCATCGCCCAGGTAGCGCCCAGGCCCACAAGCAGAACCGCACCCAGCAGAAAGAGAACACGTTTCATACCGCCTCCTCAGAGGTGGACTGCCGGAAGGCGAGGCTCGGCTGCATTTGTGGCGGATTCTACGCCCGCAAGAGCCGCAGCGCCAGCCAGAAAAAGGATATTAGTTCTTGGTTGCCGGCTTCTGCGGAACTGTTTTGTTCACTGGCATTGAGCAAACGCCGTGCGAAACGGCATCGCCGGCTCCGGCCCGGAAACGGCTGGACTCTCGCACGCGCGTGCGCAATCCATCGATGACCGGCGGAATGGGATTGTGCGCTGCGCCGCGCACCAGAAAAATCATCAGCGCCGCTTCCCCTGGCGCGTCAAGGCTCGAGCTGATGCCTACGCCCTGCACTCCCGGCTGGCTCACTTGCTCCTGCGCGTGCGCCTCCTGCACGCCTTTCGCTCGCGACAGCTCCGCTTCGGAGATCGCATACACCTCCGGCACCGCGGCAACCGAAGTATCGAGCTGCGCGCTCTCCTCCGCGGACAACGCTCCGCGACTCGCGAACAACGGGCCCTCCACAATGCGGGTGCGCACGCCGTCCACCTGGGCGGGAATGTTGGTTCGCGGTTGTCCTGCCGCCACGAAAAACAAAATCGCCGCCTCGCGCGAGTTATCGTGGCTCGCCCCTACACCTAAAGCCTGTACCTCCGGGTATGCCAAAAGCTCCGGCGTATGGGCGTCGCGCACGACCATAGCGTTCTGCATCGCTTCAGGGGCGACCGACGCGGCGGCCTGCGTGCTGCTCGTGGAGGCCGGTTTGTTCGGCAAGCTGCAGCCGATAACTGCGTGGGCCCCACCGCCGGCAAATGTCACACTGTTCCCGCCGCTTGCAAAAAAGTTCAGTACCGTACCAACGGGATTGCCGACCACATCCGTGTCCGAGCCCGCAAACAGCAAAGCCACCGGGTCGGCGGAGTTTTGCGAAACAATCAATGAGCCGGAATCGCCTTCCGCGCTGAAACTCCCTCCGGAAATGTCCACCTGATTGGTGTAGTTCACCGTGAAGGTGGTGCCCGTGCCGCAGCCCTTTTGATACTGCACGGCGTTGACGTTCACCGCCACGGCCAGCACCGTCGAGCACGTCAATCCCGTCGAGCGGCCGCTCTTCGCCACCGGCATGGCCAGCGTCGCCGTCACTCCGGAACCGGCATGCGGCGCTCCAGGCACCGGCACGCCGTTGGTGTCCGCGGTCGCGCCCAAGTACAGGATGTTCCCGCTGGTATCGACATTGCCGGGCACAATTTGCGCGATCGCAGCGTCGATCTTCGGCGTCGCTCCGCTCTCCAGATTGTAGAACGCGCTCAGGTTTGCCACCGTCCGCGCGCCCGAAGCGGTGCACGTCGCGGTATCAACCAAACCGGGCTGGATAATAGGATCGCCAATCTGCGCGATATCGCTGCGCGCCAGCACGTGCGTGTTGCTGAGGATGTATTGTGTGCCTCCGCGTGTCACTAGCGAACCCAGCGTTCCGCCGCAACAGGTGATCGTGTGCGTGGATGTATTCGTGCTTGAATCATTGGCGTTCCCGCCGGAAGTTCCCAGATCGATGGCGCCGGCCTGCGCGTTTTGGTTTCCCGGCTGAATGGTCACCGTTGCCGATCCGGATGCGGCGTTATTCACCTGCGAAACCGCGCTAACCTTCACGGTCGTGGCAATACTGTTGCCCTTGCCATCGGATGTCGTCGGAACGCCGCTGGGCGCAACATACAACCCGCTCGAAGATATGAATCCCGTTGTCTGGCCGCCGCCGGCGATGCCGTCGACCTGCCAGGTGACCGCGGTGCTCGGCGCTCCGTTCACCGACGCCGTGAATTGCTGCGTGCCGAAATTTGCGACGGTGGCTGCACTCGGCGCCACGCTCACGGAGGTGGCTATCCCGGACGTCACCGTAACAGTTGCCGGTGAGGATTTCGTGGAATCTGCCTGCGAAGTGGCCGTCACCGTCACCTGCGCCGGGTTTGGCACCGTTGCCGGCGCCGTGTACAGCCCGGCGCTGGAGATGGTCCCATTGGCGGCTCCGCCGGCCACGCTCCAGGTCACGGCCGTATTCGACGTGCCTGTCACCGTGGCGTTGAACTGCTGCGTGTTACCTACCGCGACGCTCGCGGCCGTGGGTGCGACGGATATTGTAACGATGGCCGTCTTGCTCGACGTGCCGGCACAACCCGCCAGCAAGACAGCAGCGCAACCTAGACCTAGATGCAGCACGCGTCGCATGAAGATCCTAACCGGAGGGGCCGGGGCCCCATTCAAAAGCAGGAATCAAAAAGCGGACAGCACCGACAGAATAACCCATGAAATAGGACTACTTGCGCGGTGAAAAAGATGCTCCCCACGTATACGCAAACGTAACGGATTCGGCACATTTGCGGGACTCCCGCGGTCACTCCATATCGCGCCAGTTTGGTCCGACGCAGATTTCCACTTCTACCGGAACGGCCAGCTTGTACACGTTTTCCATCTCTTCGCGCACCAATTTCGTGAGTTCGCTGCGTTCGCTCGCAGGCGCTTCGAACAGGAGTTCGTCGTGCACCTGCAGAATCATCTTGGCTTCGAATTTTTCTGCGGCCAGGCGCCGGTCGATGGCGATCATCGCCAGCTTGATGAGGTCCGCCGCCGTCCCCTGCAAAGGAGAATTGAGCGCCGTGCGTTCCGCGAAATTGCGAATCTGCACTTGCGGGGAAGTGATGTCCGGAATCGGCCGAATGCGGCCAAAAAGCGTTTTGGCCACTCCCGTTTGCCGCGTTTCCATCAGCACGTTGTCGAGATATTTTTTGACGCCACTATAGCGCTCGAAATAGGCGTTGATGAATTGCGCCGCTTCCTTCTGCGGCACGCCGATTTGCTGTGCTAGGCCAAACGGCGACAGTCCGTAAATTATCCCGTAGTTGATCGCCTTCGACGCGCGGCGATGCTCCGCGGTCTGCGCCATCGGCCCGACCCCAAAAACTTCCTGCGCGGTGCGCTCGTGGATGTCCTGTCCCGTACGAAATGCCTCCAGCAGCACTGGGTCTTGCGAAAAATGCGCCATGACGCGCAACTCGATTTGCGAGTAATCGGCGGCCAGCAGAATTTTCCCGGCCTCCGCCACAAATGCCGCGCGAATCTGTCTCCCCAGTTCCGTCCGAATCGGGATATTTTGCAAATTAGGATCGGACGAGCTGAGCCGTCCCGTCGCCGTGCCCGTCTGCGAGAAACTGGTGTGCAGCCGGCCGGTCTCGCGATGGATCAGTTTTGGCAACGAATCCACATAAGTCGATTTCAGCTTGGCAACCTCGCGATATTCGATGATCTTCGCGGGCAGCGGGTGCTGCGCCGAAAGGTCTTCCAGGATGTCCGCGGCGGTCGAGCGCACGCGTCCGCGGCCGCGCCGCGCCGGCGGAAGCAGGTTTAGCTTGTCAAAAAGAATTTCCGCAAGCTGCGTCGGTGAATTGACGTTGAATTCCGTTCCCGCCATCTCCCAGATTTCTTTCTCCAGCCGCCGCACTTCCTTTTCCATCGCCAACGACATCGCGTCCAGCGCTTTCGGGTCCACACGCACGCCAACCCGCTCGATGTCCGCCAGCACGGCCGCCACCGGCAGATCGATCGTTTCGTAAACGCTCTGCAGTTCCTGCGCCTCAATTTGCGTGTGCAGTGCCGGCGCCAGCCGGTGCAGGTAATCCGCTCGTTCTCCCGCGGCGCCGCCGAGCATGGCGTTGAACTGCCGCATCACTACGTCGGCGAAATTGTGGTTTGCCGTCGTCGGCCGCAGCAAATACGAATAAATCTGCGTCGCATGCCGGATGTTTTCCGCTTTGCCGCCAAGAATCTGCAGCAATTTCGGATCGTGCACCACCTTCGGCCGCTCGGCATCCGCTAATAATGCGGACAGGATTTGCAGCGCTTCGCCCTTCTCATCCAGCCACACCGAGCGCCCCTCGCCAGCTTTCGACGAAACTTCAATCGACGCGATGCGCGTGCCGAAGCCCTCCGCTTCCCGCTCGCCGGCCTCCAGGTTCAGCCACACAGACACCGCCTGCCCCGCCGGTATCCTCTTCAAGTAGTCGCGAAACTCCGCTGGAGAACCCAACTGCCCGTAATCTGTCGCGACCACGGGCTCCGCGCTCGCCACGGCCGAGGCGGCCACCGCCTCGGATCCCAGCTCTCGCAGCAGTGAATTGAATCCCAGCTCCCGATAAAGCGCCGAAAGCGCCGCCACGTCCGGTTCGCGCAGTTGCAGGCTCGCCAAGTCCAAGTCAACCGGCACCTGCGTCGCCAGCGTGGCCAGCTGCTTCGACATCAGCACTTGCTCGCTCTGTTGCTGCAGCGCTTCGCGATAGCGCTTGTTTGGAACTTCCGCGGCGTGTTCCAGCGCGCTTTCCACGCTTCCGTATTTTTGGATCAGCGCCGTCGCGCCTTTCTCGCCGATTCCCTTCGCGCCGGGAATGTTGTCGATCGTGTCGCCCATCAGCGCCATCACGTCCACAACTTTCTCCGGCGGCACGCCCAGAATCTCCTTCACCCGGTCCGCGTCCACAATCACGTCGCTCTTCGCCCCGCCCGATCCAGTCCGCAGCACGCGCACGTTTCCATCCACCAACTGCATCATGTCCTTGTCGTTGGTGATCAGCAGCACGTCCAGGTTCTGCTTCGCGGCCTTCTGCGCCAGGCACCCGATGATGTCGTCCGCCTCATATCCGTCGAGTTCCAGAATCGGCAGGCGCATCGCTTCGCAGAGCCGCCGCACAAACGGCAACTGCTGCGCCAGTTCGTCCGGCATCGGTTGCCGCTGCGCCTTGTATTTCTCGAAAAGTTTGTCGCGAAACGTCGGTTTTCGCGTGTCAAACACGATCCCCACATAATCCGGCTGATAATCCTTGAGCAGCCGCCTCAAAATGTTGTTGAACAGAAATGGAACCTTGGTGGGCACGCCGGAAGGCGCATTCATGCGGTTCATCGGCGCGAAAAACGCCCGGTACACGTGCCCCATGGCGTCCACAAGAAACAGTTTCTTGCGCGGCGCCGTGCCAGGCAGCTTGGGAGTCGCGTGCGAGGAAGCCATCCTGTCGAGTATAGCAAAGCGCTTCAGCACGCTCTTTGCACACAAAAAACGAAGGTAAGCGCGGCGCTCTCGAAGAAACTAACTAATCGCCGGCCGTCATACGATGCCCAGCGTCTTCCCGACTTCGGCAAGCGTGTCGGCCGCTTTCAGCAGTTGCTCGCGCTTGTGCGTCGCGCTGACCATCGCGCGCAACCGCGCCTTGCCCTCTGCCACCGTGGGATAGCCCACAGCCGGCGCATACACCCCGGCATCAAAAAGCTTCTTCGAAAATTCGAACGCCTTCGCCGCGTCCCCAACGTGGATCGGGATGATCGGAGTTTCGCTGACCTTGAATTGAAATCCGCGCTTCTTCAGCTCCCGCTTGAAAAATTTCGTATTCGCCCACAATTTCTTCACCAGCCGCTCGCCCTCCGCCGAATCCAGCAGCGTAAACGCCGCCTGGCAAGCAGCGGCCGTCGCCGGCGGGTGCGAAGTCGAAAACAAGAACGGACGCGCCCGCAAGTACAAAAAGTCAATCAAGTCGCGCGACCCGCAAACGTATCCGCCCATCGCGCCAATCGCCTTGCTCAGCGTGCCCACCTGAATGTGTACGCGCCCATGGCAATTCAAATGGTCAATGGTCCCCCGCCCGCCGCGTCCCAGCACTCCCGAAGCGTGCGCGTCATCCACCATCATGATGCAATTGTATTTTTCCGCCAGCTCGCACAGTGCTGGCAGCGGTGCGATATCGCCGTCCATCGAGAAAACGCCGTCCGTGATAATCAGCTTGTGCCCGTTCCAATTCGCATTCTCCTGCAGGATGCGCTCGCAGTCCGCGACGTCCTTGTGCTTGAACACCTTGATCGTCGCTTTGGAAAGCCGCGCCCCATCAATGATCGACGCATGATTCAACTCATCCGAAACAATCAGATCTTCCTTCCCCAAAACAGCCGACACCGTCCCCGCATTCGCCGTAAACCCCGACTGAAACACCACGCAGGCCTCCACGTTCTTGAAGCGGGCAATCTGCTCCTCCAATTCCATGTGCAGCTTCATCGTCCCCGCAATCGTGCGAACCGCCCCCGCGCCGGCGCCATACTTCCGCACCGCCTCAATGGCCGCCTTCCGCAGCGCCTTGTGCGTGGTCAGCCCCAGGTAATTGTTCGAAGCCAGGTTGATGACTTCGCGTCCGTCAATGACGCAGACCGGCTTCTGCTCCCCCTCCAGCACGCGCAACTTCGGCGCCGTCCCCGCGCCGCGCAACTCGCCAAGCTGGTCGCTGACGTACTGCAACGGATTCTGCTTGCTTGCCTGTGTAGCCGTATCACTCATGATCTTGCCTCCTGGAAGATTTCACATCAGGCTGGGGAAATTCTTTGTTCGCTGCGTCGTTACTTCGCTCTTTCCATCCCGTCCGGATACATCAAAATCTTACCTGCCAAGCCACCCTGCAGCATCGCAAAAGCATTCTCAAACTTCTCCATCGGCGTGCGCTCCCCAAACAGCGGCTCCAGGTTCAGCCGCCCCGCCTTCAGCAGCGCCGTCATCTGCACCCAAGTCCCATACATCCTCCGCCCGTAAATCCCTTGTACCGTAGCGCCCTTGAAAATCACGTCGTTCACTAAATCCAGCGGCACAGACTCCGTCGGAATCCCCAGCAGCGAAGCGCGCCCTCCCGCCCGCAGCGCCCGAAATCCCTGCTGAATCGCCGCCGGATTCCCGGACATTTCCAGCAGCACATCCACTCCGGTCCCGCCGGTCTCCGCCTTGATCTGCGCCACCGAGTCCGTCTGCGCCGGATTCAACACCACGTCCGCGCCCATTTTCTTCGCCATCGCGCGCCGCTGTTCGTTCGTCTCCGTCGCAAACACCGTCGAGCTTCCGCATGCCTTCGCCACCGCGATGGACATTAACCCGATCGGCCCGCATCCCGTCACCAGCACGGTCTGCCCCGCAATCGCACCCGCCAGCACCGTGTGCACCGCGTTCCCCAGCGGATCCAGAATGGCCCCGTAATGTTCCGGAATCGCCGCATCTAGCTTCCATATATTCGACGCCGGAATCTTCACAAACTCCGCGAACGCCCCGTCCTGATCGATCCCGATAATCCGCAAATTCTGGCAGATGTGCGCTTCGCCCAGCCGGCACTGGTGGCAATGCCCGCAATTGACGTGCATCTCCGCGCTGACAAAATCTCCCGCTTTCACCGCCGTGACTTCTTCCCCAACCCGCTCCACCACGCCGCAAAACTCGTGTCCCAGCGTCACCGGCGGCTTAATCCGCCCCTGCGACCAGCGGTCCCACCCATAAATGTGCAAGTCCGTCCCACAAATCGACGCCGTTCTCACGCGCACCAGCACGTCGGCGGGCCCAATCGACGGCACCGGCGCATTTTCAAACGAAAGCCCGCGCGCAGGCTGCATCTTGCGCAAAGCTTTCATCGTGGATGGCATGGAAAGCGACTCCCGGTAGGACGCAATCTGCAATCGTAGCACACCGCTGCTACCTCGGTACCGCTACCCCGACAATTCCTCCAGGGCCACGCGATTCGTTCGCGGCCCCAGCGCCGCCACAATCACCGCGACCGCCGTCATCGCCGCAGCCAGCAACGCGAACACCGCCGGTACGCCGTGCACCAGCACCGCCCCAATCAACAACGAAGAAAACGCCCCGCTCAACCGGCTCCAGCTATACGTAAAGCCCACTCCCGTGGCGCGGATCCGCGTCGGAAACAGTTCCGCCTGAAATGCATGAAACGCCGCCGAAAACCAGTAATTGCAAAGCGTCAGCAGTGCCCCGAAAGCAACCACCGTCGCCGGTGTGCCGGCGCTGCCAAATCCCAATCCAAACGCCGCCACCAGCAGCGCCAGCACCACGATCGTCCACTTGCGCTCCAGCCGGTCCGACGTCCAGGCGCACAAAATCGGTCCCACCGGCGAGACCAGCGCAATCAGCATCGTGTACTCCAGCGAATGCAAAAGCGAAAAGCCGCGCTTCAGCAGAAATGTCGGTGCCCAATTTCCAAATCCATAGAATCCGATCGTCTGCAGTGTCTGAAACAAGACCAGCATCACCGTGCGCCGCAAATACGGCGGACGCCACAATTCCGCGAACGTCCCTCGTTCCACCCGCGAACTTGGCGTCGGCGATTCCGTTGTTTCCGCAGCCTGCTTTCCTCGCGCCGGCGAAAACGATTCCGCCTCCAGCGACCGCATCACCGCATCAGCTTCCGCAACGCGCCCGCGGCTCTCCAGCCAGCGCGGCGATTCCGGCAGCCGCCGCCGGAACCACCACGTCAGCAGGGCTCCGCTCGCGCCGATCACCATCACCCAGCGCCATCCCGCCATCAGAAAATGCGTCGGCACCAGCAGCCGCGACAATATCGCCGCCACCGGCACCGCGCAGAATCCCGCCACCTGCGTGATCGCCACGTACCGCCCGCGCGCATAGCTCGGCACAATTTCGGTCACGTACGTGTCGACCACCACAATCTCCGCCCCAATGCCCACGCCCGCGAAGAAACGCATCGCAATCAGCCAGCCCGCCGTAGGCGCGAACGCTCCAGCCAGCGTAAACGCCGAATAAATCAGCAGCAGCGTGATGAAAGAAACCCGCCGCCCCATCCGGTCGCTGCCCATCCCGAAGAAAATCGTCCCGAAAAACATTCCCAGGAACCCGGAAGCCACAAAAAAACTGAATTGTTTCAGGGAAAGAAATCCGGATTGCTGCAAGGCGGCGCCGATGTACGCAACGATGAAAATGTCGTATAGATCAAAGAAATTCCCCAGCGAAATCAGCGCAATGAACCGCCGATGGAATCCGCCCAGCGGCAACCGCTCAATCCGCCCCGCGATCACCGAACCAACATCCCGGGCAATCGATACCCTCACAACTCGCCTCCCCCGCAGGGGCGCAGCCCCCACCCAACCCCGCGAAACACTACCACACGCGGCACGCCACTCACCCGTGGCACAGCGAATCTTGGCTGTGCGCCGTTTCCCTCTCTTCTTCTCTGTGCTCTCCGTGCCCTCTGTGGTGAAATCCCGGCTTTGTCTCACCGCCTCTGCTATCATCCCCGCCCATGGTTCTTCCCCAGCGCCTCCAGGAAATCCGCGATGGCTTCGAGCGCCCCTTCTGGGTCGCCAACATCAGCGAAATCTTCGAGCGCCTCTCCTACTACGGTGCCTTTTCCTCGCTCGCCGTTTATCTTCAGGGAAAGCTCAATTTTTCCACCGAGCAGACCGGAACGCTCACCGGCATTTTCGGCGGAATGGTTTGGTTCCTCGCCATTTTCGGAGGGGCGCTGGCCGATAAACTCGGTTTTCGCCGCGCTCTCTCGCTCGCCTATCTGATTCTCACCGCCGCTTATTTTCTCATCGGCTCCATCGGAGCATCATGGCTCGCGCCGATTCGCAACGCCGTTCCGCTCGGCTTGTTCGTGGGTTGCATCCTGATTCTCCCCGCCCTCGGCATCTCCCTGGTAAAACCCTGCGTTGTCGGCACCACCGCGCGCGCTTCCAAGGAAAATGTCCGCTCCATCGGCTATTCCATTTACTACACCATGGTCAACATCGGCGGCGCCGCCGGGCCGTTCGTTGCCGACTGGGCGCACGCGCACCTGGGCGTCGAAAATGTTTTTCGTATCGCGGCCCTCAGCGTTTTCCTTATGTTCTTCCTGGTTCTGCTGTTCTTCCGCGAACCCAAACAACTCGATGACGCGCCACCGCCAACTCTCGCCAATACCGCAAAGAATTTTCTCGTCGTGCTTTCTAATCCGAAATTCATCCTCTTCCTGCTCATCTTCACCGGCTATTGGATTGTCTTTTGGCAGCAGTACACGTCGTTGCCCGGCTACATTCTTAACTACATCGACCCCCACGCCCGCATCGAGCGCATCTTGATCACCGACGGCGCCGTGGTCATCTGCTTCACCCTCGCCTGGAACTACGCCATTCGAAAGATTCCACCGTTCCATGCCGTAATCCTCGGCACGCTTATCTCCTCGCTGTCCTGGCTGATCGTCGCTTTCTGGCCAACTGTTTGGGGCGCGGTGTTGTCGATCGTCCTGCTCGCGCTCGGCGAAATCACGCAAGCCCCGCGCTACTACGAATATATTTCGAAATTAGCGCCCGCCGAGCAACAAGGCACCTACATGGGCTTCGCGTTTTTGCCCATCGGCATCGGCTCGCTAGTCGGCGGCTGGTTCGGCGGAAAAGTAATGCACCACTTCGGCGAGCTGCAACACCACCCGGAGCGCGCCTGGTACGCCATCACCGCCGTCGGCGTCCTCACCGCAATTCTGCTATGGATCTACGACCGCGTGATAAAGCCGGAAGCTAGGTAACGCCGGCATCCGCCGCGGGCGCGGCGAATTCTTGTCGTTAATTCACCATGCGCCGTAGCGATTCCAGCGCTTGCCGCGCCGCCGAATAGCGCGGCTCGACCTGCAGCGCTTCCTGGAAGCAGCGCATGGCCTGCCCATACATTTCCCTGCCCAGATACGCACGCCCCAGATTGTAGTGCGGAAAATGTCGCGGTTCGTAGCGGCGCGCTTCGGTAGCCCGCTCCAGCCAAGGAATCGCTTCTTCGAAACGCCCCAACTCAATCAGGTAAGCGCCAATATCGTTGTACGGATTGCCAAACTCCGGATCGATCTCGATCGCCCGCTTGCATTCCGCGATAGCCTCATCGAGTTTGCCCTGAAAATGATACGTCCAGCCCAGAAACGTGTGCGCCTCCGCGGTGGGAAACAGCTCCAGCGAAGATTGGTACAGCTCCACCGCGCGTTCGTAGTCGCCTTCCATTTGGGCTTGGTACGCGTCTTGCAGTACTTCCCACGCGCGTGTCAGGGTTTCCCGGCTCATGCGCGATTTTTAGCACACGCGCCGGGGCGCGTCAAAAGTACGAAGGTCTCAGCCGTGCCAGGGCGGCACCTGTCCTTTGTGCCGGGTTCGCAGTAGAATTTCTGCCGCTAAACAGGGAAAATGGAACCGGGATCATTCAAGCGATCAGTTTTCATCTACGGAAGGCCAGGGGGAACAGTGAATCGCAACTTTCTAATTCTTGGGACAGCGGCGCTGGCGGTTGCCGGGGCGGTTTTCGCCCAGGATCCGCCGCCCGCGAAAACGGCCGCAAAAAAATCGGGCAACGACAACGCCGCGGTCGCGCGCGGCAAAGATTTGTTCGATAAAAAATGCGGCATCTGCCACTACGCCGACAATGACCAGAAAAAAATCGGTCCGGGACTGAAAGGACTTTCCAAGCGCGGCACATTCACGGTGAACAACAACAAAGTCACCGACGAAACGCTGAAGACCTGGATCGAAAATGGCGACACGCTGATGCCGCCCTTTAAAGACGTGCTGGAGCCCGCGCAAATCAAAGACGTCATCGCCTACGTGAAAACTCTCTAGCTACTCACCAGGCTCGCGAGGATTCGCGTTCTGGAATTCTCCGATCGCGTCCCGATCCTGCGTGTTACATTTTTCATCGTCCAGAAAAAGTCTTGGTTGCGCAGCATGCGTGCCGCGCAACCAAGATATAAACTCAACTGAGACACCTGCCCGCGACCTGGCGCGCTCGAACCTCCGCTGCGTAAACTATCCTGGGCCGGACGCTTGCGGTGCGATTCGATTGCCGCGCTGTTTTCGGGCCCTAAACTCCTTGCCGCGAAAACTACTTCAGAATGGCGTCTTTGAACGCCTTCGACGCGCGCAAACGCACGACCGTCTTGGCCTTGATTTTAATGGCCTCGCCGGTTTGCGGGTTGCGGCCCATACGTGCCTTGCGGTGCGCTTTCACGGCGCGACCGACGTTCGGAATAACAAACTTGCCGGCGGCACCCTTGCACTCTTTCACCGCGAGCTTAAAGAGCTCTTCAAAAAAGAGCGCCGCGGTTTTCTTGGGAATGGCGCACTTCTCCGCGAGGTGCGACACGACTTTCGTCTTGCTCATTGGCTTGGCTGCCATCTAGTATTCTTATCCTCCTGATTTTTTTCATCAGCCTCCAGGTGCTGGAGGCCAGCCGCGGACTCTCTCCTGGGTTGCACCAGAAATCCGGGCCGAAAGGGACTATAGCCAAGGCGTTTTGAGAACGCAAGCGAAAAACCGCTAAAAACGGGGCTTTTTCGCTCCTGGGCGCGAAAAAACCGCTAAAATCAAGGTTTTCCTCAGCTTGCAGCGCTGTTTCGGCGTCAAGATGCTCTCCCTGCTCGTCCTGCACCCTTGCAGGAGGCCCGATTTGCGCCCTCACAAGGTGGCCAGATCGGAATAGAAGTTGGCGACGGCTTTGATTCCGCCAAAATAATTTTCTAGCGCGATGTGCTCGTCGGGCGCGTGCGCGTTTTCGTCCGGGAGGCCGAAGCCGAGTAGGACGCAGGGCACCTTGAAGGTGTCATACATCTGGGTGACGAAAGGAATGGAGCCACCCTCGCGGATAAACACCGCTTTCTTGCCGAAACCCTTCTGCAGGGCGGCTTGCGCCTTGGCGAAGATGGGCGCGTGAAAAGGCGCGGCCCAGGGTTTGCCGGAGCTGAGCAGCTCAAATTTGCAGATGACCGTCTTGGGCAACAGCTTGCGGACGTGTTTTTCGACGAGCTTGGCGATTTTCTGGGGATTCTGGTCCGGCACGAGCCGGGTGGAAAACTTGGCGTAGGCCTTGGAAGGAATCACGGTCTTGGCGCCTTCGCCGATGTAGCCGCCCCAAATGCCGTTGAGCTCGAGCGTGGGGCGGGTCCAGAGCTGCTCGACGATGGAGAATCCTTTTTCCCCCGCGTACCCGGGGGCGCCTACCGCTTTCTCAAAATCTTTTTTCTTCCACGGCAGCGCTTGGAGCGCTCTGCGTTCCGTGCTGCCGAGTTTGGCGACGTCATCGTAAAAGCCGGGGATGGCGACGCGGAAATTCTTGTCGTGCAATTTGGCGAACAGTTCGGTGAGGATGGTGAGCGGATTGGGGACGGCGCCGCCGTACACTCCGGAGTGCAAATCGCGGGCCGGTCCAGTCAATTCAATCTGATAGTAATTGAGTCCGCGCAACGCGTAAGTGATGGACGGCACGCCCTTTGCGAGCATGGAAGTATCGGAGACGACCAGGGCGTCGGCTTTGAGCTTTTCCTTGTTTTTCTGGACGTAATCCCAGAGGCTGACGCTGCCCACTTCTTCTTCACCCTCGATCAAGACTTTGAGGTTGATGGGGAATTTGCCGTTCACATTTTGCAGGGATTCCAGCGCTTTCAGATGAATGTGCACCTGGCCCTTGTCGTCGGCGGTGCCGCGGCCGAAGAGGTTGCCGTCGCGCACCGTGGGCTCAAAGGCCGGCGAGGTCCAGAGATCGAGGGGCTCGGCAGGCTGCACGTCGTAGTGTCCGTAGAAGAGAATGGTGGGCTTGCCGGGCGCTTCGAGGGATTCGGCGTAGACCAGCGGATGCAGGCTGGTGGGAACGATTTCGACTTTCTTGAATCCGGCGGCGCGCAGTTTGCCGGCCACCCAGCCTGCGGCGCGTTCGATGTCGGGCTTGTGCTCGCTCTTGGCGCTGACGCTGGGGATGCGCAGGAATTCGTAGAGTTCGGCGAGGTGCTGGTCGCGGTGATCTTCGATGAAGTTAGCGAGGTTCATAGGCGATCATTCTAGTCAGGAAGTAGGAGCAGTGGGTAGTGGGTAGTGGGTAGTGGACAGCGGCTCCGCGTGGCGGCTGGGACGGCTGGGCGAGGCTTGGCGCAAATGTGCGGGGTACCCCCCCCCACCCCCCGGGGTTTTTGTAAGTGCGCATTCTAAAGGAGTTACAGGAGGGGTGTCTGTAAGTGTTGATTCGAAAGGACTTATTTGCACAAAAATAGTGCAAAATTCGAGGGGTCGCGGAAGTGCGGAATCTAAAAGGGTTAGGGGTGCTGCGCAGTGACGGGTTGGTTCGAGATAACACGCGCAATCATACTACCCGCCTGAACGTTTGTCAATAGTAAACTTGTAAGTTCAATGGGATGAATGGCGTGGAAGGAAAATTCAAAAACCGCACCCTTTGCAAAATGCGCAAAGAGTGCGGCACCCTACAAAGCACAGGCCTGACAGGAGCCTAACCTGCGAAGGCGCCGCCACCCGCGCTGCCGGCGCTGCGGGGACTAAGTACAGATTTTCCTGTATTGCCCAGCATCAAAGGTGGGGTAAACTTTTACCCCCTCCCCTAGCAAAGGGTGCTTTATGGGCTTGTTACATTCTTCCGTAAAAAAGGCTTGTCCCCGGTGTGGTGGTAATTGGGTGCGCAGGTCGCACAGAAAGGGCCCGATTGAGAAGATCGTGTGTGCCCTTTTCTCAGTAGATCCATTCCGATGCGAAGATTGCGGCCACCGGTATTTTCGAGTTCGTTCGACACATTCGACCCACGCGCAGCGTCACGCGTAATTTTTCGGCCTTTTTTCCCTTCGTTACGCAACAGTGTAAATTTGTGCCTTCTTGAAGCGAAACCCACTCGACCGATGGTTTGCTGACGGATTGGTCATTTACAGGAATCGCCGTCGAATCGTGTTCCGCGGGGGCAGTGCTTACTGTACTGGTCCACGACCCTAAATGTGTTGAACGCTGTGACACCTACAGGGAACACCCACCACTGCGGGTGCCTGGCGCCGCTTTCTTGGTCCGATTTCTTCCAAAAATAGGCCAACCCGGTCATGAAGCCTGACAAGCCGACTTGAAGTCCCTGTATCGCGTTGAAGGGTCCGTAATGGCCGATGCAATTCTCAACTCCGACGGTGCGTCGGCAATGGCTGGTGGCTGCAACCACCAGGAGCGAAGTTCCGATGGTGCCCCCTGCGACGGTCCAGAATTTCTTGTCCGCGACACGGCTCTGGCGAGGCCATTGTTGAAGGCTCAGGTCGTTTCCATCGCGCTTTGGATGGAGGCAGGAGGTACGCAACCCTGAGCAACCAGGGGCCGACGGCTTTGGTGCGGGCATGTCTGGAAGCGCGGCCGAACTCGCCGATGTTTCCGCGTGGTTCACGACGGGTGGCGCCTCTTGAGCACGACTGTCCGCAGGCAATAACATTGATATCGCCATAGCGAGAAGGCTGAACCGCATTTCTCTCTCCTTCGCGCGAAAGAGGATGCAAGTGCATGGCCAGGACAAGTTGTCAGGGGAGGATGCGTATCACGTTGATTTTCTTTCGAGGGGATTTTAAAAAATCGTAAAGGAGAAGATTCGCTTCCCAGGATGGAACGGCAGACGGTTCCAGTTCGACAATTCGGCCCAGATCGGAAAGTGCACGAACGCCCCTTGAAGATGGAAATAAGCGATGTAAAGTAGTTGCGGCGTAGAAGGTCATGAACATGACGACGGTGATACACGCGGAGGGGTTGGGGAAGCGGTACCGGCGCGGGGTGCGGGTCGATGCGGGGCTGCGGCACGTTTTGGAAGAGTTTGCGAGGTCGCCCTGGCGTGCGCTGCGTGGCGCAAAGCCGGAGATGTTCTGGGCGCTGAAGGATGTTTCGCTGGAGGTGCGCGAGGGCGAGGTGTTGGGGCTGATCGGGCGGAACGGGGCGGGGAAGACGACGCTGCTGAAGATATTGTCGCGCATCACGCGGCCGACGGAGGGCTGGGCGGAGATTCGCGGCAAGGTGCGGAGCCTGCTGGAAGTGGGGACGGGGTTTCATCCGGAGCTGACCGGGCGGGAGAATACGTACTTGAGCGGGTCGATTTTGGGGATGAGCAAGAAGGAGATTGACCGGAAGTTTGACGAGATTGTGGCGTTCGCGGAGATCGAGAAGTTTATCGAGACGCCGGTGAAGCATTATTCGAGCGGGATGTACGTGCGGCTGGCGTTTTCCGTGGCGGCACACCTGGAGCCGGAGATTTTGCTGGTGGACGAAGTGCTGGCGGTGGGGGACATCAATTTTCAGAAGAAGTGCCTGGGGAAGATGGGAGAGGTCGCGAAGGGCGGGCGCACCGTGGTGCTGGTGAGTCATAGTATGGCGGCCATCAATGCGCTCTGCTCGCGTTGCATCATCTTGAATGGGGGAGGCCTCGAATTCGATGGGCCGACATCAGTTGCGACCGCCCGTTATTATGAGGAGTCGCTTTGTGCCAGCAAATCAGGCGACAATCTTCTTGATCGTCCGAGGATCGAGGGTAACGGGAGAGCACATTTTAGTTCAATTGCTATACGAGCTCTGGACCGGGCGGGCGAGGAACTGGATGCGGCTCACCCCGGCTGCGACCTTCAAATTGACGTGGAAGTGGATTGCCTCTTCGATTTTACCGAGTGCAATCTGGCGATCATCTTCTATGACAGCAACGGCTACCGCGTGATCGACGCGAATACCGCTCAGAAGGGCCAGTTCGTCAGCCTCAGGTCCGGCCAAAAGGGGCATGCGCGGTTCTTGCTGCGCGAGGTCCTTTTGAGACCGGGCACCTATTTCTTGGGCTTGTGGCTTGGGAGGATGGGCATGGAGGCCGTCGACCACATCGAGCATGCGATTAGTATCAACATTGTGCAGGGTGAAGACCGAAGCGGACATCCGGTGGTCTATCCGGGGGTTTACCTGTGCGGGTTTGAGAATCAGTTCGCGATCAGCGGACCCAACGGCCACTGAGAGCGATGGGAGCTTAACGTTCTATGGACGACGCAGTGGCCCGGGGCGGGGCTTCTTCAGCCTCCGCGGATATGAGGACCCCTTTGGGGTCAGAGTATGGCGCCGACTACTACGAGACCTATGGTCGTCTCGGGTCGGGTTCGTATTCTCGCGAAAATCCTTTTTGGTTGCAGTTTTTCGGCGCAGTAGCTGACGAGATTGTCCAAAAGCTCAATCCGGGCAAGGTCCTCGACGTGGGCTGCGCAAAGGGTTTTTTGGTTGAGTGTCTCCGCGATCGGGGCGTGGAAGCATACGGCTTTGACATTTCAGAATACGCGATCGGTAAAGTCCGCGATGATATCAAGCAATATTGCTGGGTCGATACGGCGAGGGAGGGGATCGAGGGAAATTACGACCTGGTTATCTGCATCGAGGTATGTGAGCATCTTCCAGAAGAGGATGCTAACGAGGCGGTACGGCAGATGACCTCGCATTCCGACACGGTCCTTTTTTCTTCGACGCCGAGCGATTTCACGGAAGCAACTCATGTTAACGTCCGTCCGATTATCGACTGGCTGAGGTTGTTCAGCCAGTTCTCGTTCGCCCCGGATGAGGGGTTCGATGCGGGGTTCCTTGCGCCGCAGGCAGTGCTCTTCCGTCGCGCGCGAGCGCGGCCGTCCGACCAAGCACTCTGTCGCTTTGCGAGCCTGAAAAACCGCGCTGTTACTATTGCGGAACTGAAGTTACGCGAGGCGGTTGCTCTGCGACGAGAACTGGATGGCATATACAATTCAAGAGGGTGGAAGATCCTGAATTTCTGTGGCAGGTTGCGCGACCGCGTCAAATACTTGATCACCCAAATAGTGGACGCGTTGAGGAGTTTGGGTGACGACTCTAGGAAGTAATCCTGCAGATGAGGGATCGCGTATGCCGTCTGTTAGCGTCGTTATTCCGAACTACAACCACGCGCCGTATTTGCGG
>Ga0210406_10001177_pt1 | contig 33092 bp, 24 predicted proteins | sample IncBWC30MmetaG_FD_155454 | JGI IMG/M metagenome (GOLD analysis project Ga0210406, IMG submission 155454) | Forest soil microbial communities from Barre Woods Harvard Forest LTER site, Petersham, Massachusetts, United States - Inc-BW-C-30-M | ecosystem: Environmental > Terrestrial > Soil >... | reverse complement strand
AAACCGATCGCGGGGGTGGACGACCTGCATCGCCTGCTGACCGACGCGCGTGTGGGATCAGTGAGCGCGCTCACCGTTTTGCGGCACACGGAAAAATTGGAAATGAAGCTTGTCCCCGAGGAGATGCGTGAGGGATAGCAGGACCGCAAGCATTCTGCCCGCTTGCTGCGAGAAATAGTGTTGTTCAGCGAAGCCGCCGCACAAGCTTTTCCGACAAACTCTTAGCCGAATTGTGCACCCGAGGTGCATACTATTATTCGGAAATCCCAGACCGGACTCAAGCCGGCAGACGAACTCAGCCGCAGAGGAATATAATGACACCTTTTGCCACTATGGAAAAAGCAACGCAATACGAACTCCGCCTGGCCGAGCGCATGTCGCGGCTTGGCACCGAGACTGCCTTTGAAGTGTTGAACAAGGCGCGCGCCCTGGAACGTCAGGGCAAAGATGTCATCCACCTGGAAATTGGTGAACCTGATTTCGATACCCCGAAGGACATTATCGAGGCCGGCGCCGAGGCTTTGAAAACCGGTTGGACGCACTACGGCCCCGCGGCCGGACTGCCAGAGTTGCGCCAGGCCATTGCCGATGATGTGACGCGCAGCCGCGGAGTTGAAGTCACGAGCGATTGGGTAGTGGTAGTGCCTGGCGGTAAACCAATTATTTTCTTTACGATGCTGGCCTTAGCAGATGTTGGAGATGAAGTTATCTATCCCAACCCAGGCTTCCCCATTTACGAGTCGATGATTCACTATGTGGGGGCCAAGGCGGTGCCTATCCGGCTGTTCGAGGAGAAGGATTTTAGCCTGGATGTGGAAGAACTATCGCACCTGATTACGGATCGCACCAAGCTCATCATTCTAAATTCACCCCACAATCCTACCGGTGGAGTGCTTAGCAAACGAGATATCGTTGGCATCACCAAAGCCATCGGCGATCGAAATATTATGGTGCTCTCGGATGAAATCTACAGCCGTTTGATGTTCGATGGCGCCCGCCACCACTCCATCATGTCCGAACCGGGCTTCAAAGAGCGCACCATCCTGCTCGACGGATTCTCCAAGACTTATGCGATGACCGGCTGGCGCATGGGCTACGGGGTTATGCGGCCAGACCTCGCAACTCATATGTCACGGCTGGCGACAAATTCGACTTCATGCACAGCAAGCTTCACCCAGATTGCGGGCATTGAGGCCCTCCGCGGGCATCAGGCGCCGGTTGACCGAATGAGAACGGAATTTCAAAAGCGGCGCGATGTTTTCGTCGCGGGACTGAACCGGATCAAAGGCTTTTCTTGCCGCGTACCCAAGGGCGCTTTTTACGTCTTCCCCAATATCACCAAGACCGGGTGGAAGTCGAAGAAACTGGCGGATGCGCTTCTGGACGATGCGGGTGTAGCGTGCCTTTCGGGAACCGCATTTGGAGATTATGGCGAGGGCTACCTGCGCTTCAGCGTGGCCAATTCGCTGGAAAATCTGAACAGCGCGCTCGAGCGGATAGACCAGTGGGCTAAGCAGAATCTCTAGCTGAACGGGACGCAGGTCGCTACGTTCTCCCTGTCATCGTGATGCCATCGAAAAAAGCTCGGCCTCGAATTCTGAAGCCTAAGGCTAGCCGTCCGCACATGCCGGGATACGGGTTGCCCAAAGGTACCAGGGGCTTGCTGGCCTGGAGTTGGGCGCAACGGCGGCTGGAAAAATCTCACAACTACTGGGTCACAACTGCGAAGCCGGACGGCTCTCCGCACACCATGATCGTTTGGGGATTGTGGCTGGATGGAGTTTTCCTGTTCAGCACCGGACGACAGTCGCGCAAGGCCCGCAACCTGGCCGCGAACCAGCACTGCGTCGTTTGTACGGAACAGGCAAATCAGGCGGTGATCGTCGAGGGAATCGCCGCGGAAGCGGCGGACGTAAAACTGCGACGCAACTTCCTCCAGCGCTATGAACGCAAGTATAAGTTCGACATGTCAGGGTTTGAGGCGGATATTTTGAGCTTGAAGGAACCGATCTATGCAGTGCGTCCGGCGGTGGTATTCGGACTCGATGAGAAAAAATCGCTCAATGCCGCTACGCGCTGGCGGTTTGCGCGGGTACCGTCCTTTTCGGCGAAGAGCTCGTTGTAGTCCTGGCGGCTGTTGAAGGGCGGGTCGAGGTAGATAAGGCCTACCGATTCGTCCTTGATGTGCTGGCGCGCAGGACTTCGAGGCTGTCGCCGTAATAGAGCTGGTTTTTCTCCACTTCGGGAAGATTCTAACCCTGATTTAACCAGTGCGTAATTGCTGGTTTGTGTGCTGATTCGAAGGTTAGTGTTTTGCTCGGGTTGCGGCAGCCACTGAAGTATCGGCGGATCGGGCCGATATAGTCCCTGGCGACGTGCGAGCGGAGGCTTACTCCATGCAGACAGTGTTGGTGGTCGAGGACAGCAAGCTTATGCGAGTCGAAAGGGAGCACATGCTCAAGCGGGCCGGATATCTGGTCACAACTGCTGTCGACGGCGAGGCGGCTTTGGTGGCCGCGCGTGACGGCCATCCCGACCTGATTTTGCTGGATATGTTGCTGCCTAAGATGGATGGACCCTCCGTGCTCCGAGCCCTGAAGGCTGATCCGTCCACGGCGCAAATTCCGGTGGTAGTGGTGACTGGCCTTTGCCAAAAGAACGAAGAAAAGTTAATCAATGACGGGGCAGCCGCCTTCCTGGAAAAGGAGTCGTTGCTGAAAAGCCCTGATCCCCTCCTCTACACAATCAAAAAGGTTTTGCAGAGTTTGCCCTATTTAAGCAAAAGGGGCAGGTGACCATGAAACTGATAGACCTCCCGCAAGCCTTCCCAACTGATGAGCAGTGCGCTGCGACTGGACAAACATCTGTCGGTTCAGCGAGTCGTTCATTTTCGGACAGTTCATTCCGCAGCCGCACAGTAACCGCCTGACTTTTCTCGCTGCTTGGTTGTTTTTCTATTTCAAATCAGCATTTTGCAATCCTTCAAAGCTGGACCGTTGGGTGCACTTCCGCTCTCCATGGAAAGCCTACAAACCCCGCTCGCGTATCCAGCCGAGAGCCTGTCGACGGCTCGTGTGTTGGTGGCAGACGACCAGCCGCACGTCTTGGATGCATTGGAGTTATTGCTCAAAAACCATGGCTACCGGACGGAAGCCGTGACTCATCCGGCGCGCGCGCTGCAGGCGCTTGAGTCCCGGGAATTCGATGTGGTTCTCCTGGACTTGAATTACACTCGCGACACGACCGCAGGTGGCGAGGGCCTGGATCTGATGTCGCAGATCCGAATGATCGACCAGAACATCCCGCTGGTTGTGATGACGGCCTGGAGCAGCGTCGACCTTGCGGTGGAGGCAATGCGTCGAGGAGCTTCCGATTTCGTGCAGAAGCCATGGCACAACGGACAGTTGCTGGAAAAGTTGGAAACACAAGTGGAGCGATGCCGCCGCTTGCGCCAGGCGGAGCGTCAACGCGCGGACGAACTGCGGGACGCCCGTGAAATCCAGAACCAGCTGCTGCCGAAAAGCATTCCGCAGGTAAAGGATTACGAAATTGCAGGCGTGACCCAGCCGGTGCGATACGTAGGCGGCGATTATTACAACGTCGTGCGCATCAGCGAGACGCAGACCGTGCTATGTATAGCCGATGTGTCGGGCAAGGGCATGCCGGCGGCGCTACTGATGTCCAGCCTGCAAGCGGCCCTGAGACCGCTGATGTGGGACGCGCAATCGCCGCGCGAGTTGTGCCGCAGGCTCAATCGTATCCTGTGCGAGATCGCGCCGGTTGGTAAATTCATATCGTTCTTCTATGCCGTGCTCGACAGCAAAGACAATCGCCTCACCTACTGCAATGCTGGACACAATCCTCCAATACTGCTGCGAGCGAACGGTGCGGCCTGCGAGTTGAACGCAGCGGGAGCAGTGCTCGGACAGTTCCCCGACTGGGTTTATGAGCAGAGCGATGTGCAACTGCGTCCGGGAGACAGGCTGACGATGTTTACCGATGGGCTGGTAGAGGCTTGCAACGGGGACGACGAGCCGTTTGGCGAAGAACGCCTGACCGGGGTCGCGCGGGACAATGGAACAGCTGACGCAGAAGGGTTGAAGACCGTGCTGATGCGAGCAGCGTCGGAGCACTGCAACGGACGTTTTCAGGACGATGCCAGCATGATCGTGCTGCGAGCGGTATAAATTGAGACAACACATAAAAGGATAGGGCACTCTTCGATCCGCACATTCGCACGTTTTACCTGTTACCGACAAGCGAATCCAAGCACATCTCATTGTTTGACGAATTCTTTACAGCGCGATGACACACGGCGCACAGGTTTCCGCCACTCTTGCATCCGGGTTTGGTTACTGACGGCTCAGAACATGCGTGAGTGCCACAACCGGAATCTGAATTCCAAAACAATTGGAGAATGTTATGAACAGAATTGCTCTTTCAAAACGTTTTGCGGCAATGGGTTTTGTGGCTTCCGTCTGGATCGGCATGCTGAACTCACCAACTCTGATGATGGCGCAGGCCGGCTCCCTGGACCCAACATTCGGGAAGGGAGGCATCGTCACCACGCCAAATACAACCACGGGATGCGGCCAAGTTACGAACTGCTCGGTGGCGATTCAAAACGACGGCAAGATCGTGGTCGCAGGTGGAGCGACCACAAGCAATGGCGCGCCAGAGCTAGCCCTGGCGCGTTACACCACTTACGGCAGCCTTGATTCCACGTTCGGCAACGGAGGCATCGTGGTGGAAGCTGAAAGTAACGGAGGGGCTGCGTTTGGGCTCGCCATTCAGACCGACGGTAAGATTGTCACTGCAGCTCCCAATGACTTTGACCTTGCTGTCTTTCGCTTCAACACCAATGGAACTCTGGACACAACTTTCGGTACCGCCGGAGTCGCGCAATTCCGAGCCGGACAGCTTCTCTTTGCGCCCATCAATGGAGGGCTGGCTTTGCTGGCAGACGGAAAAATCGTAGTAGGGGTCAACGGCGTACTTGTGCGCCTCCTTACCGACGGTCAACTCGATTCGAGCTTCGGAACGGGCGGCATAGCGCCGTTGATAACAGGAGCGCAGGCCCTGGCGCTGCTCTCCAATGGGAAGGCTCTGGTGGCAAGCAGCTTCACATTCAACACCGGTGGCGTTTCTCGATACAACTCCAATGGCAGTCTGGACAAGGCCTTTGGCGTGGTTGGGCAGACGCCTAGCTTTGGGGGAGTCGCAACTCTTGTGGCTCTTGGCGACGGCAAAATTATCGTGGGCAGCGGGTTGGCCAGTGGAACAACTACATCGGCGGGCACTCCACAGGGCTTCCTTCTAACTCAATACAACAGCGACGGCACCATCGACACTACCTTTGGAACCCGGGGCGCAGTGGTTACAAATTTCCCGGGAGAAGGTTTTTCGGGGGTTGCGGCGCTGGCTGTCCAGTCAAACGGGGACATTGTGGCGGCCGGCGTGACCGAGGCCAAGAGTCCTGCATTCGGAGCGGGACCTTCCGACTTCGCATTAGCTCGGTACACTCCCAACGGTCATCTCGACACTACGTTCGGTAAGAACGGCCGAGTGACCACTGCTTTCGGGACGAATGGCGGTAACGCGGCGGCAGTTTCAGCTTTGGCCATTCAATCCGACGGCAAGATCGTAGCCGTGGGCTTTGACAATTCTCTTCAGTTCGGCAATCCCAACAACGGATTCACCCTGGCGCGCTACCTTGCGCAATAACAACCGCGCGGGCAGGAACCCCTCCTGCCCGCGAGTTCCCAATCAATCAGCGACGACGATGTCTCATCACCGAAGCGACACCCTGATACGAATCGAGGAATTGTCTGTCTCTAGCGCAAAGTTACTTTTCCGGTCAGTTCGATGTCGACTGCGGAGCGGGCGACGAATAAATCGAAATCTCCCGGCGCCACCGTCCACTTGTGGTTTTTGACGTCGTAATAGGAAAACGCCCGCCGGTCGAGTTTGACCGTCACATTCCTGGTCTCACCTGGATTCAGGTTTACTTTCGTAAAACCTTTCAGCTCCTTGACCGGGCGGGGGACGGGGGCGTGATGGTCGCCGACAAATACCTCGGCGACTTCCGCGCCAGCGCGGGTGCCGATATTGGTGATGTCGAAGGCAACACTGACTTGCTCATCCGCCGAGGGGGGAGAAATGGTCAGATTCTTGTAGGCGAACAAAGTATAGGAAAGTCCGTATCCGAAAGCAAACAGCGGTTTGACGGTCGCCCTGTCGAAGTGGCGATAGCCCACGAAAACTCCTTCGGTGTATTCAACTTTCTTGCTGCCATCCTTGGGATAGTAGTTGTCATGCGCGGCATTGTCCTCCCAGCGGCGTTCCATCGAGATTGGCAATCGTCCAGACGGATTGACGTCTCCAAAAAGCAGTTGGGACACGGCGGTACCGCCTTCCTGGCCGGGGTACCACGCTTCGAGAAGCGCGGGGACACGATCAACCCAGGCACTCATATCAACCCCGCCACCGGAAGTCAGGACAACGATCGTTCTCTTGTTCACTGCCGCAATCTGGTTGATGAGTTCGTCCTGCCCAGGAAGCAACTGGAAAGTCCGGTCGCCGCTCTCGCCTTCACTGGCTACGTCAAAACCCGGTGTAACGATTACGGTATCAACGCGAGCGGCGAGCGACTTCGCCTCTGCTGTGAACAGCGTTTCAGGACGGACGATGCCGAGATTAGCCGTAGTTTTACCCCATCCGATTTTGGCGTAATAGTCGAGTTCGATCTGATGGGGGCCCTCGTTAAGAGTGACCGGAGCTTGCCCAACGAACGCGTACCACTGTTTCCAGTTGTCGAGCACGAGCTTCTGGTCGATGTAGAGCCGGTAGCCGCCGTTTTCACCCGGACCCTGCACGAATGCAAGATATTGTCCGGGAGTGCTGGGGGTGAAGAAGCCGGTCCAACGAATGGAAACGTTGCTGTCCGCGCCTTTCCCTCCCCGGGCTGGCTCGTAGTAGACGTACTTGTCGGTTCGCAGGATCGCGGGTTGGCCGCTGAGGTCCGCGTTATTGAAAATCTCGGTCTTCAGACCTTTCTCGCCGCCACTCGCCAGGGTCGTAAATTCCATTTGCTTTGAAAGGTCGTCGAGTGTTGGAACTCCGCGCGAATAGTAAACCTTCGCGCCATCGCCCAGGTAGTTCACGATTCCTTCGAGATAGCTTACCGGCGTGAAAGGCTTGGCCTCCGCGCTGCCTCCTCCCCCGGGTTGCGCGGGATAGGCGTCAGGACCGATAACGGCGATTGACTTGATGCTTCCCTTCTCCAGCGGCAGAAGATTGCCATCGTTTTTAAGAAGCACCATGCCTGAGCGAGCGGCTTCGAGCGCGGCCTGCTTTCCGGCAGTATTCATGAGTGGAATTGATAGATCGGTTTGGTCGTGGTCGAGCCATCCGAATTGAATCGCGGTCCGCAGAATGCGGCGCACCTTGTCGTTAATCGTCGCTTCGTTGACCTTGCCGGCTTTTATGGCCGGCAGAAGATTCTCGCGGTTCATAAACTTTCCCGAAGGCATCTCGAGGTCGAGACCGCCATTGGCGGCGGCGACGGCGTCATAGGTCGAATCCCAGTCGGACATCATGATTCCCGGAAATCCCCACTCCTTCTTCACCAGGTCCGTGTTTAGAGCGCCGTTCTGGCTCATGTGCAGGTCGTTAGTCAGGTTGTAGGAATCCATGATTGAGCCAACATGCGCTTCCTTGACCGCAGCCTCGAACACCGGAAGATAGATTTCGCGCATAGTGCGCTCGTCGATAATGGAATCGGTGTTATGACGGTCGAATTCCGAATTGTTCCCCATGAAGTGCTTGATGGTTGCGCTGACGCCCTGTTTTTGCATGCCGTTGATATATGCGACTGCAATGCGGGCGGAGAGGAAGGGGTCTTCCCCGAAATATTCAAAGTTGCGGCCATTCATCGGAGCACGATAGATGTTCACGCCCGGTCCGAGCATGAAATGCACTCCGCGAGCACGGGCGTCCTGGCCGATGGTGGCTCCGATCCGGGTCGCCAATTCCGGATCCCAAGTCGCCGCGAGGCCAATGCCGCCAAACACCGTCGACGGTCCGTAACTGCGCACGCCGACTGGCCCGTCGGCCATCTTCAACCGGGGCAACCCGATCTTCTCATTGGCCCGAATGTAGAAATCGTCGACTCCGCCGATCAAGTCAATCTTCTCTTCGAGAGTCAGCTTCTTGAGGAGGGAATCAGCGCGGGCCTCGGTATCTGCCGAGGATGTCTGCGCCTGAGACCATGCCAGGAAAAGAGGCAAGAACAGAAGGAGAATAAAAGGCCTGAGCCTGCGGGTCATTAGAACCTCCACCTGATAAATTGAGAATTGAGTCGGCCCATGTTCTGCGGTGAGTTCACGGGATCTTCTGGCCAGCCACCAGTTCCTGCCCAAGCGTGGCTAACTCGATATCCTCGCTCGACGAAAGGCCGCTGACCGCGACGGCGCCGGCAACCGCCCCGTCTTTCCAGATGGGGATGCCGCCGCCCCACCCAACGAATCTGGGATCGCCGTAATAGGCAATGTCATGCCCTTTTTCCGGGTGGCGGACCTTTTCTCCGATTTCCTTTGTAGGTTTCCGCTCTCGGGCCGCGGTCCAGGCTTTGTTCGCCGCGATTCGGATCGAGGAAATGGGAGCACCGTCCATGCGGGCAAAAGCGATGAGTTCGCCATGCGGATCGGCAACGGCTACCACAACCGACTTGTGCATCTGCGAAGCTTTTTCCACGATCAAATCGATGATCTTTTTAGCCTCGGAATAGTCGATGACGGGAACATTCCTCATGGGACCGAAGAAAAATTAAATGAACGGAAGCAGAAGCGCAAGGGTCGAACTTCTCCTGACAACAGCTGCGACGAAAAAAAACGAGCTGGGCAAAATGCCCAGCCCGTCCAATCTCGCACAAACTCAGAACACAAGCTTCAGTGCAAACTGAATGAGACGCGGGTTGGCGTCTGGGTTGGTGGACGTCACCTGTCCGAATCCGTTGCCCGTGGGAGTGCCGTTGAAGGAAGATCCAGGAACACCGAAGCGAGTGTGATTGAACAAATTGAAGAACTCCGTCCGGAATTCCACGCCAACTCTTTCGCCAATCATCGTCCGCTTGAACGCGGCGAAATCGAAGTTATTGATACCCTGCGCACGCAGCGAGGAATCCACGCGCGACTCGTTACCAAAACCCCACTGCGGCGGCGCGGCAAAGCAAGTCGTATTGAACCAAGCGGCAAGGCTGCGGTTGCCGCCTTTGCTGCATCCGGAGACGACATCCGGACGTACGTTGCTTACACCGAAATTGGCCTGCTCCAAGGCAGTTGGTGAGCCACCCCATGAAATCTTGAGCGGAAAGCCGCGCTGGAAGGTGGTTACGCCGTCGATTCCCCAACCGGACACGACTTTGTCGGTAAATCCAGAGAATCCGTTAAGGAACGCCTTGCCGTGGCCGAACGGAAGATCAAGCACGTAACTGATGACGAGTCGCTGAGAGACGTCCTGAGACGAAAGCGACCGCTCTCCGGCGAGATTGTTCCAGTCCTGCACCTGTCCAACTCCGCCGGTTGAGCCTTCGAGCCAACTGGTGAGCGTGTCGGTGTTGCTCAGCAGCTTGGCGTTCGTATAGGCGACCAGCAGCGTGCCACCACCCTGGAATCGACGAGTTACGGTGGCCTGCAGCGAATTGTATGTGCTGCCACAGCATCCATATCCCGCCAAACTCAGGTTGGTGTACTGCGGGTATGGGCGATCCAGTTGCCCGGCGAGAATTGTGGGACTTGTAACCGGGTTGAGAGCCGGATTCGGACTTGAGAGATGGTTCGGAATTGGCGTGGCGATCGCCACGGGCTGACCGGCAGCGAACTGCGCCGCTGCCTGGGCAACGAACGAATCTGGGATTTGGTCGGCAACGAAATTCGGGTTGTACTGCGGAAGATGGACGCCGTGCGAACCCGCATAGGCCACATCTATAAAGAAGCCCGCGCCTAGCTGGCGTTGAACGTCGAGGTTGTACTGCTGCACGTATCCCGCTTTCTGCGTGGTATACGGCGCCAAGGTGGGGGCACCGTTCGTGGCAGCGAAGCTAGAGATATTGGGTGAGTTGGGTGGATAAGAAACACGGCCAGGCGGCGGCAAAATTCCATTCGCGCCAAAGGGACCCGTGCTCACGCACGAGCCAGTAAAGGCCGCAAACCCTCCGCCCACTGCGGTGCAACCGCTGAAATCGAGACTGGCATTGGGCGACAGGCCATGATTGATCGTGCCAAAGAAAGGCGTTGTCGCCAGGTTGACCAGGTCATTGTCGGGATTGAGCTGAAAAGAAACGTAGTTCGGAATCCAAAACACTCCGTACCCGCCGCGGATCACAGTCTTCTGGTCCCAGCTATAAGCAAATCCGAGCCGTGGAGAAAACTGCTTCTTATCCAGAGGTATGTTGTTTCTCGTGTTGTTTGGGGGTGTCCCAACTAACGACGCGTCACCTATACAAGGAGAGCCAGCAGTGCCGTTGCAACCTGTGACCGTAGCGTTAACCAGGGTCGGATTGAAATAGCTCAAACGGTTTTGACGCTCAGACCACGGCCCTTGAAGTTCATAGCGGAGTCCCGCGTCCAACGTCAATTTCGGAGTGACATGCCACGTGTCGCCTCCGTAAAACGCACGGTATGTCTGGCGGCCAGCGGTTTGCGCTGGAACCTGAGCCGCACCTTCTGTCTGGTTCACGAAAGAAGCAGGGCCAAGTTGGGCTAAACCCAGCAGAAAATCAGCGAATGGGAAGCCGCTGTTTGCAGCGGGACTAAGCGCATTGTTCGCCGTCCAGCTTCCCAGGAAACCAAACGCGCCGCTGGCGATGTTGGTTTGAAAGTAATTATCCAAACCCAACTCATACTGCCCACCAAACTGAAAGGTGTGTTTGCCGTGAATGAATGTCAGAGACGGCGACACATTGTACTGGGTGTTGTGATCGCCGATCGCGCTGTTACCTTGGCTCTTACCCACGTCGCCCGGAAACGGGAACGCAGGCGTGGGTGGCGTCCGCATTACGCTGGGAACCGTGCTGTTGAAGCTGGCTGGCCAACCGAGCTGGGTGAGATCGTATCCGGCGAGTAGGGGCGCACGCGCATAAATGAAGCGGCTTCCAGAAAAATTCAAGTCGCCGACGACGTTCGGGCTGAATACGTGGTTGACATCAATCGCCAGAGCTTTGGTGTGATAGTTCTCGGCGCACCGGTCCAGACACAAACCGGTACCCAAAGGATTGGTCGGTAGGTCAAGCAAGCCAAAGTAAGAAAAGCGCGCGAAGACACGTGTTTTGTCGGTGATGTTCTGGTCGCCGCGGGCAACGAACTCAGTGTTATTCCCTCCGCTGCTGGTTGCGGAAGTAAAGTTCCCAGTTGCGAAGCTATTACCCCCCGGAGCAACGGGGCTATAGTACTTATCCCACAGCGTGGTTGCGGCTTTGCTGAACTCGCTCGCCGGAATGATGTTGCCCGGATAGGCCGTGCGGGATCCCGAGGCGGTTACGCTATATGGATCGTAGAGCTGAATGCCCTGAGCCAGTAGCGCAGAAAAGTCACCTTGGCGAAACGCCTGGATCGGCACCGTGGTAGTAACAACACCGCCGGTGCGAAGCCGGAACTGCTCCCAACTTACGAAAAAGAAGGTCTTGTCCTTAATCACTGGACCGCCGATATTGAATCCAAACTGATTCTGAACGTAGGGCGGAGGCGTGTTGGATTGGCCGGCTGACAGTTCACTCTTCTTGAAGAAGTACTCGTTCGAGTTCAAAACCTTGTTGCGGAGAAACTCGTATGCCTCGCCGTGGAATTTGTTGCTGCCCGACTTCGTGCTGAAGTTCATGATGCCACCGGAGAACTTGCCGAACTCCGGCCCCAGGTTGTTGTATTGGACCTTGAATTCGCCAACTGAATCCTGAGTCGGAATCACGATGGGAAGGTTGATGTAGCCGATGTTGAGAGGTTGGCCGTCGAGATACTCGGCGCTCTCATTCGCGAATGAGCCCCCAACCTGATAGTTGCCCCAGCTAAAGGGATTCTGGCCGACCGGAGTGCCGCCCGAACCGCCTTGGGCAACCGCGGCGGGAGAAATCGTGATCAGATTGAAGATATTGCGGCCATTCAAGGGTAACTCGTTGGCTTTGCGCTCTTCGACGACTTGGCCTAGCGAAGAAGTTTCCGGCTGCAGGAGCGGAGTCTCGGCAGTTACTTCGACGGTCTCCGTGACTTGGCCAACCGGCAAGGTGGCGTCAATATGGGTATCCTGCTGAACCTGGACAACGACGTCATTGCGGGTGAAATGCTTGAAGCCAGCTTTCTCGACGTCCAAGCGGTATTGACCAGGTATCACGTTCACAAACTGGTAGAGGCCTTCATTCCCGGTGGGCTGAGTCCGCTTATCCTGTGTCCCTGTGTTGGTGAGAGTGACTTGAGCACCGGCCACAGCGGCTCCTGAAGAATCGATCACGGAACCATCTACCGTGCCATAAGTACTTTGACCGTGAAGCGAAAGAGAAGTCGTGACCACCAAGGAAATAGAAAACAGCAGCGTCCACAACCGACGAGACGGCATACACAACCCCCGCACCACATTTTTTAGGAACCGCGAAAGTTTGAAGCACAGCAACGCCGTTGTCAAGCAAAAAGTAATGTTTTTGCATTAGCGTATCGATGGCGGGTAATCGTTTTTTTCATTGGGGTAATCGTTAACCGTGGGTAATCGATTACCGTTTTGAACTGCGCGGTGGTATGCTTGCGGACCGTGGCCGTGACCATGGGAGACATTGCGAGAGACCTGCGGGTCTCGGTGGTGACAGTTTCCAAAGTCCTGCGAAACCAGGGCCGAATCAGCGCGGCCACGCGCAAACGCGTGCTACGGCGCGCGAAGGAATTGCACTACCAGATGAATTGGGTAGCTCGCAGCCTGGTAACGCGGCGTACTTATACAATTGGCCTTCTTCTTCCAGACTTCACTCACCCATTTTTTGCGGAGATTGCCCGGGCCGTCGCCCAGACCGTACGCCCCCACGGGTATCATGTAATTATTTCGTATTTCGAGGAAGATCCCAAACTGGAACTGAGCGAAGCCGATTCCTTATTGGCTCGGCAGGTGGATGGTTTAATCATCGCTTCGGCGCAACCAGTCCATTGCCTCGACCTGTTCCAGCGAATCCAACGGCGGAAGGTACCCTACGTTTTGATTGACCGGCCTATCGCGGGGCTGCAAGAGTCTTTTGTTGGGGTCGACAACCGCGCCATCGGCAAACTGGCGACAGAGCATCTGATTGCGCAAGGCTGCCGCCGCATTGCCCACCTGCGTGGTCCTGAAGTTGGAATCGCAGCGGAACGCCTGGAAGGCTACCGCCGCGCCCTGGCGAAGCGTAGCATGGGTGGGAAAGCACGTTACGTCGTGGCGGGCGGGCATCGAGTTGAGAGCGGGTACGAGGGTATGCTGCGCCTGCTGCGCCTGCGTCCGTTTCCGGACGGCGTTTTTTGTTACAACGACCCCGTCGCAATCGGCGCCATCAAGGCGATTCTCGAGGCCGGCTTCAGAGTGCCGCACGATATTTCGGTGATCGGAGCCGGTAATGTTCTGTACTCCGACCTGTTAGCAGTTCCGCTCACCACCGTCGACCAGGGTACTTGCCAAATAGGAGCACGTGCCGCCGAACTCTTGATTGAGCGAATCCTGCAGAAGCGCTCGGCGCGGCCAAGGAAAATCCTCATTTTACCCAAACTGGTGGAACGGGAATCGACCAGACGTTAGCGTCACACCTTAACAGCACAGTCAGCGTTTGCTATGTTGGGACGTTTCTGATGATCTCCGCTGGCTCGCCTTCGATAGTTGCTCAACCCCATTTGCTCCCTCGGCATGGTGACGAACGAGACCGCTTCTTCTGGGCGAGTGTGCAATTATCCCGATGCGCGATATTCTAGGCAACTGAAGGAATCGCAAGTTGGTGAACGTTTTGCTACGCCTATCGGTCGTCGGGACATTCGTGCTATGGGCAGCGGCCGTCGCAGCGCCTGTGTTCGAGGTCAATCTTCCGCGCGGAATGGATTTCAGCCTTGAGAATTCACCCACTCCACAAAAGTATCTGATCGAAACCATGCCCGGAGGAGTAGCCCTCCTCGACTACAACCATGACGGCTTGCTGGACATCTTCCTCGTGAACGGCGGTCGTATCACCAGCCCCATGCAGATGCCGGAAAACTTTGATCGTCATAACCCCCATTACTGGAACCGGCTTTACCGTCAGAACAAGGACGGAAGTTTCACCGATGTAACCGAGCAAGCAGGATTGGCAAACGCCGGCGACGGAAATTACGGCATGGGCGTGGCGGTGGGCGACTGTGACAACGACGGCTATCCCGATCTATTTGTCACGAATTACGGAAAGAATATTCTGTATCACAACAACGGCGACGGCACATTCACAGACGTAACGGCGAAAGCAGGTGTAGCCGGCGGCGGCTGGTCTGTTTCCGCCGGATTCTTCGACTACGACAACGATGGAAAATTAGATTTGTTTGTTACGCGATACATGGAGTGGGACACCAAGCACAGTAAAGACTGTGGCGGCAATTATCATACTTACTGTCCACCAGAAGCTTTTCCCGCGACCACCAATTTCCTTTATCACAACAACGGTGATGGAACTTTCACCGATGTGAGTCAACGCTCCGGTATCGCGGCAAAAAAGGGACGGGCTTTGGGTGTAGCCTTTGCCGATTACGATGAGGATGGCTTCACGGACATTTTCGTGGCCAACGATGGCATGCAGCAATTCTTGTTTCACAATAATGGCAACGGGACCTTCACCGAACTCGGGTTGGAGGCCGGCGCAGCGCTTTCTGAGGACGGCCGCCGGTTATCGGGCATGGGTGTCGTCTTTCAAGACTATGACAACGACGGCCGCCCGGATGTTATCGTGACCGAATTGCCCAGGGAGATTTACGGGGTTTATCACAACGACGGCGGCGGTTCTTTCAGTTATCGCAGTCTCGAGACCGGCCTTGGTGTGCTGTCAAGTGGAAGCTCCGGCTGGGGCGTGGGCTTGGAGGACTTCGATAACGACGGCTGGAAAGATTTGTTCGTCGCTCAGGGCCACGTGTTGGACAACGTGGAGCACATCGATCCTTCCCTGCACTATTTAGAATTGCCACTGCTTGCAATGAATCGCAACAACCGTTTCGAACGGGTTGATTCCGGAAGTACGACTCCTGTCGCTGGACGTGGAGCTGCGTTCGGAGACTTGAATAACGACGGATGGGAAGACGTGGTGATGACCTATCTCGGTGGGCATCCGCAGGTATTCCTCAACCGCGGTGGCAAGCTGCACTGGCTGGTGATTTCCCTGCGCGGAACGCGCAGCAATCGCGATGGTTTCGGCGCCCGCGTCAAAGTAAATGGACAAACGCGGTTCGCGACATCTGCCGGCAGTTACGCTTCCGCAAGCGACAAGCGTCTTCACTTTGGACTCGGAACCGTGGAAACAGCCAAGGTGGAAATCGTGTGGCCATCTGGTATTCATCAGACTTTGAATGATGTTCACGCTGATCAGTTCGTAGAGATTCGTGAACCGGAGAAGCCGTGATCCGCGCCCTCTTATTGTTGTGGTTTGCATGGCAGACGCTATCGCCGGAGGCCGCCCAGCACATGCAGGCGGGGATCGCGGCGGACAAACAACGGCAATTCGACGTTGCCATCGCCGAGTTTCGCAGGGTCACCGATCTCGAACCGACCTATGCAGACGGCTTCGTCAGCCTCGGCCAGGCATACATGGAGAAGCACGACTTTAGTTCCGCCATCGTACCGCTGAAGCGTGCGCTGGAGGTAGATGGGGACTTGGCGCCGGCCCACCAGTTGCTCGGCTACGCGTTGCTCGCCCAAGGTTACGCTGCCGAAGCGATTCCGCATCTCCAACGCGTGGACGATAAAACTGGGTTGGGAATTGCGCAGATCCAGACGGGACAACTCGCGGAGGCAGTTGCGAACCTGCAGGCGGCGCTGGCTGCGCGACCTAACGATCAGGATCTCCTCTACTACCTCGGGCGTGCCAGCGGTTTGCTCTCAAAGCAATCAATTGATACCTTGCTGGCTGCGTATCCCGACTCCGCTCGGGCGCACCAGGCGCTGGCGGAAAACTACTTCGTGCTGCGCCAAATGCCAGAAGCCGAAAAGGAGTACCGCGAGGCCTTGCGGGTGCGATCGGATGTGCCAGAAATTCACCTGGAACTTGGGGAAGTGTATGCCGGCGCCTTCCAGTGGGCGAAAGCGGAAACAGAGTTTCGGGCGCAAGCCAAGCTGCAGCCGGGCAATGCCGAGGCGGCGTACCGCTTGGGAACGGCATTGCTGGAAGAGGGCAAAGCCCACGAGGCGCGGGCAGAACTCGTGCGCGCCGACAAGTTGTTGCCGGATATGCCCGAGACGCTCTATGCGCTGGGAAAAGCCGCTTCACTCGACGGAGATGCTGCGACGGCTGAAAAAGAGTGGACCAGACTTCTCTCGATTGAGAAGGAGACTTCACTCGCCGCGCAAGCTCATTTCGGCCTGGCGGGTCTCTACAGAAAACAAGGAAAAACGGCGGCCGTTCAGCATGAAATGCAGGAGTTCCAGAGGTTGCAGACCAGTTCCAATCAGCCGCAAGCGCCTGGGAAAGAACAATCCCAACATTAGCGGGTCTCCAGAACACCAACCCTATTGTCATACGAGCAACGCGAGGGATCTAGATTCTTACCTGCACAACCTGTATCGCTGCCGCCAGCAAGAGCCCAGATTCCTCGCGTTGTTCGGGATGACAGTTCGTAACTGGGATTCGGGCTCTGTTGCAATTCGCCTAGCGAATCGGTCCAATAGGCTCCTGGCCCGTTTCCGGAGAGCTTCCCTCGCTCGAGACCAGCGAAGATGTTTCCGCAACCGCCGGCAATATAGGAAAGCCCAACATCTCCAGATCGTGCTTGAGCCCCGCGATCGATCGGAACCGAATCGCATGCATCCCGAGTGAACGGGCAGCGTAGACGTTGTTCTCACGATCGTCTACGAACAACGCTTCCGATGCTGCAACGCCGAGGCCGTTAAGAATGTGCTCATAAATGGCTGGGTCAGGTTTGATTAATCTCACTTCCGCAGAGAGCGTCTTGAAAGCAAAGTTATCCATCCACGGGCAGGTTGTCCGGACATGTTTCACCAGATCCCAAGGCATGTTGGACAACAAGCCGGTCTTAATTCCCGCCGTGCGAAGCTGCTTCACCCAATCGAGCATGTCCGGATCGAGGTGGGTCCAAATTTCAACTTCTACATCGCGAAGCATCTCAATCTGCGTGGGGATGAGCGACGTATTGGTTTCTGCTGCCAACTTCAGCCAATACTCCGCAGCCGTAAGATCGCCGCGATCGTAAGGACCTCGGCTGGCTTCCCACATCCCGTAAAACAACTCGTAACTCATATTGAACATCCCAGCCATACGCCCGAACTCTTGTGCCGTTGGGCAGCGCGCCAAAACCTGGCCGTAGTCGAGAATTACCGCATTGATATCAGGAATCATTACGACGCTCGGAGGACGCCATATTCTCTTCCATTTCTTATAATCTGCTCTTCCCGGTTTCTCGTCCAACAAATTTGTGCGTGCGCAACCGGGAGCTTTCCGCGATTTTCCGGGCAGCGGGGTATACTGTGCGAACTCTGAATGCGGGATTGCGCACACCCTTGCACGACAGACGACACAGGACGAATCCGAGTGGAAGAAATTCGGATGCCGCAGAATCATCGCGCAACCAGCTTCGCCCAGGCAGCCGGCGATGATAGAAGCTAACGAGGCTCTCGTAGTGGGCGTGGATATTGGCGGCACGAAAGTTGCCGCCGGCTTGGTGGACCGCAATGGGGAAATCAAGACTCAGGTCCGCACCCCGATGGTGGCCAACCGTGAAGCTGGCGATGGACTCGCCGCAGTGGTATCCGCGATCGATCTTCTTCTGGATCATGATGCGAAAGCACGAAGCCCGATTCGAGGAATTGGTATTTGCGCGCCCGGGCCGCTGGATCCAACTACCGGAGTCGTAATCAATCCTCCTAACGTTACGTGCTGGCGCAACTTCCCCCTGGCAGCCGAGGTTGAGAAAGTCTATGGCGTGCCGGTGAAGGTTGAAAACGATGCCAACGCGGCGGCGCTAGCGGAAGCCTACTGGGGTGCGGGCCGAGGCTATCGGCACATTTTTTATACCGGAATCGGAACGGGAATCGGCACTGGCATTGTGGTCGAAGGACGCATCTACAACGGCCGCACGGGTGCAGCGGCCGAGGGCGGGCATATGAGTATTGATTATCGCGGGCCACTCTGCGGATGCGGCAAGCCGGGCTGTATTGAAGTCTTGGCCGCTGGACCAGCCATCGCCCGAAGAGCTCGGACCAAGTTAGCGTCCGACCGGGCACCGCGATCCGGCATTCTTGATCTTGCCAAGGGAAACGTCAACGCTGTAACCAGTGAAATGGTGGGGCACGCTTATCTTGCGGGCGATCAACTGGCCAAAGAGATCTTGCAGGAAACCGTTAAACTGCTTTCGCTATGGTTAAGCAACATTGTGGATCTGCTAGAGCCCGATGTGATCATTATCGGTGGCGGCGTAGCGACGATGCTGAGCCCACTGTTCGGCGATATCGCTGCCGGGCTTGCGGAATACTGCATCAATTCCCGCTGCCATGAGATCCCGTTGCTCAAAGCCCACTACGGTAAGGATGCTGGCATTGCGGGCGGAGCAGCGCTTTGCTCGGATTACGCGGGATTACCGCAGATGAAAGGCCCGATGGCCGGAAGTGACGGTTTATAACAACTCAAACAGGAGCCCCCATATGCGATTGTCTCGACCGCGATTCATTCGCCGTCTGGCTGCGGCGGCATCCCTCTCGTTCTACTCTTTGCTTATGACGTTGCCCCTCACCGCAGCCGAGCCTTCTTCTCAAATACTGAATGCGGGTTGGCAGTTTCGCGCCGTTGGGAACGCGGATAACCCTGACATCCAGCAATGGCACGCCGCGCAGGTTCCGGGCGTGGTGCATACCGACCTGCTGCGGAATGGTCTCATTCCTGATCCGTTCGATCGTGACAACGAATTCCGCTTGCAGTGGATCGGCCTGACCGATTGGGAGTATCAAGCGACTTTTCAAATCGATTCGGCCTCGCTCCGACACAACCATGTTGATTTGGTGTTCGACGGCCTCGACACATTTGCTGACGTGTATCTCAATGATCAAGCGATTCTCCACGCCGACAACATGTTCCGCCGCTGGCGAATCCCTGCAAAAACTCTGCTGAAGCCTGGTCGGAACACTTTACGCATCGTGTTCCATTCCGCGATCACGAAGATGCTCCCCTACGTCAAGTCGTTGCCATACGGTTTGCCCTCGATATCAACCCATAATTATGGCAACGAGGAGAACATCGCTACCGCTCCGTACACGCGCAAGGCGCCATACCAATACGGGTGGGATTGGGGGCCGCGTTTCATGACGGAAGGCATCTGGCAACCGGTACGCCTTGAGACTTGGGATGCCGTTCGCATTGACAATTTCCATATCCACCAACAGAAGGTCGCTGCCGATAGCGCCAGTCTCACGGCAGAGCTCGACATCGAAGCCGGTAAGCCCACGACAGTTACCCTCACCTTGGCTCATGATGAAATGTCTGGCGCACAGACCGCCGATGGAAACCATACCCTTCAACTCGATGCCGGGATGAATCAAGTTTCATTTCCCATTCGTATCGCTACGCCGAAGTTGTGGTATCCGGTGGGGTATGGCTCGCAGAGCCGCTATCGGTTTTCTGCCGCCATCCGCGCCGGCCGCGAAGTCGCGGCACGAGCGGAAGTGAAAACCGGGCTGCGCTCGCTGGAGCTGCGCCGCGTTCCGGATCAATGGGGAAAGAGCTTCGAATTCGCGGTAAACGGCATCGAAGTCTACTCCAAGGGCGCAGATGTGATTCCGTTCGACAGCTTTCCTAATCGCGTCACTCCCGAAATCCACCGCAAAATCCTTCAGGCCGCTCGCGACGCGCACATGAATATGGTTCGCGAATGGGGTGGCGGATACTATGAGTCCGACGATTTTTACGACATCTGCGATGAGCTTGGGATCATGGTCTGGCAGGAATTCGCGTTCGGCGGCGACATGATCCCCGGCGACATTCCATTTCAAGAAAATGTCCGCCAGGAAGCGATCGAACAGATCAAGCGGCTCCGCGATCATCCCAGCATCGTGATCTGGTGCGGAAATAATGAAGTCGAGACCGGCTGGTACCACTGGGGCGACCGCCAGGAATTCAAGGAGTCCATCTCAGCGGCCAACCGCGAGCGCGTCTGGCAGGATTACCTGATCATGTTTGCCGACATCCTAAAAAGCGCGGTCGCGCAGTATGCGGATCCTGTGCCCTACTGGCCCAGCTCTCCCAGCGCAAATTTCGAGGAAATTCCCGACAACCAGCACAACGGCGATATGCACTACTGGCAGGTGTGGCACGCGCAGGCGCCGGCGGAAGACTACACCAAACAATTTCCACGGTTCATGACGGAGTATGGATTTCAATCTTTCCCCGAGATGCGAACCATTCGGACATTTGCCAATAAGCCCGAGGACTTTGACATTCATTCCGCCGTCATGCAGGCGCATCAGAAAAACAAAGGCGGCAACGAACGCATTCTGACGTACATGTTGCGCGAATACAACCAGCCCAAGGATTTTGCTTCGTTCGTATATCTGAGCCAGGTTCAACAGGCCGAGATCATCAAGATCGGCGCCGAACACTTGCGCCGGCAGCGGCCGCGTACCATGGGTGGACTTTATTGGCAGTTGAATGATTGCTGGCCGGTAGCTTCGTGGGCCAGTATCGATTACTACGGACGTTGGAAAGCGCTTCACTACTATGCGCGGCGATTTTACGACGATGTGCTGGTCTCGCCCTTCTTGCACGACGACAAGGTGGATGTATACGTGGTGTCCGACAAACTGCGACCCCTTTCCGGAACCATTCACACGCGGCTTCTGGATTTCTCTGGAAGGTCATTGCTTGAACAAAGCAAGGATATCCAAATCCCGGCGCAATCCAGCGCGATTTATCTGACTTTCGATAAAGCAGATCTAGCGGCGAAGGCTGATCCCCATCGCAGCTTTCTGGTGTTCGACCTGGAAGTGGCTGGGAAGAGAGTGTCCAGCAATCTTATATTTTTCGACGTGGCGCATAACCTGGACCTGCCAGTGATGCCCCAGATTAAAACTGCTCTCGGCAATACCGGCGGAGACTACACTCTCACGTTGGAGTCTTCACAGCTCGCTCGCGGCGTTTATATTTCTTTCGGGGACCTCGATGTCGAAAGCTCGGACAATTATTTTGATCTGCTGCCTGGAGAATCCGCCGCTGTTACGCTCAAGTCCACTGCCACAATCGATCAGCTTAAACGTGCGCTGAAAGTAACATCTCTCACGGAGGCTTACCCCGCAAAGTGATCTTCCACCCGCCTCTCCGGCTTCTGACAGGAGTGTATACTGTGCCAGAATTTCAAGCGGCCCCGCGCACGCCAGACGTGGACTTTGAGGATTACACGTGAACGTAATCAGCATCGGTGAGGTGCTTTGGGACATCGTCGGCCAGGAAGAACACTTAGGCGGCGCCACCTTTAATTTTTCAGCTCACCTCAGCAGGCTGGGGCACAAGGTCTCATTCGTCAGCGCGGTTGGCTCGGACGAACTAGGCCAGAAGGTCATCGGTAACATGTCCCGGCTTGGCCTGACGACTGATTATCTCGGCATAGACAAAGATCATCCGACCGGCACCGCTTCAGTCGCGTTGGCCAGCGATGGCCAACCGAAATTCGTTCTCCAGCGTCCTGCAGCCTACGATTTCCCGAGCCTCACGACATCGCAATTTGCTCAACTGTTTTTACGTCCAATAGATTGGATTTACTTCGGAACGCTGCACCAGATCTATCCTCAGGCCCGGCAATTGACGACGGATCTTCTCGAGCGGGCGTCGGGAACCCGCCGCTTTTACGATGTCAATCTGCGTGCCGACGGTTACACGCCGGACTTGATTCAACAACTTATGTCGCAGGCTACCATCGTGAAACTGAATCACGAAGAGGTTGAATCAATTGCTCACATGATCGGCTCGCGTCACGGTTCGCTGGAAGAGTTTTGCCGGAATTACGCGAGGCTGTACAAATGGACGGGCGTGTGCGTAACTCGCGGCTCCCTTGGCTGCACGGTTTTTATGGACGGACAATACGTCGAAGCGCCAGGCTATCCCGTGCAAGTTGTGGATACGGTCGGAGCTGGCGATGCCTTCGCCGCCGCTTTTCTGCACGGCTTGGGCAATGGATGGCCCACCCCTAACATTGCTGACTTCGCAAATCGTGTGGGCGCGCTGGTCGCCAGCCGCCGGGGAGCAATTCCCGATTGGACGATTGCTGAAGCGAATGCGCTCGAAACAAAAATTGGGCGTCTGGAGACGGCATGAAATTGAACTCGGTATTGTTGAAAAGCACGGCAGTGGCCTCCTTGGGCGGTCTGCTGTTTGGGTTCGATACTGCCGTTATCTCGGGCACCACCGGCGCACTGTCGCAAGTCTACGGGCTATCGTCGAAAAGTTTAGGAATCACAGTCTCCATCGCCATCTGGGGAACGGTTGTGGGGGCGATGCTCGCCGGGATTCCTGGAGAGCGTTATGGACGGCGCGACAGCTTGCGAATCATGGCGCTGTTCTATTTGGTCTCCGCTCTGGGCTGCGCTCTGGCTTGGAATTGGTGGTCTCTCGTAGTGTTTCGCTTCATCGGCGGACTCGGTATTGGGGGATCGTCTGTGCTGGCCCCGATGTACATCGCCGAAGTTGCGCCCGCAAAGTGGCGCGGGAGATTGGTAGGGTTGTTTCAGTTCAACGTGGTGTTCGGCATTCTGCTCGCATATTTTTCCAACTATCTCATCGCGTTACCGAACCTCGGCGCTACGGAATGGCGATGGGACCTGGGGGTGGCAGCTTTTCCGGCAGCTCTATTTTTTGTCATGCTCTTTACCATTCCACGAAGTCCGCGATGGCTGGTCAAGAAGGGACGCGTGGCAGAAGCAAGGTCGGTTCTCCAGATGACGGGAGATGAGAACTACGAACGCGACCTGCAAGAGATCGTCGAATCCATTAACGTTGAGCAAAAGCAGGCAGCCGAGAAACTGTTTTCTAAAAGGTATTTGTTTCCGATTTTTCTGGCGGTCAGCATTGGCATGTTCAATCAGCTGTCGGGCATTAACGCCATTCTTTATTATCTGAACGACATTTTTGCGCACGCTGGATTCAGTCGAATCTCCGGCAACCTTCAGGCCGTCGCCATCGGAGCCACCAATCTGATTTTCACGATGATTGCCATGTCGATGATCGATCGCATTGGACGCAAAACGCTGCTGCTGGTTGGTTCCGTGGGAACAGCGGCATGCCTGGCCGGGGTTTCCGCCATCTTTTTCACCCACAGTCATGAGAATCTTCTGGTGTGGCTATTGGTGGGTTACATCGCCTTCTTCGCATTTTCTCAAGGCGCCGTGATCTGGGTTTATCTCTCGGAAGTGTTCCCCAACACGGTGCGGGCAAAAGGACAAAGCCTGGGCAGTTTCTCGCACTGGTTCATGAATGCTTTAATCTCCGGCATATTTCCACTGATGGCTGCCCGCTCCGGCGCGTACCCATTCGTCTTCTTTTCCGTCATGATGGTGTTGCAGTTCTTCGTGGTCTTGTTTGTCTATCCGGAGACCAAAGGGTTCACGCTGGAAGAAATGCAGAAGGAAATGGCGATTAATTAAAAACCTGGCTTAAATAGTTCGGCCCGCCGGATGGTCCCGGGGCCGAGACCGGCGGCGGAGTCTGAAGGATCGGTACTTTGCTCCGAGTCGGTACAGGCTGCTCCGGTGCGTCTTCTCCCGGACGGCGAAGACTGGGAGCGTTCGCCGGCCTGGCCTGATCCGAAGCTTTGGCAACGCTCGGTGGCGGCTCCAGATTAACTTCCTTCTCGGCGCGAAGAGTCTTCGTGCCGTCTACCTTCATGGTTTCGACTCGCACCACTTCATCCCCGACCATGCGCACGAAATCCACGTCCTGAGGCGGCTCGCCATAGATCCACTCTTCGTATTCAATCTCTCCATCTTTCTCACGAATTTTTTTGGGCGGGCGACCCTTCGCGTAGATCAACATTTCGCGGTTCATTCCCACCAGGACCTGATGGTTCTGGATGGCTTCCTTCACCTTGGGCGGGACAGTATCGAGATAAGCCTCCATCGCTGACTTGGCGTCGAAGTCAAGCACCGGGCGGAGAAGGTCTTTGAACTTTTGCGGCGTCAAATCCGGGACGTAGTGATCAAAGAGCAGGTCCACGTAGGTGCCCCGCGGATTCGCATTCTGGTCACTCGGAGCGACCGGGGCCGTGCCCATTGTTCCGCCAACTTCGATGTGCTGATACCATTTCTGCTTTTTGATCGGTCCCCCGTTTATTTCGAAATGGATTCGGTCACTCTTGATCATGACATTCGTGATCCGCGCTTCATCACCAGGCTTCACCGCCGGGCCCCATATTGCGATCAGCCGCTGCAGATCCTCTCCCTTGGGTGAGACGAGGCCGTCCTTTACAGTCAAGCCCACCTTTCCCATCGGAAAGGGCGCGCGAATGTATACCAGTTCGGAGTTGAATCCACGAATCAGATCCATTCGCGTTTGTTTGGAAAGGTGCGGAAGTGAGGAAGCCGAATTCTGGTCGGAAGATTTCTGGCCAGAAGCGCCCACGGTCAGGCAGCTGCAAAACAACAAAACCACAGCCGAAAAACAATGAAGCTTCACGGGGCACCCAGGCACTAACCAATTAATTATATAACGCCGTCTGGCGGGATCGGATGGACTTTTTGAGGTAAAACCAGGTGTCCTGGTCTGCAATCGTGCAAGCTCTAAGCGACAACTGACAATCGCACACCGTCCCTGGCCACTTGCAGCGGCAAGACATGCCCGCCGTTGTCCCCGATGGCGGTTGCGACACGGCTGGCGGCGCCTTTTTCTACCAGGAAAATCGCGCATCCGCCACCTCCCGCGCCGCAAACTTTGGCGGCTTTGCCTCCGTGCCTGGCGGCCACTGCGACCAACTTGTCGATTAACGGTGTCGTGATTCCGGGCGCATTGGTGCGGCGGAGTTTCCATTCTTCGCGCAACAAGTGGGCTACCTCCTCCCAATTGCCGCGAGCCAGGGCGGGGTGCATGGCGCGAGCAATCTCAGAAATGCGTTCGAAGTTCCGGAATACATGCCGATCTCCGTTGATATGAGCTTTGAAGACTTCCCAGTTGTTGATACCAGACTTCCTGGGTACTCCCGTATATGCGAGCACGAAACGCGACTCGATCTCTTCCGGCATGACCGGGACGGATTCCCGGTGAACGCCATCGGCGTCGAGATGAATCGCGCTCACCCCACCGTAGAGAGCCGGGTAGTAGTCCTGGCAACCCGTGGGCACCGCAATGATTTGCGCCTCGACGTTCTGCGCAATCACTCGCATTTGTTCCAGGGTTAGATTGCGCTCGGTGAAACGCGCCAGCGCCGAGGTCGCGGCGATCATCAGAGCAGAAGACCCGGAGATGCCGGCGCCGGCGGGGGATTCGGAATCGGTTTCGATCAGCAATCCTTCTCGGGGAGCGAAGAACTGCAGCAGGCGCGCCGCCAGGGGAAGGCGAAAACGGCGGGCCACGCGCAATGCATCAAAGCTAGGAAAGGATTCTTCCTTCCTGGTATCGAGTGAGCGCACTTGAATGCGCTTCCCCTTGAGCGGCGTGATGCGGCAAGTGGTCTGGATGTTGACTGCAAAATTCAAAGTCAGCGCGCCGGGATGAAACAAGTAGAGCGGCCACAGGTCCAGGGTGCCGCCAGCCAAGTCGGCGCGGCATGGTGCCTGAGCGACAATGCTCCGGCTGCTAATTATGTCGGGTAGTTTCTGCATGCAGTGTTTGTACCACGATTGACTGCCGTAGCGGCCCCATCCTGGCAGCTGTCGCGATGGCATCTTGCACCGAAATCAATGTAGGCGCCGGCGTCATCGCCCGTGCAGGCCGGGCACAGCGGCTCATCCTACGCCTCTCTTACTGCGGCCAGAACCTCTGGTATGACGCTGTCGACATCGTCCGCCGTGGTGCGGTGATTGACGATGCATGCGCGCAAACAGAATTTGCCGCGCAAGGTTGCGTTGGACAGATACACACGGCCCCGATCAATGACGCGCTTGAGAATGGCGGCGTTGCGCCGGTTGAGTTCGTCTTCCGACAGGGATGCAGTTCCTTTGTAGCGGAAGCAGACTGCGCTAAGCTCCACCGGGGCCAGCAATTCCACGTCGGATTGTTTAGCGATTTCGATCGCGAGACGTTGCGCGAAATCCAAGTCTTTTTGGATCGCAGCTCGAAACGCTTGCAAGCCGTGGTAGCGAAGCGAGAGCCAGAGTCTCAGTGCGCGAAAACGCCGCGAGAGTTCCACGGATTCCTCAAAGAACGCGAACCCCTCGACTGGGTCGCTAGTCAGCGCCCTTGCATAATCGCCGGTGTGCGCGAACGCGGCGTGCGCGGCATTTACATCGCGGTAAAGCAGACAACCGCAGTCGAGAGGCTGATAAAGCCACTTATGCGGATCGAGAGATAGCGAATCGGCGAGATTCAAGCCCGCAAACTTGGCTGGCGCGGCGAGCGCGGCCAGAGCACCGTAGGCACCGTCCACGTGCATCCATAAGCCATGCTGCCGGGCAATGGCCGCAATTCCCGGCAGCACATCTATCGCTCCGGTGTTGACCGTGCCCGCGGATGCGACCACGGCGATAGGGATCTTTCCTTCCGCCTTATCGCGCTCGATGGCTTGCTCCAGTTCGGCCGGAATCAGGCGGAACTCTTCGTCCGTTGAAATCAGACGGAAGTTTTTCCTGCCAATTCCCAGGAGAGCAACGCTCTTGGGAATCGACATATGAACTTCTTCCGAGGCATAGACGGTGCATTCCTGCAGGCCATGCATACCCGCTTCGTTCGCCGGCATCTTGGCTTCGCGCGCCATAGCCAGAGCCATAAGGTTGGCCGAAGAACCACCTCCGGTGAGGCTGCCGCGAAATCCGTTGCACCCAATCATGTCGGCGAGCCAATTGACCACTGTGCGCTCAATAGTCGTTGCGGCGGGACCCGAACGCCACGCCGTCACGTTCTGATTCAGAACGCTCGCGAGCAGGTCCGCTACCGCCGCTACAGGATCACCTGAGCCCAGCACATATCCGAAAAAACGGCCGTTCTGCGCGCGAGAATGCTCGATCACATCCTGAAGCCGTGCGAGCGCCTCCGCGCCCATACTCTTCTCGCTAAGCGGCGTTCGGAACAGGCGTTCCGTCTCGTCGCCGCTGGTCGATGGAGATATGGAGCGCGAATCCAGTTCGCGAAGATAGTCAGCAGTCAGCTCTGCGACCTTTTCCGCCAGGCTGCGAAATTCATCCGGAGAAATCTCCAGTGATCTCATGAGGAAGGATTGTATTTTATGTAGGCGCGGGCGTCATTGCCCGTGCGGAGTGCGAGAGAATCCTATTTTGGGCAGAATGAAATCGCACGGAGCCCAGGCTGTCGAGCGTCGCTCGAATCGGACCGCCGCGGGCGGCTGTCTCTGTGTGGGTAAGACCTAAGAGATATTCAGCGCACGCTTGATCGTGCCGCGCTCTTTCTGAATTTTCTCCTGGAGCAGAGTGATAGCGTAAATCAATTGCTCCGGCCGCGGAGGGCATCCGGGAACGTAAACATCAACAGGAATCACCTGGTTGACGCTTTGCACCAGAGCGTAATTGTTGAACACTCCACCGGACGTCGCGCAAGCTCCCATTGAGATCACCCACTTGGGCTCCGGCATCTGCTCCCAGAGCTGGCGGATCACGGGAGCCATTTTGTGGGCCACCCGGCCCGCAATGATGATGAGATCGGATTGCCGCGGAGAGGGACGAAACACTTCGGCGCCAAAGCGCGCAATATCAAAGCGCGAAGCGCCCATGGACATCATTTCAATCGCGCAGCAGGCCAAGCCGAAGGTCATCGGCCAAATGGAATTCTTGCGCATCCAGTTGACCGCGTTGTCCATCGTAGTCAGCACAACGCCTTCAGGCGTGGGATTCCCGTACGTCAGATCTTTGACGACGCGCTCGCCATTTTCAATCGCAACGTAGGGCCCGAAGCTGAGATCGCTACTCATGACTACATTCTACTTGCCAGCTCACCTCCCGTCCAAATCGCAACAAATCACGTAGCCCCGAACGCCTCGTCCGGGGAGCGAGCAACGCGAGCGAAATGTCGCGGCGGGTTGCTGCCCTTCGCGCCGCCAGGGGGACGAGGGCGGCCGCTCCTCCGAGTACCTATCAAAGAGCGCTTGACGTAGAAAATACTTTCGCTAAGCTTGACGTATCTGCCTCTTGATTTACGAGCCCGAGGGCAAATCCTGAAACATTCATCCCGCGATGATCACTATTCGTCAGGGATACCACCGCCAACGCTTCACCAGACCCTCCAAGGAGGCGTGAAATGCCAGTGCAACGACTGACCGGCCCGAAAGGCCGGCTCTACGCGGACCCTAGGCCCAGCCCCGATGAAACCTCTTTCCGCCAGGACAACAACAGCGCGGCTTACTACAAATCACAGTATTACCTGCTGCACAAGAATCAGGTTCAACCCATCCCGCCGACGCGGCCGAACGCTTTGCCTTATCTTGATCTGGCGGATTTTCTCCCCACAGACGTCGCGGACGCGATCGATCAAGCTGCCAGAATCACCTTCCACGCTGTGGGCGATACCGGGGCGGCCAAAGTAACCCGGTCGCAAACCGCAGCCACCGCGATTCAGCATGAAGCCGGAGTCGCCGACGCCATGGCGGCTGACGTTCAGTCGCAAGGTTTGAATGGGCCGGCATTCTTCTTTAACCTGGGCGACCTGATCTACAACTTCGGCGAAGGGCAATATTATTACGATCAGTTCTATGAACCTTTTCGCGAATATGACCGGCCAATTTTCGCCATCCCGGGGAACCACGACGGCATGGTTTTCGGCTCGGCATCAAGTGCTCCGCAGGTGCCAACGCTGGCTGCCTTCCTGACGAACTTCTGCGCCGCAGAGCCCGGTCCTTCACCAGACTCAGGCGGTCTGGTTCGCAGCGTTATGACCCAGCCCGGTGTTTACTTCACCCTCGATGCGCCGTATGTCTCAATCATCGGGCTTTACAGCAATGTGCTGGATAGTGGGGCCGGCGTTATTTCGTCGCAGAAGGGTCACTTCCCGCTGGTCGATGATCAGCTCACGTTTCTGCAGAGTGAGCTAACGCGACTGAAACCGGACCGTGAAGCTGGCAAGCGCGCCGTCCTGATTGCGCTTCACCATCCGCCGCTCTCGGCCGATGCCCGGCATGGCGGCTCGAGCGGCGAACTGGCGGACATCGACGCTTGCTGCACGGCCGCGGGACTGTGGCCGGACGCGGTTCTTTCCGGACACGCTCATCTCTATCAGCGGTTCACGCGCGTTATCCAAGGGAAGGAAACCCCGTACATAGTGGCCGGATCGGGTGGTTATGCGGCAACGCCTCCGCTTGGTGGCTTGCCCAACGCGCCGGTCAAAATCGGGAACTATACGCTGGAAGTTAACCCCATCGTCGAATTTGGCTATCTGACGATCACGACCGATGCGAAGACGCTGACCATTACTTTCAAGACAGCCGTCCAGAAACAAGTGATGCAGCGAGATTCAGTCACGGTGGATCTTAAGAGCGGCACGATTACTTCCAATCAAAGTGGAGCCGCATCCAACCCGCCACCACCAGCAGCAAGAAAGAGAGCGCCGAAGGCCAAGGGCAAGCTCCACAGTGCCTCAAGAAGCAAGAAGAAATAACGGTGGTCAGGGAATCAGGACGACCTTGCCGAACATTTGGCTGGCTTCCATGTATTCGTGGGCCGCACGAGCCTCTTTCAGGGGGAATGTGCGGTCCACGACTGGTTTCACGCGTCCAGCAAACACCTGGCTCAGGACATCGTGTAACTCCCCCATCGTGCCCATGTACGAGCCGAGAAAATTGAGCTGGCGCGAAAACAGAAAGCGCAGGTCGAATGCAGCATTATGCCCGGTGGTCGCGCCACAGGTGACAATCGTCCCTCCCGGCTTAAGCGATTTCATGCTTTCCTCCCACGTAGCAGTGCCGACGTGCTCGACCACGATGTCCACGCCCTGTCTGTCGGTAATCTTCCGTACTTCTTGCGAGATTTTCTGCTGGTAGTGATTGATCCCGTAATCCGCACCCAACGCACACCCTTTTTCCAGTTTGTTCTCGTCTCCCGCCGTGGTGATCACGCGAGCATGAAATAGTTTGGCAATCTGAATGGCCGCAATACCAACGCCCGAGCCCGCGCCGAGAACCAGCACGGTCTGACCCAGACGAATACCTGCCCGGCCCACCAACATGTGCCAGGCAGTCAGGAACACTAAAGGAGCGCTCGCTGCCTGAGTGAAATCCAAACTGTCAGGGATAGGAATTACGTTTACCGCAGGGACGGCAATCAGTTCGCAGTAGCCACCGTCCACTGCGTTCCCCAGCGCGGTGAACTCACGGCACTGATTCTGAAGTCCAGCAACACACTTCGCACAATGATTGCAGAAATGCATGGGCGCCAAAAGCACACGCTGTCCCGCTTTGAAACCGGTGACATATTCCCCGACCGCGACGATCTCGCCGGCAATGTCGCTACCCAAGATGTGCGGGAGGTTCACTCCGGGTAGCCCCTTGCGCACCCAGATATCAAGATGGTTCATCGCGCAAGCCCTGACCCGGACCAAAACCTGATCTTTGCGCGGCTGCGGGTCTGGTACATCTTCGTAGCGGAGAACTTCGGGTCCCCCAAATTCATGTATGCGTACGGCTTTCATCGCTAGTCTCCTCGGGAAGTTTGAAGCTACCACAAATACGTAATCCCCATTCCCATCTTGTCTCCATTGACTTGTTCCAATCGCCCACGAATAATCAAGCTTGATGGACATCTACGAGGAAATCGTAAAACTCCGGCAGGAGGGCCGACGAGGCGCGGTAGCGACCATCGTCAACGTGCGCGGCTCCATCCCGTCTTTCGAGACCGCAAAAATGCTGGTGCGGGACGACGGCTCCATTGCCGGCACGATTGGCGGGGGCTGCGTCGAGGCCGAGGTCTGGCAAGCTGCCCGCGAGGTCATGGAGTCTGAGAAACCTCGCAGTCTGACCTTCAACCTCAATCAGGATCCCAAATACGATACCGGCCTGGTTTGCGGGGGGACGCTCGACATTTTCATCGAGCCAGTTTTACCTCCAGCATCACTTTATATTTTCGGGGCAGGTCATGTTTCCGTAAATCTTTATAAGGTCGCCAGGGGCGCGGGTTTCAACGTGAGCGTGATCGACGACCGCGACACCTACGCCAGCCGCGAGCGATTCCCCGACGCGAAAGAAGTGATCGCGGAAGACTTCGAGCTAGCGATGGCCCGGCTCGCGCCAAATGAGTCGTCCTACATTGTGATCGTCACCCGCGGACACCGCGACGATATGCGCGTCCTGCGCTGGGCGGTCCAAACCGAGGCGAAATATATCGGCATGATTGGCTCCAAGCGCAAGACCATTACTATATTCCGCGAACTCACGAAAGAAGGCATTCCAGCGGAACTATTCGATCGCGTCCACGCACCGGTTGGCTTGGACATCGGAGCAATCACGCCGGAAGAGATCGCGGTAGCCATCACGGCTGAGCTGATTGCGGTTCGCCGCCATGCGGAACGAGCCTTGCCGCACATGAGCTGGTTTCACTCTCATCAGGGGGAAACCGAACCTGTCTCTGAGACCGATGCTCAATTCATGAAACATAAGGATCGGAACCCTTAGCGCGACGGCGTGAGCGAACCTGAGGCTGGATGGGCTCCTCCGATCAACCATCGCGAACCATCATTTTCTGCTATCTTCGCCTCATGACGCACTCGCCCAGCTTATACGCAGTGATCCTTGCAGCGGGCGAATCCACACGTATGGGGACGGACAAAGCATTACTCCCTTGGCCACCGGCAGCACCTGGCTCCTCGCCCACCGGTGAGACGTTTCTTTCCGCCGCCATCCGGGCTCTGGCGCCTTTTAGCGAAACTGTAATCGTGGTGGCCGGAAACAACGAAGACAATCTGACACCGGTGGCATACGCCAACGGGGCCTCTGTAGTGCGGAATCCCGAGCCCGACCGCGGACAATTCAGTTCCCTTCAAGTTGGCTTACGGGAGGTGCTGAACCATGGCCGCGACGCCGCCATGGTCACCCTGGTAGATCGCCCGCCGGCGCGTACAGCCACTTTGAAGAGCCTGTGCTCAGCGTTCACCGAGGCTGCGAACGACGTATGGGCTGTCATTCCGGAATTCAGCGGAAAGCATGGGCATCCTTTTCTGATAGCAAGAGAGATGATCGAAGCTTTCTTAAAGGCTCCGCCGACTGCAACCGCGCGCGATGTTGAACATCAGAACTTGCGCCACGTTGCCTATGTTGTCGTTACTGATCCGCTGGTCACGATGAACATCGACACGCCGGAGCAATATGCGGCATTATCTCAATAGAGAGTGTTTCGACCGACACGAGTGACCCCAACCACAACCGCCACATCGGATGCCTTTGTAAAGTCTGTACTCGAACTTCGACCTCAACTCGCTGTCTTCGACTGCGATGGCACTCTCTGGGCTGGAGACGCGGGCGAGCGCTTTTTCGACTGGGAACTCAGGCGAAACCTGCTCCCCGAAGGCGTCGCGCAATGGGCGCGTGCGCGCTATGCCGACTACAAAGCCCGCAAAGTCAGCGAAGGCGACATGTGCGGAGAAATGGTGACCATCCACAAGGGACTTGTCGAATCCGAACTGCAACGGGCGGCCAAACAATTTTTTGATGAGAACTTCGTGAGCCACATTTTCCACGAGATGCAAGAACTGGTTCGCCGGCTGCAGGACTCGGGTTGCGATGTTTGGGCGGTGT
>Ga0210406_10001175_pt1 | contig 33124 bp, 61 predicted proteins | sample IncBWC30MmetaG_FD_155454 | JGI IMG/M metagenome (GOLD analysis project Ga0210406, IMG submission 155454) | Forest soil microbial communities from Barre Woods Harvard Forest LTER site, Petersham, Massachusetts, United States - Inc-BW-C-30-M | ecosystem: Environmental > Terrestrial > Soil >... | reverse complement strand
ACGTCTCGCCCGAGCTCGGGCTGCTATTCAAACAGTCCCCCCACCCTCCGGAAACTGTGACAGACACCCCATTGAGATATCCAAACAAACAACGCGACATCCAAACAAATACGAACCCGAATTCCAAACAAATAGATCCATAGATTCTAAATCCATCCTTCATATCCAAACAAACAACAGACTTGACATTACTATCTAGTCCACATCCCATGACACCTATTAGTCCATTTCCTAATAGGACTATTTGCTTTTGTTCCAAACAGTATACGAATATCCAAACAAGCGATGTCCAAATAAGAACATCACCGATAACGACACAGAGGATAGAACAAAGCATACTTGTGAACAAATAACTAAGAGGCACGGCACGCGCCCATTGCTTAAAGGAAGGGCTACTATGGCAGGCACAGTCTATCTAGTGCCAACCTGGAATCCAACGCATCCAAATAGCAAATAGAATTCCAGCACAGAGCAACAGCCAGATCCTGGCACCCCATGGCGACAACATAATTATCCTAACAAATCCAGATTGTGCTTCTTAGCTATCGGCTTCTTGTTGCGCGTGCGCAATGCTGCTTTGTTGTTAGCATAATGATTAGGATCTAACGGCCAACCATCCACACCGACATCGCTGCAAAAACCTTTTTCTTCTATTTCCCTTTTGCTCCCGTTATGATGTGTAAAGCACAACGATTGCAGATCACCTGTCCAAAAAGAATTCCAATCACCCTTGTGTGGAATGATATGATCAGCAATAGTTGCTGGCGTTGCTATGCCACGTTGCAAGCATATCACACACAACGGTTCCTTCCTTAACTGAGCACGACGGCGCATGAACCATCGCTTGCGATGATACATGAAACTGAATTGTGAACGCGACATAATCTTTACCTCAATGCCAGTCGTTAGGGCTACTTTTAAATATATATAATAACGGCACAGCGCAGCTTACCGAATGAACAAAAAGACAGCGACAACACCAAACATTATTGCAGCCATAACAATCAGCCACAAACCCACTTGACTGAACTGCGACAACATGAACCTCCGGCGATACCGACAAAACGATTATCGGTTGTCGTGACCAGAAAACTAAACAACGCTCAAATAAGATGTAGGCTCTCGGCCCGAATATTCTTAGTATCTACAATCTTGGAAACGGGCGGACCGATGATGTTGAACAAGACTTCGCATCTATCCTTGTCGGTCATCCCATTAAAAATCCCAGTCCAACCTCGCATATCGTTTCCTCGAACTACCGTAACGACATGACCAACATCTAGGTCTATCAATATCAAACCTTCCGAGTCTTGCCTTCCTTGTAGTTCTTCAACATGTTCATCAGGAACAACACCAGGAGCTCCATCTACGAAAATTGGATCTTTCGCACCATAGGTTCGACGAAGATAGGACCAATTCCCATCATACTCAACAAACAGATAATTGGGATAGAGTGACTTGATTCTTCCGCTTCGCCAATCGCGAAATCGTGGTAGGAAGGTTTCTTTCCCGAACAGCTGGACATAGCGTTGCGCTACCAGTTCACGTTGCGGCTCCGTACGTACGACCATCCATGGCATTGGCGCGGCCTTGCGGCATTGGGTCGGCCTTGTAACGCAAAACGCGGCGCGATGCAAGCGATCCAGATTTTTCCTGAACATTTATATCTGCACCAAAACTGCGCAAGCCTCCCGCTCTTTGCCTTTTTGCCCCAGTCGCCTAGGCCGCAAGCGTTAGCGGCCAGCGGCCGACGGTAAGCGCTGCCCCAGTCTTTTTGCAAAGGTTCTTCCTTTGCACGACTGGGGCAAGCGTCCGACTGGGACAAAAAGCAAGGGGGCTTGCTAGAACAGTTTGCCCCAGTCTGCCCCAGTCTTTGCCCCAGTCCATGGGGGTGACTGGGGCACGCTTAAAACCTTATCAAAATAGGGTATCTGGCTTGGTCGATTTTTTCACCGTCTGTAGCATGGTTGCACGTTTGCTTTTACTCCCGCATCCTTGCCGTGTTTCACGCTTACCTGGAGATTCATATGGGAACGATACTAGTATTTCACGTTGTTCAAATGCTTTGATAATGTCTCTAGCAGTTTTGTCTGAACATCCTAATTCTTTAACTATCAAGAAACCAACCCAACGACTACTTCCTGATGTCTTGGTAGAGCTCAATGTGTAATATTCAATACCTTTTTCAACCATGATCCCTTGATCAATTTTACTTACCAAGTTCTCAATGTTTTCCTGTGTCAAATTCCCGAGCTTATCTGGCGCATTCCAAGGCATCAACGCCCCGACATTGTCATTAGGTAGTGACCCATATCCATTTTGAAGTTGCATAGTTTCTTTTTTGAACCAAACAGTTTTGGCGTTCGGTAGATTATAATTTCCTTTTGCATCATCGAACCGAACATACAATTTGCGATCTTCTTCTAGTACCTCATATAATTGTGCTTCATCCTTTGTCATATTAAACATCGTGGTAGCTGCACGAATTAGATTGCCTAACGCGCCACCGCCACGTAATGCATCCACATCTCCTTGCAGATCCTGCGCGTATTTCTTAACATGATGAATGAGCCAGACAGCACTTTGCGTGTCGCGTGCTACTTCTCTCCATAGACTACCAACATATTTCAACTCTCTATTAGTTTCTTCACCTTCATATGTTTCTGCAAACGGATCAATAATTATAACGTCGAATTTTTCATCGCGGATAAATTCCTTGAGATCATCAACAACAGGTTCTCGTATAAGGCTACGAGTTACCTTGTTCTGTTTGGCTATCACTAGACGAGTATCATATTCTGCAGCGATTATCCAATCTTTCAATATTCTATTGTCGTTCATTCCCATGCTATGCTGTGCAGCGGCAAATGCTCTCCTGCGCATTTCATCACTGTCTTCTTCTAGATTAATAATTAGTGTGCGATATTGTTGACGTGGTGTCCAATTGCTCCACGATCTTCCTGTCGCAAGCATGATGGCGATACATAATGTGAAAATAGATTTGCCGGTTCCTCCAGGCGCGGCTGTCGCCGTTAAATGTCCTCGCATGAATAATCCAGGGACGAGCCATGGTCGTAGTGGCACGCGCGACTCGTCGATGGGAAACAAAGCATACGTACGGAATTTGGAAAACTTTTTTGGTTTCACATCATCCTGTGTCTGCTGTCTCTGTTTCTCTTGTTGCAGACGCTGATGTTCTTTTCGTTGTTCATATCGGTCGCGCCAGCTGGAATCATTGATGTCGGCAAAATAAAACACTGAGCCAATGTTGATATCCTTGATGTCCTTCACTTGCTTCCATTTGCGCTGGCATTCTTTTTCTTTGAACTTGTTACTTTTCGCACTCCAATCCCGGAATGTCGTATATCCATTATCTCCTAATGCTCGGAAGATGGCAGCACCGAGACGATACCAATCTTCATATCCATCTGACGGAATACTGTCTAGTGCTGCCTTGATAGCATCAATGTCAGGTCCTTGACCAAAATCATAAGAGTCTTCGAGGTTGACTCCTTTGCCCATGTCTTCATCCAACATGCGCAATACTTCTTCACTGGTTTTTATTTCATCGGGGTCGAGTGGCTCTTCTGATCGTAGACCAAAATATTCATTGATACGTTGCATCAACCATTCAGGTGCATCTGCTATGGCTTTTCCATTGCTGGTGTATTCACGTCCGTCTGCCATCCGGCTCGGTGGTACGACGATATAACCGCCATCTGCCTTGATTTCTACTCCGGGCATAAGTTTGCCCAACGGGATATTGCGGATGCCTTCCTTCCAAATAAAGATGTAATGCTTGCCGCCGCTCGGAGTATTATGAACACGAGTATCGGCATCGACGCCAGCATTTTCACTGGCAATCATCATGTTCCACATTTCGACGCCGCTGATTTTATCCTTTATGTCTAGATCAACGCAGAAGACACCACTTGGCAGACCCATGGGCACCCCAAGCATGGCCATGGGAGTAATGGTCCACCATATGTCTATTTGTTTGGGATCCAGCGATGCATCCAAATGTCCGTGTGCTGTGAGTGGACGCTTGTTGAGGGGATTGCAGGGGAAGACGGGCCAGTTATGCTCGATATAGGTATGTGCCGACTGCCTTAGCTCGGTCATGGGCGTTTTCCTTATGTGCACAGGGTTGAATATTTGGAAGCTAACGCAAGACCAATCAACACACCGACAGCAACAAAGACACCAGCTATGAACAAAGCTGCCAATGCTGCATAGATTCTGTTTAACATGGGGTGCTCGCGAGGGATTAGGGCGGCAATGCTGCGCCGGATTTATTTGGAGTACAAGCTTTTTTATAGCGACGTGACTTGCTATATATAGCAAGGGGCTTGCGCTTCTCATTATTATTTGCTAGCATGCGTTCCGATCACTAGCAAATAGATATCCTAGAATGTTTGTCAGCCGTTCTACTCCGATGACGCATCAGCTAGAAGCTGTGAAGCGGGCATTGCGCAAGCCTATGGCTTTTGCCCACATGGCTGAAACTGGAACTGGAAAATCTGCCATGGTGTTGTACGAGTGGCAGCAAAGAGTCAACAAGAATGAGTTGACAGACTTATTAGTAATCGCACCGAACGGTTGCATACGCAATTGGTATGAAAGCAAGAGCGACGATCAACAAAGCGAATTGGAAACTCATCTGGATCCGGTGCTGCTGAAGAAATTGCTGATAGCGAATAATAGAAAAACCGCAGCTGATAGAAATAGACGCGCTACTCTGATAGAAAGCAACGGCAAGGTGCCACGTGCTTTATTCGTAAACATCGAAGCATTAAGCAGGGGCAAGGATACTGAAACTGAATTATTGTGCCGACAGTTTCTCAGTGCTGGTAAAGGAATGATGGTGATAGACGAAAGCACGACCATCCGTCATGGTCGCAGTAGTCGCACCAAAGCAATCATGCGGCTAGCTAAGTTCGCACGTAGTCGGCGGATCTTAACAGGACTAATAGTCCCACGAAGTCCGCTTGATCTTTTCTGGCAGATGTATTTCCTGGATCCACGAATACTCAACTTCAACAGCTACGTGGCGTTTCGGGCACGCTATGCGAAACTGCGATTGATGAATGCACCACCCGAGCCGATAGTGGATATGCGGCTACGCCAGATGTGTACCAGGAAAAGAATACGTATGCCGGACACCAAGGACTGGACAATTCAGGAGCGCGCTGATTTCATAATCAACAATGGGGGCTATATAGAAGGCGTGCCATTAATAGATCATTATCGGAACTTGAGTGAATTGCGCACGATGTATGAGCCGTACTGTTATCGTGTTATGAAGAAAGATTGCTTGGACTTGAAGCCCAAGATATATGAGCCGCGTGATTTAACATTGACTCCTGAGCAGACAAAAATCTACAAAGACATACGTCATCAAGCAATGGCCGAGCTCAAAAGCGGCAAGTATGTATCAGCAATCAATGTGCTATCGCAGATGGTGCGCTTGCATCAGATTGTATGTGGTCATGTGAAAACTGAAGACGGGGAAATCGAGGATATTCCCAGCCGACGCATTGATGCGATACTAGACATATTGGAAGAACATGATGGCAAGGCGATCATCTGGGTGACGTACGATCGCGAACTGCGCAAGACGGCGCACGCCATACGCACAGCGAAAAACGGCGACAGTAGTTTAATGTATGGGCCGCAAGCCGTGGCCTGTTTTTGGGGTGGAAATGTTAAGACACGAGCAGAGGATGAAAAAAGATTTCTTGGAGATCCTAATTGCCGGTTCATGCTCAGCACACCTCAAACTGGAGGTAAAGGGAACACCTGGAACGTTGCCGATCTGGTTATATTCGCTGCCAACAGCTATGACCTGGAACACCGATATCAGGCAGAGGATAGGAACCATCGTGTGGGACAGACTAAGACCGTGACATATATTGATCTGATCACACGTGGCACGGTAGAAGAAAAGATTGTGAAGGCGTTGCGCAAGAAGCTTGATCTAGCCAGGATAATCACTGGCGCAAACTATGAGGACTGGTTGATCTAACAACAGGAGAATCATCATGGCGACAAGAAAGCAATGGACCAAGCTAATCACAGATGCTTGGCAATCAACAGTTGATGGTATCATCAAAACAGGTGAACTTCTAGTTGAAGCTAAAGAAGACTTAGATCATGGTGAATGGATCCCTATGATAGAAGAAGACTTACCCTTTCATAGGAACACGGCTACAAGACTTATGCGCATTTCTAAACATCCTGTTATTGGAAATGCAACACACGTGTTGCATTTGCCAGCGGCTTGGGGAACGCTTGATGTGCTCGCACGGATTGAAGGACCCAAGCTTGAGCAATTAATCGAAAATGGCAAAGTACATCCTAAGATGGAGCGCAAAGATGCCAAGAAATTGGTGCCTCGTAAATCTAAACCGAAGGGCAAACAACGCGACATCAGCACTGTCGTTATCAAAGAACAAAAGTATTATGATGAATTAGCTAAAGGCAATCATCATTCCTGTCTATTAGAAATTATTGAATTTCGTAACCATGCTGACGCAGGTCGTATCGGTAGTCTAGCACATGCTGTGCAACTCTACGCTGAAACTTTGTTGGACTGTGTCAAACAGTTGAAACAACCAGTTCTACTAGAAGTGAACCAGCAACCTGAGAGGAAAATAAAATGACACGACTAAAGGAATGGATTTCTGGTGCTGATGAAAGAGTAACATCGAAGCAGCATGATGCTTTGAGCAACGGGTTCGTTGATCTTGGCATTGAAAAGTTGAATAATCCAGCAGAATGGAAAGATCGTGGTGCTGTTTGTGTTACTGCCGAAGAGTTAGCTGAAAGGGTTTGGGGAGAAAATTATTTGGATGCCTGTTTAAATTGTACACAACGTTGGTTTCTGCAATCTATGGGCACGCGAAAGGGAGATGAGGAGTTCTTTAATGAGCATCTTCCTGGGAAAGTCTTGCTTAATGTCACTGAGACTTATATTACTGCACATTACAATGTTTGGGATGAGAAACCAAACGGCAAGAAAAAGGAACTCGTACCTAGAGTTCCTGCCAATGACTATGAAATGCGAGTATCCACAAGTAAAGGAGGAGCTTGTTTCGGTGTTCTCATTTGCGATGAAAGTCATCCGATGCAAATTCTAAAGGATCGGGACTTTATTAACAGAACAGAAGCAGCTCATCGTGTAGCAACAGTGAAAAAGGAGCGCCTTGATCAGGAAGAACAACAGAGACAATCACGTTTGCGTTTAGATCCTCCAAAATTGGATGAAGAAGACCAACTATAGGGAGAACTCTAATGTCCACACTCGGCATAGTCTTAGTCATCATCCTTATCGTGCTCCTGCTAGGTGGTGGCTTCGGCGGGAACTATGTAGGAGGATATGGATATGGTTTTGGACACGGAGGCATCGGTGTCCTAGGCATCATCCTAATTGTAGTTGTAGTGCTGCTACTGATGGGGCGACTATAGAATTCGGATCGCGGCGTCTGGAACGACACTCTGGTGCCGCCGATACAGAGGCTGCCCCGACCTCTGCGGTATTCCACATACCGTTCAGCTCTGGCTGGTGTCGCCAACGCAGAGCTAGGGGACAAAATATAGGAGGCCGATGTGACCCTCCACTGGATCAAAGGCAAACTAGAGTTTGAGTGTGATACGTGCCAAGAAATTCTAGCTTCTGAAACTGCTGACTTTCATGAAGCCATAGAGAAACTGCGTAGCGAAGGGTGGACCGTTCTACCTCCTCTCAGAAATAGCGAAGAATGGAGACATCGCTGCAATAATTGCAGATTTCCTAGGAGCTAATGGGGAGGACTAAGATGTGGCGTAATCTGTTGCAGAAGTTTCGCTCACTAGTATCCAAACTTAAATGGAAGAAAGCACAAGCGTCTGAACCCAAAGAAGATGCCGAGAAAAAACTGTGCCCACGTTGTGGAATCAACCAGATAGATCCAGTGCTTCTTGGTACAGAGAACGAAGGGCATATATGCGGCCAGTGCTGGACGCAGGATCGCCAGAAGGATGAACAACCAGAACAACCAGAACAACCAGAGTTCAAGCCCAATCGCGCCACTCGGAGAGGTATGAGCAAAGAAGCGCGCATCTATGAACGACGACGACGCAAGTTTGATAGGTTCGTGGTGCCACAAGGCACGCCACCAACTCCGATAGAGCGCATAGGAAATCCCAAGCCGAAAGTCAAACAACCAGAACTTCAATACACCGATGATGGTGATCATTTCAGTATAGCTGACAAATATCTAGTTGATAAACATCACAGCGATCGCAAGACAGAAGTGCTGTATGATCCACATGAATTATTTGGAGAGTTTAATTTCCGTGATACTGTGCTTGACCAATTGGAACGCTACTACGTTTATCTAGAACGGATGCGCAGGCACGACAAAGGCGCTTACGAATTCTATACTCATGTTGGTGCCATGTTGCTGCCGTATCTGGCCGTTCCCGATACCTGGGATCCAGAAAAAGAACATCCTAAAAGTGAATACAGAAAATTTGCCGAGCCGTCATCGTGGTTCCTGCGTCATCGTCCAGCGTTTGGATGCGTGGCCTATGGCACCAGTCCGGAAATAGAAAAGATAGAACGTGGTGAATATCGCAAAGATCCACAGAAGGATAAGTATAGAACATGGATTCCCAAGTTCATGTACTTCGTCAAATATCAGGACCACGAAGCACCCCCGGAAGTACAGCCTAAGAATGGCGGTGATGTTTACAAAATGACCGTGTGGTGGGATAAGCCTGAAGAAAAGAAAATGAAATACGGAGTGCCTGAAGAATATCCTATCTTCGTAAGCGCTGATGGCAAGGTGGAAATACTCCGCACGATATCAACAGAGATGTTTCCCATCTACAGCAAAAAATATGGATTGAACCACATACCACAACGCGCCTGGAAACTGCCGCACCATGCCGACGATTGGGCCAAGTTGCACCATACCAGCAGCAGGAAGCTGTTGAACAATTTGTTCTGTGGCTTGGTAGAACACTTGGAGTATGCCGCCTTTTCCATGGTCCGTGTCTCGGTGATAAACAAAAAAGGGCAGCATGCCTTGTTCTCTCTTGACCCACGACGCATGAGTTATTTCTTTCAAGACCGGGATTATCAACTGACAGAACATGGGGTGCGCAAGAAAGTGTTCCATATGGTGCGGCCGCATGTGCGCAGCGATGGCACCGTGACCAAGCTGCACTTTCGTGGCGTGCGAGAATTTACGTGGGCTGGATATCTGGTGAAAATAACTGTGCCTGGAAAAGATCACGCCATGATGGAAGAAATGGACGTTGGAGTTACCGATGAGTTCTGGGCCAAGAAAATGGATAAGGATGATATAGTCGGGGAAGGTGAAATAGGGCGTTATATGCGATCCATCATAGATGGGAAACCACTCAAAACAGAGGAACTAAAAACGTTCAAGCCCAAATCCAACTAAAAGAAGTTGCTAACAGTAACGGATGTGCTATGCTAGAGGTAGCCAGATGATTACCCGATTAGCAATGTGGTGGCTTCAACGACAAGGCTATGTGTTGCTCAGCTCTAGCTTTGATGGCGCAGTCTTCGGCAATCGCTATGTATACCAGCAAAGAAATCGGTTGACAGTGGATTGGCCAGAAGAACATGGAGAGCTGATTCTACTCAACCATTCTTATTTAATACAAGAGGAGAAGCAAAAGTGACTAACCAAAAGATCGAACAGCTGCTCACACTCATCAGAGAAGTTATTGATGAAGAAGGCAACTGGAAAGCTAAAAGAAAAACGATAACGGAGGTGGCCAAGCAAGACAGCCGCTGGGAAATAGCCTTGGAAGAATTCTGTTCCTGGTTTGAAGATCCACAGAGTGCAGCATGATGGAACAGAAAACATCAAACGCTGCTTTGTTGGAGCAGATAGAAAAGGACATGGCGGCCAAACCGCCAGCCGACAAGCTGGAATTCATACGTGATAAAATCAGGGAGGTTCGCGACATAGAATTCAAGATAGCTGATTTGGAAAACCATATCAGCGAACTAAATCAGACGAAGCGCAACCTGATCTTTGATGCTTTGCCCACCATGTTCATGCAAGTAGGTCTCAATCGTTTGGAAATTGCTGCACAAGGAAACTTGCCAGCATATGAGGCCAAGCTGAATGACCATTATCATGCAGTGATCAAAAGTGATTGGCCATCCAATCAGCGCAAAGCGGCGCTGCAATGGGTGCGCAAGCACAAGCTGGGAGACATCATCAAAACCACTTTGACTATAGAACTAGGACTAGGACAAGACAAACTGCTGAAAAAAGTATTGGCAGCATTAACTAAACTTGGGGTCGTTCCAACAATAGAAGAAACGGTGCCATGGAAAACTTTGACAGCCGTGGTGAAGGAACGCTTTCAAGATGGCAAGCCGCTCAGCGACAAAGATCTGACCACCTTGGGTGCTACAGTAAGCAAGATGGTCAAGCTCAATCCAGTGAAGGAGAAATAAATGGCTAAAGCCCCCGCGACTACTACTGGCACAGAACTGGAAAAAGAAATTCCAGTCAGCGAAGAAGTTCTGCGCGCTCTTGACGAAGACATGGGGAAAGGCGTCAGCACTGATGCTGCTGATAATCTAGTACCTCTTATCTATGTGCTACAACCATTGAGTCCACAGGTTCTGGACGGGCCAGCACATATGGAAAACGCGAGGAGCGGGGATTTCTGGCTCAAGAATTTCCATGTTCCTATCATACAGGGAAAAGTCGGCATCGATTTTCAACCGTGTGTGATGTATCAGAAGTGGACCGAATGGATCCCACGAGCGCAAGGTGGCGGCTTCATTGCCAGCTACGACTACAATGGTGGCAAGCTGCCAGAGGGTGCGACGCGTGACGACAAGGTAAAGAACAGACCACGCTATTATTTTCCAGATACTGGAAATGATTGTGTGGACACACGATACGAAGCGGGCTTTGTATGGCACGATGGGAATCCATATCCTTATGTCATCCCCTTCAAAAGCACCGGGCACAAAGTCAGCAGATCCTGGATGACCAAGCGTACCAGTCTGCAACGCCGCGTGCGAGGAGGAAGCAACACCAACAACAGCAATATATGGCCAGCATGGAGCCATCTGTATCATCTCACCACAATCATGCAGAGCAACAATCAAGGACAATGGTATACCATAGATGTGGGTGAACCAATGTTCTATCTGAGTGGCTTTCCGGAAAAACCTCATCGGGAAGGATTAAAGATTGTAGGCAATGATCCTAACAGAGCCTACATGATGGGCCAAGCACTGGCTGAAGCTTTCCGAAGTGGCCGAAAGATGGAAGCGCCTGAAGATGCGGGCATAGATGAAGCCGACCGTGCTGATGGTGCCGGGGATCCAGACAAAATCCCATACTAATGGAACCGTTGCTAATGGCTCTGATCATATTTACGATTGGAGCCTTGGCGGCGGCAGGTCGTCTAGGCGTGTTCCAACTTTTCTTGGCTGTGCTAGTAGCTGCCACTGTTTACGCCGTGATGATGTGGAGTCCTTAAAAGATGTCACAGTCATATCCGTACTTTGCTATCGCACAGAAATTAAATGTACCGTATGAAACAGTGCTGGCGATGGTGGAATACATAGAACAACATGGTTGTTATGATCCAATCTTTGAACATGAACTGTATTGTCATGTAGAAAATGCCGTAATAGAAGAACACCAACGAAGGAAGAATGTGAAATGTTGACGCGCCGCTCTACACTGTTTGCTCTGGCTGCACCTGCGATAGTGTCGTATACATCCTTGATGCCGGTGCGAGCATTGTCGGTCTTATCAGGACGGAACCTAACCACTTTGTATATAGGTGGTTATGATTTTTATATTGATCAATCTTATCCAGTTGATCTTCCACAACTTGGCACCTATGACAAACCATGGCGAACATTGCAGCAAGCCATGGATTTTATAATACAACAAGCATTCAAGAAGGATGAGAAAATAACGATCAACTTTAATATCGCTTTTCACGAGCTAGATCCACACTACATAAAGCTTGATTCAATCACAGTAATTTGTTAAAAAGAGGTGCGATTGTGAAATTATTTCTTGGCTTATTCCATTTTGGACTTGGCATCTGCTTGCTATTTCTTTGGTTCTGGTGGCAAGACGCTTGGGCTGTCTTCGTTTCACTGGGACTAGCTGGTTGCATAGTTGCTGTTGCATTTCATAAAATGTAGAGGCGCTCACATGAACCTGAAACGCAATGACGTGCTGCACAATCCGCGCTATGCCGGAAGCGTTATGCGTTACCACACTTGGATGACGCATCAACGTCAGACAGTGGGTGAACACACTTGGCAATGCTTGCGTATCTGGGATGAAATCTGGGGACCACCGAACGCCTACATAACTACTTACTTTATCTGGCACGATGCCGGCGAACTAGTGACAGGCGATCTCCCATTCCCAGTCAAAGCTAACAATGACATCCTCAAGCATACGATGAACACACTAGAAACTGAAGCTGTCAAGAATATGGGAGGAATGTTTCCTAACATCACTGCAGAAGAAAAGCTACGCGCCAAAGCATGCGATCTGATAGACATGCATGAATTTGGCCGCGTGGAATTATTGATGGGAAACCAGTTCGCTCATCCCATCATAGCAGACACGTTTGCCGCGCTGGAAAAGTTGGGTCTGTCATCAGAAGATGGCATGGCTGTGTTCAAATATCTATCACGATGGGGCGCACCATGAAACCATATATATTCGTTGCGAAAGAAACCAACACCGGTCCTGTCACGATCAATGATGTACGAGTCATAGAACTAAAGCGCAAAGGCAAGCCGTTAGTAGCGGGTGATATAGTGCAAGGTGTAGCTTATGAATTTGATAGGGAAACTGGAGAAATCAGCGAGGAGGGAGGCAAAACATGAAAGATCCTATGGAGTGTATGATCAAGAATATCAAGAATCCAGTAGAACGTATATTCGCGTTCGCTCATGAACGATACATGATTTACATGCGCCGCCAAGCCGGTGATAGACCACCATGGACGAATGATCCTATTCTTAGTGGTTATCGCTTCTGCAACATCTACCGCGAAGATGACAAGGTTACTGTTTGGATCAGAGAAAATTGGCGCAATCCGCACAGCAATGATCCGGAACTATGGTTCGCCATGTGCGTTGCTCGTATACTCAATCTACCTGAAAGTTTAGAAATAGTTGGCTATCCAGTGCCGTTCAACAAAACAACTTTTCTACGATTGCTTGGTCGCTATTATAAGACTGGCGGCAAGATCTTTAATGGTGCCTACATGGTATCAACTGCCGGAACGAGTGTTGATAACATGGATTATTTAACAAAAGACTCTTTTCATATTCCAAAAGTTGCTTATCTAGCACATGAAGTGATTGAACCATTGTGGAAAGCACGAGAAAGACTGCGACCAAAGACAGGCGATACGCTCAACTCGTATCACATGTTGCTTGGCAGCATGCAAGGATTTGGCAGCTTCATGACCGCACAGGTGATTGCTGATATAAAATACCACGAGCCTCTTCGTCAAGCATCAGACTGGCATACGTTTGCTGCCAGTGGACCAGGAAGCAAGCGTGGCCTTAACTATGTGTGTGGCCGCAATCGCAAGGATGTTTGGAAAGAGGATGAATTCCGCCTAGAACTAGGGAGGCTGCGAGAAAAATTATTGCCGATGTTCAAGGCCGAGCAGATGCCGCAACCGCATGCCCAAGACATTCAAAATTGCTTGTGCGAATACTCGAAATGGCATCAAGCCAACTTCGAAGATAAGATGCCGAAACAGAAGTACCGATGGGAAGATGCAACATGAAAGGTGAATGTGAACGGTGTGCCGCACCAATAGAGCGCATCAGGTTTCGAAAGTATTGCTTTGAATGCGCGGAAATTCGCGCTATCGAGGCAGACATACGCTACCGGGTGAGTGTGAGGGAGCGTGAAAATTTAGCGAGACGTAGGCGACGTGCTAAAGGAGGAAGAAATGAAAGAGAAACCAACATTGACTGCTCTAATCAGAGATAATCCAGCAACGCCGGAAGGCAAGTATCTAGTCAAGCGTCGCGATGGCACTGTCGTCGAATGGTTTGTGCTAGGCGCACGTGATCCTGCGGCACCAGCTGCACTCCGGGCCTATGCGCAAGCTGGTATAGGCTTAGGATACAATGCCATGTTCTGTATACGACTCATGGCACTAGCCGATGAGTTCGACACCTACCGTGTTCGGCATGGTGCTGGTGATCCAGACCGCGGCCTTCATCGTAAAGATGATCCAGCTACAATTGCAGAAATGAAGAAAGGCCAATCAGCATGAAAACAGTGATCTTCAGCTTCATCCCGGCCACTGAGCGCTCAATGGTGGCTAGCACGAAAGTCGCAAGGTTCTTGTCTAATGAGTTGCAGAAACCGTTGATCTGGGATGACCAAATTGCTGACTGCACCAACTTGGACCTCTTGTTCATAGTCAATGGTGCCTATGGTTTTTGCAAACATTTGAAAGAACTAAGTCTAGCAATCCTGGGAGCCAATCGTATCGTCTGGATCCAGCAAGACTACACCATTGTTCCTCCTATCAACAATGGAGATGCAAAATCACCGTTCCGTCAAGCGTTCGTGGCGCGGCGCAAGATGGGCAAGTCGCACTTAGAATTCTGGACGACATGTGAAAAGGAAAGCAAAGCAACACCACTCAGTACCTACATCAATTGGAATTGCCTGAGCATGCTGGCCAAGCCATTGCCTAGCAACATGCACGAGAACGATGTAGCCTACTATGGCAGTTATCGCGTTGGTCGTATCAAGGCATTTGACAAATTCTTCAAAGATCCAAGATGCAATATTACGATATCAAGCCCGAGCAAGAAATTTGAATCTTATGCCAATGAAAAAATCAAAGCCATAGGCATTGCTGATGACTTGCTTAAATGGCTGAGCGAGCGCGGCCTCGGTCTTTATTTGGAGGATCGCAAATCACACAACGAATACCATTCACCACCAAACAGGTTCTACGAAATGCTGAGTGCGGGCCTGCCCATGGTGTTTGAAGAAGAAGCAGGCATGACGTTGCGCCGCGCCGGATACAATCCAGAAAAGTTTCTGGTGTCCAATGCAGTGCATGCGGCGCGTATGTTGGAGGAGCGCAGCAAGATCAAGAAAGAGCAACAGATGTTGTGGTATAATACCGCCTTGGCCGAGCGTGATGGGTTGCACGGCAAGATCAAGGCAGCATACAAACAGTTGGAGGGTGCTATGTAATAGGTTCTGAACGACATCTGCGCTCAAACCTGAATTAGGGAGAACTAAAAATGTCAATGGGATTCTATAGACCAAACGGCAAGATTGGTAGACATGGTAAAATCATCTGTTTCAAACCAGATAAAACAATAGAAGGAACAGCATTACACTGTATCTCTAAAATCTATAGTATGAACGTAGCAGTCAACATTGAGTCTTTTGCACAAGCGATTAAAGAAAAGCTAACTCATGTGATGTTTCAAATACAAAACAAATACAAACTAATTCCTATAGATAAAGCCTCCGAATTAGTAGATCATGGTATTCGACCACATGATGATGCTGACTATGTTTTAGTTTCTTGGGATGCTATTGAAGGAAATTTTATTGAATATGGATCTACATCAGATGAAGAACCAATTAATTCTAATGCTAGCATATATGAAGTAGACATTGTACGCAATGATGCTCCAGACACTCTACTTGGTGAATACTTGGACGCCAATCTCCAAAATTCTAAGATGCAAACTCTTCTCAACGCCATGTATCAAGCCAAAGTGATGCGACTCACTATTGACTTAACAAAACAAAAGTTTATTATGGACAGAACCACTGAAGACATACCTTACTGAAAGGAACCATGAACATGAAGCGCCGACCATATCGAAAACAAGAAGATCCATTCAACGTCACGCTTGAGCTGACTCTTGGATGCTCCATCCATTGTCCGTTCTGTGCTATGCCAGCTATCCAAGATAAACCAGGACATGGATATAAGTTCATGTCTAAAGAAACCATCACTACAGTGATGCAACAGATAGCTGAAATGAAATGGAATTGCCGTGTTGGTTTTGCCATGCGCGGCGAACCTACAATGCATCCAGACTACATCGGTATGGTCGGCATCGTTCGCAAACATCTTCCTAAAGCACACATCACCATGCTTACCAATGCAAGCGGTCTATTACGCAAACCAGGACCTATAGCGAACATAACAGGATTATTTGAAGCTGGATTGAGTGTGCTTGGGCTAGATGATTATGAAACTGTGAAATTTGTACCGAAGACAATAGCCGCTCTTGTAGAAAAAGGAGAGTTGGTTTCAGGACAAAAACATCCATTAGGTTTCACATTTTACAAATATCCACAAGACAAAGCAGGTAATCCCCATATGCGTCGGCCACGCGGAACTAGAACATTAGTACAAATACGAGATATTGCTGCACAGGACAAGGAAAGCAAGATTGGTAATCATAGTAAAGTTTTCAACTATGCTGGATTAGCTTTTGCACCAGATCATAGTATGGATGGGAAACGGTGTCATCATCCATTCAGGCAATTCGTTGTACACTGGGACGGTAATGTTCCGATTTGTTGCAACACTTGGGATTCAACATATAATTGTGGTAACATAAATGAAAAATCTATGGAGGAAATTTGGCAAGGAAATGCTTTAGGGGCTGCCCGTGAAATGCTTATTCGTGGTGAAAGGAAAGCAATCCCGGTATGTGATGGATGTAATCATAGATCTTATAGAGTAGGCTTGCTCCCAGATTTATTAGGTAAAGGTAAATTGCACAAGCCTGATGAACAAACTAAAGCTGATATAGTGGCAGCAATGAAAACTGGCCCTAGAGAAAAGATTCTTCGTATACCTTGGAAGGAGAAATGATCAACGAAAAGAGGCATGGTATTTTCAACGTCATCATTCACGATATCGTAATATTCAACGCGATTAGCTTGGGAAAAGAGAAAACTTCGCATGGAGGAAACCGAGTGACAATGACAGTGACTAAAACAAAAGGTGCGGTTCGTGGGCGCACAGTCTTTAACTGTGATTTTTGTCCAAAGAAATTTACTGTTGGAACAGCGGATTATGATCAAGCAATAAAAACATTCAAGAATTTGATATGGCATATGATAGCTGGGAAACATCAGTGTCCAGATTGTTATAAGAAGGGTAGAAAATGATTGTGAATATCCGAGGTACAAATGGTTCTGGCAAGAGCACGATCGTGCGCAAGGTTATGGATCTATATCCAACGCGCATCGCGATAGCTTATCCGGAAGTGAACAAGCGAAAACCCATGGGCTACATATGCTCATGGAGTTGTTCTTATCCTGACTGTAGCTGTACAGTCAGCTTCCCAAAAGGTTATAAACCTAGCGAAGAAACAGAATGCCCTAGATCCAAAGGAGATACCACACGTCGCTTGTTTGTTCCCGGCCACTACGAAATCCAGAATGGCGGTATTGACACATTGCCAAGCTTGAACTATGCTTATGAGTTGGTTCTCAAGCATCATGAGCTAGGCGCCGATGTATTGTATGAGGGCAAGAATTTCAACGACAGCCTAGAACGTATCAAGATCATGCATCAAGCTAGATTGGATGTTCGTGTTGTGTTCATAGACCATCCAATAACCAAGTGCATACAAGCCGTACACGACCGCGGCCACAACATAAAGCAAGACACCATCATCGCACTGGATGACAAGAGTAAAAAAGAATTTGTCAAACTTCGGACGATAGGTGTAAAATGCCGCTTGCTCAGCCGTCAGGGAAGCTTCCAAACAATACGCGACTGGTTGCAACAGGGAGGAAACGATGCACGTCCAGGAGGTTCGTAACGTATGCCAAGCACTCAGTGTCACAATCAAATATCTAAATGATTTTGCAGAGTTTGAGGATAGTCGTAACGGAAGAGTATTAGTAAGTCCAGTTCCGGTGTGCACCGTCACCAAGCGGCCATGGGAACGGGTGCTGTTCAGTCCTGTTCGTGATGCCAATCCATTTTTTCATATGTTCGAAGCGTTGTGGATGCTGTCTGGATTTTATGATGCAAGACCATTGGATTATTTCATCAAGAATTTTAGCAAACAATTCGCAGAAGAAGATGGCATGCTGCATGGTGCTTATGGTTGTCGCTGGCGTACTTTTTTCGGTTTTGATCAATTAAATGTGATAGTGGATAAACTGACAGATTATCCACATGATCGGCAGTGTGTGTTGCAAATGTGGGATGTGCGAAGAGACTATGGTGATGATCTGTTAGGTGATTGGAAAGATCGACCATGCAACACTCACGCCTATGTGCGTAACAATGATGGCGCATTAGACCTGACGGTATGTTGCCGGTCTAACGACATGATATGGGGCGCGCATGGTGCCAACGCCGTACACTTCAGCATCTTGCAAGAATATCTGGCATCACGTTGTAACCTACCTGTCGGAGTCATGTACCAGATAAGCAACAATGCTCACGCTTATTTGGATGTGTTCAACAAATTGGTGGGACAAGCCGGTCCTGAATTATTGCTAGATGATCGTTATAGTGATGGTAGTAGCGAAGCCTTGCAGATGTTTACTGAACCTAAAGATATTGATGATGATCTTTATGCTTTCATGTCTGATTGGGAATTATTTCATCTGCAAAAAGTTGGTCGCTATCGTAACCTATGGTTCTCAACAGTGGCCACGCCTGCGTTACTGGCGTTTCATTCTTTCAAGCAAAAGAAATATAAAGAAGCATTGTTGTGTGCGGACGACATCGCAGCACCAGACTGGCGCATGGCTTGCAAAGAGTGGATCCAAAGGAGAGTGAAATGAACATGAAGCATATGGAATACCTGAAACAAGTAGCTCTTGACGATGTGACAATACTAGAAATTAAAGAAGGAACATATCGCGGAAGTTGGAAGAAGCGTGGAGGAGTCGGAGCCTTTATGATGCTCGCTAGAAAGTGGGATCGTTTAGAAAATATGGTTGAAGTGTTCAGCTACAACGTTTTCACAGCCATAAATGAAGATGATACTCCTGGTGCAGATGGCACTACACTTGCAGAAATTCAAGATCTACGTCGTTATCTATTGCTAGTAGAGGCAGAGTATCGTGCACGTTTAAGTCAAAAACAGAGTGCAGAAGATGGTGGCCATCACGCACAACAAGATGACGATGATACCGGATTAGATGGGATCGAGCGCGGAAAATTGATAGGACAACCCGCGTATGAAATTCTTAAAAATGCTCCAAATGTCCCATGTCCGCATGGTTATGCAGATGCAGATGACTGCCCAGACTGCCGACATTAGGAGGCATGAATGCTTAAGAAAAACGTAGGCGGCATCCAGCAACCATTCTCATTCGTGCTGCCTAACAGCACTTGGATCGCACCAAAGGAACTACCAGCACTGACAAGTGTTGCAGAAATTGCCCTGGACTGTGAAACTCAGGATATAGGATTGAAAGAAAACAAGGGACCGGGATGGGCAACCAAGGCGGGACACATATGCGGTATAGCTATTGCTTGGAAGGAAGAAGATTATAGTTCAATATATATTCCAATCACGCACCCAGAGAGCAGCAACTTTGATAGAGGCCAAGTGCGGCGTTGGCTGCGGCACTTGTTGCAGAAAAAAGTTCGCTTCATTTATCACAATGCTGCCTATGATATAGGCTGGATAAGCAGTGATCTAGGCTTGCCGCCGCCTCAACAAATTGATGACTCCTCTTGCATGGCCTACATGATTGATGAAGGAGGTTTGAATTACAGATTGGATACTCTGTGCAAGACCTATAATGTGCCGGGAAAACAAGAGGAGGTGCTGCGCGATTATGCACAAGCAATGGGATTTGATCCTAAAAAAGACATCTATCAGATGCCCGCGCGTTATGTTGGCACCTATGGTGAAGCTGACGCGTTAGGCACGCTCGCGTTGGCGCATGCATTGCGGCCGATCATAATAAAGGAGGAACTATCAGCCGCATATGATCTAGAAATGGAACTGGTTCCCATGGTCCATGCCATGCGCCAGCGTGGCATCTGCATAGATTATGACAAATGTGAACAACTGTATTACCGCTTCAAGGAACAAAGTCAAGTTGCCTTGGTTGATCTGACAGATAGAATAGGAAAGACTACTGGCATTGATGATATTCGCAGTGTCAAATGGTTAGAAAGAGTTTTCCAAGCTGAACAAATTTCTTATCCATATACCAATAAGCCTAACCGCGATGGTTCTCCTCGTGGCAGCTTTGAAGCCAAATGGATGAAGAAACATCCTCATTGGTTGCCGCGATTAATTACACGTGCCAAAAGCCGGGAAGAAGCTGCTGAGAAATTCGTTAAAGGCTACCTTATGGATTTCTGCACAGAGGATTCACGCATACATCCAACTATCAATCAGTATCGTGGAGAAAGTCCTGGCGACGATGAAGACAGCAGTGGCGGCACACGCACTTATAGGTTCAGCTATGCTGATCCGCCGTTACAACAGATACCACATCGTGATCCAGAGATGGCAGAAATTCGCAGTGTCTTCATTGGTGAAGATGGAGAACGATGGCTGAGCGTTGATTACAGTCAGCAGGAATTTCGTCTTATGGTACACTATGCTTATTTGCAGAAGCTATCGGGCGCAGCGGCGGCAAGGCAACGCTATCAAGAAGATCCAAATACTGACTTTCATGCCATGGTTGCCGAGATGACAGGATTGGAAAGAAAGCCAGCAAAGGATTGCAATTTCGCGAAAGCCTATGGTGCCGGTGTTGATAAGTTTGCCATGATGATAGGGCAGAGCAAAGAGGCCGCAGCACGCATTATGAATCAATATGATGAGCGTCTGCCATTTGTCAAGATGCTTTATACCAAGTGCAAGGAAAGAGTAGAGGATCGTGGCTACATTGTACTGTTGGATGGTGCACGAATACGATTTGATTGGTGGAATGTATTGCGGGCTAAATACGAAAAGGATAATAATCCAGATTATCAAGCAGACTGCCGCTGGAATGAAGCGCAACGCCGCGTGCATGATCCAGAAAATAAATGGTATCAGCAGAAGTTACATCGCAGTCGTACCAACAAAGCGATGAATGCTTTGATACAGGGTGGCGCTGCGCGCCAGACCAAGATAGCCATGCGTGACGTATGGCGTGCCGGATATTGCCCGGTGCTGCAAATACATGACGAACTATGTTTCAGTATTGCGAATGAAAAGCAAGCACAAGAAATTGCCGAGATCATGCGTGTTGCTGTGCCACTGGCTCTCCCCATGAAAGTTGATGCAGAAATAGGTGATAGTTGGATGGAGAAAAAAGAATGAGCACGCCCGAAAGCAAAGACCTACGTGATTTAGCTGAAAAGATTTCGGAACTCGCCAGGAACCATTCAGCTTTCTCCATGGTCCATAGGCCAGTGCAGAATTGCTGTGATCACATCTGTGCTATGGCACGCAATCTGGAGTTAGAAAAGGAGCATCATCATGAGTGAACTAGTATATCTCAGATCAACTAAAGGCGCCGAAGCACAAATCTGGCATGGGCCTCCTTTTGCTGGAGGCGTCAATGACATGTTGCAAACAAATCAACTAGGAAATCTCATGTTCCCATCAGCTGGAGGTGAACGAATACTCAAACGCATAGTAATCAAAGACGGTGAGGAAAAATTGGGCATCGATAAGTTGAAGGAGCTCTATCCGCTATGATCAAATTCTATTCCAGCATCAAGAAGCTTGAACGCAAGATACAATTGCTGCGGAGCTGGAAGAAGGATCCAAACAACCCTAACAGTGAAATAGAAACCAAGACTGAAGACATGGGATGGGCCATTCTGCTGGAAGGCAGCACTGAATGGTTGTTCTTAGGGAAGGATGATCCACCAACTAATTTCAAAGTCGGTGCCAAGGTAGCCGTCACCATCACCGTTATCAAATAAATCTCATGATAGACCGGTTTCTCGCTATCTTCCAGATGAGGCAAGGCTGCGGCTTATTCCGCCGCTGCCGGTGCGCCAGCATCCCGACTGGAATTCAATGTGGTCTCGTCCCTTCGACTACCTGGAGCGCATATGAAACATCTTCTCGTTAATCGGACTTCGCCGAAGGGGCTGCCATTTATTGGCACCTGTGCTGCATGTGGCAAGCAAGGAATTACGTTCGAGCAATTGTCCACGGACGAATGTGAAAACGTTCGCGGCATGACACGCGAAGAAGCAATACTTGAGGCTATCGAACCACCGGAGCGCATATGATGTTGACAGGCACTGCTTGTTGCCGAATTGATGAAAGCAATGGAGAGAGCATATGGAAAAGATTGACTTTGAACAAAAATTCTGGGGAAACTGTTGCAACACTTATGGCGAAGAGACCAAGCAGATGGTCTACGCCAAGCGCATGGGATTAACATTCACCGGCGATTGGCGGAGTGATTTCAATATAGACATGCGCGGTGCCACTGTAATAGATATCGGTGGTGGTCCTGTCAGTTTACTTTTGAAAGCTATTAATGTGACTGGCTTTGTGGTAGATCCTTTACCGCAGCCAGAATGGGTTCTTAAGCGATATGAAGCTGCGCGTATTACTTTCTGGAATGTGAAAGGTGAAGAACTTAAAAACGAATTTTGGCAAGCATTCAAATTTGATGAAGCATGGATCTATAATGTGCTGCAACACGTGGATGATCCTAAACAAATACTGAATAATGCCCGCGCCTTGGCCAAGACCATCAGACTCTTTGAGTGGATCAACATACCACCCCACGAAGGTCATCCACATATGCTGACTGAGCAATTTCTCACAGAAAATTTAGGACCAGGAAATATAGAACTTCTAAATGGAAATGGTTGCCATGGAATGTCATTTTTCGGTGCTTGGAAATTTAGCTAAAAGCCCACCAAACCAAGCAAACAAATTCCTGTTGCTACTCGTAGCTTTATGGGGTACACTACTAGTTGCTGCTCCGGTGCTTAGGAAGCAGTGGCCCGCTGCGGTGATGCACAAGAGGCCTGCGCCCATAAGCTGAAGATTCGCACACAATGATGCGAAAAGCTGTTTGAAAACAGAATAGGTGAAAGCCCCTAGCGATGCCACTGACGACGACGCCACGTTCGTAAGGCAACACTGCATTACATGCGGCGCGCGTATGCGCCGTATGCGAATGTTGTGGTGCGGCACGAATGAATGGAGTGTGAGTAACCTGTTCTTCAATCTGCAAACAGCCTAACCTCTGTGTCAATGCCAGCCAACGTTCACCTCAATCAGCAAAGATAAGCGGTGATTACTAGATGCTGTGCGGCACAGATGGCGGCCGAATGGATTGCAGCTAGGCGTCTGTCGTGAGAGGGCAGATGCTCAGGGTGCAATCATACTTTATACAATGTGCGCTGCACCACGCGCATTTGGAGAGAGCAATGACTATGAAGTATTGGGCAGTGATGCCTGGAAGCAGTGGACCGCCAACGTGGACCCTGATGAACTGTCGTATCGAAAAGGCGGAGCGTGCTGCCGATGCTTGCCAGTTGGCGTTTGGTAGAAATAATCCTGACAACACTCCTCTTGCCAAGTATGATATTGGAAGGTATCTGGCCAAGGATCTTGGAACCCGCGTGAGTGTTATCCAGTCTGACAAAAAGCGAGTGGCGTTGCTTAGGGACAAGAATGGATGGGTTGACCCATACGAATATCGCAAGACTAAGGACTATAACCCGGATCCAGATTATCACGATATGGAAAAAGGTTGGAAGCGTTAAAGTAGTGACTTCCGTCACCTAAACCCTTTGGTGACGGTGACTTGCCCGGACCTTTTTGGTCCCCCTTTTAGGTCCGGGTCTTTTTACACTGTTAGCATGGAGACAAATAAAATGGAGTATAAAGAAAAAGTTGCTTTGAAGGGGCGCAGAGCAGCATGTCGACGAGTCTACGAAAAGAAAGACGAACACTTTATAACTAGGACAGTAGTCACAGGGTTCGATGCTGGATGGATAATTGTTCACTATACAATTTCCAAATTCGGAGTAGCACTATGTTCTAACTTTGCTAACGACCGTGATCCATCATTTGACCCAGACACCTTCCGAGGCCCAGGAGAAACGTTGATCAAAGAAGAAGAAACATGAACGTGACGGTGACTTAGATCGGCGATGTACTACTGCACAAGATGGAGAGAGCAATGATCAAGCCGCTGCAACACGTTTACCACTGTGTGAATTTGATGTTCTATGACCAAGGAATGGCTCCAGATCGGAATTTCAAGTTGCCAACAAACTTTGAAGATGACACAACTTGTGAAACCATAGACTGGGAACGTGTTGACAAATTTTTAGCCACGTTGAGTGATGAGGAAATAGACGTGTTTGCTATTGGTGACCAGAACGACCAAGTAGACTTAACAAACCGTGACATAATAGAAGGGGAGTATGCCCATAATGCGATAGAAACTCTGTTCATAAAAATATGCATCTAAAGATTTTACCAAATGCTCACGGAGAAGTCAATGACAGAAGAAATCAATAACAGCTTGATGCGGAAGCTGCGCGCCTTGAAAGCCAAGGCGGATGATAAAGGCGTTACTGAAGCGGAGGCGGCGACTTATGCCGCCAAGGTAGCGGAATTGCTGGCAGCGCATGGCCTGGAGGAAGCACAGTTAAAGGTTGAAGATCAAGAACAAGTAAGTCATGAAGACTATGTAAGCAATTGGAATTCTAGTCCAGCAAAGCGCACGCTAATCCTTGCCATTTGCAAGCTCTACTTTATAAGGGCACTTGTACGCAGCAAGAAGGGACAACCCTGGACTTTGGTTGGAAAGAAACATAACATAATCATGGTCAAAGAGATGGCAGCTTACTTGGTTAAAACTTCTGAGCGATTGTCTTTGGCCTATGGCCGCAACTATCCTGGGGTCAACATCTATGACTTTCGCCGTGGTTGCTATGCACGGCTGAGCGAGCGATTGCTTATCCTACATATAGAACTAGCAGGTAAGGCACAGCCCGTCTACAATCCCCAAGGCAATCCTGGCAACTTACCTGCGCTCTACAGGAACGAGGAGCAATTGAACAAGATTTATATGAATGCACGCTGGACTACTGTGCCGCTGAAAAAGCAGCGCATAAAGCAAGGTGCTGATGCAGCAGCAGGACGCGCGGCCGGTGACAGCATCAGTCTCAACCGTCAAATCAGCGGCGGTAGGAGTAATCATTTGTTGGAAAGGAAATAAAAAGGAAACCGAAAATGACAATGACCGAATATGAAGCGTTAAAGAAATTAGGACACTCTGCAGCCAAGGCGGCTGAAATTGTTCTAGATGCAAAACGCGGCGATAAGTACGCGAAACTATGGATCGATGTTGCAATGCAATTACTAGAAAAGGAAACAAGATGGAAAAGGAATACATAGCAGTCACCTATGGAGGCTTTGCTTTGTTCAGGTTCTATGCTGCCAACACTACGCAAGCCCGCATGCTGGTGCAGTCTCTTCGCAAGCACAGCGAAAGCATCAGTCATGTGCGCATACGTCGTCACGATGAAACAGCTTATGCCGAAGATGGCATTATCCAGCTTCGTGAAATGGAGAAAGTAAATGAAACGAGGTGACATCATCGCCAGGAAATCTGATCCAGTGCATCGTGGTGTGATAACGCGGATTGAGATACTCCATGGCAAGATTAATGTCAAGTGGCTGGGAACCAACATACATGAGTTCCTAATTCCCATAGCAGAACTTGAGTTAGCCGAAGAATGGAAAAACGGTGAATCAGATATCCATCCGCTGGCCAAGTTCGCTAGACAGTGCGATCCGTTTGGCACATATAGGAGGAGCAAATGAAACTAACTATCTGGTATATGCGCCCAGAATTCTTTAGTGATGGGATTATGGGCTTTGACCATCTGAAAAAACACGGGATAGTACCTGATCCAAAAAACTTGAACAAGACCCACATATTGCTTAAGATAATTGTGGCCAATGATCTTGAAGATGCCTACAGCAGCATGCAAGGAGAAAATTGGTCATCTAATGGAGAGGCTCGGGATCTTATCCTTAGCAGGGGACTGCGGCATATCTCCATGTGTGTGGGCGACATTGCTGTTTATGAAACTGGCATTGTCTGGATGGTTGATATCTTCGGCTTTAAGGAGATATGATCATGCGTTGGTTCCTGATCGTAGTTTTGGCCATCATACTGGCATTCGTCTTTGCTTCATTTGCCTACCCAGAAAGCACCAAGCAACGGGATGCGCCCACGACTCGCTTCTACAATGCTGATGGAAGCAGTGCAGGCACCGCCAGCACCTATGGTAATGTCACCAAGTTCTATGCACCTAACGGGCGACTGCTTGGCAGGGCAGAAAGAAAATAACATTTGGGGTGCTTCTCAAGGATGCGAAGCTTAAAGGAGATCGCACGTGCCGTCTCCGCCCACTAGAATTAAAGGAGCATCCGGATGGGAGCAGATAACCAAGCTGAGAGAGTCATCGCGCGGATTGAGTATCGTGAGAAGCTTGCGGAAGTGTTTTGGCGAGCAGCTCTACCGCAATGGCCAGAACTGACAAATGAAATCAAGCACGCGATAATGCATGGGATCGCTGCCGTTATTGAACAAATGGACCGTGATGTAGCTGACCGCCGCGCTGCGGAGGATGCTGGTCGTTCTCATTGGCTGCCTTATGAGGACGATACTAGAAAGGAAATAACCAATGCATGATTCAATGAAAGAGGTTTATTTGATGCTACGAACGCATCTCAAAGAACCAGACCTATCAGCTCTAATGAGAACTATACAGGAAATCCCAGGCGATAAGCGATTCCGCAACATCATCACACAACTGGTGAAAACGCACAATGAAGAAAAGCGCCGCGCCGCCAAAATTAAAAGGGAAGCAAGAAGAGCCTATTGAAATCCATTTGCACTGGACTAGAAGCCAACCAAGCAAATGGGTAGATCTGCAAGAAATCAGTGCAGGCATTGCCATCTGTGGAGTCAAGAATTTGCCTCGTGGAATGTTTGTGCTGGATGATAAGAAGGCCACCTGTGAACGCTGCTTGGAGTTGGCGAAAAGAACTCCAGCGGAAATGCAGCCACTCTTTTCTAAGACCACGCCAAAGCCGCTATCGGTACCATCTCAAAAGAAAGTCCCTTTACAAACGCCTCCAGATGGGTATATCGTGACTCTAGTAAAACATAATCCGCGTAAAGTGGGGACCGGGAAGTTTGAGCGGATGGCGCTTCTGCTCAAATTTGACGGCAAGTCTGTTGCAGAATTTGCTGCCGCTGGAGGGAATTTGGAAACATTGAAAAATGCTGTGACTGAAGGTTTGGTAGAAGTGCGCTCAAAGGGAGGACAAGATGGTTAGCGCTGAAAGCACGGCGCGCAAGTACGCGGGAAAAATGGCCGCAAATTATGAAGCTAAAAGAATGAAGCAGGAGCGATGGCATCTGGAGAATGCTGCGATTGAAGATTTTCTGCAACGCCACCAATTCAAATCGGTGTTGGACGTGCCAGTAGGTGCCGGGCGATTCCTGGCGCTATACCAGAAACTCGGCCTGCACTGTTATGGCTATGATACGAGTGAGGAAATGCTGGCATTGGCCAAGCGCAAGCGCATACCAGCAACATTAGAGGTAGGAGACATACGAGAAATACCGCACAAAAGCAACAGCATGGACGCCAGTGTCTGCGTGCGATTCATGGATCTAGTCCCAGAAGACACCATGCAGAAAGCCCTGCACGAACTAGCGCGCGTCACCAGGCATTGCATCATTTTGACCATCAGGCTTGGAGAAAAATATATAGCGAAAAGCAATACCGCTACCCATGATCAGAAAAAATTCACTTCGCTGTGTTCTAAATTAGGATGGCAATTATTAGATGAAGTGCCCATATTCAATCAAGGATGGTATGTACTGCTACTAGGGAGAAAGCATGAAGGAGGACAGATTAGGAGGCTGGAGCGTTCTACCACACGCCGAACTGAAGCGGAGGGTAGCGTTTCTAGAACAAGAAATTCGGCGAGGAAGTGAGCTCACATTCGCCGAACAGCAACTTCTTTCTGCGGCTCAAGAGAGGTTGCGGACTTGGCGTGAGCCGTTAAAGAGGTCGTCTATGATAGATGACGGCGAACAGGAACCGGAACCTACTGTAGAAGATCCTGCACCGGCAGCAACAAAGCTCAAGCGCAAGCGTAAGCCCAAGCCGGAAGTAGAATCTTCGGGATCGGATCCGGAACCGCAAACGAAGGAGAAGAAGGTGAAGCGTGAAACCAGCAAAGTCCGTGGCGGCAAAAAGCGTGTAGCTGCCAAGGGCACCAGGAAAGAAAAGACCGTGTCCACTCGTGAGAGTGCGACACGTAGTCGGCTGGACCCGACTGCAAAAGTCACCAAGGGCAGTGGTGAAAATCCTTTCAGGGAAGGTTCAGAGTCTTATGCCCGTACTCAAGTTGTGCTGAAGTCTCTTGGCCAGACGGTAGAAACAATTAGAAAAAAGGATATTCTGCCAACCACTCTGGCCAATTTGAAAAAGTTGGGCGTTATCAAAATCAGTTAGCGCTCTTCCTATTGGTCGGCAGACTAAGGGACTCTGCCGACTCTTTTCCAAAGACCCGGACCATCCTCCGGGCATCCCGCCGCAGCAATGAGCGCAGTTGACATACTCCTGATGCTCAGGATGTGGCGGGACCTTGGACTATGGAAAGGATATAGGATTTATGCACACTTATAGAAAAACGAAAGACGAACCCCTATGGACTGTTGGTTACTACACTCAAGAAGTAGGGCGCATGGGTGAACCAATATCCGCATGGATGCCTATGAAAGATTTCAACACAGAGGAAGAAGCTGCATGCTATGTCAACTATCTAAATGGTGGCGTGCTGAACCAACCAAACTAAGGAGAAACAAATGTTCCGCATAGAGTGCTTTGTAGATGACAAGATGTTGGCTGATGCATTGCGTGCCTTAACGGGCAAGGTGCGCGGTCAACCCAACGTGACACCAGTGATCAACGCTGAAGTCAAAAAGAACGGCAAGATCGAAGCTGCCAGCGATGGCAGCATGCTCAGCATGTTCACAGCCTATCTGCAAAAGAATGGCCACGAAACTGTGATACCAAAGCAGGCACAGGATTGGCTTGAGTCAATGGGCCGTTCCAAATTGAGTTCTACATATCTGCTCACACAAGCTGTCAAAGCCAAAGTGCTAAGGCGACGCGGCACTGGTTCAGCATCCACCTACATCGTGAGGAAATAGCCATGAAGAAGAAATCCAACGGGCAATATCGTACTCCCATATACAAGAGCTATGTGTTCCGGGATAAGGATCCGGCCATAGACATACTACGCACTCTGGTCGAGGACCATTTCAAAGAGCGCCTAAGCAGCAAAAACTTGAACAAGATCACTCATGGCGGTGGTCCTTCACTTGGCTGCATGCAAGCATGGTTTTTCGGCAAGACCAAGCGTCCAACCAATCCTACATTGGAAGCGGCGGGACGCGCCTTGGGCTATGAAAGAGTCTGGAGGAAAATGTAATGGATACGTCGGGGGTGGAAATGCTGGAAGCGTTGGTGGATAAGTATGGACTGGAGGATATGCTGTCTGGTCTATCATTTATCTGTGGTCGCAAGGCCGAGCGACTTGCCGAAGATTGGCAGGATATTAACTTGGCCAAGATCTGGATGGGGTATTCTACACGCATTGATACGCTATCAGCGGAGTTCCTGAAACTAAAAAACAAGATATCCATGTAAGGAGTAGAAAATGAAACTACGAAAAATGAAATCACGAAAAATGAAACCACGAAAAATGAAACCACGATCCACCACAGCTGTTGATAACGTAATTGGATCACTCATAAAGGAGGAACGCTTAAGATTGGATGTATCGCAAGAACAGTTGGGTCTGGAGTGCGGTATCAGTTTTCAACAGATCCAGAAATATGAAAAAGGAGTCAACCGTATTAGCGCGGCACGATTGTTGCATATCTGTGAAGTATTGAAGGTTGACCCTTGCAAATTCCTTGAAAAGATTATAGTTAACGGCTGAGACTGAGTATCGGCAGCGGCTGCACTCCGTCTGGTAAACGGGCTCCTTGTACGCAATTGTCCTATCGAGAGGAGCAGTCGTGCAGACGAAACTCGTGACTGGACACCACGAGGCTCTCTTTCCGTGCTGGCAGACCACGGTCCGATACAGTCTGCTTACTAACAACAAGAGGAGAATGAACATGCCTAGACACGTGTTTGGCTGGAGCTATCCACCGGGCGCAGCGAACGATCCTAATGCGCCCTATAATCAGACAGACGATGTACCCTGCGCGGTGTGCTGTAAAGTGCCAGACCAATGCATCTGTCCAGAATGCCCGCAATGCAGTGAGCAGGGTAATGCTAAGTGCTACACCGCGATGAGACGTGGCACAGAAGGGCATGGTATGAAGTTAACGCGGGAACAAGCAATAAGCCGTGGTGAAGCTGAAGTGAAACGGGCACAAGATGCGCTGCATGATGCTGAATGTGCGCTTAACTTTTTGAAAGACGGCGGCGAGTTCAATGATGATCTTGCTGACAGCCCAGACCCATGGAGGTAACGATGAGGGCGCTAATCATTACCAGCGAAATCCGCGCCCAGATCGCAGCGGCAGTTGCACGCGCCGAAGCTAAACCGATTCCATTCAGTGTGTTGCGCGAAGGCGCGCTCCGCGAGGAGGTAAAACATCTGAAACTCATTGACCGCAAACCGGGCTTCGAGCGTCCACCAAGCGAGCATCTGCTTATCCCCATCGGCTTCCGCGCGTCAATCAGCATCGAGGAACAGCCAGCTGGATTCTGCCGCCATCTTTCAATATCGGTCGATCAGCCCGGCAAGCTGCCATCGGTCGAGGCAGTGAAGATGATTGCCGAAGCTTATGGCATCAAAGAATGGGACAAAGTCTGGTTCGAGGAGTTCGATCCAGGGCATAGCGCAATCAACATACTTGAACTGTATCAACCACGAGAACTCAGGAGGTAACAATGACTTATTGGGTAGGACATCTTGGCGATAAAGATGACTTCGGTTTACCTTACGATGGTAAAGTCATGTATGACGCCAAAACTAGAATGGGGCCATGGGCCAACATGAGTGAAGTGTCATGGAAGCAGCACGGCATTGGCGTACTAGGAACTGGTTATGGCCAGAAATATGAAAAGCAAGTGGATGGTCGCTGGCTGAAGGTGGAGGGATGACATGGCAAAAAAAGAACAATGGGTAGAAGATACACAGATGTATCAAAGAATTGCTAAAGTTCCGGTCACCACAAAAGAAGAATTAGAAAAAGAATGGGAAGAAATGCACAAAAAAGAAACAAGCAGATGGCCGCTGGCTGAAAGTGGAGGGATGAAAATGCCGCAAGGTAGAGGAACAGCGCTGGATGATAAAACAATGGATATTGTTTGGAAGTATTACAAGATCGCAGAGAAAAATGGCCTTGTGCATGAGTGGCTGCAATGGTTTGCTGGTGGAATGAAAATGGGATTGTTACCAGGCGAAGCAGCACATGAAGCATGTGTCGAATGGGACCTACTATAGGGGAGGAGAAAAATGAAACTGACAGTGCCGCCTGATTTTTTCCTCAAACATCCGCTAGATAAACCTACCAGATGGAGGTGGCATCATTGGTTTGCTTGGCGTCCAGTCCAACTTCTAGATTGTTCTTGGGCGTGGTTTGAAATTGTAGAGCGGCGCATGCAACCAAGCACCAATTGGGAAGGTGATAATTGGATGTATGCTTATCGTGCTGTAGGTAGTAAAGATATCCCAAACGCTCGAACAGAAAAGCAAATCTTAGAGGATGGACTATGACTCCGCATTGGCAACCAAAAGAACGTAAAGAGGATATGGCTGAGGATATTCGCGAGTGGGTCCGGCGTACCAGTGAACCGACTGCTGAACTGAAAACCTTGCGGCGACTCAGCCGCCATGATCTCACAACGCTCATGCTGGCAGTGCATGATGCAGACAAGAGGGGGAAAGAGTAATGCAATATCAACTGGAATGCAATGTTTACTTCTCAGATCATGAAGAAGAACACACTAGTCCTACTCCCTTGACCAGGGAAATGCTGATCCAAAAGCTGGATAGATTCTTGGCCAGCTTTGAAGAAGGAATAAAGCCCGCGAGTGTGTTAGCCACCATAGTCTTCATGGAGAAATAAAATGTCACCGCCCAAGATGGCCGCAGTGTTGCTAGCGTTATTGCTTGCTGGTCCAGTGGTCTACTTGCGCAATTACTTGAGTACACGGACACCAAGCAAACTAGTCACAATCAACAAAGGAGACAAGAGCGCCGAAAATATAATCTCGGCCTTTAATGATCTAGAAATGATGACGCAGCCTGAATCACCGCCGCGCAAAGTAGCGGTGCAAAAAATAATACCACCAAAGAAAGAAGCTGCACCAAAGAGAGAGCAAGAAAAAGTTGAAGAGCCAGATCCTCCACGCCGTAAGAATGTATGCGAGCGTGAAGGCGGCTGGAAAGTAGAGTTCACGCGGCATCATCATACATTCTGGCGTTGCCGTTATGGAAGACATAGGAGGCATAGACATGACTGACCGGGAAATCATAAACATGCTGATCGACGCATGGGAAGCTTTGCCGGGAGGTCAACGCTATAAATCTTGGCAGATCGAAGACTGGTTACATGACCACATGACACCAGCAATCAACAAGGCACGTGAAGAAATTGGAAGAGTAAAGCCAGAGGGGGCACAAATGACCACAGTGACTTACAATCAACGTGTCCGCGATGCGATAACAATTTTAGATTCGCATTGGCCGCACACCCAACCGAAACTTTCTGATGTTTTGCGAGAGATCGTTGGGGAGATCATGGTTGCATATGCGATTCAGTGCGAGCTGGCAATTCTAAATGAGCGCGGTGACACAGCAAAACCAGAGTGATACAAATGAAGATCTGGAACTGGTATATGTCAGATGTACAGGCGTGGGAACAGCATGCACAGGAAACCAATAACGCCGAGTTGCTGGCTCTGGTCAAGCTGTTCAAGTCTAATCGTATCGATGCGCTTATAACTTCGTTCTGCATGATCTGCATCCTACTACTAGCCCTCATAATAT
>Ga0210406_10001174_pt1 | contig 33147 bp, 31 predicted proteins | sample IncBWC30MmetaG_FD_155454 | JGI IMG/M metagenome (GOLD analysis project Ga0210406, IMG submission 155454) | Forest soil microbial communities from Barre Woods Harvard Forest LTER site, Petersham, Massachusetts, United States - Inc-BW-C-30-M | ecosystem: Environmental > Terrestrial > Soil >... | reverse complement strand
ATCCCCATAGACCGACACCACTGCCGGCGCAAACTCCCCGCGGTTTCCTCCCCTGAGGCTTTTCGGACGCCTGCCCTCGAGCGCGTCGCACTGTCAGTGACGGGCAGGCGTCCGAAAACCCTTAACAACACTCGCCACTCCGCGCTGCCTGGAGCACCGGCGGCTCAGCGCCGCAACCGGCCGTTCACGACGCGCTTTCCGGTCGTCTAGTCGAATGGATTCGCCTCTGAATAAACCACGAGAAATACCCGTGGTATTTTTGCTGCAGCTCCAGCTTCCGCCAATCAGCTCCGGTGATCAGCTTGCGGCAGGCCTCGCTGCCACAATGGCACTCCATTTCGTATGGTTCGTCGTCGGTCATGGCGTAGTCAATGGTCAGTTCCTCGCCGGCGGCGATGTCCCGCATCGCGACAAAGACAATCTGGCCCTGCAATCCTAAATTCGGCTCGCAGCAGTGGTTTAGGTGCATCATGCCGCCCTCGCGTTCGGCTGACGTCGTGGGACCGATAAAGAGGTCCTCCGTGATTTGAATTTCCGATGGGCCGAGTTCCTCGCCGATCCTATCCCGCTGCTCCCGGGTCAGGATGTAGCCGCCCTTTACGACGACGACCTCACCCTTCGTGATTGCCGCCGTCGCAAACAGACCACGACCATCGATTAAACTCGCTCCCTTCTCGATCTTCGGCGAGAGGTAGGTGAGGTTAAGCATCATCGGCATACGCCCCCTCGCTGCCGCGTCTGGTCTCCTCATAGCCGATAGCGGCGTAAAGACTCTGGTTCTCGATCATGGTCGGGATGGTTCGGGATCAATTTCGGGGCACGTGACAGCGGTTGCTCACCTGGAGGAAGCGGGGGCCCCTTCGCCGGCGCGCTGGTCGGAAACAACCTCGACGCTTCGTCCGCAGGCCGCAGTCGCGCCTTGCGACAAAGCCTCGCTGCGCTCGCGATACTCCCATAAGAGCAGGAACAGCCAAAATGCCCGAGACTCAGCACCTTTCCTTGACGCGCGCCGCCTCCGGAGTACGCTGAAACCGGACCTCCCGTTGCCCCTCTTGTCCACCCTTTGCTCATCGAGCCGATGCAAACGCCCCAGACCGAAGAGCGTCGCCCCGAGCGGTTTGCGGCGTATATCGCTGCGCGGCGCTTCGATCCGCCGCGGCCCCTGCTGATCAGGGCGGCCGGCCTCGCCGAGCCCAAAGATCACGCGCTTGACGCGGGCGCCGGCGCTCTTAACGCGACAAGGTACCTGCTGTCGGCCGGGTTCAAGCACGTCACCGCCCTCGATTCTTCACCGGTGTCGCAAACAGTTGCAGCGGAGCTGCCGAGAGAGCAGGTCTGTTTCGTGCTGTCGCGGTTCGAGGATTTCGACTATCCGGACCGCGCCTACGAATTCGTCAACGCCGAGTTTTCGCTGCCGTTCATCAGCGCTGCGGCGTTTCCTTCGGTGTTCACCAAGCTGATGGCCTCGGTGAAGATCGGCGGCCTCTTCACCGGACAACTATTCGGCCCCAATGACAGCTGGAACCTGCCGGAAAGCGGGATGAACTTTCACTCGCGGAGCGATGTCGAGCGGCTGCTGCGCGGCTGGACCGTCCTCGAACTCACCGAGGAGGATCGCCCGGGCAAAACCAAGCTAGGCGAGGACAAGCACTGGCACATCTTCCATATCACCGCTCGGCGAATGGTTTAGCGGCAGCAACGCATCACAAAGGCGAATGACCACTGTCGCATCAATCAACGGTTTGGCCGGGATTATCAAACGGGCCGCCCCACAGCGCCCCACTTTTCAACTCCTATGAAATTATCAGTACCCGATACTCTGCGCCTAGTGGTCGCCGCATCCGCGGTCGGTCTCGCGGCGACCCTCATTAGCGAGGCCGGGGCAGACCCGTCGCCCCGTTCTGCAGGCGCCGAGCTGGCCGGAACCGCCCGCGTCATCGACGGCGACACTGTCGATGTGGCGGGCACGCGGGTCCGGCTGTGGGGCATCGACGCGCCCGAGCACGACCAGACGTGCCAGGGCAAGCATGGCGAGACCTACGAATGCGGCCGCGACCCGTCGGCCGTGCTGCGCGAGCTAACAAATGGGCAGCGGGTCGAGTGCGCGCCGCGGGACCCTGACCGCTATGGCCGCACGGTCGCGGTGTGCCGCACCGAGAGCGGCGAATTGAACGCGGCGATGGTGCGCCGCGGCTGGGCCGTCGATTACACGAGGCACAGCGGCGGCCGGTATCGCTCAGAGCAAGAGCAAGCGCGCCGCGACCAGCTGGGCATTTGGGCGGGGCGCTTTGACATACCGGAGCAATGGCGGCATCGGCCCTGAGCCAATGCCCCCGCGTTAGCGCGGGCAATCAAATCTTTGGCCGGGCGCTAGGCCCATCCGTCATTTGATGTGACATTCTTTGTCCATGGCGATGCAGGTGTTGCCGCACGGCTTACCTTTGGTGCAATGCGGTCCTTGGGCGCCGGCAGAGCCGCCGCTCAGACAGGTGCTCATAAAATTCTTGCGGGCGTCGCCGGTCATGCCCTTCGCCTGCGCGTTGCACTCTGTCATTCTCTGCTGTTGAGGATTGACTTGGGCGCTGGCTGACATTGCCAAGGGCACTGTCATAACAACGGCGATAAGGTATTTCCTCATAAGCTTTCATCCCTCTGAATTTGAGCGCAAAAACTTTCCACTATTGTGGTCGTATCATCCGACCGCATTCCTCCCGCGTTCACGGCTTGGCGCCCGTAACCACGAAGTCGATCTTCCGACTGCCGCACTGGCCGCAAACTAGCCGCTGATGCCAGTCGGGGACGGACAGCTCGGCACCGTAGCGCTCTGCCATCGCGGCCGGGTCGGGCTCGATCTGATGCCGGCAATCGCGACACCAGACGATCAGCCGAACGCGAGCAGCCGCAGCCGCACCCGATTGCGCGGCTATCATCTTATCGAGCTCAGGATTGCAATAGCCTGTAAAGTTTCCCGCAGCACCGCACGCATAACGCTCGTAGAAATTCTGGTCTGGGTCGTCGACACCGTTGCCGATGATGCTGAGACCGACGGCGTAGTCCTTGCGGACAAGTTTGGGAAGCCAATTGGCTGTTTCAATTGCATCAAGCTCGCCATCGATATAAATGGCCCTAAGCTGATCGATCAGGATGACGGCGGGATTTCGAAAAACCGGGATATTGCAGGTCGTCACTTTGACCGAAAGCCGCTTGTCCGGCCCAGAGAAGGCGTAGGGGCCCCTACCGCGACAGCAGCCGACCGAGCCTGGGTTCGCCTCAAATTTTGTTGCCAGTGAACGGCAAGCGGCCGACCATTGCCCTATCGCGCCGACCACCGGGGAGTGTCGGCTAAATTCAGACGCCAGTCCGGGCGGCTAAGGAGGCCGATGCGGTACGCGAGATCGAGAGTGTTTGAACCGCGATATTGGGCTCTGCGACTACCGTGCCGCATCCTCGTTTTCGGCTTGCGAACCGCTCCATTTTCGAAAATGCCTCTTGAGGCGGATCGTGGGCGGAGCAGCCGATATCAGGTAGCCGAGGTTTTCCAGCGGTCGATTGCCGAGCAGCATGCCGCGGATAACGAGAGCGGCGCCGCGCCCGAGGCGTCCTGACCCGTAGATGTTGCGCCCCGTAGCCGCATATCTGTGCCCGAGAGCATGCCTCATTTCTCGTTTCGAGAGGCGGGGGGCGAGGCGCGACAGATTATTACGAATCATACGCAGAGTGAATTCCGCCTCGCGTTCCCAATAACGCTCCCCCAGGCTCCCGGGCAGATGGTGATACCGAACAAGAACCTCCGTTACGGAGCCGGTTTCACCGTTTGCGGCGAGCTTGATCCACATGTCCTGGTCTTCGCTCACCACGAGCGTCTCGTCAAATCCGCCCGCTTCGATGAGCGCGGAACGTCGAGCGACAACGGTGGCTCTCGAGAAGTATGTTTTGACCAGCAGAGGCCGCCAGAACTCACGCGGAGGATAGGGTGGTAGCTCCAATCCGAAGGTATGGAGAACGCGACCCGCCGAGTCGACGGCCTCGCCCCCGCAGGCAATCAACGTCATTTCCGGGCGCGCTTCTATGATTGGAAGTTGCTTGAACAGTTTCATGTCCAGCCATTCATCATCAGAATCCAAGAACGCGATGAAGTCGGTGCGTGCCTGGTGAATTCCAGCATTTAAGGCGCCGGATACGCCGCGATTCTTCTTCAGCCGGATTAGGCGAAGGTTAGCGCGACCCATCTTTTGAACATGGGTGGCAGTATCGTCGCTGCTGCCATCATCTACGACGATTAACTCCATACCCGGATAATTTTGACGCCAGACCGAGGCGAGTGCTCGTTCGATCGTACGCGCGGCATTATATGCGGGGATGAGCACCGTTACCGGGGGATAGGGCATCTTGCGCGGGGCCTCATTGCTGCTGAATTGATCCCGCGCTCGCGAGGAAACGCGATTGCGCGGTCGTTGGAGCAGCCGCAGCCGGGCCCAGTGTCATCGGCGGGCCGGTCTAGCGGTTCACCGTCTGCGCCGCCCGCGTCCCTGGCTGGGGGCGCCATGGTTGCCCGCAATGGCGGACGCGGCTCTCCGCGCGAGGCTCGCATCCTGTCGCTACGACCGCAAAGGCAACCGATCGGGATGGCAGTGGCGCAGCGGGCGCGTCGCCACTCGCTTCACGCACGGGTCCGCCGCCGAGCCGCGGCCTCATAAACACGCAAGTGACGCTGCGCGGCTTCTTCCCAGGAAAAGCGCTCTGCCCAACGACGCGCGTTGACGTCTGGCGTGCGTCCCTCGCGAAATTGGGCTACGAGCTGGTGGCACAGTTCGATCCAACCGCGACGGTCGTCCGGGTCTAGCAATCTCGCACCGGGTCCCGCGAGCTCCCGCAAGCTGCTGACTGGGCTGAAAAGAACCGGTGTTCCCACCGCTTGCGCCTCGATCGCAGGAAACCCAAACCCCTCATAGAGCGTCGGATAGAGAACAGCAGCGGCATTTTGGAACAGCCGAGCCATCGAGTCGGTCGGAATATAGGGCAACAGGCGGACCCGTTTGCGCGTCTCCGGCCGGAGTTTTGCCTTGAAATCCGCATGGCGGTCCTGTGGTACGCCGCAGATAATCAGCAACGGCTCGAAGTCCTCGATCGCGTCAAAAATTTCAATGGTCCAGTCGAGCCGTTTTCGGACCAGCTCGCCGCCGCAATAAACCAGGTATGGTTCCCTTACCCCGAGCGCGACGAGGGTGGGGGTCAGCTGCCCGGGAGCGATATCCAAGAAGCGGTGGTCGATGCCGTGGGGCACGACGAACACCTTGTCCGACATACCGGGCCAGCGGCGCAAAATGTCGTCTCGGGAATGACTGCTCGGCGTCACGACCGCTGCACATCGCGCAAATGCCCGAGGCAATACGCGGTCCCTATACCGGCTGCGCGGCAGCGCATCATCGTCCCATTCAATCGTGTCGTGAAGTGTCACCACCGTCGGCACTGGTTGCCAGAGCGGAAGCGAGCTAAAGGGGCAGTGCAGAACATCGACCCCGTGGTATCGCGCCTGCGCCGGAAGCGCCGCTTGCTCCCAAATCTGAAAGCGGTGGCCCGGACAGTCGAATAGATAGACGGGCCGATCGTCAGCACCGGGAGGTTTGTAAAACGGCAGATCGGGTCGATTGGAAAAGAAAGTCCAATTCACCTCACAGGAACCTGCGAGTTGAGAGACTATACCGGTAATGTAATTTCCCATCCCGCGCACATGCGTGACGTTTAGACATCTGGCGTCGACGCCGACATGAAGCGATGTTCGTACCGAGTTTACCAATATGCCACCTCGGTTTAATCCCCCGGTTGCGGCATATTCTAGCGCATCTAAACAGTCCGCAAGGGACTGGCGTTTCTCCCGGGTGCCCGCGACCCGCTCCGCCTGCCACCGGCATGCTGACAGGCGCCGATGTCGGCCCTCTCCTCTGGTCTCGAAAGGGCGGCCTCGCCTTCGATCTCCGCGCGGACGGGCAATCAGCGCGGGGCGCGGTTTCACCGTTACGGGCATAGTTTCTCACTTCGTCGTCGCGCGTACCTGGCGTCTAGCCATCGTCGAAGCAAGTCCCGGGCTTGTTATCGATCTCCTCGATCTCCTTGCGCACCCTGCCTGCTCGGCTCTCCTATGTGCCCGGCCACGCCGTGGTCTCGCCATAGCGAGGAAACCGCAAACCAGAGACCCCACCAGAACCCGGGTCCGACGTTCGTTGACGGCGGCCTAGGGGGCCACCAGGATGGACCCAGTTGGCCCTTTAGTGAAAAGGCCCACACCGCGTCACCGGTCGCGCTGCGCTGAATGGAGTTGCCCCCGGTTGCAATAGCAATGTATTGGTCGCCGTCGACCTCGTAGACCATCGGCGGCGCATCGGCACCGAACCCTGTCTGGAACTTCCACAATATTTCGCCAGTCTTGGCGTCAATGACGACGAAGTTTCCGTCGGGGTCGCCGCGCAGCAGCAGACCGCCGGCGGTTACCGTCGAGCCGCTGCCACCGCCCATGCGGTACGGCGTTTTGTGTTGCCACGCGATTTTGTTCGTTCTGCTGTCGATGGCGGTGAAAATGCCGTTGAGCGGCGTATAGTGAGCCGCCTCTTGACCGCCGCTCGTGTAGATCTGGCCGCGGCGGTATTGCCGCGCAAATCGTTGGAAGACACTGGTGCGGATCGTCCCGGGCACGTAGAAATAGCCGGTATCCGGGCTGTACGGCATCGGCGACCAGTTGGTGCCGCCCTGACCGGAAGGCTGGAGCGCTACAGGCTCCTCCCAGAAAGGCTCAAAGATGCAGCCGGCTTTCATCCCGGGTTGCGGGTCGGCACATTGCGGCACGGTGGCGTCGCCGCGCGGATAGGGCTGTGTTCTGGCCGTCTTTTGGCGCAGTTCCTGCGGTACCGGGCGCTCGTCGATCCCGATCAGCGGCTTCCCGTCGGTACGATCGAGGATATAAACCCACCCGGTCTTGCCGGCCTCTGCGATACCTTTGCGCGGCTGCCCGTCGATCACGGTGTCGAAGAGGACGACCGGGCTGGCTGCGTCGTAGTCCCAGATGTCGTGGTGCACAGCCTGGAAATGCCAGACATACTCACCGGTCTTGGCCTTCAACGCCATGATCGAGGCGGTGAACAAATTGTCGCCCTCGCGTATTGAGCCGTCGTAGTCGGGTCCCACATTACCGGTCGCGAAATAGATGAGCCCGAGCTGCGGATCGAGTGCCGGCGTGTTCCAGATCGGGGCTCCGCCGCGCATCCAGGCATCGCTCTCGGCCGGCCAGCTATCGCTACCGATTTCGCCGGGGCTGGGTATCGTATAGGCCCGCCACAGGATCTTGCCGGACTTGGCGTCGAGTGCGGTCAATCGTCCGCGGATCCCGAGTTCGCCACCGGAAATCCCGCTATAGACGATGCCGTCGAAGTAGAGCGGCGCACTGGTGATGCTATAGCCGCTATGCCAGTTCTCGATCGGCGTCTTCCACACCTCCCTGCCCGTCTTGATGTCGAGCGCCACGACGTTAGCATTGAGCTGGCCGACGAACAGCATCCCCTCACCCATCGCCAACCCTCGGCTGAGCCAGCCACAGCATGCGCTCGTCCTCATCTGGTCGATCCAGGACCAGCGCTTCCATAGGATCTCGCCGGTCTTCGCATTCAGCGCAAAGACATCGTCATTGCCGGTGACCATGTACATGATCCCGTCCTTGACGAGCGGAGTGGCCTCGGCCGAGTACTTGCTGCCGTACCCCGAGCGACTGAGACGCGTCCGCCACGCCCCCTTGAGCTGCTTGACGTTTGTCGTGTCGATCTGTTTCAGCGTGGAGTAGCGCTGGTTGGTCAGATTTCCGCCGTTCGTAACCCAATCTTTGGCAACCGGGCTCTGCAGCAGACGGTCGATGTCGGGGTCTCCTGCTCGACTGGGGAAAGCCCCGGAGAGCAATAGCGGAAGGGCGGCCCACGCCGGAGCCGTTCGCGGTGGGCGACATCGCATAGGGCGTTTCCCCTTGTTGCCGGCTCCCCGCGGCCGATGCCGTGCTCGGCGTTCACATCGTTTGCTTGCGACCGGGGAGCATATCGCCTGATTCACGAGCAGATCGGATGGATCGTCGCATTGACGTTTACGCGACATTCCCCCAGATGCTCAGCCTTATCCGACATTCCCCGGATTCCGGGTCGTTGCGTGGCCAGGATCTCCCCTTTGGGCGTCTTGGGCAACGGCAAATCGCGTTCCGTGTGGGGCAAGAGGCGGTCGAAACCGCCAGTTGACTGCGTCGAGACGTTGAAACGCGCTGCCTTGCCTGCATCAAGACGCACCTCTGCCGTCGTCGCCTGTCGCGAACATTCGTCGTGATACTGCGACCTCGGCCATTTGGAACGTGACGTAGCGGCCATCGCTGACGACCTTCGCACCGACCTTGATCAGCTTCTCGCGCAGGCTGGTCACGGACCACGACTCCGCCGCTTTGGGCATCGCCAGCGTCCGCATGAAATTGCCCAGGTTGTAGGCGAGGGCGTGGCGCTGAAAACGGACAGCGTTGGCAGTGACCGGGAACACGACGCCCGCGGGATTGAACCCGCGCTGCGCCAGCACATGGTGGATGAGGTAGCGGTGCAGGCGGCCGTTGCCGTCCTCGAACGGATGAATATAGACAAAGCCGAAGGCCAGCGCGGCGGCCGCCACAACCGGGTCGATTTTGAGCGCCGCGCCACGGTCGAACGCCGCCATGCCGGCGATCAGCGACGGCAAATCTTCAGGCCGGGCGCTGATATGGTCCGGCAGAGGCATGCGGGAGTCGCGATCATGCTCGCCGACAAACCCGCCCTTCTGCCGCAGACCCAGTTTGACGAAGCGCGTATCGCCGATGACGATGCGCTGCAAACGCAGAAGCTCGTCCAGATCGACCGAACGGTTTCCCGCCTCGCCGATGGCGCGGCCCCAGCGCTGGATGCGGTCCTGCGGCGGGCGCTCTCCCTCAATGGCGTAGCTGGACCTGGAATCTTTCAGGAGCAGGAAAGCAGCGGTGCGGGAGAGCAGGTCGCGCGGCACCTCGGCCACGACGGCTTGCGCGCGCCGCGGCAGATCCATCGCGGTAAACGCCTCCAGCGCTTTGGTGCGAAAGACCAGCGGACAGAACGCAGGCGTGCCGGGCAGGTTATTGCGGACGCGGTGGCGTGGAGAATTCTCGCCGTCGACAGTCCATTGCTGCCCGGGGTCAACCACCCGCACATACGTGCCGATATCGAGATCGGGCAGGTCGAGCCGCGCGCCGGTCAGCCACTCGTACAGGAACCAGATGCGGCGGGCATAACTCCCGGTCCGCTTCGCCCGCACCAGCTCTTCAACGGCGCCGGCGCCGGCCGCGCGAAACAGACCGTTCAGGATCGCGAGATCGAGGCCCTCGTATTTGAGGGCGAAGGTCAGGTGCCCTTCGAGATCGGCGGCAGGCGCATGACGCGGGGTCAGCATCCGCCAGCCTTCGCGCTCGACAATCCGGTGGTGCTCGCCAATAGCGCTCAGGATGCGCGGCAACGGAACCGCCAGCCCATAACGATCGATGAGAGTGGCGTACCCGGCCGGCGTGCCGCGTTCCGGCAGCGGTCTTTCGTGAAAAACCGTTACCGGTCCTGAAAATCCGTTTTGCTCGCCGCCTTTCATGAAAACCCGCTTCAACCTCTGAAAATCCTTACGGCAAGTACCGATTCCTTGAAAAACCATTATAGTTCATGAAAAACGATTTTTCAACTGCTATCTGGTGAAAAACAATGACTTGCAGCGCAGAGGGCTCGCACCACAACGCCTTTGCGCCTGGCGATCCCTCCCCTGCCCCGCCGCCCCCGGCTTCTTTCAACTTTGGACACCTTGCCCTTTACTGAATTATGTTCTAGTTTTGTTCTTATGCAGGATTTCGCCAAGCCATACCGGAAAGTGCCCTATTTCGGCATCTGGGCAGAGGAATCAGCCGACCAATACGGCAAGCGCGACGCCATGGCCGTGCTGGCCGAAGCGGCGGGATGCTGCTTTGACGACGATGTCCGGCAGCGGCCGGAGCTGCAGCGCGCGATCCGACGGTGCCGCGCAGGATATCCAGACGGCGATAAATGCGGCGAGCGGGCAGCTGCCGAAGAACCTTCCCTCACCGCCGACCTACCGCAAGGTCAATCCCGCGGACTCGCCGATCCTAGTGCTCGCTCTGACGTCGGACACGGTCCCGCTGACCGAGGTCGACGATTACGCCGAGAATATCCTCGACCAGCACATCAGCCAGATCTCGGGCGTCGCCAATGTGGAGATCGGCGGCCAGCAAAAGCCGGCGGTGCGCATCCAGGTCGATCCGGCGAAGGTCGCCTCGTTCGGGCTGTCGCTCGAGGATATCCGAGGGGTGATCGCCAACGCGACCACCGTTAGCCCGAAGGGCACCATCGACGGAAAGACCCGGACTTTTACAATTTATGACAACGGCCAGATGCTCAAAGCGGCGCCCTGGAACGATGTCATCGTCGCCTACAAGAACGGCGCTCCGGTGCGGATCCGCGACATTGGCCAGGCCATAGACGCACCGGAAAATGTCCGCCTCGCGGCCTTTGCCAACGGCAAGCAGGCAATCCTGCTGCCGATTTTCAAACTGCCGGGCGCCAACGTCATCCAGACCGTGGATAGCATCAAGGCTGCTTTGCCGCAGCTGCAGGCGGCGATCCCGCCGACGGTCAAGGTCCAAGTGCTGAGCGACCGCACGCAGACGATCCGCGCCTCGGTCACCGACGTTCAGTTTACGCTGCTACTCACCATCGCTCTCGTTGTGATGGTCATCTTCGTCTTTCTGCGAAATCTGTGGGCGACAATAATCCCGAGTGTCGCCGTGCCGTTGGCGCTCGTCGGCACTTTCGCGATCATGTACGTGCTGGGCTACAGTCTCGACAATCTGTCGCTGATGGCGTTGACGATCGCGGTCGGGTTTGTCGTCGACGACGCGATCGTCATGCTCGAGAACATCGACCGCCATCTCGAGGAGGGGCTCAGCCCGATGGAGGCGGCGATCAAGGGTGCGGGTGAGATCGGCTTCACCATCGTGTCGATCAGCCTCTCGCTCGTCGCCGTGTTTATTCCACTGTTCTTGATGGGCGGGATCGTCGGCCGGCTGTTCCGCGAGTTCGGGATCACCGTGTCGGTGACGATTCTCGTCTCCATGCTGGTCTCGCTGACCCTGACGCCGATGATGTGCTCGCGCTTTATGCGCAGCAAGCAGCAGGTGCGGCACGGCCGCCTCTATGCGCTGTCGGAGCGGGGCTTCGACCTTCTCCTCGCCGGCTACCGCAAGACCTTGGATTTGGCACTCCGCCACCACCGGATGACCTTTGCGGTGTTTATCGCGACACTGGTGGCGACCGGTTATCTCTTCGCCGTCATCCCAAAGGGCTTCTTCCCACAACAGGACACCGGGCTCATCATCGGCACTTCGGAGGCGGCGCAAGACATCTCTTTCGCCGACGCGGTGCGCCGCCAACGCGCGCTCGCGGACATCGTCCTGAAGGATCCCGCGGTTGCCACCGTCGGCATGAGCCTCGGGGCCAATGGCACGCAGACGCAAAATAATGGCCGCCTCTTCATCACCTTAAAGCCACGCAATCAGCGCGATGTTTCTGCCGACGAGGTCATCCGGCGGCTGCGTCCGCAGCTCGCCAAAGTCGAAGGCGCTGCGTTGTTTTTGCAGGCGGCGCAGGATATCAATATCGGCGGCCGCCCGACGCGGACGCAATACCAATACACTTTGCAGGACGCCAATCTCGACGAGCTGAACCAATGGTCGTCAAAGATCTTCAACAAGCTGAAGACATTGCCGGAACTGCGCGACGTCGCGACCGACCAGCAGACCGGCGGCGCGACGTTGACTTTGACCATCGACCGGGACCAGGCGGCGCGCTTCGGCATCCAGCCGCAGCTGATCGACGACACGCTCTACGACGCGTTCGGGCAGCGGCAAGTGACGCAGTACTTCACCCAGCTCAACAGCTATCACGTGGTGATGGAGGTTCTGCCCGACATGCAGCGCCCGGGGACCGGGCTCGACAGCATCTATGTGAACTCACCGAACACCGGTGAAGCGGTCCCGCTCAGCACCTTTGTCAAATGGACGAGGGAGCCGACGAATTTCCTCTCGATCAATCACCAGAGCATGTACCCGTCGGTCACCCTGTCCTTCAACCTCGCACCCGGTGTGGCACTGGGTCAGGCCACGACAGCGATCCAAGATGCCGAGGCGCAGCTCGGCGCGCCGGCGACCTTGATCGGCAATTTCCAGGGCAACGCTCAGGCGTTCCAGGCGTCGCTCGCCAGTGAGCCTTATCTCGTCGCCGCGGCGATCATCGTCATCTACATCATCCTGGGCGTGCTCTACGAGAGCTACGTCCATCCGCTGACGATCCTCTCGACCCTGCCGTCGGCGGGCCTCGGCGCGCTCGTGACCTTGATGGCGTTCGGCTTTGATTTCAGCCTGATCGCACTGATCGGCATCATTCTCTTGATCGGCATCGTCAAGAAGAACGGCATCATGCTCGTCGACTTCGCGATCGAGGCGCAGCGCAGCCGAGGCCTGGCACCTACAGACGCGATCCGTGAGGCGTGTCTGCTGCGCTTCCGCCCGATCATGATGACGACGATGGCCGCACTCCTCGGCGGCGTACCGCTGATGCTCGGCGCCGGCACCGGGGCGGAGATCCGCCAACCGCTCGGCTATGCAATCGTCGGCGGGCTGATCGTCAGCCAGGCGCTGACGCTCTACACGACGCCGGTCGTCTTTCTCTACCTCGACCGTCTCAATGCATGGTTCACCGGCGCTTCTCGCTCCAAAGGTGCGCCGATGGCGGGAGGAGTCACGCATCGGCCGATCCCACCGGAGGCCGCGGCCAACGTGGCGGATTGAGCTGCCAGAAGGGGCCGCCGTGAGGGCTGCAAAAGGCACGTGGCTGCCTTCGCGCGCAAGTGGTCCACGCGCGCTGTACTTTTGATGACACTGTGCTCGGGGTGTTTACGGCTGAAAGACAAAGGACAGCGCATCGCGGTCCGGGTGGTACTCTGTTGACGCTCGGGTCAAGAGCGTATTACGGGGCGCCGGCCGAGGCCCGCGCGTCCGCATCGCCAGGCGCGTTCTCGATCTCGAGGAGAACAAGGCCGGCGAGTTCGCCTGGCCCACGGCGCAGGCGTTCTTCGAGACCATGCGGACGCACACGATGGAGGGAATGCTCGCCGACCCGGTCTACGGCGGCAACAAGGACTTTGCCGGATGGCGCCTGGTAGGCTTCCCGGGCGGGCAGGCGCTGTTCACGCCGGAAGATCTGGAGAGCGCACAAGCCTTCACCCGCGAGCCGATCGTCGGTCTGCAGGAGAGAGCATAGTCACGGCAACCAAAAAGACCGATGTCGTCATCGTCGGGGTCGGCGCGGTCGGAAGCATACTCGCCGCCGAGCTCGGCAAGACGGGCATGAAAGTCATCGGCCTGGAGCGGGGGCCGCGGCTTACGACCGAGGACTTCACCGCACACGATGAATTGCGATTCTTCCAGCGCCAGGATTTGCGCCCCAATGTCAAGCGCCAGCCCGTTACCTGGCGGCCGAACGCGAATGCGCGCGCCAACCCGCTCCCGGTGCTGAACTACGGCAATCAGGCGGGCGGCGGCACCGTCCATTACGGCGCGGTGTCGTGGCGCTTTCACGAGGACGATTTTCGCGCCCGCTCGAATACGATCGAGCGCTATGGCGCAGCGGCGATCCCGCAGGATTCATCGTTGGCCGACTGGCCATTGAGCTACGCCGATCTGGAACCCTACTACGATCGCGCCGAATACGAGCTCGGGGTGTCGGGCAAGGCCGGCAATGTGCAGGGCAACAAGATCGACGGCGGCAATGTGTTCGAAGCGCCGCGGCGCCGCGAGTATCCGCTGCCGCCAATCGGGCGTCGTCTTCCGGGGTGCCGCCAATAAGCTCGGCCATCACCCGTTTCCGACGCCGCGCGCGATCCTCTCGGAGGACTATAACGGGCGGCCCGGCTGCACCTATTGCGGCTTTTGCCAGGCCTTCGGCTGCCATGTCGGGGCGAAATCGAGCATCCTCGTCACCAAGCTGCCCGAGGCCGACGCCACCGGCAATTTCAAGCTGGTCACCGGCGCGATGTGCTACCGCGTCAACAGCGACAACAGCGGCCGCGTCACCGGCGTGTCCTATTACGGACCGGGCGGTTCGGACAACACGATCGAGGCCGAGCTCGTGATCCTGAGCCCGTTCATCTACGACAACACGCGGCTGTTGCTGCTCTCGAACGTGATCTCCTCCGACTGCGGGATGGGGCGCGAAGGCATGAGCCGCCGCCATGCGCAGTACAAGATGGTCGCGATGGTGCTGGGCACGAACATCGTGCGCAAGGAGATGGGGCTACCGGAGGCGGAGTGCCTGGCGGCTGATCCGCGGTATTCGCTCGCATTGTAGGCCATCGCCCTTCCACGCCGTCGGCGCGAGGCCTCCCTCTCCCGGAATGCCAGGCGTTCAGGCGCGGTGCCCCACGGCGTCGCCGACGACATACGCCTCGGTCTCGACGATGCGGCCGCTGGCGACGCCTTCGGCCATCTCCCGCACCAGTATCTTGCCGATGAGATAACGAGCGAGCGAGACCGTATCGACCGCCAGCTCCGCACGAGAGAGCGGTGGATGGCCACCCTTATGCCGGCCAGGCTTCAGCGCGTCCGCTCGACCCATTGAGCACGCGAAGACCCTGGCTCAAACGGATCGCCGAAGTATTGGGTCTCGCGGGCCACCTTCCCGTCTCTGAACTCCATGATGCTCACCGTGTAAGACGGACGTGCATCGTAGGTGATGACTAATTCAGTGATCCACAGGTCGGCAGCGCCGAGTATCCATCGCACTGCGAAACGCTTTCTGCTCGGCTGAACAAAGCGAGACGCCTGAATGTTGCGCCGGCCGCGGATGCGCTCGCCCGATTGCGGGTACTCGAGCACCGCATCCTCTCGGTAAATCTGGTGCTCAGCCTCAAAGTCGTTGGCGTCGGAGGCGGCCCAGTGGCGATCCAGGGCCGCTCTGATGTCGTGGTCTTCCATCTCGATCTTCCCTCCCTGACGCTGCGTCAACTTCAAAGACGGCACTCCCGATGCGATAGCGACCCCTGATGCACACCTCGCCATCGGGCAGCCCGTCGACGGTGAAATTCTCTCCGAATTGCCCATGGCTGAAATCGCTTCAATCGAGCCGGGTTTGCCGATGCCGGTGTGAGTCGATCTGGTATACAAAGCCGCCCGATGCTCGCCGCCATGCCTCACCAAACCCCTTGCCTGTCACCATCGATGTTAAGCCGCCGCGCAACACGACGGCCCACCCAGCGCCGCGGCAGGACGAGGAAGCCCTTCGTGTCGTGGCTCTGCTTGACGATCTCCATGCTCAGCGCCGGCACCCTTGCCACCGCAGCTTCAGCCTGCGGGGCGTTGTAGCCGCCACCGGCCGAGATCGGTTGAAGCTAACGGAAGCGCCTGCGTATTTTGTCGAGGACCAGCCCGGCTCAACCTACCGATTTGAGGTCACCTAAGATAGTCGGTAGCAGCTCGCTGACCGTCGGATGGATGTGCATCGCGCGCTGCATGACCGTGTACGGGGCTTTGGCATACATCAGATCGAGGACCGCGTGGACAGCCTCGTCGCATCCTGTACCGAGCAATGAGGCGCCGAGGATCTCTTCGCTGTCGCCATCGACGAGAATGCGCATAAAGCCTTGCGTCTCGCCCTTTTCGACGGCGCGGGCAACGCGCGTCATCGGTCGCTCGCCGGCTAGCACCCGCCGCCCACTGTTGCGTGCCTCGGCCAAGGTCATGCCGACGCGGCCCAGTGGCAGGTCGATGTAAAGGGCATATGCGGTGACACGCTCGCTGACCCGGCGGCGCGAGCCGTGGTCGAGCAAATTCGCGGCGACGATCTCGAAATCGTTGTACGCGGTGTGGGTGAAGGCGCCCTTGCCGTTGCAGTCCCCGAGAGCCCAGATGCCCGACGCAGTGGTTTGCAATCGGTCATCGACGACGATGTAGCCACGCTCGTCGCAGCGCACCCCGGCTTTGTCGAGATCCAGATCGTCGGTATTCGGCTGACGGCCGACTGCCAGCAACAGATGCGAGCCAGCGACTTCGGGTGCACCGGCGGTGCAATCGACCTTGGCGACGATCTCGTCGCCGCGCTTGACGAGGCTGATGCATTCGGCATTCAGCCTGACATCGACGCCCTCGCGCTCGACGATGTCTTTGATCGCCGCCGACACGTCCTCGTCCTCATGGCGAACGAGCCGCGGCGCCATTTCGATGATCGTTACCTGGCTGCCAAAGCGGCGGTACATTTGGCCGAATTCGAGGCCGATATAGCTGCCGCCGACAATGATGAGATGGTGCGGCAGAAAATCGACGTCCATCATCGACGAATTCGTCAGGTAGGGCACTTCGTTTATGCCGGGCATTGGCGGCACCAGCGCCCGGCCGCCGACATTGATAAAGATCCGTCCAGCGTGCAGCCGCTCGCCACCGATTTCCACCGCTTGCGGCGACGCGAACCGGGCGTGGCTGCGGTAGAGCGTGATGTTTGCGGCGTTTTCGAGGGCCGAGGTAAGCCCGTTTCGTGACGCCGCCACAATCGCATCCATGCGTGCTTTAACCCGCCGCATGTCGATGCCGATATCACCCCCGATCACCAAACCATACTCGGCGGCGCGCTGCGCGATCCGGGCGGCATAGGCGCTCGCTACCAAGGCCTTGGTCGGGGTGCAGCCGGTATTGACGCAAGTGCCGCCGACGAGATGGCGCTCAACGACAGCCACCTTCATCCCGGCGCCGGCCTTATGAAACCAAGACGCGCGAAGCCGACAACGGTACTAGTGGTGGAAGATGAACCGACTGTTCGAGTTCTTGCGGAGGCCATCATCGAAGCGCTTGGCTACTTGATTTTGTCGGCGGCGAACGCAAGAGAGGCAATCGCTCTCTTGGAGCAAGAAGAGCACATCGACATTTTGTTCACGGACATCAACTTGCCAAGGCTCATCCCGCTGTCCCAGGTTGGTCAATATGTAGTATGAAGGTGCATGCGCCGGCGATCAGCGTCGGGCGGGAGGAAATATGGGGTGGCTGGGGCTCGATCGCTGAGCGAGTTTCAGACTAGCTTTCCGGACGAGACGAGTTGCGCGGCGTTCTTGTTTGAGCGGCGTTGGCCCCAGGGGTTTGTCTGCCCCGCCTGTGGCGGCGGACGCGCAGCGTTGTTGAAGGGCCGGGCGCACACCTACAAATGCCTTGACTGCGGTCGCCAAACGTCGATCACGGCCGGGACGGCGATGCACCGGTCCAAGTTGCCGCTGACGGTGTGGTTCTGGGCCGCGCACCTCATGGCAACGCACTCGAATGGCATGTCGGCAGTCCAGCTCGAGGCCCAGCTCGGCATCACGTACAAGACTGCTTGGTTGCTGGCACAGAAGCTCCGACGATCGATGATCGAGATCCCCAGCGCGAGCCGCTGGAGGGCGTGGTGGAGGTCGACCAGACCGAAATTCCCTTCCGGGCCGACAACAGCTTTTTCGATCCCGTGAAATCCGGGAAGATCCTTATCGCTGGCGCTGTCGAGGTGATCGACCGCGGCACAAACCAGGCCAAGGTAAGGCGGAAACGAGCGAAATATCTGGATACTCGGTCTGGTCGCATCCGTCTCGCCGCTATCCCGGACAACTCCGCGGCTTCGATCGAGGCGTTTGTGCGGGCCAACGTGAAGACCGGAACGACGCTGCTCACCGACGGCCACAGATCGTATCCCGGGCTCACCGATTACCGACACGACCCGCGGACGGTCGGCAAGATGGCCGGCCATATCGTGCTGCCCTGGATTCATCGAGTCTTCGCGCTGATGAAGCGTTGGGGGCTCGGCACCTATCATGGGCTGCGCCGCAAGCACATCGACACGTATCTCAACGAGTTTGTCTTCCGATACAATCGGCGCTTCTACCGGCACATCTCGTTCGAAACGATGCTCGGGCTCGCCTCGCACCATCACCCGACGAGTTACTGGGATATCATCGGGCGCGACAATCCCCGCAAAGGCGCGCCGACAGTCCGGCGCCAGCCGCGGCGCCGCAAGACAGCGACCGGTATGCAGGCAGACCGATCAACACCTCCCGAAAAAGTCGAACTCAGCCCGGTTTCGGCTTCGACCCGCTAGCCCTAGATATTGATCAACCTGGGACAACGGGATGAGCCTCCGCTCGATGCGCTCCTCATAGCCGTATTTTCTGACACCCAACTCCGGCTTGATGCCGTTGTGGTAGAGTTGCCAGATGGCCGCTAACATATCGTGGAGGGCATTTAAGTCGTGTTGCGGCGAGAACGCATCGATTTCAGGCGTTCTTGCGCCGCCGCAGGAGCCCGAAGCCGAGCAGGGCCCCGGCGAGCAGCATCAGCGTGTCGGCCTCGGGCACGGCTGAAACCGGTTCGCCATACACAAAATCGTCCATCACCGCTAGGTTGACCCCTGGCCCTTGCTTCGGAAAATTCTGGGAAAGCAAGTGAGGAAGCGCCATCACCCGCCGGCGACACCGTGCCAGCGCTTGCTGGCCGACCCGAGGACCCCGGCCGCGGTGCGCGATCGCGTGACGGCGCTGAAAGCCAGCCTCGACCCGGTGCGCCTGCTGGCCGAAATACGAGCGGCTCAACAGTAGCTGGTGACGCTTGCGGACAAGCCGATGACCGGCGATGTGCCCACGTCAACGATCGAGGAGTTCCTCGGCGGGCTGCGGACCGCCTGGAAGGCCCACCTACGAGCTGCGCTCGACCGGCTCGCCGCCTCTGAGCGATGTAAGGTAGACCTCGTAGTCCCTGATATAATCTTCCGGATCATAATAAGCCGAAGCGAACACGAGCAATACCGCATCCGATGAAAACTTATAGAGAGTAGTCCAAGTCATCGGCGGTACGTATGCGCCGAAATCAGGGCTGTCAAGCGGAATTTCTTCGCGATTTCGACCGTCCTCGACAACAATTGAGCAGTTGCCTCTCAAACAAACAAGGAATTGTTCACAATGATGATGGGCGTGTTCGCCGCGAACGCGCGTCCCCGGAACATCGAATATTGTGAAGAACCGGGCAGGCACGAACGGCAGCTCCCGCCTAAACTCTCCCACCAAAAGGTTGCCCCGCATATCGTCTACTCTTTTCAGCCGGTGCAGTGCGACACCCTCTACCGTGGTTTGAGCGACGCTCGGGAATGCATCCCCTAGCGGCGGGACTGTGCGGTAGGTCACACCTACCCTTTTCGTGTCGACGTAGCCTACGACACGTGCCGGGTTCCCGGTCAGAATGGCGTTGGGTTGAACGCTGCTCGTAACGACCGACCCGGCACCGATCACCGCGTTATGACCTATTGTCAGCCCCGGAAGGATCGTCGCTCCCGCGCCAATCGAAGCATTCCGGCAAATGGTCGTGACCGGAAATGTCGCTTGATGTTGGTTGCTTCTCGGGAAACGGTCATTTGCGAATGTCGCATTTGGTCCAATAAAGACATCGTCTTCGACAATCAGCCCGTTCCACAACTGAACCCCGGATTTCACCGTGATGCGGTCACCGAGGACCACCTGTTCTTCAATGAAGACATGATCGCAAATATTGCAGTCGCGACCGATAACGGCACCGTCGAGGATATGCGCAAACGCCCAGATCCGCGTGCCGGCTCCGACTTTCGCCGACTCGCAGAGGCCCTTCGGATGAACGAAATAGCTCATGGTGACCTCCCAAAGCTTTCTGCCATGAGCACGATTGATTGCGGTCGACCTTTCGTGTTTTCGAAAGTCCGCCACAGGTAAGAGCCGATGATGCCAATGCTTAACGTATTCAATGCTCCAAAGAAACTCACGAGCAATACGATTGGTGTGTAGCCCGGAACATCGACCAAGTCCAGAGCCCACGCCACGAAAACGATCATTGCCCAAACGGCGGAGATGACGATGCCGAGAGCGCCCGCCCAGAAGAGAAGGCTGATTGGCAAATCGGTGAACGCGTACATGCTGTCGAACATATAACGAATTTTGCGCGCAAAACTCCAGGCACTTTCCCCGAAAGGGCGAAGTCGCCTATCGTAGAGGATAAACTTGCGTCGAAATCCCAGCCAGAAAAGTAGTCCGATGAGTGAACTGCCCACCTCGGGCAAGCGACAGAGAGCCTCCCTGACTATAGCATTGCAACCGAAGATATCAACACCCCCTGGAGGTAGATCTGGGATAATGAACTTTCGGTAGAAAAACCAATAGGTATTTGAAAAAACTTTCGAGAGCCCGGGGTCGGCACGCGTGGCTCGCGTACCGACCACGATATCCACCGGTTCGGCAGCCAATGTATGGAAGAACTGGATTATTGTTTCTGGCGGATCTTGCAGATCGGCCGCCATTACAGCAAAATATTGCCCATTTGCCCGTGCCAGCCCTGCCCTAATCGCTGCAAATGATCCAAAGTTCCGGGAAAGACATATCAGCTGGGAGAACAGATACCTATCTGGCAGCAGATGTCTCAAGATGACGTAAGAGGCATCCGGGCTTCCGTCTATCACGAACACGACTTCCAGAGGATCGCGTAGTTTGGCTGCGATTTCATCGATCTCCGACAACAGTTGCTGCAAAGATTCGGCGTTTTTATACACGGGGATAATAAGAGAGTTCACGGGACTCATCTTCATCGAGAGGGTCTCTATACGGACTCATAAAGGAGGGAGGGCGCGGATCCCACGGCGACGGCGAGCAGACACGCGACTACCTTACGAATTTGCTGAGACCCTCCTTGGGGCGATCGAGGTGCGGGCCGAGGGAGAGGTCTTCAACGTCGGGACTGGGATGAGACATCGGGTCAACGACCTTGCGGCGCGGATCGGCCAAGCGCTCGGTCTCCCGGTCGCCGTCGTCCGAATCGCCCCTTTTTTCATCGATGCCGACGCATCTGACAAAGTCGGCTGCGTTCACCGAATTTTTTGCCGGACACTATAATCTCGGCGAATTCTGTGAAAATATTTTCCCGCGTTAGCAGTACTCTTGGATCATCGTCCCTTTCCAGAACCGTCCTCATGCCGCTTGCACCTCCATTCATCGTATACCCGACCTGAAATCTGCTTCAGGTAGGTAGCGTCAAAGTCCGCGAGCACCTCCGCTGAATAGATATTTCTTCCATTGAGATGGCTTAATGTGACAAACGGTGCACCCGCGGGCAAGAGCCAAAGGTCGACGCGACATTCCCTTATCGCGCGCCTGACGATCTCATCGCTCATACCGACCACTTCGAAGGCAGTCCACGCAACCGAGTCGATCGGGAGCGGGCTTCCACGAAACACGGGGATCACCCGCAAACTTTGGGTATCGAAAGACGCGGCGCCGACGCTTGGCCCGACGGCAATTTTGAGCCCAGGATTATTATCGAGGACCCCTTCTATCTCGGCCACCGCCTCGCTGATCAGCGGAGTGGCGGAAAACGTGTGTAACACTGTGCCCCACGAGGCAATCACGATCGGGCCGTAACCGAAAAGGAGGGCGAGGATCAAGCACAACGAGACGCCTTCGTACCTGCCTCTAGATCGAAGGTCTCGTAAGCTGGCCGAGACCTCTCTACGCATAACAACGAAGCCCCAGACGAGAGATGGAACAAAAGGTAGGAGATGGTACGGCCCCGATCCGCTCTCCGCAGCAGGAAATGTAACCATAGTCATGCACACGACTACCGCTGCTAGAAACCAATTGAACTCACGGGGAAGTTTCGGGGTGAACAATGCATACATCGCAAAGAGTGGGGCAAGGCACATCGCTTCGAAAACGATGTTCTGCTCAAAGAGCCATCGAACCCACGGAGCGTGCTTCAACGTTTGAAAATAATCGTAATATTCAAACAATGAGACGTTATTCGGACTAAAAGGGACCGCGAAAGCGATAACAGCTGTCAACCCGGCGACGCAGGTCAGCCGCAGGCCCACCGCGGTGCCCGGTGATCGACACAGATGATACACAAAGACCGGTAGAATATAGAGGCCCCCATGGATTTTAAGATTGGCGCAAATACCGCCGAGCAGACCAAGTGCACCAGCCGTCAGCATCGTTGGCGCCGACGTCGCTACGAGGACAGCGGTCTGTGCAGCGAGAAACAGAAGTGCATCTGAGCGCACACCGGACACGAAACCCTGATCGGTAAACCCGGCGAGCACAAGACATTGCACACCCGTCATCGTCAGCGCCTCCACAACACCAGCGCCGGAACGGCGAAGCGTCACGAAGGACAGCACCTGCGACAGAGTAAAAGCCGTGAGACCAAGTATTTTCGATGCACCGATGGACGGCCCGAAAAGCCAGAGAAAGAAACCGGTTACCTGGAAAAGGGCCGGTCCATATGTGAGGCCATAAACGTCGCCCGTATCCAACCGCGGATAGAGCGGGTAGCGCTCCCAGCCCAGCCACGACACTGCCGCAACTGTGGCCTCCGCGTGATTGAGATAGCTCGGGAAAAAAAGATAACGAATGAGAACGGCAAACTGCAGGACAGCCATTATCGCAATGCCGGCGACGCCGCAGCGTTTGAGCCAGAGCAGACCGCGTGAGTCGGGATTGGGGGGTATGACCATCACGATTGCCGCACCCGCCACAGCAATCAGCAACGCAAGCTGGCCCTTCCAAACGGCTCGCGGATCGATCGAATAGAGCGGGTAAAGAAATGAAAGGTCGATCGACAAATCTACGGCTCTCCCGTGTATTACACTACCGTTAGTTGTACCCTACTTTCGCACTGACTTTTGCGCATCCTACTCGTCTCACGCTCTGCCAGGTGACGATTGGCCCGCTATCGAACCGCGCTTGTTGCGACAATGCGCAACTCGACACGTTGAGGCAAGCCTCCCTGGGCGGCTTCAATGTGTGGACGATAGGCGGAACCCGCGCGTTTGGCATCCCTGCCGGCAAGCGGAGGACCGAAGACCATCGCCTCCACCAGGAGGACCGATCCCGCGCACAGGGGCTTGGAGGCCTTGGCGTGGCGATCGCGGGCCGCGCTGCCGCTCGGTATGGGAAACCCATTGGTGTTCGCTATCGTAGCGGCGCTGATCGGGTTCGAGATGCTCGGTGGCCAGCAACTGTTCCAGCATCCGGGATCATCCTGGCTCCAAGGCTCCTTCTCGGCCTGTGACTATACTGTCTGTCGGCGGGCTCGTTGCCCTCCCCATGGCGGGTCTTGCAAACACTCGGCCGCCGATGCCCTGGAGCAGCGGTGGAGCGCCTGAGCCGGCTTTTCGCCTGGAAGGGCGAGAGGGAGGAGGAGTGGGAGTGGTGCATCGAGCAGACCTGCGCGGGCCGGCCGAGGGTTCACCGGGGGGCTGGACGCCAAACATGGTGCTCGACGACGGCGGCGACGCGACCGACGTGATGCTGGCGGGCAAGCTCGGGTGGTGTGCGGTTACGGCAATGTCGGCAAGGGCTCGGCGCATGTCGTGATGCGCTAATTGTGCTACCGTTAAGGCGCCGAACCTTCGAACAGGGTGGCCCGCTAAGCCATGGCCTCGACGCGCAGATTGGCCGCTATCCTTGCCGCTGATGTGGCCGGGTATTCGCGTCTGATGGGGGCTGACGAGGAAGGCACGCACGAACGCCTGAAGGCGCATTTCCGTGACCTGATCGACCCGAAGATCGCCGAGCACCGCGGCCGGACTGTGAAGAACACCGGCGACGGCTTGCTCGCGGAATTTCCGAGCGTGGTAGACGCCGTGCGCTGCGCCGTGGAGATCCAGCGCGCGATGGTCGATCGAGAGCCCGAGGTGCCCGAAGAGCGCCGGATCAGGTTTCGCATCGGGGTCAATCTGGGCGATGTGATCGTCGAGGAACACGACATTTTCGGTGACGGCGTCAATGTCGCGGCACGTCTGGAAGCATTAGCCGAACCGGGCGGCGTTTGCATCTCGCGAACCGTTCGTGACCAGATCCGCGACAAGCAGCCCTACGCTTTCGTGGATCAAGGCGAGCAGCAGGTCAAGAACATCGCCCGGCCAGTGCGGGTGTATGCGTGGCGCCCTGAAGCCCTCGTCGACCCACTGGCACCAGGTGCACCGGCCGTTCCGCCGATCCCCAAGCCCGCCGCGGCGCCGCGCCTGTCGATCGTCGTGCTGCCCTTCACTAATCTCGGCAACGATCCGGAGCAGCAGTATTTTGCGGACGGGATCATCGAGGACCTGACGACCGATCTGTCGCGGATCGAGAACATGTTCGTAATTTCGCGCAATACCGCGTTCACCTATAAGAACAAGCCGGTCGACACGAAACAGATCGGCCGTGAGCTTTGTGTGCGTTATGTGCTGGAGGGGAGCGTCCGTCGGTGAGACCAGATCCGCGTCACCGCTCAACTGATCGACGCTGAAACTGATGCGCATCTGTGGGCGGAGCGGTTCGACCACGCTATCGGCGATTTGTTCGCCTTACAAAACGAGATAACGAGCCGTATCGCGGTTGCTCTCAATCTTGAGCTGTGCACTGTAGAGGCCGCCCGACCGACCGAAAACCCCGATGCGTTGGAGTGTATGCTCCGCGGATGCGCCGCACTCGTTAAAGAGCAGTCGCGGGAGCGGTATGCGCCCCACGACGGGGGCTGATCTCGATCGCACGGCGAGCGCGGTAGACAAAACGCGATTCTGGTCATTCGCGGATCACGTACTGACAGTAGACGAAGGGGACAATGTCCTCTCCGCAGGTACAGCCCGGCAGATGCTTCGAGTACTGCTCGCGGAAGCCCTGGAACGTATAGGTATTCATCTTCTTCATCCGTTCCGAGTCGTTTCGCCTGTGTCGCCGATTCTTCTTCCGCATATACAGCGGCAGCATCTTCGCGAACGTCGAGAGGGTGAGCAGCACTCCATCGCGTCTGAACATCCGAAGCCAGGTCCTGATCCTAGCGGAGGGTTTCTGAAACCCTTCGTAGATGTCAACGATGAATACCATACCGGGTCTTCTCAGGACTCTCTTCAGCTCTGGCACCATTCTCGCAAGCTCAAGATGATGGAATACGGCAAACGAGACTACAACGTCCACGCTCTGTCGATCTAACGGCAGGTGGTAGGCCTCGCCGACATAGAACCTGAGATTCTTTGCCTCGTGGACGGCTTTGGCGCGCTCGATCCTCTCCGGAGCTATGTCGACACCGATGACCTCCTTCGAGAAACCCGCAATTCTGCTGGCGAGGGTCCCGATGCCGCATCCTATGTCCACGACGACTTTGCCCTTCGGGATTCTCTGGAGGATCTCGTCGTAGGCGTACTGGCAGATCGTTTCGGTTACGCTTTCGTCCGGGTAAGAAACGTGGAGCTCCTCAAACGTCGCCGGACCGCGGCTTCCTGCCATCGGAGTTCTCCTTTTGCCTAAACGAAGCCGCTCCCGCAGTTGCGGCACTCGCCGCGCCGGCGATCGGCGCCGGGGGACGCGCTCTCGTGCCAATCCAGGTTGTGGGTCGAGGCAACGACGAAGGGCGGCCTGCGGTGGGTTTCTTCAAGGACGCGCCAGAGATACTCTCCGAGCATCCCCGCCACGAAGAGTTGTGTGCCGCACAAGACCAGCACGACGACGATCAGGCTCGCGAAACCAGGCACCTGGATGGCATAGGTAAGTCGGCGCCAGATGATCAGAGCCGCGTATCCGAAACCGAGCACGGCGAGCAGGATGCCAAAGAGCGAGGTCAGGCGTATCGGCAGGTACGAAAACGCCGTGAAGGCGTCGATGAAGTACTTGATCTTTTTGCCCAGCGTCCACCGTGACTTCCCGCCCTCGCGCCGGAGACGGTCGAAGTGAAGGACCTCGGTCTTGAAACCAAGCCACATCAGCTGGCCGGACAAGTAGGAATTCTTCTCGGATATCTCGACCAGGAGTTTGGCTACGCGATGGTCCATGAGGACGAAGTCGAACCCGCCGGCGGGAAACTCCGGGAAGACGAGCTTTTTGAACAGGCGGTTGAAGATGAAAGAGAACGCTTTCGTGGGGAAGGGGTCTTGTCGGCCCTGCCGCGCGGCCACCACGATCTCGAACCCTTGCTGCCAGCGAGCGATCATGTCGGGGATCAGTTCGGGCGGATCCTGCAGGTCGGCCGACATCGTGACGAGGCAGTGGCCGGAGGCATACGTGAGCCCTGCGAGGACCGCAGCGTTGTTTCCGAAGTTCCGCGACAGCCGCACCGCCTTGATCCGCCCGTCCGCGAGAATCTCCTCCTTTAAGATCGAGAAGGATTCGTCGCCGGAACCCTCGTCGACGAAGACGAACTCAAAGTCAACTTCCGGAATGCACGTGGCGACGTTCCGAAGTCGGAAAACCAGCGATCGGAGACTGGCGGCATTGAAGTATACCGGCACTACAACACTGACGAGCGTCACGGATCGACCCCCGTATGAGTAATCAATCTTCGCGAACTTCCGGCTCCAGTTGCTGGATACTCCAACTGCACGCTTGGTGTGGAATAAGACTGATGCCAGGCCAGGACCGCGCAGTCCGCGGCGAAGACAAGGAGAGCCGCGGAAGATGCGACGATCAAGGTACCGGGTGGAGCTCCGGCCGGACGCGTCCGGTCCGTGATCACGTCGATCTTCGCGATGTCCCCTCGGATCCCGTCGATCTCCGTGAATGCCCTGGGATATGGCGGAAAATTGCAGGCTCGAACGAAATCCCTGATCCTGGCGGCAGGCTGACCCCAGTCGATCCGATTATCGGCGAACGTTCGGCGGTGAAAGTAAGACCCCTGGCCGGCAGGCTGTGGGGTTCGCTGGTACGTGCCGGTGAGCAACTGGACGATGACGGTCCGCAAGAGTCGGTAGCCGGCCTGCATCTGCCGGTCGTAGAGCTGTTTGGCCGAATCGTCGAAGAAGATCGGGACGACCTCCTGGGCAATGATGTCCCCAGTGTCGATGCCCTCATCCATGAAGTGCACCGTCACCCCCGTGTGCGTCTCTCCGTTCATGATAGCCCAGACAGAACAGAACCTGCCACGATACCAGGGAAGGTATGAGCCGTGAAGATTTACGCAGCCGAAGCGAGGGATGCCGAGCACGGCGGGAGGGAGAATCTTTCCGTAACCGATCGAGAAGACGGCTTCCGGCTCGACGGCGGCCAGTAGGGCCTGCACGGCGGGGTCCCGCAGGCTGGCGGGCTGCAGTACGGGAAGCCCGAGCCTGCGGGCGGTCTCGGCCGCGGAAGCGTACGCGACGAGCTCGCCCGGGCGCGGATCCGGATGTGCCAACACCAGCGCGATGTCGAGGCCGAGCTCGCAGAAGAGCTCGACGGCTCGGCAGCCGATCTCGTTGTTGACGGCGAGAATCTGTCGGCCCCTGGCATTCAGTTGCCGAGGACGGCTCCCATGAGTGCAAGCCATCTCCGCTCCTTGAAAACGAGTTAGTAATTGGAAGCCAAGCCCTAACACGCCAATCGTGCAAGCCGCAGGCCATACCTTTTTGAAGGCATTCTGGCAAGTCTGGATCATTCTTTTTAATGTACTGGGAGCCTGAGGTCCGACCGGACGTGCGCATCGTGGCCGTCGGCGCGTTCGCCGATCCCGACTTCCCCCCGCCATCGGCGTCCATATTCGAGGCGACGAAGCACGCCTGGACGCTGCTTCCGGAGGGCATGAAACATTTTCAGGGCACAATGATCGCCAGCAGCTGAGCGGGCATGAGCGCATTTCCGCAAACCATCCAGTGGAGGCATTCAAAGCCGTCAGCACGAAGGACGGCTGGGTGTCATAATCGGCCGATCGTCCCGCGTGACTTCAATCGCTCCCTTGGGTCAGCCCTAGCCGATAGCGCGGGGAGCAACAGCCGGCCCTTTATAGCTGCTTGCCCGACCAGGCGGCGGCGGAGTCAGCCAGGTAGGCGGCAAGCAAGAATCAAAATTGCCCGCGCGATGGTTTCGGGGACCTTGTTTGCCCGCGGCTACGGCTGATAGCATCAGGCTTCCTGAACAGTGCCCGATCGGCTTCGTCCGGAAAGAGAGCGCCACCAGGGAGGTCACGGGAATGGCAATATCTTCGGCCACAGGTCTGTCCGACGCGCAACACAGCGTGCAACTGCGCCGCGCAGTGGTCGCAAGCACCGTCGGGACGATCATCGAAGCCTACGATTTTCTGCTCTACGTGCAGGTCGCGCCGCTCGTCTTCGCGAAGCTGTACTTTCCGTCATCCGACCCGCTGGTTGGAACCTTGCAGGCCTTCGGCATCTACGCGGTCGGGTTTGTCTCGCGCCCGGTTGGCGCAGCGCTGTTCGGACATTATGGCGACCGCATCGGGCGCAAGGTGACCCTGATCGCGACCCTGCTCTTGACCGGCCTATCGACGTTTGCGGTCGGCTTTGTCCCGGGTTACGCCTCGATCGGCATCTGGGGCGCGGTGATCCTGACCGTCGTGCGCTTCATCCAGGGCGTAGGCATCGGCGGTGAGTGGGGCGGGGCGACACTGATCGCGATGGAATGGGCCAGGACGAATGCTCATCGCGGTTTCATTACCTCATGGCCGCAATGGGGCGGTCCGGCCGGGCTGTTCCTCGCCAATGTGATGGTGCTGCTGTTCAGCTGGATCTCCGGCGACCAGTTTCTCGACTGGGGATGGCGCGTGCCGTTCTGGCTCAGCATCGTCATGGTCGGGATCGGACTCTACATCCGGCTCGGCATTCTAGAGACTCCGACCTTCACCCGCATCGTCGAGGAGAGGCGCGTAGAGCGCGCGCCGGTCATCGAAGTGCTGAAACGACATCCCAAGCTCGTTGCGTTGACAGCCCTGGCCCGGACAGGTCAACAGGGGCCGTTTTACATCTTCGCCGCCTTTGTCTTCACCTACGGCACGACGATGTTGCACAGTTCACGCGACCTGCTGCTGGCCGCAGTGATGTGCGCCACCGCGCTGTCAGCGGTCACTATCCCTCTCGCCGGGCACCTTTCCGACCGCTTCGGCCGCAAGCGGATGTACCTCATTGGCATATCAGCAATCGGGGTTTTCACCTTTGTGTACTTTGCGTTGCTAAATACGGCCATTCCTGCCGTGATCTTCGTTGCCATCATCCTCTCCTTCATTCCGCACGACATAGCTTATGGGCCGCAGGCAGCGCTGATCGCCGAATGCTTCCCGGCGCGGTTGCGCTATAGCGGCTCTTCGCTCGGTTTCCACCTGGCCTCGATTATCGCCGGCGGCCCGGCGCCGCTGATCGCGACGGCGCTCCTCGCCTGGACCGGATCAGGATATTCAGTTGCGCTGTATGTCCTGTTGAGCTGCGTCATCAGCATTGCTGCGACGATCCCACTGCCGGATTACACCAACCGCGACATCTCGGAGGAACCGGTTTACGGGCCGGCCGAGAGCACGGTTCTGGCCGAGGCCTCGCCCGATCGCTGAACCGATTATCCCGACAGCACGGCGATGCGCCGGGGAGCGCGCGTCGAGACAGTTGATGGCCGCAAGGCGCCGTAAGCGGTCACACGACCACGCCAGCGGGAGCGGCTCAATTCGACCCAAGTCGGAGCGAGTCAGCCCATCGAAAGGTCCCGAAAGCGGACGCTTGAAGCTTCCGCAGCCTGTTAAGGTCGGGACACCCAGGCCGGGCCAACAAGGCGGTGCCCGCCGGATGGACACGGCGTATCGTGGATGCGCGTTTCGCAATGCAGTGAAAGGTGGCGAACATGGGTAGGCTCGACGGCAAGGTTGCAGCGGTGACGGGCGGAGCATCGGGGATCGGCGAGGCGACGGTCAGGCGTTTCGTTGGCGAGGGCGCGAGCGTGGCATTCTGCGACCGGGACGGCGAGCGCGGCCAGCGCGTGGCGGCCGAGCTCGAGACCGCCGGCGCCAAGGTCGCCTTCACGCAGGCTGACGTTGGTACCGAGGCCGCATGCCTCGACTTCGTCAACGGTGCCGCGCAAAAGTTCGGGCGCCTCGACATCCTCATCAACAATGCCGGCATCCGCAAATACGAGAAGGTCGACGAGGCGAGCGCGGCGAGCTGGAAAGAGATCCTCGACGTCAACCTGATGAGCTACGTCTTCTGTGCCAAGGCGGCGGTTCCGCTGATGCGCCGCAACAAGGGCGGCGCCATCGTTAACGTCGCCTCTGTGCGTTCCGTCGTAGCAGGCGGCGGCAACTTGCAGTACGACACCACCAAGGCCGCGGTAGCGGGCTTGACGCGGGCGCTCGCCGCCGACCACTCCCCGGACGGCATTCGTGTGAACGCCGTCGGCCCTGGCCCGATCTTCACGCCGTTCCATCAGCGCCGCATCGCAGCGGCCGGCGAGACCGTCGAGCAGTATAACGCCAAGGCCGCACAAGCCACCATGCTGAAGCGCCCGGGCAGGGCCGAGGAGGTCGCCGCCGCGATCCTGTTTTTGGCCTCCGACGATGCGTCTTACGTCACCGGCGCCCTGCTGTTCGTGGACGGCGGTATGGCCAAAGGGCGACCCCACGCTGATCAAGGCGATCGCGCGCGGGCGCGCGTGGTTCGAAGAGCTTGCCGCCGGACGCGCCCGATCGCTGCGAGAATTGGCGGAGCGCGACGGCATCACCCGTCGCTATGTCCGGCGCCTCGTCGACCTCGCCTTTCTGAGTCCCGATCTGGTCGAGGCGATCCTGCAAGGCCGACAACCCGTCGAACTCACGGCGACGCGTCTTAGCGAACTCGATCTGCCGCTCAACTGGGCCGATCAGCACAGCCTGCTCGCGAACTGAAGAGCGACCCTCAATGGAGTGGTGTCCAGGCCAAGGCCTGGGCTCTTCTCGTTGAGGCTATGATCTTCCAGGGGGGGACTGCATCAATGCCGGTCAGAGAAAAGCAGCCAAGGCGAGCCGGCTCGTGGCCAAGACGTCCCGTTCTCTAGTCACGTCCAGGCTCACACTCCGGGCGAAAGCCGGGTCTTTGCGCCTGTAGGCATGGAAGGCACTCGTGAGACAGACTCGCCGCTGGAGGGAAGTGGATTCGAACCATCGGTCCCCCTCCCGAGATTGTCGTCGATCCGAGCGGTTCGCGCAGAGATCATAGGACGAAGTACGGATGTCTTTCGGCGAGACCGAGAGTTCGATGTCTCTGCCCTCCAGGGAACACTCAGCACCTCCTCCCAAAGTCAGTGTTCGACCGACCCGGGTCTGATCGCTGGAACTTGGCATCGACCACTTTTCCTGACGCGGGACCGATGGTTCGAATCCGGTTCCCTCCAGCGGAGAGTCGACTGCGAACCGGTGCGCTTCGACTTGTCGAACACCAGGATGTGCGGCTCGATCCCGCGCTCGTGGATCAGCCAGTTCGGCTCGGATCCTCAACAGACAGACAGGTGTGGATCAACCGGCACCGTCGACTTGGCGGGCCTTGCCGCACTTGCGCCGGCACGCGGGGGTGAGTAGTCCGGTGGGATGACGACACTCGCTCGCGCCCGCTACGGCGGGTACCGGTTCCCCGCCGAGATCATCGGCCATGCCGTGTGGTTGTATTTCCGCTTCCCGCTCGGTCTGCGCATGGTAGAGGAGTTGCTGGCCGCGCGGTTTGATCGGGAAATTTCAAATATGTTTGGCTAGGTTTTCGGTGACGTCGAGATACGCCTCGTCGAGCGACAATGGCTCGATTGCCACGCGAAGCGATGCCCTCCGGAGGGTCGACAGGGCAGGTGCGCCGTGGGAACACCGGCACTTAGCGAGCCTGGTGGACTTGCTCAAACGTCTGTTCGAGCGCCGCATCCAGGAGTTCTAGGCCGAGATCGACTTCGGCCTCAGTGGCCGTCAAAGGCGGGGCAATGCGCATCACCCCTTCGGACGCACCGGCGCGCACAATGTTGGCGCTCAGCCTGAGCTTCAGCGCGTTGTCCGTGACCGCATCCGAAAGCGCGGGTGCAGAGTGGTTTCGGCCCCCGGTCAAGCGCTTCGAATTCTATCCCGAGGAGCAAGCCCCGCCAGCGCACGTCGCCGATAAAGTCATATCTTTGCTGCGCGGACAGCATGTGGCACCTTTCTCGCTCTGAGTAGCGTTCCGAGGAGGTTAAATGCCGATACATCTCGATGGCTCTTGTCGCTGCGGCGCGATCAGCTTCAGCGTCGACAGCCACACACCGTACCCGTATCAGCGCTGCTATTGATCGATCTGCCGCAAGAGTGCGGGTGGCGGCGGATACGCGATCAATATCATGGGCATAGACGACACTCTTAAAGTGAAAGGCAAAAGCGCGCTCGGGGTATGGAATGCACCGATCGACGGCCATAAGGGCTCGGCCGACCGGCATTACTGCAAGCACTGCGGCACGCCACTCTGGGTCGGCGATGAGCAGTGGTCTGCGCTGGTTCACCCTTTTGCCTCGGCGATCGATACGAAGCTGCCGAAGGCGCCTTCGAGCGTTCATCTGCTGCTGCGCGACAAAGCGAGCTGGGTCGAACCGCAGATTGGCCCCAATGATGACTGCTTCGATGGCTATCCCGAATTGTCGATCGAGGACTGGCACAAAAAACACGGGCTGTGGATCGAATGACGGAACCACCCTCTCCGAAAAACAAAACGGCCGATCGATGCGTGCTCGAGATCATGCCGCGGCCTCGCGACCGGGAACGCGGATGTCCCTGGGATCGCAAGCAGAGTTTTCGAAACTATTGGTCCCGCCACGGAGAAACTCCCCTCGGGCGCGCCATGTGGTTCCCGCGCACGGCTCCACCAGCTCGGAGAGGCACTGATCCCGAGAGGGACGAAAAGTTCGAACCGGCTTCCTCCAGCGGAGAGTCACACGAAATGCGCCGCTACGGCCAAGCCCGTCCGGGTTGCCCGGTGGGTTCGAGCTTCTGCCAGCAAGTGGGATGCCGAGCTGTGCTGTAAAGTGTCTGGTGGGGTCGGAGGCGAAACACCCCGCGAGGTTGCAGTTTTCGGTTTACAACGAAAGCGGCCCGTTGGGAGTGTGAGGGATTTCACACTCGGGCTCGGCTGAACGGTGTATGTCTCTAATCTCCCACCGGGACAAAGCGGTGAGAGGCGTTGGTGTCGTCCAACTTGATCGGAAAGCAGGCGGTTGTGGTCGGCGCCGGAATGGCCGGCCTGGCGGCGGCACGCGCCCTCGCCGACTACTTTGAACATGTCGTGGTGCTAGAACGCGACA
>Ga0210406_10001173_pt1 | contig 33153 bp, 24 predicted proteins | sample IncBWC30MmetaG_FD_155454 | JGI IMG/M metagenome (GOLD analysis project Ga0210406, IMG submission 155454) | Forest soil microbial communities from Barre Woods Harvard Forest LTER site, Petersham, Massachusetts, United States - Inc-BW-C-30-M | ecosystem: Environmental > Terrestrial > Soil >... | reverse complement strand
TCTTGCCTTCGACGAGCTGACCGGGCACGGTGACTTGAATGTCGGATTGCGCCGAGAACTTCAGCAGCGCGGAGGAGAGCTGCTGCGGCGGAATATCAAACTGCATCTGATGTTCGAGGTCAGCCGCGGCCACGCTCGGGCGAACACCGGTGGCAATCGAGACCGCCAGAACAAAAAGCAACACTTTCGTGCCGCGAGAGAAAACATCAACCCGTGAATGCGCGTTCATTCCTTCCCCTTCCGCGGCTTGATAACCGCTTGTAAGGGACTAGACGAATGAGATTTTAATTACGGGAATGGATTTTCGGGTTTTCAGTGATTTATTTCTTTCGTTGCATTTTCGCCACAAGCGCCTCCCGAGCGATTAGCGTCAACGTCCTCCACGTGGTTGTTCGACCCGATCGCCCCTGCCGACCGCGAAAGCCTGGACACCGGCAGGGGATTCCCGTTTTCAGCTTCTCGTTCGTCTAAGTTAGACTCAAGGGCATAACAAACCGTCATGGTGAATCCCGTAAGCAAGTTGCCGTCGAACACCGACCGGGTGGCTGACCCACCGGCCGATCAGGAGGCATCGCGGGCGCAAGTCGTCGAGCGGCTGTTTCGTGAACACAACGAGGCCTTGATTCGCTTCCTGCGGGGGAGGGTCGGATCAGACAACGAGGCACGTGAAGTCGCCCAAGAAGCCTATGTTCGGCTTTTGAGCCTTGATGAGCCGGGGGCTGTCAGCTATCTGCGCGCCTTTCTCTTCAAGACGGCGGCCAACATAGCGATCGATCGGCACCGGCGACATGAGAACTTTGACAGGGTTGCCGGTCATGAGCTCTTTACAGAATTGACGGAAAGTCGCACACCGGAACGACAGCTGTCCGGTGAACAGGCGCTGCGGCACCTGGGAATTCTAATCGAGGCCATGCCGGCGAAGTGCCGTGAGTCTTTCGTCATGAACCAAATCCAGGGGCTCGATGCCGCCACCATCGCGGCGCGGCTCGGCATTACCGACAGCATGGTACGCAAGTACGTCGTACGTGCACTGCTTCACTGCCGCCAATTCATCGATCTTGAACGTAATGACTGATCACGGCACGCAGTTACCGGCGGAGATTGATCGCGATCCGACGCACCTGGCGGCCGCCGATTGGCTGGTCCGCCTGCAGAGTACGGACGTATCGATCGAAGATACGCTGGCGTGGCAGGCTTGGCTCAAAGCAGATCCGACACATGCCCAAGCATTTGCCCGCATGGAAGAGATATCTCAAGTGTTGCGCAGCGTGCCTGCGCCATCGGCCGCGTCAGCTCGGCGCTTTGCCCGCGATCGCTATGATGCGTCCGTTCCGATCAGGGATTGGAATCGGCGGCACGCTCCTGGTCGCCGGACGGCCATTGCTCTCGCCGCGGCCGTTGCTCTCGCTGCCTCAATTGCGACTCTCGCGCTGACTGCCGCATTTTGGAAGATGCCGCCGCCGGGCAACTCGTATGCCACTGCCATCGGCGAAACCCGCAACGTCACGCTCAGCGACGGCTCGACCATCGATCTGGGTGGGGACACCCAGATCGAGGTGGCGCTGTCTGAAAAAGAGCGGGACATCGAACTCACCAAGGGCGAAGCGATGTTCACAGTGGCAAAGGACGCCGCCAGGCCCTTTAAGGTACGCGCCGGAGATGCAACGGTTGTCGCGGTGGGAACAGCGTTCAATGTCGAGCGCGACAGTGATCGGTCCGTCGTCTCCGTGACCGAGGGGCGAGTTGTGGTCGAGCCGGTGACGCATTTTCTGCCGGTGTTCGTGCTGCAGGAATTCAAACCCAAGCTGCGCAGCGTGCGTCTGAACAAGGGACAACAGACCACGGCCGGCAGCGCGGGAATTGAGGAGCCGACCAAAATGGAGGCTCCGGCGATTGGCTGGCAGATCGGACATCTGGCATTCCATCTGCAACCGCTGCGCTATGTTCTGGAGGATGTGAATCGCTACGCGCACAAGCCCATTGTCGTGGAGAATGAGCATGTCGGCGCGCTGGTGATTACGGGCACGGTAGAGCGCGAGAATATTGCCGGATGGGTCAAGAGCTTGGAGCGCGCATTCGATCTGCAGGCCACCGAAGAGGCCGATCGAATTACCTTGCGAGAGAGGTAGGGCTTCGCGCGCGCGGCGCATCGCCATCACACCTAAATACGAAAAAGCGCCTGGTGCGCAGCATTTGATCGCGAAACCCGAAATCTGATAGCGAAACCCGAGTCATGAGCAAATGCATTTGCTAATGTCTCGCCGGGAAGTGCCATAAATTTTTTGAGTCAAATCGTAGGAGTGTTATGCAGCTGCGCGGATTCTTTGTTCAACTCCTTGCATTTGTTCTTTTGTATCAGTGCACTTCTGTTCAGGCTGCCGGTGATGCGGACACGCGCTTGCTGCGCCAGCCTTCCGTGTCCAAGGACCATATCGCCTTCGTGTTTGGCGGCGACATTTGGATGAGTGATCGCGACGGCGGCCGACCGGTGCGCATCACTGCCCACCCGGCGCCGGAGTTTGCGCCGCATTTTTCACCTGACGGCCGCTGGATCGCGTTTTCAGCGACCTACGACAACAACACGGACGTGTATGTGGTGTCGGCCGAAGGAGGCCAACCGCGGCGGCTCACCTGGCACCCGGCGGCGGACCTTGTCACGGGCTGGAGTTCCGACGGCAAGCGAGTGCTCTTTACCTCCAGCCGGGAGGTCGCCAACAGCCGCAGCGGTCAGTTTTACGAGGTGCCGCTCTCCGGCGGCTACGAAAAGAAGATCATGAAAGCGGTCGCGGTCGAGGGTGCGTGGTCGGCGGACGGCAAGCGCCTGGCCTACCGCCCCTACATCATGGCCTATGCCGGCGTCAGCGGCTGGCGACAACATCGCGGCGGCGATACGCCGCCGATTTGGATCATTGATCCGGTCGGCAACCAGCTCGAAAAGATTCCGCATGTGAACGCCTCCGACAGCAATCCGATGTGGATCGGCGATGACGTGGCGTTCATTTCCGACCGCAATGAGGGCGCCGCCAATCTGTTTCTATACGACACCCGCGCGCGCTCCCTGCGGCAGCTCACGCACGAAACGCAATGGGATGTGCGCAACGCCGGGGCCTACGATCACACCATCGTCTATGAAGCCGGCGGCCAGTTGAAGTCCCTGGATGTCGTCAGCGGACAAATTCGCAACATACCCATCCACCTCGAGCTGCAATCCATTCAGGCGCGACCCCAGTGGAAAGACGCTTCCAAGAATCTCACGACCGCGCAGCTGTCACCGACGGGCAAGCGGGTGCTGATAACGGCACGCGGCGATGTCTTCAGTGTCCCGGTCAAGGATGGTTCGGTGCGCAATTTGACGGCGACATCGGGGGTGCGCGAGTCCGATGCTGTCTGGAGCAAGGACGGACAACGCGTTGCCTATTTGAGCGATGAGGGCGGCACCCAGGCGCTGTTGGTACGCGACGCCATCGGGCTCGAGAAACCCAGGCGACACGCATTGGGAAACATGGGTTATTTCACCTTGCTCGCCTGGTCACCCGACGCTCGCCGTGTGGTGTTTCAAGACAATCATCTGCGTCTCTATGCCATCGATCTGGTCAGTGACGCGGTGAGTCTCATCGACACGAGCCCACGCCGATTGTCGTATCGAGTGTCCTTTTCGCCGGACGGTCAGTGGATGGCTTACACGTTGGTGGGCGAGAATTACTTTACGCGGGTGCGGCTGCACAGCTTCGCCGGCGCGAAGAGTTTCGACCTTACGGACGCGTTCGTGCAAACCGACTCGCCCGTGTTCGGCGGCAATGACTTGCTGTACTTCACGGCCTCGATCAACGCAGGTCCCACGCGCGTGTCCCTCGACATGTCAACTCAAGAGCGGCCGCTGCGCACGGCCATTTACGCTGCGGTGCTTTCCGCCGACGGGCACTCGCCGCTGCCGCCCAAGAGCGGTGATGAGGATGCCAAGGGGGGCAAAAACAAGGATGTGGATAAAGCTGACAAGTCCGACAAGTCCGATAAGTCCGATAAGTCCGACAAGGCCGACAAGGCCGACAAGGCCGACAAGGCCGACAAGGCTGAGCAAGCGGGCAAGTCCAAGAAGCCGGTGGCGGATGACAAAATCGACAAACCGGTCAAGCCCACGCGCATCGATTTGTCGAACCTATCGCAGCGCTTCGTACCCATCCCTGTGGCGGAGCGAAACTATGATCGTCTGGTCGTGGGCTCGGACGGCGCATTGTTCTACCTCGCGCGACGTCAGCCAGGATCAAGCGCCGAACCGCCGGGTCCAAACGCGGAGGCCGCGTCCGATCTTTATCGATTCAACTTCGAGGACCGCGAGGAAAAGCTGGTGAAATCCCACCTCATGGACCTCTCCGCCAGCGCGGATGGAAAGAAACTGTTGCTCACGGTGGGCGAGGGGAAATTGGAGGTGGCCGACGCCAACGAGAAACTCGAGTCGAAGCCGGTCGACTTGAGCAATATGAAGATGTTGGTCGATCCGCGCCAGGAATGGCGCCAGATTTTCGATGAGACTTGGCGGATGGAGCAGCAGTACTTCTACGATCCAAACATGCACGGACTGCCATGGGCCGCAATCCGGGCGCGCTACGAGCCGCTGCTTCAGTTCGTGCAGCGCCGAGAGGACCTCAACGAATTGCTGGTCGAGATGATCGGCGAAATGCAGGTAGGGCACAACCGCACCGGCGGCGGCGACTTGTACGCGGGTGCCGCCGTTGGGGTCGGTCTGCTCGGCGCGGATTTCAAGGTCGACAATAATCTTTACCGTGTTGAGAAAATCTATCACGGTGATCGCTGGAATCCCTTTCTGATCGCGCCGCTTGCAACCGCCGGCGTAGATGTCGCCGAAGGTGATGCGATTCTTGCGATCAACGGCCATGCGCTGGATGGGTCGGTGAATATTTTCTCACTGCTCGAGGGCACGACCGGCAAACAGGTGTCGCTTACGGTGAGCCGTGACGGCACTCAGAAGTCCGCGCACACCGCGGTCGTGATACCCATCCCGAATGAGGCCGCGCTGCGCCAATGGAGTTGGGTGGAAGGGAATCGCGACTACGTCGAGCGCAAGAGCGGCGGTACGCTGGCGTATGTGTACTTGCCGGACACTGCCGACGACGGTTACACCTTTTTCAACCGGATGTTCTTCGCACAGGTGGATAAGCCCGGTTTGATCGTCGACGATCGTCGCAACAGCGGCGGCCAGGCGGCCAACTATGTATTGGAGGTGCTGAACCGTAAGTACCTCTCGAGCTGGAAAGACCGCGACGGTTCGGTATTCAGCACGCCGGCGGCGGCCATTTACGGGCCCAAAGCCATGCTGATCGATCAGGACGCGGGCTCGGGCGGCGACTATCTGCCGTATGGGTTCAGGCGTCTCGGTCTCGGAAAGCTCATCGGCACGCGCACGTGGGGCGGCTTGATCGGGATTTCCGCCAACCCTGAATTGATCGACGGCGGCTTTCTTACGGTACCGTTTTTCCGCTTCTTCACGCCCGAGGGTGAATGGCACGTCGAGAATGAGGGAGTGGCGCCGGATGTGGAAGTTCCCTTGGATCCCTTGGCAGTAAACGCAGGCAAGGACGTGCAATTGGATGCGGCCATCGTCGACGTGCTAGGGCAGCTGAAGGGCGCCCCTCAGATTCCGCTCAAATCTGCCCCGCCGATGCCGACACATGTGGGTAATTAATTTGACTCGTACACTCTCAGGTTGCCGATTGTGCGCGGCGCTATTCGTCCTCAGCGCCGTGCCCTTGGGTGGCAATTGCGCAACACATAACGCCACGCTTGCCGAGTCTTTGAGCCGAACCAGCATTCGTGCGCCTGTTATCTCGCCCGACGGCCGATCGGTGGCCTATCTGCAGCGCGAAACGAATTGGAAAGAAAATGAGTTCGTTTGGCAGTTGTGGCGCGTCAATGTTGCCGCCGGCGAAGCGGTGCAGCTCACGCGGGGCAGGAAATCGGCCGGTGCGGCGCAATGGTCGCCGGACGGGCGTTGGTTGGCCTTTGTGACCGAGCGCGAAGCTTATGTCGCTGAACCGTTTGCGGCGGTTCAGAAAGATGTCACCGCCCAGGACGGCGGTAAAGGCGAGGCAGCAGACGCGACCAAGCCGGCCGCGAAACAGATATGGATCATCCCGCCCGACGGCGGCGAAGCATGGCCCCTCACGAAATCGGAGACCGATGTCGAGAACTTTCACTGGGCGAAGGACGGCAAGGCGGTCCTGTTTACCGCTGCCGAACGGCCGACCAAGGCGAGCAAGGCACGCAAGGAGCGGTTCAGCGCATATGAGGTCATCGAAAAAGATTACGAACAGAATCAGCTGTGGTGCGTGGACGCAGCGGCGGCGATAAAAGCGACGGCACCGCAGGCGGCAAAGCAGCTGACGTTTGACGCCACCCTTAGTATCAATTCATTTGCCATCTCCCCGGATTCCAGCCGTGTCGCCTTCAGCGCGGCTCACAATCCGTTGCTGGCCTTCATGAAGGATGAACACATCTACCTGATGGACCTGCCTCGCTCGAGCTCCGGCCCCGCGAGCGTGTCCAAGGTCGTTGCGATGTCGGGCCCGGACAGATCGCCCATATTCTCCCCGGACGGCAAGCAGCTTGCGTTTGTCACCAGCCTTGGGCAGCCAAAATTCTTCTACGCCAACACCCACATCGCACTGGTTGACGTGGCTGCCGTCCTGGCGAAACCGGCAATAACCCCGGCCGATGTTCGCGACCTGACCAAGAGCTTCGACGAAGTTCCGCAAACGCTTGACTGGGTTTCCAACGGATTGTATTTCGGCGCCACGCAGAGAATGACCGCGCGGCTCTTTCGTTTGGAGAGTGCGACACTGGCGGTGCAGCCGGTGTCCACGGATGACGCGCTGATCATTGACGAGGCGTCGGTCACGCCGGACGGCAGTTACATTGCATTCACGGCGGACGATGCGACTCACCTGACCGAACTTTACGTTTCGAGCTCCAAGACATTTGCTCCCAAGAAACTGACCGACCTCACCGCGCAAGTCCGTGGTTGGAACCTCGGTAGTGTGGAAGTCGTGTCATGGAAGAGCAAGGACGGCACGCTCATCGAAGGCGTGCTGCACAAGCCCGCCGATTATGATCCGAAGCGCAAGTATCCGTTGCTGGTCAAGATACACGGCGGACCGACCGGCGTTTCCCAACCCCGGTTTCTACCCAACGACTACGCGTACCCTGTGCAATCGTTTCTGGCGAAAGGCGCATTGGTGCTCGAACCCAACTATCGCGGCAGTGCCGGCTATGGAGGCGCGTTTCGCGCACTCAATGTGCGCAACTTGGGCGTCGGCGACATGTGGGATGTGATGAGCGGTGTCGATTCGCTGATCGCCAAGGGCATGGTTGACCCCAATAGATTGGCGGCCATGGGCTGGTCGCAAGGCGGATACATCTCCGCATTCTTGACCACCCATACCGATCGCTTCAAGGCGATATCCGTGGGAGCCGGCATCAGCGACTGGGCCACTTACTACGTGAGCACCGACATCACACCCTTTACGCCGCAGTATTTGGGTGCGACACCGTGGGACGATCCGCAGATCTACGCCAAGACTTCGCCGATCACGACGATCCGCCAGGCTAAAACGCCGACACTGATCCAACATGGCAGTGCGGACCGGCGCGTCCCCGTTCCTGACTCGTTTGAACTCTACCGCGGTCTGCTGGATCAGCACGTCGATGCGCGCCTGATTTTGTATACCGGCTTTGGGCACGGCATCGACAAGCCAAAGTCCGCCTTGGCACTCGTTCAAGCCAATCTGGATTGGTTCAGCCACTACCTCTGGAACGAACCGATCCCGAAGGACTCAGCGCTGTATGGCAGCAGCGAACTTGAAGCGGTCCGCTAGACTGACCGTTGCGTACACATTCCTGCGATCACTTCCCCGCAAAATCGCGCCGGCGCTTATGCAGCCGCCATGCACGTACGCTCACGTTCACGGCGGTCCACGCTGCCATCACACCGACGGGCCAGGCAATCCACGCCGGCCAAAGAAAGCAGATCGCCGCGAGCACGACAAGCAGCACCATGGCCGTGAGCAGGGGACCGGTCGGCATTTCGCCGAGCACTCGATGATTGGCGAGCGCGGCGCCCACGGTATTGGCCATGCGCAATGCACCTGCGGCCGCGCGCCCGGAACTGCCGCGACCGCGGCCCGCCTTCGTTCGCGGAGCGTCACTCGCGGGTGTGGGTTGTTCGCTGCGCCGGTACCGGCGCGGCGCCAAGATGATCTCGGTGGCATTCTCCAGATCGCGCTCATATTGCGCAGCCAGCCGGCCGGAGAAAACTACATCCTCGATCGCGACATCAATTTCGCGATTGCCCAGCCAGCTGGAGATGTTGAGATTCGAAGATCCAACCCGGGCCCATTGACCGTCGGCGACAGCGGTTTTGGCGTGCAGCATGGATCCGTTCCACTCGAACACGCGAATGCCCGCCTGCAGCAGTGGACGATAACCGCCGCGTGATAAGCCGCTGACGATCGGAATGTCGCTGTTGCCCGGAACCAGCATGCGTACGTCAACGCCATCGCGAGCTGCCGCCACCAGCGTCTGTACGTAAGGTGCTATACCGACAAAATACGCATCGCAAAGCCATAAGCTGCTGCGGGCCATGGATGCGATCAATTGATCGAGACGATACAGACTCGCGCTCGGCGGCTGGGTGGCAATCACCCTCATGGCTACAGTGCCCGCAGGCTGCATGGATGGCGGGACTTCCGAGAGTTCCAATGGCGCGCCCATGGCGTTCCAACTTTCCTGGAACGCCGCCTCAAGTTCTGCCACGGCCGGACCGCTCACCGCAACCCCGGTATCGCGCCACGGCGCCACATTGCGGACGGGGTCGCCGAGCCATTTCGAGCTGATGCACACGCCGGAGAGAAAGCCTTGCGTGCCGTCAACGACCAGCAACTTGCGGTGGTCGCGGCTGATCCAGCCGAACGGTTCCCCCAATTGCGGTGGATTGAATACGCGTACCTGCCCACCGGCGGCACGAAGCGCCGCCCAAAACGTCCTGCGCGACTGCCCGAGGCAGCCAAGCCAATCCACGATCACCGCGACCAGGATTCCGGCCCGGGCGCGCTCGACCAGCGCATCGCGAAACTCGCGGCCGACTTCATCATTTCGAATGATGTAGTTCTCGAGCAGCACGCGCCGCCGGGCCGCGCGTATCGACTTCAACCACGCCTCATAGTGTGCGGCGGCGTCAATCAGCAGTTCGACCGAATTGCCCCCCAACAATGGGGCGCCGGCCGCGCGGCTCAGGGCTTGTTCGGCCAACAACCGGTAAGGCGTTGCCACGGCGCGCGAGGAATTGAACGAAGGCGGGGGGACCATGAGCCAAAAAGATTACGCTATTCACGCGCGGCACGGGGCTGAAACGCAGCCAGCTCAGGGTGGCCCAGCGTTTTTTCCCTCAAGTGGCCCTTCAACGATAGCTTGCCTTCACTAAAAATGTCTTTGCCCGGCCGTGACCGCATCGGGCGTCGCGGCATATCGGTGGCAATGGAGGTATCCTTTCATGTTGAGGCGCAAGAACTCCCAATGGCGCAGTACGTTTCTTACCTGCGCGGCTTTGACGATGGGCGCCGGTGTTTTGCTGATGAGCGCGACCCCGGCCGCTGACCTGCCCGCGGAGGTCATTGCCGCAGCAATCACCGACGTGTCGCGTCCGTCCACCGACACTGTCCGGGACGTCAATCGCAAACCCGCGGAGATGCTGCAGTTTGCAGGGCTCAAGACCGGCGACAAAATCGCCGACTATGCCGCCGGTGCGGGCTACTTTACCCGACTGTTTGCAGGCGTCGTCGGACCGAACGGGCACGTCTATGCGAGCGTACCGAGCGCGCTGTTCAAATATCCCAACATCGTCAAGGGCATCGCCGAGATCGAAACCTACGCCTTCACTCATGCGAATGTCACCGTGAGCCTGGCAGCGGCGCTGGACGCGGCTAAATACCCCGAAAAACTCGACGTGTTCTGGATTTCCCAGAACTATCACGACCTGCATGACCGCTTCATGGGGCCTGTAGACATGGCTGCGTTCAATCGCGCGGTCTATGCGGCCCTCAAACCCGGCGGCACGTACATTGTACTGGACCACGTCGCGGCCGCCGGATCGCCGGCCGACGTCACCGATACCCTGCATCGCATCGAGCCCGCAACGGTTCGTCGCGAGGTCGAGAGCGCGGGCTTCAAATTCGTGGGCGAGAGCACCATCCTGGCCAATGCCGCGGATCCGCACACCGCCGGCGTCTTCGACCCGTCGATTCAGGGTCACACCGACCAATTCATCTTGAAGTTCAGGCGGCCAGGCTCATGACGCCACCGACGCGGCTTGAATCCGGGGGCACGGGAGAATCTCGCTAGCTTGCGCGATGGCTATCGTATCGAGGCGTACTGCAGTGCCGAGGCGTGAAACCGGCGCTGCAACTTTCCTCCTCCTGAGGTGTTATGTCAGCACCGGTAGGTCGTAGGAGTCTTACATGCGCAACGTTTTAGTCGCTCTCTTGATCGCGGCGCCCCTTGCGTGGCTTCCAGGAGTCGGAACCGCCAAAGGCTGTCTGAAAGGCGCAGCCGTCGGTGGGGTAGTGGGTCACGTCGCGGGCCATCACGCAGTCGTGGGCGCCGCCGCGGGATGCGTTATCGAGCATCATCGGGAAAAGGTAAGGGACAAGGCGGCCGCGCGGCAAAATGCAGCGCCGCAGCGCAACGCTGCGGTTCCGGACGCTCCCAAATCTCAATGAACTAAGCGAGCAGGGAGTTCGAACAGCCCGCCCAGGGCCGGCAAACCTTCAACCGCCGGCCGTGCGAAATACTCCTGACGGTGGGCGCTGGTGCAGCGCGCTATCGCTTCAAATATTGATGGACGATCTCGATCAGTTCTTCGGCCGCCACGGCTTGGGGAGTATCACGACCCAGCTTGGAGTCGACCACATGTTCGCGGATATGATCCTGAATCATTTCGGCGATGAATCCGTCCAGGGCTCCGCGGCAAGCAGTGGCTTGTTGCAGTACACGAGAACACTCATCGTCCGCATCGACCGATCTTTGAATCGCTTCGATCTGGCCGCGCAAGCGCTTCAGGCGGTTTAGAAGCTTTTCCTTATTTTTCGACACATGACCCATAAGAACTACTCTTGAGAACTATACCCCGGTAGGGTATCCTGAAAAGCATCATTTGACCATGGCAGCATTGCCGCTGCAGCGAGAACCCCGATGATTCAAGCGCTTGACGCCTCCTTTGGCATACCCCATAACCACGTCTTTTTGGGCAGCGGTCATGAGCAGAACGAGCGTAAGACCTGGGCGGTAATCGCTCTGTGTTCGGTCATGATGCTGGTCGAAATCATCGGCGGAAGCATCTTTGGGTCCCTGGCGCTGGTCGCAGACGGGCTGCACATGTCGACACACGCGAGCGCCATGCTGATTGCGGCGCTCGCCTATATGTACGCGCGCAAGCACGCCAACGACCGGCGCTTCGTCTTCGGTACCGGAAAGCTGGGCGATCTTGCAGGATTCGCGAGCGCGATTATTCTGGCGATGATCGCCATTCTCATCGGCTACGAAGCCGTTGTGCGGTTCCTCGCGCCGGTTGCCATCCGTTTTGGCGAAGCGATTCCGATTGCCGTCGTCGGACTTGCGGTGAATATTGCCAGCGCGTGGCTGTTGAGCGGCGCCGATCATGGGCACGGACATGGCCATGGCCATTCACACGACGGCGATGCGCACAGTCATGGTGATGAGGAGCGTCTCATAGAGACGGCGATTGGCCCGCTAAAACTGTCGATCTTTGAAGACGGCGTACCGCCGGTCTTTCGGATTCGGACCGACCCGTCAGCGCTACCGGCGGGCGATTCGATCACGCTCACCACCACTCGCGCGAATGGAACGCAGCAAGTGTTCTCATTCACTCAACAGCCCGGCTATCTGGAGTCAACGCAGCCGGTCCCGGAGCCGCACGAATTCAAGTTGGTCATCAGGCTGCCGCAGGGCGAATATGCAAGCGAGTTATCCGAAGGCCATGATGGTGTCGATTCGCGCGACCACAATATGCGCGCGGCCTACGTGCATGTCATGGCCGACGCCGCAGTTTCGGTGCTTGCCATCATCGGCCTGGTGCTCGCCAAGGTATTCGGCTGGCTATGGATGGATCCACTGGCGGGATTCATCGGTGCGCTGGTGATTGCAAATTGGTCTTATGGCCTCATTCGCGACACAGGGGCCATTTTGGTCGACATCAGCCCTGGCGAAGGTCTGAGCAATAAAGTACGCACAGCGGTCGAATCGGCAGGGGACACGCTGGTGGATCTGCATGTGTGGCGTCTCGGTCCGGGTCATTTCGGCGCGGTCATTTCGCTCGTCAGCCAAGTCGCCCGGCGCGGTCCAGCCTTCTACCATGCACTCCTGAACCGCATCAACGGCCTGTCGCACATCACGGTTGAGGTTCATCGGCCGGAATAGCAAAGGCCGGTGCATATCGGCATCGGCCGGTTGGCACATTTCCAATGTTAGTTCACTGTTTGACCGGACGGTGCTAGCATCTTGGGCCGTGAGTCATAGGCCGGCCTTGTCAAAATCATCCCATCGCGTTGAATTTCGCATCGCAGTCCTTGCCGGACTGGCGTTGTTCATTGCGCAATTGGGCGCGATAGCGCACGCCTATACCCACCAACCTACGGCGGCGTACCAGCAGACACTTAAGAATCACGATTTTTGCAGTGACTGCTTGAATTATGCGCCATCCCTGGCGCCCGGCGGCACGCCGACGGCGGCACCGTTCGCACTCCCGCACGTGCGGAGCGCACCGCCGCCGCCGCCACCTGTTTCACTTCTTTATCGCCGTACCTACCTCGCTTTTCGGTCTCGAGCACCTCCCGTCCCAGGCTGACTCTTTCGGAGTTTCTGAGCCGCAGATTCCTGCGGTCCGCCTGTTTGACGAGGAGTACTCGATTAATGTTTCATTCAGTTCGTATCGCGGCGCGCCCGGCGCTCGCGATGTTTTTATCTGTGTATTTGTCGACCGTTCCTGCCCAAGCGCACGCTGCGGCCGATGCTGCTGCCCCGAAGAGCGCTGATGCCCCGGAGAGCGCTGATGCCCCGGAGAGCGATGCGAGCGCCGGCGGCTCTGGGAGCTCTGGCCCAAAGATAGATGAGATCGTGGTCATCGCGCAGCACCTCAACGAGGCCCGCAACGGCATCCAAACGCAAACCGGGGCCTCGACTTACACGATCAACGAAGACGCCATAACCAACCAGCCCGGCGGCGACAACCAGTTGTTGAACCAAGTGATCTTGCAGGCGCCGGATGTCGCCCAGGATTCGTTCGGGCAATTCCACGTTCGCGGTGAACATAACGGGCTGCAATACCGTTTGAACGGCATCATCCTGCCGGAAGGCATCAGTGTGTTCGGGCAAGCGCTGGATCCACGGTTGATTTCTTCCCTGACGCTGGTCACCGGTGCACTGCCGGCCGAGTATGGCCTGCGCACCGCCGGCATCATCGACCTGAAGACCAAAAGCGGTGTGATCGATCCAGGCGGCTCGGTCTCACTCTATGGCGGCAGCCACGGCACGTTCGAGCCGAGCTTCAATTATGGCGGCAGCGACGGCAATCTGAATTATTTCGTGTCCGGGGACTTTCTGCGTAATGACCTGGGCATCGAGTCTCCGGACGGGCGATCGAATCCGGACCACGATCACACCACGCAGTATCATGGGTTTGCGTACTTGGAATACATTCTCGACGAAAGCAACCGCTTGAGCGCGGTGCTGTCGAGTTCCGTGGGCGACTTTCAAATCCCCAATCGCGGTAACCTGGTGCCCGGCATCAGCAATGCCGACGGTACGCCCCTCACGGTCAACGGACAGACCACGTTTCCCAGTGACGGCCTCAACGAGACTCAACGTGAGCTGAACCACTTCGCCATCCTGAGCTGGCAGCACTCGCAAGGGGCACTGGATGTGCAAACTTCGTTGACGGCACGCTATTCCAGCCTCACTTTCGTGCCGGATCAGCTGGGCGATATACTTTTCAACGGCATCGCGCAGAATGCGTATAAGCAAAACGTCGCGTATGCAATGCAGTCCGACGCGTCGTATCGATTGAACGATGTTCACACCCTGCGCGCGGGCGTGTTCTTACAGAGCGATCATTCCAAGAGTCTGACCAGTTCAGCGGTCATTGCATTGGACGCTGCCGGCAATCAAATCAGCGACGTTCCGGAAAGCATCGTCGACAACGGCTCGAAAACCGAATGGATCTACAGCACGTATCTTCAGGACGAATGGAAGCTCATTCCGACGGTGACCGTGAACTATGGATTGCGCTTCGACAAGTTCACGGCATTTACCTCTGGGCATCAGGTGAGTCCGCGCGTCAATGTGGTCTGGCAGGCGCTTGATGACACCACGGTGCACGCCGGCTACTCCCGGTATCTATCGCCGCCGCCCTTTGAACTCGTCGGCAACACAACCGTCTCGAAATTCGTCAACACGACTGCCGCCCCGGTGGTAACGCAGGCGGATTCTCCGCTGCCGGAGCAAGCCAATTACTACGACATCGGTGTTCAGCAGAAATTTACCGATCATTTGACCGTGGGACTCGACACCTACTACAAGCAGTCGCATAACTTGATCGATGAAGGACAATTTGGTGCGCCGATCATTCTGACGCCCTTCAACTACACCTACGGCAAGCAATACGGCGCGGAATTGACCAACAGCTTTTCTGTTGAGAACTTCAACGCCTATTTGAACCTGGCATGGCAGTATGCACACGGCAAGAATATCGATTCGGCGCAATTCAATTTCAGCCCCGACGATCTGGCGTACATCTCCCAGCACTACATCCACCTGGACCACGAACAGGAGTTCACGGCCTCGGGCGGGGCGTCGTATCTGTGGGATCACACGCGCTTCAGCGCCGACTTTCTGCTCGGTTCCGGCCTGCGCGCCAGCTCGGTGCAGCCGGACGGCACCGTGATCCCGAACGGAGACCATCTGCCCTATTACCTACAGGTCAACCTGGGTGTCAACCACATCTTCCACTTGGGGGATGCCGGCACGCTGACGACCCGATTCGACGTGATCAATGCGTTCGACAAGCGCTATGAGATTCGCAACGGAACGGGGATTGGCGTGGGTGCTCCGCAGTTCGGTCCGCGGCGCGGGTTGTTCTTCGGCATTTCGAAGTCGATTTAGAAGAGAGGGGGCGCTGCGGCAGTGGGACTGCCGCGGCGCCGCCGCATGATTGCGTCTCTGCATCGCTGAGAGAACATGCAATTGATTCAGTTCATCGTCGTCGTGTGTGCCGCCTTTCTGGCAAACCTTGCCGGCGTCGCTTTTGCGCGGCGCGTAAGGGACCGCCGGCATTTGGCGCGCAGTTTCAGTGCCGGCACCGTCATCGCGGTGGCCTTCTTCATTTTTCTGCCGCAGGCCTTGATGCGATCCGACGGCGCCCATAATGCCGATCAGTTGCTGCCCCTCGTCGGTCTGGGATTCGTCATTGCCTTGCTTCTGGATCGTTTCGGCGCGATCGCATTTCCAGGCAGCGAAAAGCATGCCTCGGCTCGAAAACACCATGGTCATGCCGTGCTCAACGGCGCCGCCATCGGAATCGCGTACCACGTTTCGCCCACGCTCAGCGGGGTCGTCAGCGCGGCGCTGCTCGTGCATGAGTTTTCCGATAGCGCCGACGCCGAGAGTTTGGCGTCGGGCGGCCCGTTCCCCCGCCCTGTGCGGCGCGCGAGCAGCGTCCGTGGGGTGTGCGTCGCCGCAGGTCTGGCCGTCACCTACTTCAGCGGCGTATCGCCGCAGTTGCTGAGCATCACACTGGCGATGTTCGGTGGATATTTCGCCTATCTGAGCGCAAGCGACCTCATACCCGAAAGCTATCATGAGCATCCGCAATTGCTCACCGTTGCCATGACCTTCGGCGGCGCGGGCGCCATGTACGTGCTGGCCAGTTTCTCATGAGCCGCATCGGGCCATCCGTGTCATGTTGCTGCTGACGCTGGCAATTGCGGCCTTTTGCATGACCTTCGCCGGCGGGTTGCTGGCACTCAAGCTGGCGGCGCGAATGCACTGGGTGCTCGGTTTCAGTGCCGGCGCCGTGGTCGCCGTCGCATTTTTCGATCTGTTGCCGGAGGCCTTGGAGTTGGGTGCCGGGACATTCGGCGTCACACGGGTATTCGCCTGCGCAGCTGCCGGTTTTCTCGTGTACTTGTTATTCGATCGCGTGATGCTCTCTCAGGGCCAGCGCTTTCGCGATCAGTTTACAACCCGGCAGCCCGGAGCACGGGAAGCGGCACACGGCCGCGCGACGCTGTTCGCCGGCAGCTTGTCATTGCACAGTTTCTTGGACGGCATCGCCATTGGCCTGGCATTCCAGGCATCGACCGCGGTGGGGGCGGTGGTGGCCATTGCCGTGCTGACTCACGACTTTTCGGACGGCATCAATACGATGAACGTCGTGCTGCGAAACGACAGCAATCGCCGACGGGCGCTGCAATGGCTGCTCGCCGATGCCATCGCGCCGGGCTTGGGAATCTTTTCGACGCTTTTCTTTCGGGTCCAAGGCGATGCCTTGGGGATCATTCTCGCGCTCTTTTCAGGTTTTTTTCTCTATATCGGGGCGAGCGATCTGATTCCAGAGAGTCATCGTGCCTTTCCAAGAGCTTTGACCACGCTCATGACATTGCTGGGTATCGCGGTGCTCTACGCGGCCGTCACTCTCGCGCAAGTGTAGTGCGGCATCGCGACACGCTTTTGAATAGAAGGGATCATCATGGAAATCGAGTTGGACAAACACGATCCAGCCCAGCAGGTGGTGCTGTCAACGCTGCCGCGCTTCAACGGCGCCGAAACCCAACGCCGGCGCCTGTTAAACCTCATGCTCACCTCGGCGGCCGTGTCGGCCGTGCTGTTGTTCGCGGCCGTCAGGTCCGACATACCCCTGCTGCGTTCGCTGCTGAGTTTCAACAGTGCCGCGCTGTTGCTCCTATGCGCGGGTCTGCAATCGGGATACTGGGCAACTCGCTGGCGAGCGCGCGCCGCGGGGCTCATGGTCTCGAGAATTCCCGGTTGGTTGCTTCCGCGGCGGCTGCGTGGTGCCGCGGCGTGGCCGGTCGTACGACATCTGAAAAGCGCTGCACGATGGGTCGCCGCGCACATCAGTGCCCAGGCCTTTGAAACCGCCTGGCTAGGCGCCCTGGCGTACCTCGCCCTGATGATCGTCATCAGGCATTGGGATCGTTCGTTGAGCGGTGCCGACTTGGGCCGCATCGGGGGCATTGAGGGGGGATTCGCGCTGCTGTTTGCCTTCGGCCTTCTGGTGGTGGAACGGGATTTCGCGGGCTACGCGGATGCGGAGTGGCCGGAAGCGCAAACCTTGTCGCGCGTTACACGCGTCGTCATCGCCACCGCATTGCTCTCAGGGGTCACGCTGTTTTTCTCAGCGGAGAATATGCTGTGGCCCACGCGGGTCGCGCTCATCGCCGGCCTGTTGCCCGCGGCACTGGCGGTCGAATGGCTGCTGCGGGTGGCGGTTTCTTGGTTCAGTCGACGCAATGAACTCATCGAGCCGCGGCTGCTGGCCAAGGCGGGGGTTGGCGCCCTGTTGACCTGGCCGCCGCCGTCCTTCGAAAGCCTGCAAAACAATTTGCAGAGCCGCTTCGGAATCGACTTGCGCCAGAATTGGGCGTTTGCCTTCGTACGCCGGGCCTCGATACCGATCGTGCTGGTGGTGGCGCTCGTCGGCTGGCTGTTGACCGGCGTCACGGAATTACCGCCGGATCGGCGCGCCGTCTATGAAGTATTCGGGCGTCCGGTGGCGGTCGTCGGGCCAGGATTGCGGGCGGGCCTGCCGTGGCCGTTTTCGCGTTTGCGCCCGGTCGAGAACGGCGTCGTCCATGAAATTGGCACCTCGCTGCCCAGCGAGCAGCCCATCGCGCGTGACACGAGCACCGCCGACGATGCACCGCCGGCGATCTACAACCGCCTGTGGGACGCATCGCATCAGTCCGACAAGGCGCTGCTGATTGCCAGCGCGACCAACCAACGCGAGTCCTTTCAAATCGTGAACATGGACGTGCGCTTTTTCTACCGCATTGCCCTGACTCCGCAGGCCGCGATGGATGCCACGTACAAGATTTCCGATCTACCGGCATTGATACGCAGTACCGCCAGCCGCGTCCTGGTCGAGGTCTTTGCTTCGCGCACGCTGGATGGTGTGCTCGGCGAGGAGCGTATGGCCTTGGGTCATTTCATCGGCGCGGCCGTACAAGGCCGTCTCGACGCGCTCTCCAGCGGCGTGGAAATTATGGCTACGGTGGTTGAGGCCATTCACCCGCCGGCCGGCGCCGCCGATGCCTATCATTCGGTGCAGGCCGCGCAGATTGCCTCGCAAGCCACCGTCGCCCGCGAGCGCGGACGCGCGGCAGAGCAGGTCAATCAAGCCCAACAATTCGCCGCCCAGGCGCGCGATACGGCCACGGCGGATGCGCGCGACACCTTGGCAGCCGCCGAAACCCTGCGATCCCGGTTTGATTCGGAGAAGCTGGCCTATAAAGACGCCGGCAATGCATTCTTGTTCGAAAACTACTTGAGCCAACTGAGCCAAGGGCTGGTCGCCGGAAAGCTCGTGATCGTCGATCACCGCATCGGCGATGCCGCGGCGCCCACGATTGATCTGCGTAACTACGGAGCACCCGTGTTCAGAAGGAGTCCCTAGTTTGAGCCTATTTCACACCCATCACGACCACCATCATCACGAGGGTGATGATCATCCCCACGCCGAAGACGATGTGGCTCCGCCCGTACGGCAATTTCCCCGAATGCGCTTGGCGATCGCCGCGGTGGTCGTGCTGTTCGCGATCGCGGCGGCAAGCCTGGTGCAAGTACCGTCGGGAGAAGCCTTGGTGGTGACGCGCTTCGGCAATCCGGCCCGCGTCCTGATGAAACCCGGTTTGGCGTGGCGGTTGCCGGTACCGCTTGAATCGGTCATACCGGTGGACTTGCGCCTGCGAACGACCTCGAGCGGGCTGCAGGATGTGGGCACACGCGACGGCCTGCGCATCATCGCGCAAGCCTATGTGGCATGGCAGGTCCAGCCCGACTCGCCCAATGTACAGCGCTTCCTGCGCGCCGTGCAAAATCAACCTGACGAGGCGGCACGCCAAATTCGTGCCTTCATCGGCTCCGCGCTGGAAACCACCACCAGCGCCTTCGAACTGTCGAACCTGATCAACACCGACGCCGGTAAAGTTCAAATCGCAGCCCTGGAGACGCGTCTGCGCGAGCAGATCAATCAGCAGCTGCAGTCGACCTACGGGATCAGTGTCCTGTTCGTGGGGATCGAGCGCTTGACGCTGCCGGCGGTCACGCTCGCGGCCACGGTGGATCGCATGCGCGCCGAGCGCGAAACCATTGCCGCGGAGCGAACGGCGGTCGGCAATCGCCAAGCCGCCGAGATCCGATCGGCCGCGGAACGCGACGGGCGAATCGTGCAGGCGGAGGCGAGGGTCAAGGCCGCGGATATCGAGGCGCAGTCCCGGGTGCAGGCCGCCTCGATCTACGGCAAAGCGTATGCCGGGTCTCCGCAGCTCTACAACATGATGCGTTCGCTCGACACATTGTCCACCATCATTACCCCGGACACGAAGCTGATTCTGCGCACCGACGCCGCGCCGTTTCGCGCGCTCGTCGAGGGGCCCGGTTTCAGCGCCCCGTCGAAGAGCTCGTCTCAAGTCGGCGCGCCATGATCAAGAATACTTCCGACGGTTCTGAATCCGCCAATCCCTGGCTGCAGGCCGGACGGTTGGCATTCATCGCCGCGTACGTGATTCTGTCCATCGCCGCGCTGCGCTGGCTGTCGAGCAACACCCAGCAAGTGAATCCGTCCAACCGCGCCGTCGTCGTGCGCATGGGGGCCTTGCACCGCGTACAGAGCGCGGGGCTGTTGCTGGCGTGGCCGAAGCCCATCGAACACGTGGTGTTGGTGCCGGCGGCCGAGACCATCCTCGAGCGGCAGGTGCAGGCTTTGTTGCGTCCCACGGGCGCTTCCGGCGGTCCGGCACCGGCACCGGCACCGGCGGTGTCGACGGGAGGGGATGACGACGCTCCGGACCCGTCGGCCATGATGCAAGACGCGTCGAACGACGCAGCAGCAGGTGCCGGCTACCTTCTGACCGGCGATGCCGGCGTCGTGAGTCTCGACGTTCGCGTCTCCTACACGGTGACCAATGTTTTCGACTACGTGCTGCAAGGTGTGCACGTGCTGCCCGCTCTGGACCGCCTGGTCACCCGCAGCGCGGTGGCGGTGTGTGCCTCGCGCGATCTGGACACGATCTTGGTCGCCCGCCCGGAACTGATGGGCGCCGACAGCCAAGTGGCCGAACGGCGCGAGCGGCTGCGGGCAGACCTGGTGCGCAGCATCAACGCGGCGCTCGATACGCTGAAGCGGAGCGGCGCGGGGCTGGGCATTACCGTGGCCCGAGTGGACGTGCAGTCGAGACTACCCGTGGATGCCGTGGACGCTTTCGATGCGGTCTTGAGCGCCAGTCAGTCGGCGGACCAGACGATCGCCGATGCCCGCACCACGGCGGCCTACTCGATGCAAGCCGCAACGCAGGCGGCGGATCGATCGCTCGAGGTGGCGCAAGCACAGGCATCCGAACGCCTTTCCAAGGCGCAAAGCGACACCTCCAGCCTGCTGCACCTGGCGCAATTGATCCGCGATCGCACCGAACCCCAGTTGATGACGCGCATCTACCGTGAGCGCATCAGTCAGATCCTAGCGAGGGCCGGTTCGTTGACGCAGGTGGATCCGAAAGACGATGCCCGACTGATCATTGACGGAGCCGCAGCGAAGCCATGAATACCGCCGCAACTGAATCGGTTCCACGTGGCGCGCTGCTGAGCACCCAGGAACAGCAGCGTGCCGCGACGCTGCTGACGCTGGCGATGCTTGCACTGGGTCTTTTCGCGCTGGCTTTGGCGTGGAAGTTGCTCGCGCCGGACAACGACGCGGTGAGCCAGATTCTCTTTGGCACTGCTTCATTGATCGTCGCGGTGCCGGTGCTGCAGGCGGGCTGGCATAGCCTGACGCATCCGGATTTACACGGCATTACCGACCTGCTCATCGCGGTCGCGATGCTCGGCGCCTGGGCATTGGGCGATCTGATGACAGCCGTGCTGCTGCCCGTCATCATGATTTTTGGACATGTTCTCGAGGAGCGCAGCGTGATCGGTTCGCACGAGGCGATCAACGCACTCGGTCGCTTGACGCACAGTCGCGCGCGGCTGCGCGACGCGCACGGCGAATTTGTCGAGGTGGACAATGCCAACCTGAAAGCGGGCGACTGCGTACAGGTGCGGGCCGGCGATCGCCTCCCGGCCGACGGCAGGATTATAGAAGGGCGGGCCAGCCTGGACACAGCGCCCATCACCGGCGAGTCGATGCCCGTGGAAGTGGCCGCCGGCAACGAGGTGTTCGGCGGCGCCATCAATCTCGATGGCTTGCTGCTGATCGAAGTCACCCGCACCGGCGCCGAGTCCACACTGGGACGCGTGATCGCCTTGATGCAGCGCGCGGAGCGCTCCAAGCCGCCCATTACGCGCTGGCTCGAGCGCTATGCCGGCCAGTACTTGATCTTGGTGCTGCTGATTGCGTCGGTGACCTGGTTCGTCACCAACAATGCACAGGCGATGTTGGCGGTGTTGGTGGCGGCTTGCCCCTGTGCGCTCGCGCTCTCCGCACCGGCCACCGCGATTGCCGGCATCGCCGTGGCGGCACGCCATGGTATTTTGATTCGCGGCTCGGCGTTTCTCGAAGAGCTCGCTGAAACCTCCGCGCTGATCGTCGACAAAACCGGTACGCTGACCACCGGCGCCCTGCGCTTGCAAAGCTTTGTTGCGCAGGAGGGGGTCGATACCGCATCAGCTCTGCACCTGGCAGGCAGCCTCGGCGCAGCCAGCACCCATCCGGTCAGCCGCGCTCTGGCAGCGCTCGTGTCCAATCAAGAGCGCCGGACACTGGAGAATGTGCGCGAGCGCCCCGGACTTGGCGTGGTTGCGCAGACGGAACAAGGCGAAGCCGCGCTGGGGCGTCCGGAATTGCTGGCGCAACTGGGCATCGAAACCTCGCCCATACCTACGCATGACGGCCCGATTGCCGGGCTCGCACTCGGCCGGCATTTTTTTGGCTGGTTGCTGCTCGCCGACACCCCGCGGCCGGAGGCGGCAGCCGCCATGGCGGATCTGCGCGATCTGGGCGTATCGCGGCAGATTCTGCTGACGGGGGACCGTCTCAGCGTGGCCGAGGCGTTAGCCCGTTCGTTGGATATAGCCGAGGTGCAGGCGCAGGCCTTGCCCGAAGACAAACTCAATCGCGTGATCGCAGAAAAGAAGCGCGGTTTCCGTCCGCTGGTGGTGGGCGACGGGGTCAATGACTCTCTCGCGCTGAAGGCCGGCGCGGTGGGCATCGCGATGGGCGCCGGCGGCTCGGACATTGCACTGGCATCGGCCGATGTGGTGTTGATCGGCAGCGATTTGCGGAGGCTGGGCACGTGCATTCGTTTAAGCCGGATTTGTCGGCGCGCCCTGCATGTCAACGTGGCCATTGGTCTGGGTTGGACGCTTGCGATCGTGGCTGCGGCCGGCTACGGGCTGTTGGGAGGCGAGGGCGCCTTGATCGCCGCACTGCTGCACAATCTCAGCACGCTTTTGGTGCTCGGAAACGCCGGCCGGCTATTGCGATTTCAAGAACTGTTGCCGCGACTATGAGCTACCGCAAACCGATCGCCGCGCAGCACGGGCTCGGCCAGGAGACAGGCTCCTGGTACTGAGCGGTCGCCCTTGATAGCCTATACCTCCCGCTGCGACATATCGGCAGGGTGGATATATGTTGGACGGCGTCTCACTGGATCAACTGCGAACTTTCATCGCCGCCGCGGATGAGGGCAGCTTTTCGGCGGCAGGCCGCCGTTTGCGTCGCACCCAGTCCGTGGTGAGCCAGACCTTGGCCAATCTTGAGGGACAACTCGGCGTGAAGTTGTTCGATCGCCGCGGGCATCTCCCCGTCCTGACGGACCAAGGCCGCGCACTTCTCGCCAATGCACGCGCGGTGGCCTGCCACATTGATCTCCTCAAAGCGCGGGCGAAGACCTTTGCCGGCGGCCTCGAGCCCGAATTGGGCGTGGCTGTCGATGTCATGTTTCCGGATGCCATTTTCATCAATGCCGTGGCCGACTTCCAGAAGGCATTTCCCACGACACTGCTCAAGTTCGACATCGAGTCGAGTGCCGTGATCGAGCCCGTGCTCGAAGGGCGCTGCGCCGTCGGCGTCGTGGGATCATGGGCGACAGCGCCGCCGCAACTTACTCACGAACCGCTGCTGACAATTCGCGTGCCCACCGTCGTGTCGGCACAGCATCCGCTGGCGACGGAGCGCGGGACAATTCCGGTGAGTATCCTCGCCAAACACATTCGGCTCACACACATCGATCCTTCCAATCTTTCGGGCGGCTACGAACCGCGGCTCAAGGTCCCCAGAATCTGGCGTCTTTCGCATCTCGGGGCCAAGCTTGCCTTCGTGCGCGCGGGCTTCGGATTCGGCGCATTGCCGCTGCATGTGATCGAGGCGGATCTGGCGAGCGGTGCGCTTGTTGAGATCACGACCGAGGATGCGCCTCGCGGTGGCCGCTTGATTGAAATGTGGGCTGTCTATAGAACCGACAGTCCGCCGGGACCGGCGGGGCGGTGGTTCATCGACCGCCTCAAACAAGAACAGGCATCGCTTCCGAAACGGCAGCTGTCCGGATCGCCGATGGTTGCTGCCGCTGCCGGGCATCGACGGACATCCATTCAGTCGCATTCATCGAAGCGCCGGCGCAGGTCTTGAGTCGCTAAATTGCGGATAGTGGGCGAACCGTGCCACGCGGCTCAGCGCGTGGCGAAATACCCGAAGAAGGGATCGTCGGCAGGACACGGCACGGGCTGCATCTGTGCCATGCCGTGCAGGGGTGTGTTGTCTTGATCAGTACGCGGAAACGCGGTCCAAAATCGTCCCGCTTGCGCGCAATCGAAAGCATAACGGAACAGCGGTCCCCTGGTTTTGGCGCTGAAATCAAAAGTATCGGAGAGCGGATAGCCGGCCGGCAACGACGAATACTGCAAGTCTGCGCCGTCCAGCTGAGCGGTCGCCGCCGTCAGCTCCAGCGTGGTCAACAACAAATGGCTCAATCCCAAGCGAATGCTGCGCGACACGATTGAGCGTGCCGTCAAACGCGTCGTGCGCGCCGCCTCGCCCAACGAGCCATCGACGATGACGAACACCGCGGTACGGCGTGCGCCTCGTGTGTCCGATGCCGACAGTGTGTCCGAGGTCGTCAGCAAGAAAGCGGGGGGCACGAAGAACGGTACCGTGGCAGCGCCATCGACGTGCGCTTGGGTTTGGGACCAGCCGTTCTCGTCGACCCGAATGATGACCGGTGGGAACATGCCCGGCACGCTGGCCGATGCCACCAATACATCGCGAAACAATGTTCTCGCCGATGCACCGCCGTTCTTCGCAATCGCGCCCAGGTCCCATACTACGGACTCGCCGCTCGCCACATCGGTCGTTGCCACGAGCAGCAAGCGACCCTTATCGGCTTCGCGCGCGATCGCGCGGATCATGGCGTCGCTGACGTACGCGTCGATCAGTTGCTGCAAAGGTCTGCCGCTATACACGCTGGAGCCGAACAACACACCCAGTCCGCGGGATTGCAGCAGATTTTCTCCGGCCACGCCGGTGAAGGCTTCGAGGAGTTGCGCATCCCATGCGGGGCCCAGAAATGCATACGGCGCGACCAACGCGCCGGCGCTGACGCCTGTTACCACGTCGAATGTCGGTCGCGAACCGGTGCGGGTCAGGCCGGCGACAGCGCCGGCACCGAACGCGCCGCCGGCGCCGCCGCCGGAGAGTGCGAGGATGCTGAGGGGTTCTCCGGCACGCAGTATGCGCAGTCGCTCGGCCGCAGTCGTGGAGGACAGCTCCGAAAATCGATGATCGGATCCCAACGTGCGGAAGGTCATGGGAAGGTCCGCGGACTGTCGCCCATCCACCGACTGTCGGCCATCCAACGATGATTTTGATTCGCCGACCGCGATCCCGGCGCACCCCTGAAGAAAAGTCGAGCCAATGAGGCAGAAGAGAAGCAACGCCGGGGAGAAGCTGTGTACGCCGCTTCTGCCGATCCACGTACGGGCAGTTTTGTACAGCGACCGCAATCCGGAGACTGTACTAGAAAGGGACAGTACATCGATGACGCGCACAGGCTAAGCCTAAGATCCGGCGGTCTAACTTACTAGCCAATATCTTTCGATACGATGTATCGCATATGGAGATAAGCGGTACTTGAGCGCTCGTTCAAATATCGAGGAGGCGGCCACGCGCCGCGTCTGCTCTGCATCCTTATCGTCTCTGACTATAGATCTCATCTAAAGATATAGGCTACCAGGCAGGGACGGGTGGTATTAACCTCCTCGGCCAAATGTTGAATCCCTCGCATAGCGCTCCGGAAGTGATCCGCAAGACCTGGTACCAGCGTCTTCGATGGCCATTGATGTCGCTCGCGGGTATTGCAGTGCTTGCGGTCGGTGGATATTTCTATGTCACCGGCGGCCGGTATCAGAGTACCGATGATGCATACGCACAGGCTGCCACGGTGTCGATCAGTTCGAACGTGGCCGGGCAGGTCAGTGAGATCGAGGTACGCGACAATGAGCTCGTGCACCGAGGTGCGACGTTGTTCAAATTGGACGACGCGCCGTACCGCATCGCCGTCAGCGATGCGACAGCGCGCCTGGCTGACACACGCCTGCAAATCGAGTCGCTGAAGTCCACCTACCGGCAGCGACAGGTCGAACTGCGCGCCGCACGCGATACGCAATCCTACGCTCAGCAGCAATACGACCGGCAGACCCGGCTCATCACATCCGGTATCGCGTCCCAGGCGCAGTTCGATCAGGCCGCCCATGCGCTCGACACGGCGCGCCAACAGGTCGCCAACGTGCAGCAGCAGATCGGTGTGGCGCTCGCCAACTTAGGAGGCGATCCCAACATAGTCCCGGAGCGGCATCCTCTGGTCGCGCAGGCGCAGGCAGCACTCGATCGTGCGCAGCTCAACTTATCGTATACGGTGATCAGCGCGCCGATGGATGGCGTCGTGGCCAAGGTGGAGCAACTGCAGGTTGGCGACACCATTGCGGCATCGGCACCCGTGTTTGCCTTGGTGTCGACGCGCGATGTCTGGATCGAGGCCAACTTCAAGGAGGTTCAGCTCGCCCGTATGCGTCCAGGTCAGCTGGCGACCGTCCGGATCGACCGGTACCCAGGCAGACAGTTTTCGGCCAAGGTCACCAGCGTGAGCCCGAGCACCGGTTCGCAATTTTCTCTGTTGCCGCCGGAGAATGCGACCGGCAATTGGGTAAAGGTCGTCCAGCGCGTACCTGTTCGTCTCCAGCTGACGCGCGACGATGCCGGTTTCCTATTGCAGGCGGGACTGAGCGCCGATGTGACCGTCGACACCCGCACTCGTGACCCTGCACTGGCCGGCGCGATCGAACCGACCTCCGCAGGCGCGGTGTCGCGTTGAGCGGCGCGGCTGCGCAAGCTGCCGCGATCGACGGACCGCGACGCGCGCTGATCACAGTCTCGGTCATGCTGGCGTCGATCATGTCCTCGCTCGACACGACGATCGCCAACGTCGCATTGCCGCGAATCCAAGGTTCGGTCTCTGCTACGCAAGATCAGATGGCCTGGGTGCTGACCTCGTACATCGTCGCCGCAGCGATCATGACCCCGTTGAGCGGCTGGCTTAGCGGCCAATTCGGCCGCAACCGGGTGTTCCTCTATTCGGTCGCGGGTTTCACCGTGACGTCCATGCTTTGCGGCGTCGCGCAATCCCTGCCGCAGATTGTCCTGGCGCGGCTGTTGCAGGGGCTGTGCGGAGCGGCGCTGGTCCCGCTGTCGCAGGCGGTGCTGCTGGATATCAATCCGCCCGCGCGTCATGCGCGCGCGATGGCGGTTTGGGTGATGGGCGTGACCTTGGGCCCCATCATCGGTCCCGCTCTCGGCGGCTGGTTGACCGAGAACTACAATTGGCGCTGGGTGTTTTATATCAACGTGCCGTTCGGGATTCTGGCATTCCTCGGTATCTTGAGTTTTCTTCCGGAGGCGGCAATCCGCAAGTCGCGTTTCGATTTCTTCGGGTTTGCTGCGTTGAGTCTGGCGATAGCCTCCTTTCAAATTATGCTCGATCGCGGTCAATTGAAGGACTGGTTCAGTTCGAGGGAAATCTGGATCGAAGCCACCGTCGCGGCAGTCGCCTTATATTTGTTCGTCATTCACATGCTGACGACCACTCAGCAGCGCTTCGTGAGTCCTGCGCTGTTCAAGGACCGAAACTTCCTCACCGGCAATGTGTTCATTTTCATCGTCGGCGTGGTTCTATTCGCCACGCTGGCGCTGCTGCCGCCATTGTTGCAGGATTTGCTCAACTACCCGGTCGTGACCACGGGCCTGGTGACCGCGCCGCGCGGGGCCGGTACCCTGGCAGCGATGTTCATCGTCGGACGGCTCATGGGCAAGATGGACATCCGCCTGATCATCGCCACCGGATTCGCGATGACTGCGGTATCGTCGTGGCAGATGACCGGGTTCGATCTGCAGATGGACTCCGCCAAGGTCGTGTGGTCGGGTGTCTTGCAGGGACTGGGTACCGGTTTTGTGTATGTACCGCTTGCGGCCGCCACGTTCGCGACGCTGACGCCGGCACTTCGAAACGAAGGCACGGCGATCTTCAGCCTCACGCGTAATATTGGCAGCAGCATCGGCATTTCAGTGGTGAACACGTTGTTGACGCGCAATACGCAAATCATGCATGCGACGCTCGGCGAGCACGTGAGCCGCTACAGCTCGGTTATGCGCGCGCAGATGCCGGGCGGCGGAATGCCGAGTCTGCATACCATGGCAGGACTGAACGCCACCGTGACGGAGCAGGCAGCCATGATTGCCTACAACAACGATTTTAAATTGATGATGGTGTTGAGTCTGGCGGCGGTCCCGCTGGTCTTCCTGCTGCGCAAGGCCCGGGGCAGTGTCGAGCCGGTGCACGTCGAGTGAGCCTCATACGCCGAGTGACCATCATGCAGGGCAGCGCCGAAAAATCAGCGTGCTTGCGCCGGCCACGCACACCGAGGGGCCTGGCGCTCGCGTTGACGTATGCCGTCAGTTTAGGCGGGTGTGCCGTGGGTCCCAACTTCACGCGACCTGACGCCCCACCGGCAGCGCGATATACGCGCGATACTCTGCACGCCGAAGACACCTTGAGCGGCACCGTGCAACACATCGACCTCGGCCGGAAGATCGAGGGCGATTGGTGGAGCCTGTTCCATTCCGATGCCATCGATCAGCTCGTTACACAGGCTTTGGATCACAACCGCAGTTTGGCGGCATCCATGGCCACGCTCGCGCAGGCCCAGGAACTCGCCTTGGCGCAAGCGGGTGCACGTTACCCGCAAGTCGATCTGAGCGCCGGAGCCGGTCGTCAGCAGTATGGGAAAGAGTTTCTCGGTCCATTTGGAATACCACCCTTTACGTACTTCGCTGTCGGGCCCACCGTAAGCTACATGCTCGACTATAACGGAGGGGTGGCGCGCGGCGTGGAGCAGCAATATGCGCTGGCCGAGGTGGAACAGCATCAGCGAGATGCGGCGTATCTGACGGTCACCGGCCAGGCAGTCATGCAGACGCTCGCAATCGCCTCAGTGCGCGCGCAGATCGACACCGTTGAAACCATCCTCGTGCAGGATCGCGACAATCTGCGGCTCGTGCAGAGCGCGTTCGACAATGGATCAGTGGCTCGCGAAGATGTCGTGAGCGCGCAGAGTCAGATTGCCAACGACATGACCTTATTGCCGCCCTTGCGACAGGATCTTGCCAGGGCGCGTCACGCGCTGTCGGTCGTGCTCGGGCGCGCTCCGGCCGGTGAATTGCCCAACGATGTGGATCTTGCGCAAATCACGCTGCCCTTACAGTTGCCGGTGAGTTTGCCCTCGGAGCTCGCGCATCGCCGGCCGGACATTCTGGCCGCGGAGGCGCGGCTGCACGCGGCGACCAGCGCTGTCGGGGTCGCGCAAGCCAACCTTTATCCGAAGATCCAGCTTACCGCGTCCGTGGGACAGCAATCACTCAAAGCGGACCAGCTATTCAACAAGTCGAACAATGCGTGGAGCATCTTCGCGGGTTTGACGGCGCCGATTTTCGACGGTGGAACGCTGCGCGCCGAGAAGCGTGCGGCGGTGGACGCGATGCAGGCAAGCGCCGCCACCTACGAACAGACCGTTTTGGAGGCATTCGCACAAGTGGCCGACCTGCTTGAAGGACTGGACCACGATGCCGAACAGCTGGACGCCCAAGATCACGCGCAACAAGCCGCGCAGAGCAGTCTCGATCTCGCGCGCATCAGCTATAAAGAAGGCAACGCCGGCATTCTGCAGGTCTTGGACGCCGAACGCTCGTATCAAAGGGCGCGGCTCGGATATGTGAGGGCGGTGGCCCAGCGCTATCTCGATACCGTGCAGCTGTTCCTGGCGCTCGGTGGTACCAGTCCGGGCACGCGTGTTGCGCTCTCGAGTCAACCAGGCGCATTGCAGTGAGCGCGCGGCCGCAAAGCCTCGGACAGTTACCTGGAATGATTGAGGGCGCGGACAGCGCAGTGGACGTTGCTGAGCGATTTGAAAGCGCGTTGTACAACATCGCCAAAGGTTGGCGGCATGCTCTGGATCGCCGTCTCAAGCATTTGGGCATTGGTATGGCCAGTTGGATGACGATTGCAGCGGCGTCGCACGTGCACTCGCCCTTGTCTCAGTCCGAGCTTGCCGAGATGCTCTCGGTTTCGGGCGCGTCGATGGTGCACATGATCGATCGTTTGGTTAAGGCCGGTCTTGTCACACGCAAGCCATCCATTTCCGACAGGAGGGAAAAACGTATCGTGATCACCGACGCCGGTCATCGGCTCTGTGCGGAATTCAAGAACCAAGCCGCAGCCATTCGTCATCAATTGCTGGCCGGCATCGAATTGAAAGAGCTCTCGCATCTGACGGAACTGCTCGAACAGCTGCAATCCCAGAGCGAGACTCTTTCGCTGGTTGACGAGACTGCGTCTTCCCGCTAACCTGCCGATGCGCCAATTTGATCTCAGCTTGCGGGCGCCATACAAATTCTGCTAAAGCGAATGGTCGACGGTCCCGTCGACTGATCCCGCAAGCGCAATCACCCATTGGTGCCTTATTTCTCGAGGTGTCCAATGTCTATGATTGAAGTGTTGAAATTTGGAAGCTCGGTTCTGCGTACGGCGGACGAACTTCCCATCGCCGTCGATGAGATTTACCGGCATTGGCGATCCGGATGCCGCGTTCTCGCCGTGGTATCGGCATTTGAGGGCGTCACGGATGAATTGATCAAAGAGGCAGCCGATCTCTTTGGATGCGACTGTCCCGCGGCGGCGGCCGCGTATATCGCACAGGGCGAGCACCGGACTGGGGCGCAACTAGTAGCGTCGCTCAGCCGTTCCGGCATTCCCTCGCGTATGGTCGAGCCTCACGAGATCGGCCTATTGGCGCAAGGCTCGAGCTTGGACAGCTCGCCGGCTTGGGTGGATGTCGCCGCGCTCGAAAGGTTTTGGCGCGACTCTCCCATCCTGGTGCTGCCCGGCTTCTACGGGGTCGATGCTGATGGTCGCACGGCACTCTTCGGTCGCGGAGGTTCCGATATGTCGGCACTGTTTTTGGCAGCAGAACTCGGCGGACGGTGTCGACTACTCAAGGACGTGAGCGGTGTCTTCGATGAAGACCCGGCCGGCAGCACACACGCCCATCGATACACGGCCCTGTCGTGGGCGACGGCGATCGACGTTGCGGGACCTCTGATTCAATCGAAGGCGCTGAGTTTCGCGCAAACGCGGGCGCTTCCCTTTGAGGTAGGCCGACCTAACGAGCACAGCTACACGCGAGTGGGCCACGCTCATGATGAGTGGGCAGCGCCGACATCCGGGGCTGTACCGCTGCGCGTCGTGTTGCTGGGCTGTGGCGTGGTGGGTCGCGGTGTGTACGAGCTGCTGAAGCGCTACCCTCAAACGTTTGAGATCTCTCACGTGGTCGTACGCGACGTCGCCAACTACACCGACATCAAGGCCACCACCGATCTCAGCGTCGTGGTCAATGACTCAGTCGACATCGTCGTCGAGTGCTTTGGGGGTGAGGAGCTTGCCTACACCTTGATCGCGGCGGCGCTCGCCGCCGGAAAATGCGTGGTCACGGCGAACAAGGCAGTGGTGGCCGCGCATTGGGCGCAGCTTTCCAGCTATGCGCAAGGCTCGAAGCGCCGGTTGTGGTACTCGGCGGCCGTCGGTGGAGTGCTTCCGGTACTCGAGACATTCGAGATGCTGGCGACACGGCAATCGCCTGTGCGTGGTATCCGTGCCAGCATCAATGGCACCTGTGGCGTCGTGCTCGACGCTCGGGCGGAGGGGAAAACCCTACATGAGGCCATCGCTCTGGCCAGGTCGGGAGGATTTTGTGAGGCGGATCCCGCTCGCGATCTGTCGGGGCGTGATTCCGCGGACAAACTCGCACTGATGATCAACGCTGCGTTCGGGGTATGGCTCGCACCGGAGACCATTCCCACTCGCGGCATCGACGACATGGCTGAAAACTCCAAGGGCTACAAGCTCGTCGCGCGTGCGAGACGCGACGGCCAATACGTGACGGCATCAGTTGCACCTGAATTGCAGCAGCCGCAGACCTTTTTCGACCAGGCGAAAGGAGCGGAAAATCGGATCGAAATCGAGTTGGAAAGCGGCGAAATGATCAAGCTATGCGGACAGGGCGCCGGGCGTTGGCCCACAGCAGTATCAGTGATGGGGGATCTGCATGCGGTGGCGAGGTGGCATTTTACGCGGGTGCCTGAGCCTCCCTACTGCCCAAGCGCGCGCGCCGCGGCGTCTCGAAACGCAGAGCCGCTCCAGGCATCCGACCTCTCACATTCGATCGTGATCATCTCCGCTTGATCGATGGTGATGTCAAACACCGCACTGCACGTTGCCGTGATTCCGTCGCTGATGACGAAGCGCGCTGTCTGGTGCTCATCGTCGTACGCACGCGTATTCAATGGCTGTTCGCTGCGAAGAAGCGCGGAAAGTTCTGCGCTGTCGGGGATTGATGCCAAGAAGGATGCCATGGCTTTTGGGTCTTCAAGGAGTGCCGTAGAAACGAGAATCTTGAGTTCATCACCCATGGCGCCGCGGTCCTCCGTCCACTTTTGGGTACAGAATAAATGAGCCTGGAGAAACTGGATATTCCAAGCGGACACGCCCACAGCGTCGGTTTTTGGCAATCCCAGCGCTCAAAACCGCGCCAACCCCTTGCCAACCCACTGGAAATCCCCCCTGCGAACCCCCACATTCGCTCAATCGATTATACTTCTCCCCTGGAAACACCAATTTGGTGCTTTGGAGCCGTCCTTGTAGGACACGCCACGTCGGGCGGCAGGTCAAGCGACGGTTTCGTAGGTTCGGTTGCGAGGATTACGTGATGAAAACTTTGTTTCTGCAAGCCCCTTCATTTGATGGCTATGACGGCGGCGCCGGTGCCCGCTATCAGATGAAACGCGAGGTACGTTCTTTCTGGTACCCGACCTGGCTGGCGCAACCCGCGGCCCTCGTCGAGGGGTCGAAGCTGATCGATGCGCCGCCGCACCGCCTCAGCTTCCAGGACATTGCTGCAGAATTCAAAGACCGCGATCTGGTGGTCATGCACACCTCGACCCCGTCCTTTAAATCGGACGTGAAGACGGCGGAGATGATCAAAGAGATCAATCCGGACATCAAGATCGGTTTCATCGGCGCCAAAGTGGCGGTCGAGCCCGAAAAGAGTCTCATCGCGGGACGCGCGGTCGATTTCGTCGCGCGTAACGAATTCGACTTCACTATCAAGGAAGTGGCCGATGGCCATGACTGGAACGATATCAAGGGGATTTCTTACCGGAATCGAGAAGGCGTCATCGTGCAC
>Ga0210406_10001171_pt1 | contig 33180 bp, 27 predicted proteins | sample IncBWC30MmetaG_FD_155454 | JGI IMG/M metagenome (GOLD analysis project Ga0210406, IMG submission 155454) | Forest soil microbial communities from Barre Woods Harvard Forest LTER site, Petersham, Massachusetts, United States - Inc-BW-C-30-M | ecosystem: Environmental > Terrestrial > Soil >... | reverse complement strand
ACTAGGGTCCTTAGCAAGTTCAAGCTCACTTTGTTCGTCCAGACGTTCGATAGTTTCTGGGTCAATCTGCATCTCCCTATTGTACGCACGTCCGGGCGTAACAGTTCTGCCGCATCGCATAGTTGACGAAGTCAGGCGATTTACACTTATTCGCCTGCGGTGAGAAGCAATTGCTCGGTGTTCGACTGTACACCCATCGCCTGTTCCGAGCGGGCCCGCGTGCGCACCGAACTCTTGGACGGCTCGTAATTCCATTCCTTGCGCCACATCCAGTACCTTGGCGAATCTCGCGTCCTCCCCGCATTATGAGGTGGACGTACTTACTGCGCCAATCGGGAAGACTGCGCACTATGTCAGGGACAGTTTGCGTCCTCGCGGCACCCAGCGCGTAGACTGCGCCTTTTTCCCCGGATGCTTCCGGATCCCTTCCGAATCTCAGAATATTCGTCCGACCTGGAAGAAGAACTTCGCGTGGCCGTAGTTGCCGACGGCCCCTCCGGCTTCCACCGGTCCAAACCGTGTATTGACGATGAGGGCCCCAACGACATCACCCGGAATGTTGGGCGGCTTGGGACCGTGAGGAAGTTGGTACGTCTTTCCAACCTCGAAGGCTCCGAGAAAATCAATGGTGCTGCCGAGCAGCGGCGGAAGGTTCTTCAGTGTCCTGATGTAGCCGAGTTGGCCCAGGTAGTACTGGTTCGTTAACAGTTCGTTAGTACCGTAGGCTGCGAAGCGCGTTACTCCACCGAGTTGGAATGCCGGAATGCCAGCGTTGAATCCATAAGTGGAGCCGCCATAGGCATTCAGAAACACCGTGTTCCTGCGGTTCAGTTGGAAGAAACTCTGGATCTCCAACTCCGACACAGGAAAGCCCTCCGGCGCCGCGGGGTTGACGTGGAAATACTTGGTGTAGAATTTCACGCCTTCGCCCTTGCGTGGAAGGACCGGATCATTCAGGGTTATCAGGGTGTACTGCAACCTAACGTCGCCAGTGGCGCCGGAAACGGTCGGAAGCACATCGGTGTGCCCAATCTGAGGTTTCAGTTTCTTGTAGCCGCCCTCATAACCGAGGCGCAGCTCACCAGTGCTGCCAAAGGCGTATCCGAAATCTAATCCTCCGAGAGCCTCGCGGTTCCTATAAATCGTCAGCAACGTGCTTTCGTTAAAGACCGGATATAGAGAACTGTCGAAGCCGGCTCTAGGCGCGACAAACCAGCTGCTGGTTCCGCTCAAAGGGCGGTAGTATTCGGTTTGGATCCCGTATTGCGACCCGACCATCACATCGTTTCGCAGCTCTCTTCTGTAACCGCCGAAATCCAGGAAGGTGATACGCGCACCCATACTAAAAAAAACATTGTTGTAGTCGGATCCGTCGATAAGGATGAGTGGCTGCACGATCGGCGGAGAGTAGGGTTTTGGTTCCGCTTGAATCTGCAAGCCGGGCTTTCCATCTCGCTCTACCATGGAATAAGTAACGCTGGAAAGCGCGCCCAATCCGTTCAACTTCAGAATTTCCCCGTCCAGCCTTGCCAGATCGACTGGCTTCCCCACGACGTCCGACATGTCCCTTTCAATGGGCATCGCGACCTTCGGGGGAACTCCGGTGACTTTTACAAATTGCGGCACAGGGGTCGCCCGGTTGCGGCGAGAATCCCGTTCTGCGAGGTATTGGTCCCACGCCGCCTGGTCGACCGAGAGTCGCGACAGCGTTGCAGCGTTGGCAGCCGCTGCTTCATATCCCGCTTGGATGATTTCGTCCGCCTTTTTATATTCCATGGAGTTGAACCCTTGCAGCGGCACCGTGATTAACGCATCCGCCTTCTCCATCGACCGTCGTTCGTTGGCTGCGATCACCGCCGAGATCGACTGATTCAGTACGGCGAAACTCGAGAGGTAGGCATCAGGCTTCAGGGGAGCAGCCTCTAGGTGAACAGCGACAATGAAATCTGCCCCCATCTCTCTCGCCACGTCCACCGGGATGTTATTGAGAAGCCCGCCATCAACATAAATGTGGCCGCCTGAATGGACCGGGGTGAAGACCCCCGGCAACGACATGGTGGAGCGAAGGGCAACATTCAATTCGCCACTCCGAAAGATATGTTCGCTGTTGGTCGACAAATCCGTCGCCACACATGCAAATGCTATCGGAAGGTCATCAAAACTCTTGAGCTGAGAATAGGGAAGAGAGATGCGATCGAGGATGAACGAGACGTGCTGACCAGTATTGAACCCCGATGGAAACTGCAGTCCGTCGCGTAATCCAAATTCCATCCTTGTCGGATATTCTCGGGAATCCTGCTTCCTTCGGTAGGACAGATCGCCGAACGGCGTCTCCCCGCCGATCACGACATCCCAATCGATTCCTTCGACAACCTCCCGTACCTCGCCGGCGTGCCGTCCAGTGGCGTAAATCCCTCCCACTAACCCGCCCATGCTCGTCCCCGCAACATAACTCACCGGAATGTGGTGTTCCTCGAGCCACTGAATGACCCCGATGTGCGCCAAACCGAGCGCACCGCCGCCTTCGAGCACGAGACCAACTTTCGGATGATTCGCCGCGCCCGGGGCGGACTGTGCTAGACCAAGCGTTGAAGTGACACAGACGAGGATAACTGTGAAGATGCTACGTGATTGAACGATCATGCAAGCTAAGAATTTCCATTCTGACTTGTAAAAATAGCAAAGGCATCAGACAACGTAACTGTCAGTTCTGGCAGTCGTATGCGACACATTGGAGTCGCTCTTCTATTTTGTCTTTGCAGCGGCTAGCGAGTAGATGTGGGTGTCCTACGATTGGGTCGTGGCCCAAGACCATTTCAAGCCCCGCAAACTTCACCGCCGAACGCCTACGTTCGATTGAGGCGATTTTCGGACGGCGAAGAACACCGCCACTATGAATCCGGGACACAAGCTTTTATGGTTTTGCTCGGTCAACTGACGTAATCAGATGGGATGAGAAGGCCGAACGGCTACTCGTTTTTCTGACGTAACCTTCCAGACTCAACATCGAACAAGTACGAAGTTGGCTTCACAACGCAGGATGGTGTCGGGCCCGGGAGACCCTCCTCATCCACGTCTTTCGCTGGGCCAACTTCAACTGCGATGTGCGTGTTATCGCGCCATCCTCTTGAAATGATCCTTCGTACGCATTCCTGAGGAAATTGCTGCGCGATATCTCTGAGGACTGGAATTTCTGTCGCTGCCTCTGTCGCGGGATTCAGCACTATGTATTTCGTGTTCCACCCGGAATCAGTTCCCCACGTCCATTGCGACACCTCTACGACCATCCGGTCGCCCGAAGGAGACCATCGAATGGCTTCAACGCCATTGCCGTCATAAACGGTTCCGTCGGGCAACTGCTCAGGTTTTTGCTGAAAAGCAAGGCGGGGCTTGCGACTCCGGCCAGCGATGTAGACGGCGGTGTTGTTTTCGCACGAATACTGCCGGGAATGCTCTGCCGTCACGACCGCAAATACTGTTCCCCGCACTGACTTGAAAGCTGGCGAGCGCACCGACCGCGAAGCGGTATCTCGCCCTTTTGAGTCACGTACACATTCTACGTACGCCGTCGCAAGCGGTTTGTCACGCTGCGCAACGGCTGCTGATGCCAAGGCGCAGAGGAGCACGGATAAGAACTTGCCTGGTCGTATTGATGCGCGCTGACGCACGGCTCACGGGCCTCGATGCCGCATAGTTTACGCTCGCGCCGCAAAGATTGTTGCAAACAGATGGGATGAGAAGGCCGGTCTCCGGACGGGATGCGGGGTACGCTCCCAAGTTATCGACGTGCTCGAGGCACAGATAAAAAGGAGACCGACAATGAAGAAGGTTAGCGCCGCTATCGCGAAGGCGAGCAAGAAAGTCGCACAACAGAAGTTACCCGTCGAAATGGATCTGCGCGATCGCTCCAACTGGTACTGCACGCTGCTGGTGCGTACGCTCGCGCTAGTCGAAGCCCAAAGAGCCACGAACCGTGCCGAGTCCCTCAAATCGCAATCCACCCCAGGTAAATCAATCCAAGAGACACCACTGAGATCAGCAGCCATAACAGCACTCCCTGAATCAGCGGCCGGTGCCCGACCTGCTTCAGCGTTGCCAGCGACAGGCCTGTCCCGATCAGGTAGAGCGTCGCCGTCAGCCCCAGCCTCGCCAGTTTTGACAGCACCGCATACGCTGCCTGCCCCGCGGGCAAATACGTATTGCACACCGCCGCCAGGCAGAACCACGCAATGAACCACGGCCACTGCACCCTGGCCTTGGCGTGTTTCAGCAGCGCCGTGCCCAGCGCGAGCGGCACGATCCACAGGGCGCGCGCCAGTTTCACGGTCGTCCCGACCTGCAAGGCGGTCGCGCCGTACTTGGCCGCCGCACCGACTACCGAACTCGTATCGTGGATCGCCAGCGCGGCCCACAGGCCGAATTGCGTTTGGGTCAGCCTCAGGGCCGTCCCGATGGCCGGGAACGTCAGCAGGGCCACGGAATTGAGCACAAACACAGTTCCTAGCGACACCGCCATCTCTTCGTCAGTCGCTCCAGTGATCGGACCGACCGCCGCGATGGCGCTCCCCCCACAGATCGCGGTGCCTGTGGAAATCAGGTACGCAGGCGTCTTTGCCACCCCAAGCGCCTTGCCCAGCAGAATTCCCGCCCCCATTGCGAAGGCGATGCTGAACAGCGTGTACACGAATCCGCTGCGGCCGGCCCGGATCACGTCGTGCAGATTCATCCCAAAGCCCAAGCCGACTACTGAGGCCTGCAGCAGAATTCTCGAGAGCGCAGCCGATTGCTTGGCATAAGGATGGGCGAAGATCAGGCCGAAGGCGAGGCCTGTGGCCAGGGCAATGGGCGGAGAAAGGTATCCGCTGGCCGCGCACACCAGTCCGGCAAAAAAAAGAATTCGCGACGTCATTCGGGAAAAGGCCGAGCCCGAAGATGCGACCCGGCCTGTCGAAGTCCAGCTACGCGGCTGCGCCCTTCCGGAAGGATTGGACCGCTTCTTCTTCGGTGTCGTACACCTCGAAGATGGTCAGCAGCTTGGTTACCTGCAATAGATCGCCGACGCGCGGCGTCAGGTTCGACAGCTTGATCGACGCGCCCGAGTTGTGCGCCGTGGTGTAGAGGGAAACCAGCGTCCCGAGTCCGCCCGAATCGATGTACGAGACGCCGCCCAGATTCAGCACCAGTTGCTTGGTCCGGGTGAGCAGTTCCTTCACCGTATCGCGGAGCTGCGCCGATTCTTCGCCCAGCACGACCCGACCATCACAATTCAGGACCACGATGTCCTGAACCGTACGAGTAGTAATTTTCAGTTGCATGGAAAGCGCTCCTTGCGCATTTCAGAAAAATGTCCGGCGAAAAGCCTACGCCTTCCCGCCCAGCCGCGCAAGTGCGGGAAGGCGCGAATTTACTGGGATTTTCCGCAGCTCGTAGAAGGCGAGGCGCCATGGGCAAGCGCGCATCACGTATAATCAAGGCTTCTCTTCCATGAGCTATCAGGTTCTGGCGCGCAAGTACCGTCCGCAGAAGTTCTCCGAGGTTATCGGACAGGAACATGTCACCCGCACCCTGAAGAATGCCATCGAGCAGGGCCGGACCGCTCACGGCTACATTTTCAGCGGGCACCGCGGCATCGGAAAGACGACCATCGCACGCATCCTGGCCATGGCCCTGAACTGCCGGTCCACCGATCATCCGGTGTCCGAACCCTGCGGCGTGTGCGAGTCTTGCACCGAGATCCGCGCCGGAAATGCCGTCGACGTCATCGAGATCGACGCCGCCACCAACCGCGGCATCGACGAAATCCGCGAACTCCGCGAGGCCGCGCGGTACCGCCCGGCGCGCGACCGCTTCAAGATCTACATCCTCGACGAGGCTCACCAGATCACCGATGCCGCCTTCAACGCGCTCCTCAAGACTCTGGAGGAGCCGCCCGGGCACGTCGTCTTCATGCTCGCGACCACGGCGCCGGAAGACATCCCGCAGACTATCCGCTCCCGCTGCCAGCACTTCAGCTTTCGAGCCGTGCGCTTCGAAGAGATCATGGGCCAACTGCGCGACCTGATCGGGCGCGAGAAACTCGAAGCCGACGACGATGCGCTTGCCCTGCTCGCTGAAGCGGGCGATGGATCGATGCGCGATGCGCTGTCGATTCTCGACCAAGCGATCGCGTCCAGCACCGGACGCCTGACGTCGGAGTCGGTGCGCCAGCTTGTGGGCGCCGCGCCCTCTGGCGTGCTCGAAGAAGTGATGCAGGCCGTCGCGCGTAGCGCGAGCGAAGAGGTTCTTCGGCTGGCCGACCACCTGATCAGCGAAGGCCAGAACCCCGCGCACTTCGCGCGCCAGCTGGTACGCTTCCTGCGCAACGCGCTGGTCGCCAAGGTTGCCGGCAAGGACTCATCCCTGCTGCAAATTTCAGGGGACGAGCGCGCCCGGGTAGCGCGCATCGCAGAACTGTTCAGCGAAGAGGACCTCACGCGTCACTTGCAAATCATGCTGCGGACTTTCAACGAGCTGGGCTACCGGCAGGAGCAGCGCTTTCACCTCGAGCTCGGCTTGTTGAAGATGGCCCACGCGCAGCGCCTGCTGCCAATTGAGCAACTGCTGAGCGAAGCGGGAGCCACTGGCGCCGCGCCGCAAGCGCGCCCGGCAGGTAGACCGTCGATCGTCGCCGAGAATCGCAACGCGGCACCTCCGGCGCAATCGCGCGGCAACTACGTGTCACCATTCGCAGCCGATTCGGCGCGCAAAGTTTCCAAGCCGGAGATGTCCGCGGAATCCGCGCCCGCGATCGGTCCCCGCATCGTGCCCAATACACCCACGCCTCCCGCGGTCATCCTGGGAAGCGCGGCGCCCGATCGCACAACCGAACCCGCGATCGAACCCGAGACGGTCACGCCGCCGCAAAGCGAAGCTCCGAAGCAAAACCCGTCCGATGTGGATTCCGTGCGCAATGCAGTGCTCAACGCGCTCAGCGACGCGGGCCACCGCATTGTGGTCGCGATGCTGGAGACCGGCGAGTGGTCCATCGACGGCAATGAGGTCGTGGTGAAAGTCGCCGCCTCTGCGACTGTCATCGACATGTCGCTAGGCGCAGATGCGAAGCGGCTCGCAATCGCGACCGCCAGCGGCTCGCTGGGTAAGCCGGCAAAACTGAAAGTGCTTCCCGGCGGAACAGCACAAGCAGTTCCCGCGCGAACGGGCGCAACAAGTAACGGTGGAGGACGCGCACGAGCGGAGCAGGATCCGATCGTGCGCCGGATGCAGGAAAAATTTGGCGCTGAGATTCGAACCATCATCGACCAGCGCGATAAAAAGTAGCGAGCGTGCCATGGGCGGATTCAACCTTCAATCACTGATGTCGCAAGCCAAACAGCAGTACGAAAACCTGCAGAAGAAAATGCAGGAGACGGTGGTCGAGGCCACCTCGGGCGGAGGCACCGTGCACGTCAAGATGGACGGGCGCAAGCAACTGCTCAGCCTGAAAATCAATCCCGAAGCCGTGCAGGCGGGCGACATCGAGATGCTCCAGGACCTCATCACGGCGGCGGTGAACGAAGCCGGCCGGCAGGTGGACCAGGCGATGCAGTCAACGGTGGGCGGCATGCTGGGCGGGATGGGGCTACCCGGAATGTAAGAAGTAATTTCGCGAAACGTTCCACGTGGAACACTGTCTGTGGAAAGTGCCACGAAACGCAGAATTATTTTCAAGCGCGTCCCGAAATGGGACAGCGTTTGTCGCTTTTGGCCGCCAGGTTTCAACGACCAAATCTGAAAGCTTATGTCGAAATTTGCCGAGCCGATGACGCGGCTCATCGATGAACTGAAAAAGTTGCCCGGGATCGGGAGCAAGAGCGCGCAGCGGCTGGCTTTTCATATCTTGCGCTCGAGCGACGAAGATGCCGAGGGCCTGGCGACCGCGGTGCGTGACGTGAAGGCGAACTTGCGTCTGTGCTCGGTGTGCAACAACATTACGGATGTGGACCCGTGCGTGTATTGCAGCAGTCCCACGCGCAACCAGCGAATGGTGTGCGTGGTCGAGGAGCCGACCAACATCGCAGCCATCGAGAAGACCAAACACTTTAACGGGGCTTATCACGTGCTGCACGGGTCGCTCTCTCCCTTGCATGGCGTGGGGCCGGAGCAGTTGCGCACGAGCAATCTCATGCGGCGGGTCGAGGCCGGAGATGTGGATGAAGTGATCATTGCGACTAATCCGACAGTCGAAGGCGAGGCGACGGCGACATATCTGTCGCAGCAGTTGAAGCGTCAGGGCCTCAAGGTAACGCGGATCGCGATGGGGATCCCGGTCGGAAGCGACATTGAGTATACGGACGAGATCACGATGCTGAAGGCGATGGAAGGTCGTCGCGAGTTGTAAAGCTCCTCTCAGGAACTGACTCCTCTCGTTTCTTTTCTACCTTTGTGGCATGTTTGAATAGGCTGCGGAAAAATTCTGCACGTTCACTTCTGGGCTATCCACTATCGACACCGTTGGCGTTATGGCGATTTTTCGCCAACTATCGGCTCGTCTCACTTAAGAAGTTCACCGTCGGGCGAGATGACCGCCCCCACGCATCCGCCGTTGTTGGCTTGGTAGTCGGTGCATTCCCGCGCAGAGAAATCGGACTTCTTCCATCCTAATAGGCCCATGACTGACTCGTAGCGCCACAAAATCATGCGCCGATCTGGCAGGACCAACCACCAATCGCCGTAACTGACATTCAGCACTGCCACTTGCGATTGCACCTGGCGTACCTCGTTTACCAGCGCATCTTTCCCCAGTGCATGCATGTCAACAGCGAAGTTCTGAATTGCCTTATCGCTAAGCGATTTGTCATGAACCCAAAGCAGCGACGTACCCCATCTCGGATACTCTTGTCGCAACTTTGCAAGCCACGGAACCGATAATGTTAGGTCCTCATACCGGGAGGCATCTTGCAAAAACTGATCAACCCCAAGGACTGTCCCGTCCCTATAGAGGAGGATCGCGGTAACTGCAAACCCCTGTGGAAAGTCAGATCGCTTCAATTCGAGGTGGAGGTTCTCTTCTCCTTCGCCCTTACCGTCCTTGACATAAATGCCGAAAGTCACATCGTGGTACGGGTTGATGTCTGCGCTGAGGATTTGGTACACATTACCGATCTTCCCAAGTGATTCGCTCGCGTGCGCTTTGACGTTCGAAAGGCTCCAATCATCATTGATTGCATCCATGACAACCCACGCGAGCGCGAGGTCCAATCCTTGACCGGAGACGCGCTCACGATTGGTTGCTTTCTTAGGCATGATTGCGGCCAGAGCCACCGAGATGTTTTTGTTGAATGTTTCTACAGTCGCGTCAACACCTTCGATTTTCCAAGGCAACATGAACTCGCTCTGAGAGTGCGAGGAAATGACGGTACGGCTCCCGTCGGCATAGAGGATGGTGACCTTTACCTCCGGGTAGTCGTCAGTATGACAACAGCGGAATATCTCCGGCAGAACTTTGGCCATGAAATTCGGATCGGTATAGGAACGTCGAAATAACGCTTTTTGGTCAGCGCTACCGTGCCCCAACTTGTAAAGGGTTGAGTCGCTCCCATCGTTACGGTCGGCATCTCGCTCCAGTTCGTCTACGGCGTTCTTCAGCCATTCGTCAGACATGCCTAGATTGCCGAGGGTAGGCTTCATCCTCAGTGGTTGCCGGATCGAAGCTATCAACGATTCCACGTTAGCGGGGTCAATTCGCTTACTCCCGATCCGGTACTCGCCGTTGTCATTACGGACCGCCAACTCCGTATTCTGGGGCCTGCCCAAGCCGCCCCAAGAAGATTTGATTTCAATCTGACGGATGGCAGAATCGGCAGGAAATGCCGAGCCAGAAACAGCAACGACAACTCCGAGGATTAACACCGCGTATCGAAGCATGTTGGTGAGATTATCCTATGTACGCCAGACGATTGACGAAATCAGGCGTTTCTCCCCAGTGCCTGCCGTTTGTTCGCCCGAAATCGCAGGACTGACACTCGAAACCTTTCTCCGGCACCTGTGACGCCCCTCCATTTCCGTTGTTGCTGATTCGCGAGTGCAGCGACTGAGGAAGGATTGGCTTCGGGCTCAACGTTCGTGGTGAAGAAGTTGTCTGTGCCCTTGCTGCTTCTTGGCGGACATCGGCTCCTTCGACTACCCTCTGGATGACAAGGCCTAAAAGGTCTTCGTTTCAGGAACGAATGGTTCCGCGTTTCAGGATGGGATCATCTTGGTAGTGGCGTCTTCTTCGGCTGCGTGGTGCAAGAAGGGGTTTTCTTCTTTTTCGGCGGCCGTGACGCCTTCCGGGGACTGGCCGCCGTTGTATTCGGCCATCCGGTTTTGCCACTTCAGGAATTCGGTGATGGTCTGCGGCTCGATGCGGATTTCTACGCGGCGCAGGCTGGCGAGCAGCAGGTTCATCTCGCAGCGAAAACCTTCCTCGCTGCGGAGATTTTTCTTCGAGGCCCGGATCATTTCGATTTTGCGGTTGTGGAGTTCGAGCAAGCCCCATCCGGGCGGGAGTTCTTCGGAGCGGATGAGGGTGCGCGGAGCGAGGTAGAAACGTTCGCAGCCGACTCCGATGTGGGGTTTCTGGCGGAATGGCTTCGCACGATCGGCGAGGAAGTCGGCGCGCGAGACCTTGCACTCGACCAGCACAGAATGACAAGCGCGTTTCCAGCCGATGGCGTCGGGCATTTCGCCGCTGACGCAAGCTTGCTCAGAGAGAACTACTCCACAACGATAGGTGCGCAGCCATTCGACCGCTTTGCGTACCAACAAAGAATGCGTCATTAAGACAATCCCCTTGCACGTCGTGTATACAGTGAACCTGAGCGGCTGAACAGTTTGCGAAGTGGTTGCAAAAGTAAAGCTTCGACCTCAGCTAAAGCCACGCCCTTTCAAATAGACTTTGAAGCAGATTTCCTCGCAACCTGTCAGTTTGACCTGAAACGCCCGACCCATGAAGTATCTGAGTGGTTTCTAGCTGCGAGGGGTGGGGCGCGTAGTCTGTTTTGAGGTAGGACGCGGCGTTTGTTTTGACCGGGTACGCGGCGTTGTTTTTACGCGGGGAGCGGGCTTGATCAGGATGGCGCGGCGCAGAATCAACGCCAGCAGGTAAGCGGCTCCTGTATTTTTTTCAGCTGCCCGGGTCCATGGGTTGTAGCCCTGCGCCCGGATCGTCAAAGCCTTTTCGTCGGCTTCGACGGACACCCGCCCGACGACGCCTGCGCTATTAAAGTCCAGCGCGTTGGCAAGACGAAGAATTCCGGCCAAATGCAGAGCGATCTTCTTCTGGTCGAGGGCGAGATCCCGCAGAGCTCCGTGGCGAAGGGTGGGCAGCGCGCCCCGATGAAAGCGTGACACCACGGCCGCGAGCTGAAGCTGGGTCGAAGACAAGCCGAGCGGCGCGCTCATGCGGCGAATGAAGCGGTAAGACGTCTTGTGGTGTTGTTTGTCACGTTTTGACCGGCCCACGTCGTGCATGAGTGCGGCCGCTTGCAGAACGGCGCGGAGATCCTGGTTCGGGCTGACGGGCGCGAGGTTGGCGCGGGTCAACCCGTCGAAGAGCTGGCGAGCCAGTTGCGCAACCCGGCGGGAATGGGCGACGTCAGGATCGAGGTAAGACGACCAGAGGCGCAGGCGAGTCATGGCGGCGATCTCGATCTGCTTTCCCTGGGGCAGGTCGGCACGCCACACCGGCCAGAGGGACTGGGGGCCGACCATGCGCGCACGATAGCCCTCGAGGCGTTTCTCGCGCGCTTCGTGAACAATTTTCTGCCAGCGGGCCCGCGATTCGGTGCTGGCAAAGGTATTGACCTCCAATGCCCGATCCCAGAGCACATCGAGGTCGTGTATATCGCCGAGCATGTCCTGCAGATCCTTCAGGTCCACGCTCCAGGCTTCGTGTTGCTGCGGCAGAAAATTCTCGACGATGTAACGGAAGCGCTTGATCCCGATCCGCAACTGGTGAAGGCTTGCTTGCGAGCGGGTGCGCATGGCCCTGCGATGCAGGTCATACGCAAAGGTCCAGCGCTCGAGCGCAAGATGTTTAAAGACCAGGCTTCCAGGCTTGACGCGGGCTGCCCGGCGAGGTAAATCGCGACTCCACTTGCGCCATTGGCGAACATCAAATGCACGGATGGCCTCGGCCGCGGTGAGCTTGTGCTGTTGCTCCTGTTCGCGCAGAAGAGTGAGGAGAGCCTGGGTTTCGGAATCCTCGGGAGGGCCCAGTTTCTGCACCCACTCCATCATGACCTGCAGGTCGCGCAGTTCGCCGAGGCTGCGGAAAAGATTGCGACCGGCTTTTTTCATCTCCTTCCATGCGGGATCAGGGTCGATGGCCATCAACCCGTCGGCCATCGAACGGCAACGGCGCAGCGCGACACGAAGGTCATGCACGGGATCGGCGGCGAGATCGGAGCCAGCGCGTTGGCATTCCACTGGCACGCGCTGCATCCACTGAGCAAAACCCTGCGTTTGCTTGGGCTTTGCCGTCTTTGCTAAAGAGGACGAATCGGGCAAGTAGTTTGTCCAGGACCAGGAGTGAATTTCTATTCTCGCATGGAGGCGAATCTATTACCTCGGTAATGTGCGTCGCCTTACTTTTCGCATTACCCTGACTCTGAAATCGAGAACTACGGGAGCCGCATATCTCGACCGCAGGAACAACCCCAGCGGGCCGCAGCGCTTCAGCCAGCGCCTTCGTCCATAGCTTGAACATCCTGGTGAAATACGTCCGCCTGTATGGCTTCGAACACAAGCGGACGGAGAGCCAGTTTGAGGTTGCGTGGAACGAATTGCAGCAGGCTCTGCCGAAAGCAGGGGAACAAGGATTCCTGCTGGGCGTTTCGGGAACGAAGTTGCTTCTCGACGGCATTCCACTCGAAACCGGGCAAGCCGAGCGCAGCTTTGCGCAGTTGTTGACCACGGCGGGTCTGGCCAGCATCAACTTTTCGAATCAAGTCACCATTGAAGATTTCGCGCGACTGGTGCGCGCGTTTGCCGTTGGCGGATCGAAGGGACAGGACGTAGCTAAACAGATTCGCGACACGCTGGGCGACAACAAAAGCTCGTCCATCAAGATCAATGAAGTGAAGTTTGTGGCGGCCGATCCGGCGACGGGCGAGGTCACGATTGCCGCGCAGATTGCCGCACAGACGCTGGGACCTGAATTCAAGCAATGGTTGAACGATCCCCAGAAACTGCTTCAGCTCATTGCAGCTGCAGAAGGGGCAAAGGGTGGCGGAGGTGGCGCCCCCGGAGGCGCTCCTATCGGCAGCGTGCCAACCGTGCCCATACGCGGCGGCGGGGGTAGTGGCACAGGGGGCAGCGGCGGAGGCACGGGCACGGGAAGCGGGTCAGGAACGGGCGGCGGTGGCTGGGACGGCAAGACTGTGCCGCTCCAGGAAGAGGAAGTCGTGCAGGCCATTCGCCTGCTGACGCGGTTTAGCGAAGTTTCGACGAACCCGAACGTAGGGCCGGAAGATCTGCAGAAGGAATTGGGCGCAGCCGATCCGAACACCCGCGTAAACCTGCAGCAGTTGCTTGAGAGCCTGGCCAGCAACGTACAGACCGATAGCGACACTCCCCTGCTAATGAAAGCGGCCGAGCACATGGCAATTCGCTTTGCCCTGGAGCGGTATCAGAAGGGCGAAGTGAAGGTGAATGCTGTGCACCAGATGATGGAGCACATGAGCCGGCAGATGGATACCCTGCGCCAGATTCTGCGCGTGCAGGAAGAGAAGATGGGCAAGGCCGGCATCCTGGTGGAGTCGCACGCCGACATTCTGGACCGGATGTTCTGGGCCGAGGTTCCGGAGGCCGGCAAGAAGAGCGTGCTGACGTCGAATGAGGCGCCGTGCGTTCCTCCGCGCAACGTCCGGCAATTCGTAGAAGTTCTGCTGGAGCGGGGCGACAAGGAAACCGCGGATGAGATTCTGCGGAACTACTTCAATTGCCTGGACGCAAAAGATCCCGAGGCACGACGCAAGCTCGCGACCGGACTGTCACAGTTGGCGGACTTGTATCCGGGACCGGGCGGCGATCTGATGGCCTGCGCCATCCGACGCGTCGGTGAACAGATCTGCAAGGAGCAGGACACCGAACTACAAGGCATGCTGAGCGCAGCGTTTGTCCGGCTGAGCCAGGAAGCGAGCACGCGCAAGGCGTATGGCGCCGTGGGTGCGGTCTGTGCGGCGATGGAGCAGGTGGCCAAAGCGCGGCCTGTGCTAGCCAATGACCTGCGTCCGCGCATCGGCGTAGAGAACCGCTTGCCGGAGTTTATCGAAGAAGCTTTGCGGATCGAGCAGGTTCCTGACGATCTGTTGGAAGTTTTGCGGCGCACCAGCCAGGCGGCGGTGGAGCACCTTGCGGATCGATTCTTCCGCTGCATGCGGCGCGATGAATGCGATCGCATGATCGAACTGGTGCGGGAGCTTGGTCCAAATGCTTTGGGTCAGATGCGCGAGATGTTGCGCACGGGACAGCCGCGGCAAGCCGCTTCCGTGGTCGGCCTGCTGAGCCGGCTGGATGTTTTGACTTTGCTCGAGCTTTTGCCGGTTCGCCTGCCGGAGTTCAATCGCTTCTATCACGATGTCGTAGTGCGGCAGATTGCCTACGGCGCGGCCCCCGATCGCGGGCGGACCCTGCTGGAAATGCTGGAGATTCTGGATCCTCTGGTCGTTCCGCAAGCGGTGGATGAAATTGGCATGAGCGGCGACCGCACGGCGGTCGCACCATTAACAGCCATGGCGCGCGCGGGAGAGACCGAAGGGCGATCTCAGTTCCTGCAGTTGAAGGCGATCGAGTCCCTCGGCCGTCTGCGCGACGGCGAAGCGACTACGGTGCTGCGCGATCTGCTGGAAACGAAGAAGATGTGGAAGTGGATGCATCATCGCGAGATTCGCATTGCTGCGGCTCAGGCGCTCGCCAAGATCGATCCCCGATATGGAAGCCAGATCCTTTCCGACAGCGGGCTGGAGCAGGGTGAGTTGGCGATTGCGGCACTGGATTCAGCCCCGGCGTGCCCGTGGGTACGGCAGCGGCGCTACGAGCGCATCGTGCTTTCGAAGACGCTGTCGGCGACCATCAGCAGCTCGTGGGGCAAGTCGAGCATTTCGATCCGCGAGATGAGTCTGGGCGGTGGCATGGGCACGAAGGAAGACAATCTGCGCATCGGCTCGGAAGCGAATCTGGATATCTCGATGGGCGTACGCCACGTGCGTGCGCAGGTGTTGTTGCGCCGTGCGCGTGTGAATGAAGTCGGATTTGAGATTGTGAATACGGACCTGGAAAGCCGCTACCGTCTGCGCCGGATCCTGGTGGAAGCCATGGAGCGCGCGCCGGAGGGCAAGACCAAGGAGTGGGACGGGATGCGGAGGGTGTAGGAGCAGGTCTCAGGAAATTCAAAAGCCTCTGTCTCACGACAGAGGCTTTTTAGTTTCCAGAGCCAGAAGTTAGCACTCAATAGCCAATAGCTCTTCTACTTCACCTTCGCGAAGATAATAACCAGGGTGTAGAGCGCCAGGGATTCGATCAGCGCCAGACCCAGAATCAACGCCAACTGAATGCCCGGGCGGGCGGCAGGATTGCGGGCCAGTCCTTCCGCGGCGGCGGCGGTTGCCTTCGCTTGCGCCAAGCCACAGACAGCGGACGCGATGGCCATGGCGAATCCGGAAGTGATGGCGACCCAGTTTACGGCGGACGCCTCGCCACCCTGCGCCATCGCCGGAATGGCGAAGCAGAGTGCGGCCAGAATCATGAACAGGTAGCTGAGTTTGCGCATTGCGTTTTCTCCTCGTATCAATCGCCGCCAGTGGGTGGTTGACGCCGTACCGTGCAGACGCCCTCACGCTGATGGCTCAGAAACCGGTTTCGGGTTTCAAGTTTCGAGTTTCAAGCAGCTCGTGGTAGTTGGCCTTGCTCGAAACCGGAAACCTGAGACTCGAAACTTGCTTAATGCTCTTCCGCGACCGCGCCCGCCAGATAGACCGTGGTCAACAGAACGAAAATATAGGTCTGCAGCAGCGATACCCCAATGTGTAGACCGAGAAAGATGATCGGAATCCCCAACGGCACCAGCGAAAAGAAAACCAGAGTGACCATGTCGCCCGCGAACATGTTGGCAAAAAGGCGGATCGTTAACGACAGGACGCGGGCCAAGTGGCTGATGATTTCGATGGGAATCATCAGAATCGCAAGTGCGGGCATGGGCCCGGCGAAGTGGGCCAGATACTTGATGCCTGCGTGCTTGAATCCTTGCGCCTGGTAGTAGAAGAACGCGACAATCGCGCAACCTAACGGCACAATGGGAACCGCCGTGGGAGACTCAAATCCAGGAATCACGCCGATGAGGTTGCAAAACAGGATGAACAGCGCGAGTGTGACAAGGAACGGCGTGTGCGCTTCGCTGTGAGGCCCGACGATCTCGTGACTCTGCCCGTCAATGAATCCGACGACCCCTTCGAAAACGTGCTGCAGCGCGCCGGGGCGGTCGACCGAGAGGCTGGCGCGGACCGCGAAAAATACGACGATCAGAAAGAGGCAGACCAGGATTTCCATCGCAACCGAATTGGGGATCGGCGGATGGCCTTCCTTCACATGAATGTGTAGGAGACCCAGCACCTTGGTGACAGAAGGGCCGAACAAGCGATTCAAAATCTCGGTAAACCAGAGTTGCTCAAGCATGGGACAGTCTTAAGGCTCTTTCCTTCTCAAATTTCCAGATCGATTGTGCTCAGAGACCACGCGTCAAAGCGACGTAAGCTTCGTAGGCGGCTTCGCACGCGATGGCTGCTACGGGCAGAGACAGTCCGAATAACAACCCGTAGAGGCTCGCGGGGGAAACAGTAAAGATACCATAGGCAATTGCGGCCATCAAAACGTAACGCAACAGGAAGCGCGCCACAATTCCCTTCCCGGACTGCGTCTTGCCGCCGCCGACAACTCGGTCGGCGAGCGCTTCGACTCCGCGTTTCAGCCAGACGAAATTGAGCAGGGCCACCATGCATCCCGCGGCGAGGCCCAGCGCGGTGCGTACTCCAAAATAGAGCCCCCCGACGATCGAAACCGAAAGCGCGAGCGCCACCATGCACCGATGAATGCGAATAAGGGCGCGGGAATAGAAAGCGTCGGCGGCGGCCGATGGAGTGGGCAGTTCGTCCAAGCGAGGGCGGCTCCTTACTCTTTCGACTCGGACGCGGTCACAAGCCGGATCAGTTCCACGAATCCGGCGATGATTCCCAGTATCAGCCCGGCAAGATAGAGCCAGTTGGTATGCAGCCAGCGGTCGAGCGCTGCGCCGATGAGCCATCCGACGACGGTGGCAGCCGGGAAGATGAATGCAAGCTGGCTATAGTTGGCCAGTTGCAGAATGAGGCTTCTCTTCTTCCGCTCTGCGGGGTCTTCAGGCACGCCGCTAGCGTAGCAGATTCGCTATTGGCGTGACCTGCGTGAGGCCGAGTACGCCGTTCACGACCTTGATCATCGGGTTGGGGAAGACGCCGATGACCAGCGTGGCCAGGGCGGTAACAGCCAGCGCGACTCCCATGGCCGGGCTGAGCGGCAGAGATTCTTTTTCCAGCGGCTCGCGCATGAACATCGCGTTGGCGATGCGCAGGTAGTAGTACAGACCGAAGACAGAGTAGAGCACGCCGAGAGCGGCGAGCGTGTAGTGTCCGGTCTCAATCAGGCTGAGGAAGATGAAGTACTTGCCCCAGAACCCGGCGAGGGGCGGAATTCCGGCGAGCGAGAGCAGGAAGATCAGCATCAGGACGGCTTCGACCGGGGCACGGGAGTAGAGGCCGGCAATGTCGTCGATCTCGTCGCCGATTACGTTGCGGTGGCGCAGTGAAGTGATGACCGCAAAGGCGCCGAGATTCATGAACGTGTAGACCAGCAGGTAGATCAGGATGCCTTTGATGCCGTCGGGATTGATCGTGTCGTTGGATCCGGCGATGAGACCGAGCAGCATGTAGCCGACGTGGGCGATGGAGGAGTAAGCGAGCAGGCGTTTCAGGTTGCTCTGGGTCAGGGCGGCGAAGTTGGCGCCCGTCATGGTGGCGATGGAAATGAAGACAAGGAACGGCACGTAGGCGGCGCGCAGCGGGAACATCATCATGAAGATGCGGAGCAGCATCGCCCAGCCTGCGGCTTTGACCGAAACCGACATGAAACCCGTGATGCTGGTAGGCGCGCCCTCATAGGCGTCGGGCGCCCACTGGTGAAACGGCACGGCGGCGACTTTGAAAAGCAGGCCGGTTGCGGTGGTCAGCATGGCCACAATCAGAATCGCGTCAATATGTCCGCCGTTCTGTGCTACACGCTGCGCTAACCGCTGCTGGATGACCGCCAGATTCGTGGAAGCGGTCAAGCCGTAGAACAGCGAGAGCCCGTAAGCGAAAATGCCCGAAGAAAAGGCGCCTAGCAGCATGTACTTTAGCGCAGCCTCGTTGGACCGCTTATCCCGACGCAGGAACCCGACCAGAACGTAGGATGAGATAGCCATCAGTTCGAGGCCGATGAAAATCATGACCAGGTCGAAGCCTGCGGCCATGCACATCATTCCCACGACCGAGAACAGCATCAGCGCGTAGTACTCACCGTGATTTTCGTGCTCGATTTCGAGATAGCGGGCCGACATGAGAATCGCGACCGCTGTTCCCGCGAGGAATAGATAAAAGAAATAAATCGCAAAGCGATCGACGAGGATCGTGTTCATGAAGCCGCCATGGCCCATGAGCCCGCCCTGCGCGTTGTACCAGGCTTGAATCCGCCACACGCCGGCCGCCGCAAAGCACACGCCCACGAACGCGGTCAGCGCGTTCGACCACTTCCACTCCGGCGGCAGCATCAGGTCGATCAGCAGGATGCCCATCGCGAACAGCGTCAGCAGAAGCATGGGCAGCGCCAGCAGGTAATCGAGGCCGGTGAAGTATTGTGCGATGCTGGTCGGCACTTAGTTCGTCCCTTTCGGCGTGGCAGGTTGCGCGGCCGGATTGGCACTCAGGGGAGCGGCTTCGGGTGTGGCAGCGACTTCGTTGGGATTCTTCGCTCCTTCCTGAACCGAGCGGGAGAGTTGCATTGTGGGCTGCTCGAGGATCTGGAAGAACGGCTTCGGGTAGAGGCCGATCCACAACGCCATGATGATGAGCGGCACAAACGTCGCAATCTCGCGTGCAGTCAGGTCCGGCAGCTTTTCATTCTTCGGATTGGTGACCGTGCCGAAGAACACACGCTGGTAGAGCCACAGCAGATAGGCAGCGGCAAGAACTACTCCGGGCACAGCCCAGGCCGCCCACCGCCAGTTCGCCATGAACGTCCCCTGCAGGATGGTGAATTCGCCGACGAAGCCGTTCAGCAGGGGCAGTCCCATCGACGAGAGAAACATGATCATGGTGATGGTGGCATAGATGGGCATCACGTTCGAGATGCCGCCGTACTCGGAGATCTCGCGCGTGTGGCGGCGCTCGTAAAGGACACCGACGATCAAGAAGAGTGCACCGGTAGAGATGCCATGATTAATCTGCTGCAGGACAGATCCGCTAAGACCGACTGGATTCAGCGCGAAGATGCCAAGCGTGCAGAATCCCAGGTGGCTTACCGAGGAGTAGGCGACGAGCTTCTTCATGTCCTTTTGCATCAGGGACACGAGGCCGCCATAGATGATGCCGATGATGGAAAGGGCAATCATCCAGCCGCGGATCTTTGGGCTCATGACCACCGCCGGGAAGAACGGCAGCGAGAAGCGGATGAAGCCGTACGTTCCCATCTTCAACAGAACGCCCGCCAGAATGACGGAGCCGGCAGTCGGCGCTTCCACGTGCGCGTCCGGCAACCAGGTGTGGAATGGGAACATCGGCACCTTGATGGCGAACGCGAAGAAGAAGCAGAAAAACAGCAGCGTTGCGTAGGTTGTTCCGTAGGCCGGGTTGAAGAAAATCTGGGGAGCCGTTTTGTACAGGTCCGGGATGCTGAACGTGTAAACGTGGGTGATGTTGTAGTGGTTGAAGTACAGGAACAGCACGCCGAGCAGCATCAGCACGGAACCGGCGAGCGTGTAGAGAAAGAACTTAATGGCCGCGTAGAGCTTGCGCGGCCCGCCCCAGATACCGATGAGCAGGTACATCGGCACCAGCATCGCTTCCCAGAACACGAAGAAGAGGAAGAAATCGAGCGCCATGAAGACGCCCAGCATGCCGGTCTGCAGCACCAGGAACCAGACGTAGTATTCCTTCACCCGGCTTTCGATCGCGGTCCAGGAAGACAGGATCGAGATCCAGCCGAGCAGCGTGGTCAGCATGATCAGCAGGAAGGAAATGCCGTCGATGCCGATGTAATAGCCGGCGCCGATGGTGGGAATCCAGTTGCCGGGCGCGCCTTCGATGAACTTGAAGGCCTGGGTCGCGTCAAAGCGCTGCGCCCAGAACAACGGCACGAGGGGGAGGGAGATCAGGAAGCCGCCCAGCGCGAAGATGTTCGCAACCCAGCGGATCGCGTCTTTGTTCTCCTTAGGAACGAAGAGGAGGACAAGCGCGCCCAGCAGCGGCGTGAACAGAATGATCGAGAGGATGTGATTCTGCATAAGAACAGTTCTCGGTTCTCAGTTGCCAGTTCTCAGTTACAGCGGGCGGACGAACTGTAGCGCCGGCGTCTCGCCGGCAGTCCTGAGGGCGTCCCGCCCTCAGACCGCGTGGACTGCGAATAGAACTTCAAGCAAGCACCGTTCGCTCGCAGCTCGCCGCTACTTGTACGCATAATAAAAAACAAATCCCAACAATCCTGCGATCATGACGAGCGCGTACCACTGCACCAGTCCCCATTCGAACAGGCGGAATGGGTACGACAGAATTCTTGCCAGGATGGCGGGGCCGTTCACGCCCACGCCGTCGATGATCCAGGTATCGAACCACTTCGAAATACTGGACGCGACGCGCGTCGACCAGCCAGCGCCGTTAACCGTGCCGTCGATGACATGCACGTCAAACCAGGCCGAAGCATCGCCGAGTCCAAGCACGCCGAGGCGCACGTTCCCCGTTTTGCGACGACCGGTAAAGAGGTGGTCGTAGAGTTCGTCGACGTACCACTTGTTGTACAGGGTGGTGTAGAGCGGAGGGACGGCGGCTAAAGGCTCGATGTAGCCTTTATCCGCGTGACGGTAGGCTCGTCGAGCCATCCCAAAGCCGACAATGGCGGCCGCAACCGAAAGTCCCATTAGCAAACGCTCGGTTCCAGTACTGCGCTCCTCTTCCTTCTCTCCAGCCGCCAACTGCGCGCTCTTCCCTTCCTCTTGCAGGACGTGAGCTTCCTTGGCAAATACCGGCTCCAAAAACTTCATGAAACGATCGTTACCGCCCAGGCTGTGTGGCCAGCTTAGCCACCCCGCAAAAATTGAGAAGAATGCCAAAACCACGAGCGGCCCGGTCATTGATTTAGGCGACTCGTGAATGTGGTGTTCTACCTCGTGGCTCATGCGCGGCCGTCCGCCAAAAGTCAGATACATAAGCCGGAACATGTAAAACGCCGTCATGAGCGCGGTGCCATAACCAACGAACCACAGGATCCTGTAGGCCCCACCTTCTGACACCCATGTTTGCCAGAGAATTTCGTCCTTGGAGAAGAAACCCGCGAAGCCGGGTGCTCCTGAGATCGCCAGAGTAGCGATCAACATCGTCATGAAAGTCGTGGGAGTGCGCCGGTGCAGGTCCCCCATGTTGCGCATGTCCTGCTCGCCGCTCATGGCGTGAATCACCGAGCCGGCACCAAGGAAAAGGAGAGCCTTGAAGAACGCGTGCGTGAAGACGTGGAACACGCCGGCAGCGAAGGCTCCGACCCCCAGCGCGAGAAACATGTAGCCAAGCTGGGAGACGGTGGAGTACGCCAGCACGCGCTTGATGTCGTTTTGTACCAGTCCGATCGACGCGGCGAAGATTGCAGTGAGCGCGCCCACGATGGCCACGGTCTTCATCGCGGTCGGAGCCAGGACGAAGATAGCGTTCGAGCGCGCGACCATGTATACGCCGGCGGTGACCATGGTAGCCGCGTGGATGAGCGCGGAGACCGGGGTTGGCCCCTCCATCGCGTCAGGCAGCCAGATGTAGAGCGGAAGCTGGGCCGATTTACCGCAGGCGCCGACGAATAGCAAAAGAGCTGCGGCCGTAAGTACCGGGTCGCCGATTGCGAATTTGCCGCTGCGCGCCATCGCGGTTACGTCGGTGAAGCGGATCGATCCCAGGTACCAGGCGATGGCCAGCATGCCGAGGATGAAGCCGGCATCACCGATGCGGTTCACGATGAAGGCCTTGTTCGCGGCGTCACTGGCGGACTTGCGGTGGAAATAGAAACCGATCAGCAGATACGAGCACAGGCCGACGCCCTCCCACCCGACGAACATCTGGGCGTAGTTATTTCCCATGATCAGCGTCAGCATAGAGAACATGAAGAGATTCAGGTATCCAAAGAATCGGTAATACCCGCCTTCATGCGCCATGTATCCGGTGGAGTAGATGTGAATAAGAGTGCCGACGCCGGTGACAAACAGCAACCAGATGCACGAGAGCGGGTCGAGCAGAAAACCGACTTGGGCCTTGAATTCGGCGGGGTAGCCGTCTTTGGTCGTGTAGGTGAGGTGGCCGGTATCGCTGCCCAGCCAGGTGTACATCACTCGCTCGAAAGGCTGCCCGTTGGTGTAAGTGTGGGCGTACTGCCACACGGCGCCGCACGACATCACGAAGGCCAGGGCTACCGCGCCGACGCACACCGCGCTCACCGTCTGCTTCTGCAGCTTTTTGCCGAAGAAGAACATGATGACGGCGCCGCAAGCCGGGAGCAGTGGGATCAACCAGATTTTGTCGAGAAAGAACATAATTTAGCTAGTGGCTTGTAGCTGATAGCCCCGTGGCTCAAACCCGAACTACGAAAGACAGAGGCTTGAGCTATGCGCTATCAGCTAACGACTATCAGCCGCTTTCCTACCACTTCATCAAATCCACTTCGTCCACGTTGACCGTCTCCTTATTTCTAAAGAAGGCGATCAGGATGCCCAGGCCCACGGCCGCTTCGGCCGCTGCGTCGGTGATTACGAAGATGGCAAAGACCTGGCCGTGCAATCCTCCCCACATGCGGGAGAAGGCCACGAGGTTCAGGTTCACCGCGTTGAGGATCAGTTCGATCGACATCAGCACGATGACCACATTGCGCCGAGTGAGCACACCGATCACGCCCAGCACGAACAGTGCCGCCGCTACGACCAGGTAGTGCAGGGTTGTGATTGGAGCCATAGATCAGTTTCCTGCGGCTGGTGGCTTGTGGTCGTTAGCTTGTAGCCCTTCTGCTTCTAAAGGTTCGCTAACAGCCAACGACTACCAGCCACCGGCTAAATTCTCTTCTTCGCCATCACCACGGCCCCGATGATCGCGACCAGCAGCAACAACGACGCGATTTCGAACGGGAACATGTAGTTGCTGTACAGCAAGACTCCGACTCGCTGCGTGTTGTCGGCTTCCGGCAAAGCAGGCGGAAGCATCGGGAATGCGTTCTTTCCCTTGATGTAAATCGCGACGAACAACGTTCCAAGTCCGAGAGCTGCCAGAATTCCGGGCAGCCATTGCTGGTTGAATTGCTTTTCCTTTTCGGAGCGCTCGAGATTCACCAGCATGATCACGAACAGAAACAGGACCATGATGCCGCCGACATAGAGAATGATCTGTACGCCGGCCACGAAGGGCGCATAAAGCATCAGGTAGAGGCCGGCGACGCACAGAAGCGTCAGGATCAGAGCGAGTGCGGAATGCACGGGATTCTTGCGGGTAATGACCAGCACGCCGCTCAGGATGGCAATCCCTGAGAGCATGTAGAAGAAGAATGTTGTGGCTACGGGTTGAGCAACTAGCTGCATATTAAACGTGCACCAGGCGCTGCAAGAATTCCCAGATTTCCGTGCGCAGTCCAACGATGCCAGTCAGCATCAAAACGCCGATACCCATCGGCAAAAGAACTTTCCATCCGACCTTCATCAATTGGTCAAAGCGGTAGCGTGGAAACGTTCCGCGGTACCAAATGTACAGATACAAAAAGAGGGCGATCTTGGCGATGAACCAGTAGACGTCCTGCACTCGGTCACGCACCGGGGGCACGAGGAGGATCAGACCGATCAGGGCGAAGACCCCTCCGAATGCTCCCAGGCCGATGGTCTGCACCCGGAAGAAGGCGTGCTTGGGCATCCGCACGGTGCTGTAGAACGTCATTCCCGCCAGGCCGAAGAACGTGAGCGCCGGGAATAGGGAGAAGGCAAGATCCCATGTCGACCCGCTCAGAGCGTTGGGGAATGGCCGCATCCATCCGCCCAGCCAGAGCGTGATCGCGATCGACGACACGGCGATCATGGCCGCGTATTCGCCGAGCATAAATAAAGACCAGCGCAGCCCGCTGTATTCCGTGTGAAAGCCGGCGGTGAGTTCGGACTCGGCTTCCGGCAGATCGAAGGGGGCGCGATTGGTCTCGGCCACCATGGCAACGGCGAAAATGAAGAACGCGACGAATCCCAACGGAAAGAATTTGAAGACGAACCAGATGTGCTGAGTATTCTGCGCCTTGACGATGTCGATCATGCTCAGCGTGCCGGTGCCCGAGTCGTTCAGGCTGGTCATCAGGACGGCGGAGACCACCGCGAGTCCCATCGCGATTTCATAAGAGACCATCTGCGCGCTCGAGCGCAGCGCACCGATCAACGGATAGTGTGAGTTCGACGCCCAGCCAGCCATCACGATCCCCAGCACGCCCAGAGACGAAACGCCCAGCATGAACAGGATTCCGATGTTCATGTCGGTGATGGCGTGCGCGGGGCCGAACGGGATCACGCAGTACACGCTGAAGACGGCGAGCAGGATGATGACGGGCGCGAGCAGGAAGACGAAAGAATCAGCGCCTTCGGGCACGATGTCTTCCTTGAGGATCAGCTTCAGGGCATCGGCGATCGGTTGCAGAAGGCCGTGAGGGCCGACGCGCATGGGGCCGAGGCGCACCTGCATGTGCGCGAGAATCTTGCGCTCCAGCCAGTTCATGCAAACAACTGCGAGCGAGACACCACCAAAGACCACAAGGATGTAAACCAGCGCCCAGAAGGGGCTGCCGTACTGGCCGGGGGTGACTTGCACAGTCTTGTCGAGGTAGTTGGTGATGAAGCTCGGCATCAGCGGTCCACCTCGCCGAGAACGATGTCGAGTGTACCGATGACGGCGATCACGTCAGCGACCAACTGGCCGCGGCACATCAGGTCCAGAGCCTGCAGGTTCACGAACGACGGCGGGCGCACGCGGATGCGATAGGGCTGAGTCGATCCGTCACTGACGATGTAGTAACCGAGTTCGCCCTTAGGCGCTTCGATCGAGTGATAAATCTCGCCCACCGGAGGCTTGATGACCTTGGAAACCTTGGCCATGATCGGGCCTTCGGGAATGCCATCGACCGCCTGCTGGATGATGCGCAGGGACTGGCGCATCTCGGCCATGCGCACGAGATACCGGTCATAGGTGTCGCCCTTCTGGCCGGTGGGAATATCGAAATCAAACTGTTTGTAATTGGCGTAGGGCTGCGCCTTGCGCAAGTCCCACTTCACGCCGCTGGCGCGCAGCACGGGTCCGGTCACGCCGAGGGCGATGCAATCCTTGGCGGAGATCGTGCCGACGTTTTTCGTGCGCTCGACCCAGATTCGATTGGTGGTGAGGAGTTCTTCGTACTCGTCGATTTTCGGCGCAACGAACGTCAGGAACTTCTTGACGTCTTTTTCAAAGCCTTCGTAGGTTTCGTACTGGCAGCCGCTGATGCGGAAAGCGTGCGTAGTCAGGCGCGCGCCGCAGTACTTCTCGAAAATCTTGAGGATCTCTTCGCGATCGCGGAAAGTGTAGAACAGCGGCGTCATGGCGCCGATGTCGAGCGCATGCGTGCCCAGCCAGAGCTGGTGGCTAGCCAGACGGTTGAGTTCCGTGAGGATGACCCGGATGTAGTTCGCTCGTGGCGGCGCTTCGATGTTGAGCAGCCTCTCGACGGCTTCGCAGTATCCCAGGCCGTTCGAGACCGCGGCGACGTAATCCATGCGGTCGACGTACGGATTGAACATCGTGTAGGTGCGATGTTCGGCGATCTTCTCCACACCGCGGTGCAGGTAGCCGATGACGCACTCGAGACCCATGACCTTCTCGCCGTCGAGACGCAGGATGACGCGCAGCACGCCGTGAGTGGCAGGATGCTGCGGGCCCATATTGATGACGAGTTCGTTGGCATCAAGGAAAGTGTGCTTGCTTTCCTCGAGGTCCAGGTGCGAGACGGAGCTGGTCGGGTCGGTCATGCTTAGTCGTCGGTCGTCAGTCGTCGGCTTTAACGCTTCTATTGCCCACTATCAATACCAAGATTGATCTGCACCCATTCCTGATCCTGCTGAATGATGCCGTAATCCTTGCGCAGCGGGTGGCCTTTCCAACCGTCGGGCAGAAGAATTCGTTTCAGGTCGGGATGGCCATCGAACTGGATGCCGAACATATCGAAAGCCTCACGCTCCAGCCAGTTCGCCGTAGGCCACAGCGACGACGCCGTAGGTATGTGTTCCCCGTCCGCGATCTGCGTTCGCACGCGCAGACGTTCGTTGCGCGGAAACGAGTAGAGAATCCACACAATATCGAATTGCCGCTCGCGTTTCGGGTAGTGGACAGCCGTCACGTCGACGCAATAATCGAACTGCTCTTCGTCGCGCAGAACCTGCAGGACCGTCGGAATCAGCGAGCGGTCGACCTGCAGATAGTTCTGGTTGAGATAGGTCCAGGACTCAAGGCCCGTTCCGTATTGCCGCTTCAGCTTATCCACAAGGGGCGAATCCCAAGGCTGGGGAACCGGACCCGCAGGCTTGGCGGGGGCAGCGGGTTTCGCGGGAGCGGCTGCGACCGGAGGCTTTTCCGCAGACGGAGTCGCGGGCTTCTCCGCAGATGGAGTTGCGGGTTTGGGCGTTGCCGTGGTCGACGGATCAGGCGTGCCGCTGCCCGCCGGATTGGCTGCTTTAGCGAGCTCCTCCTTATCCGGAGGTTGGGGCGATTTAGGGTCTTCCGCCATAGCTAAGCGTGTGCACTGCTGCCACAAAAGCCGTTTACTTTTAACAGCCTATCGATCGCGATGTCAACGAATGTAAGCCACACACCGCAGTGATTTCCCTGCGCGCCTCGAGTCTGTCGGAACCGTAGTTCGCACGGCTTCAGACCCACTCCAGCGCGCCTTTCTGCCAGATCCAGATGTAACCCACGATCAGGATGCCCAGGAAGATCAGCATCTCAAATAACCCAAACAGGCCGAATGCCTTGAACTTGACAGCCCACGGAAAAAGAAAGATGGTCTCGACGTCGAAAACCACAAACAGGATGGCGACGATGTAATAACGAACGGTATAGCGCCCGCGAGCGCGATCGACCGGATCAATGCCGCATTCGTACGGCGAAAGCTTGCTGCGGTTGGGATTGTTCGGTCGCACCAGCCGGGTGAGCACCAGCGTAATGGGAATCAGAATTCCTACGACCGCGATGAAAATGAAAACCGGGACGTAATTTTGAGGCAAAGTCTTCCTCGCGTCGTTGCTCTTTCCCGCGGGGAAAAACGGGAAGTGGAATAGTATCGCCGATGGGCTGCGGCATCAAGGGTTAAGCGTCACATTCAAGTGTGCAGAAGCGCCAGAGGCAGCCCGTACGCAACGATGGCTTGTTTATAATCTTTGTTTCCCATTCCGCCTACGAAGCTCTCCGTTAGGAGTCTTCGCGGCCACTGAAATCAGCAAAGGAATTTTTTGGCACTCGACGAAAATATCTACGAACTCCGGCGTCAGAAACTGCAGCAGATTGAAGCCCTCGGACAACGGACCTATCCGAACCGCTACAACTACACCCACACGATTCCGCAGATCCTTGCCGACTACTCTGGAAAGACCGGGGAAGAACTCGAACAGAATCGAGTTTCGGTGAGGATTGCCGGGCGCATCATGGCCAACCGGCTGATGGGCAAGGCAGCATTTGTCCATCTGCAGCAGAGTGGACAGCGGCTTCAGGCCTACGTGAAGAAGGACGCGGTGGGCGACAAGGGATTCGAACTTTACAAGTTGCTCGATCTCGGCGATCACGTTGGCTTGTCCGGCTATTTATTTCGCACACGCACGGGGGAGCTTACCGTCCACGTCGAAGAGCTGACCTTCCTCTCGAAAGACCTTCTTCCCCTTCCTGAAAAATGGCACGGGCTGACCGACGTGGAACTACGTTACCGCCAGCGGTACGTCGATCTGGTCATGAATCCCGAGGTGCGCGAAGTCTTCTTGAAGCGAAGCAAGCTGGTGCAGTCCCTGCGGCGTTTCATGGACTCGCACGGCTTTGTGGAAGTCGAAACTCCGATGATGCAGCCGATCGCGGGTGGCGCCGTCGCGAAGCCCTTCACGACGCATCACAACGCGCTCGATATCGATTTGTTCCTTCGCATCGCGCCTGAGCTTTATCTGAAGCGGCTGACCGTGGGCGGACTGGACCGCGTATACGAAATCAATCGCAACTTCCGCAACGAAGGGTTGGGCTGGCGCTGGAATCCAGAGTTCACGATGCTCGAGTACTACCAGGCCTATGCCGATTTTCGCGACATGATGCAGTTTACGGAGAACCTGATCGAGCAGGCTGCGAAAGACGTGAACGGCACGACGAAATCGAAGTGGGGCGACGCGGACATCGACTGGTCCACATCGAACTGGCGCCGGATGACGATGCGGGAAGCGATCATCGAGTTCTGGCCGGAGAAGGCCGGAGCGAAGCCCGAGATGAGCGACTTTGCGTCGCACGATTCAGTGAAGGCGCTGGTCACACGGCACAACGCAGCAGGTTCGCACATGGCCTACGACCCTAAAGAGCCGGCCGGAAAGACTATCGCAAGTCTTTTTGAGGCGGTGGCCGAGGAGCACTTGCTGCAGCCGACGACCATCTACGAATTTCCGGTGGCCGTGTCTCCGCTCTCGAAGAAGAAGGCAGATGAGCCAGAGTGGGTAGAGCGCTTCGAGATTTTTGCGGGCCAGATGGAGCTCTCGAACGGATTCAGTGAACTTAATGACCCGGAAGATCAGCGGCAGCGGTTCGAGGAGCAATTGAAGGAGCGGGCGCGCGGGGACGAAGAAGCTCATCAAATGGACGAGGACTACATTCGCGCCCTTTCGTACGGCATGCCGCCGGCGGGAGGAGTAGGCGTGGGCGTGGATCGTCTGGCAATGCTGTTGACGGACTCGCACACGATTCGCGATGTGATTTTGTTTCCGTTGCTGCGACCAGAAAAGCCGGGAGCGTCGGAAGAAGCCTGAACCGGCGGCTGAGGCAGCCACACAGCCGCGAAGCGGCGGCAGAGGAAAGCCCACCACGTGAGTGGTGGGTGAGCAGCAAGAAAAATGGCGAGCCCCGGCAGGGGCGGCACGGCGGCGATGCGGGCGTGAGCCCGCCAGCGAGGGCGGGACGCTCTCGCGACTGCCGGCAAGATGCCGGCGCTACAAAATCAGGAGACCTGACAACCGACAACTGAGAACTGAGAACTGAGAACTGAGAACTGTCCCTGTGACCTCCATCACCTGTCAAGCCCCACCCACGTCACAAACCCCATCCATCTCCATCAATCGACGCACAATATAAAGTTCTCCAACGTGAACACAATCACCCCACCCAAATTGCTATTCTAAAATTAGACCAGAGATGGCGTTGTTCCGCGTGTCCTAGGCAGAACCGCGCGGACCCTTATCGCGGGCGTGCACCCCTGTGGAGCACGGGCGAACATCTGATGCGGCGCAGGCCGACTCACCCGCTACTGAGTCATACAGGGCTCATAGCATGCGTGAACCGTACCCGCAGCGGGAGTGATCACTCCACATCGCTTTACCAGGCGATGCAAATAGAGAGACTTGGAAAGCTCGCAAGAGCAATTAAGAATCGGCAAGAACAAGCCGAGCAGAGGAGGATACAAAACGACAACCCCTTAGAACACAGCGAGCAAGACTCTAACCCGACAAGACCGCCAGACTCGCGGCAGTCGTGCGTTGAAAGATGCATGACGCGTCCGCGCACAAACCACTCGCACCGCCCATCTTCTCTGCCGTCGCTTTGATAGCATCCTTTCTTCCGGATTCTCGTCCAATTTCCTATGCGCTTCGATTTTGATTCCGAGACTCGGCGTAAGGTGGGCTATCGCCTCATCGAGCTTGTTGATCGCTACTACTCTTCCCTGCCCGACCTTCGCGTTCAGCTTCCTGCTGAGCAGCGAACCTATGGAACGTTGAACGATGCTCTGCCTGAGAACGGGACTGATCCTCTCGACGTCCTGGAAGAGGTCTTTGGCGAGATGGTGGCCAAGGGATTCCATGTGCCGAGTGCCAACTACTTCGGCTTGATGAATCCCACGCCGACGTATATGGGCTTCATCGCAGAAGCGATGGTGTCTGCCCTAAATCCGCAGCTTGCCACGCTGGCGCGGTCGCAGCTGGCTTCGAAGATCGAACTCGAGACCGTGCGATGGATTGCCGAGCGCATCGGCTGGAGCAGTGAATTTGGCGGCACGTTCACCAGCGGGGGGAACGAAGCGAACTTCAGCGGGCTGGCGCTCGCGCTGGCGCATCACTTCCCGGGCGCCATGGAAGATGGCATCGCATCGATCGGCAAGCAGCCGGTGATGTATGCCTCGGCCGAGTCACATCATTCGCTCGACAAATCTGCTGGGCTGCTCGGCATCGGCCGCAAGGCTCTGCAGCGCGTGCCTGTGACCGCCAACTTGCAACTCGATCCAGTGAAGTTGGAGCAGATGATTCAGCAGGACCGAAAAGCAGGGAGAGTTCCCTTCTGTGTCGTGGCCACGGCCGGCACTACGAATTCGGGGATCGTGGACGACCTGATCGCGGTCGCGGAAGTTTGCAAGCGAAACAAATTGTGGTTGCACGTCGATGGAGCTTACGGCGCCTCCGCAGTGTTCTCTGACAAACATCGGGATCTCGTGCGAGGCATTGATTTAGCGGACTCGATCACCATCGATCCGCACAAGTGGCTGGCGGTTCCGTTTGCGGCGGGAGTGATTCTTACGCGCCATCCCGAGGCGCTGCAGCAGGCCTTCTCCGTCGCGTCGCCTTACATGCCGAAAGCGCAGGGAGCGCAGCTGCCCGACAACGCGCGCATCAGCACGCAGTGGACGCGCCGCATGAATTCCCTGAAGCTGTGGCTAACGCTTCGCGTACACGGACGCAAGGCCTACGAAGAACACATCGACCGGCAGCTGCGGCTTGCGCGACAGTTCAACGATTGGGTCGATCGTTCGGAACACTTCGAACTGGCCGCGCCCACCATGCTCACGATAGTTACTTTTCGCGCGAAGCGAGTGGCCGCTGAAGGGCAGGAACTTGCCGCGGCTCACTCATCGATTGTCGATGCGGTGACGCGGGATGGACAACTCTGGATCTCCGATACCGTCGTGAACGGCGGCAGCGTCCTGCGCATGATGGTGACAAGCTACCTCACGGAAGAACGCCACCTGGAGGCACTGCAAGCAGCGCTTGAGCACGCCGCCCAGTCATTGGCGGGGGCGATCCCACCAACGCGACTGAACCCGGCTATGCACTAGAGGGCCAGATTTTGCAGGGCTAGACTTCTCATAGCAAGGGACCTAGTACCTAAGCAGCGCTATCGTAGCGTCCTCTGGCCACATTCGACGCTGGGTCGATAGCGCTTTGCTGTCGATCTTCGCCACCAAAGTTATTTCTTTCTGGCTGCTGCTGCGCCGCCAGAGCGCTCGGCTACATATTCCGGCTTGTCTGCTGGAAAATTTCCGCTGAGATAGTCGATCAGTGCATCTCTGTCTTGCGGCTCGACGACCGCTCCCCACTTCATCATCTTGTCGACCTCTTTCGTCCATGCGGCCTTGCTCAGCCTTTGCTGCACAATGATGCGAGCTTCGTGGCATTCCGTGCAGGCCGTTACTGCCTTCGCCTGCATGGGCCCTTCGGGTAGCTCTGATGGGGACGGAGCCTGGGCGTGACTGACCGCGCCGAGAAGGATCGAAAGCCCTACGTAGTACCGCGCGCTATGCCTGGACATGAATCCTCACCTGGTCGATCGCGTTATTGAGATAGCCGCTCGGATTCCAGACTGGAGTTGCTGGTTGAATGCGTCCCTGGTTGTCGGTCGCGCGTGACAGGATGGTGTAGTCGCCGCCCTTTGGAGCTTTCCACTTATACTCGAACATCCGCCACGCGTAGCGAGAACGATCTTTTCCAAACTCGGCCGCTTGCCAGGAGCTGCCGCCGTCGGTCGAGATTTCCACCTTGGCAACCTCGGCCTCGCCCGCCCACGCAACGCCTCTAATGTCGAGCGCGCGCGACTTTGAGGTTGAGCCCTCTAGCGGCGCAGTGATCAAGGACTTTACATTCAGGGCAGTAACAGAGTGGGTGTCCTCTGGCTTCACCGCCTCGCCCGGCTTCACGGTCTGATCGGGCATGCGGTAGCCGGGCGACATGAAGTTGCCTTCAAATTCCTTGTCCAGGACTTTGATTTCCGTTAGCCATTTGCACGATGCGGCGCCGATCCATCCGGGCACCATGGCACGCGCCGGGAAGCCGTTGTGCTTGGGCAAGGGCGTGCCGTTCAGTTGCGTGGCGACAAGCGTATCGGGATCCATCGCCTTCTCAATCGGGATGCTGCGAATGAAAGGAGGGACCTTGCCGGGGACCTCATCGAGGCCACGGAACATTACGTGCTTCCCCGTGGTCTTGACGCCGGCGCGTTGCAGCAGGTCGCGCAAGCGAGGACCGCTGAAACGCCCCGTGCTGACGGCTCCCTTCTGCCATTGCACACCCGGCACCTTGGGCGTGTGAAAAGCACGTCCGTTCCCGGCGCACTCGAGCGTGTTCACGACTGCGTGAGGTTCGAGTTTCCCGAGATCGGACAAGGAGAGTGTAGATGGCTTATCCACTTCGCCGGTGACACTGAGCTGCCAGCTGGCTGCGTCGAGTGCGCTGGGCTCGTGCATATGATTCCTTACGAAGAAGTGCTGGGCAGGAGTCAGCCAGGTGTCGAAATACTCGACCGGAGTCTCGAGGTCAAGGAAACGGTAGGACCGGATGATCAGATCTTCCTTGCCGGAGATGGCGAG
>Ga0210406_10001170_pt1 | contig 33181 bp, 32 predicted proteins | sample IncBWC30MmetaG_FD_155454 | JGI IMG/M metagenome (GOLD analysis project Ga0210406, IMG submission 155454) | Forest soil microbial communities from Barre Woods Harvard Forest LTER site, Petersham, Massachusetts, United States - Inc-BW-C-30-M | ecosystem: Environmental > Terrestrial > Soil >... | reverse complement strand
GAACTCGGCCGCGCACCGCGGCCGTGATGTCGGGCAGACACGCCAATGTGCCCCTGCCCGTATCGGTGGCGCGCCCACCATGGTTGGAGACGATAATGCCGTCGGCGCCATGCGCCACCGCAAGACCTGCATCTTGAGCCGACTCGAGCCCCTTGATGAGGATTTTCATCTTGGTGACGTCCCTGAGCCGTTTGATGAAGTCCCATGTGAGCGAGGACGATGCAATTTGCAAGCCCGCCGTATCCAATTGCGCAAACATCGGCCGCGAAAACGGCGCCGATCCGGTGGGCGCATGGCAGGCGGTGCAGGTTCGAGTATCTGCGCGCGCGAATCGCAAGGCAGTCTCTAAATTCCTGCCCGCCGGCAAATCCACGGTCACCGCGACCGCGGGGCACCCCGCGGCCTCGGCGCGTTTGACCAATTTCGCCGCCACATCGAGATTGGATGTTGTGTAAAGTTGAAACCACACGGGCGCGCCGCGCGCGGCAACCACATCCTCGACACCCGTGGACGTGACGGTCGAGAGGATTTGCAGATGGCCTCTCGCCTTCGCGGCTTTCGCCACCGCGATTTCTCCCTCCGGATGAAAGGCCTTCTGCGCGCCGAGCGGACAAAGAACGATGGGGCTACTGAACTTCGTGCCGAACAGCTCGAGGCTCGTGTCGATTCTGCTGACGTCGACCATTCGACGCGCCTGCAATTGGTAGTGCGAATAAGCATCGCGGTTGGCCCTCAGCGTGTCCTCGCCATCCACGCCGCTGACCAGGTAGCCCCAATGAGCAGGGGGGATGTTCCGATGCGCCACCGCCTCGAAGTCGAATACATCCAGCGCATCGCCGGCGCGAGCAATCAGAGCAACGTCGGCAGGCGGCCCCGGGGAATCCGGCCCCGAAGTCTGCGCAAAAGACCGGCCGAGATGCCCAAGGCCGGCATACAGCGGGCTCGCGGCCAGAAATCTTAAGAAGGCACGCCGAGTATTCATACTTCACCCACGTCAATTTATCGTTCTTACATTTTTCTCGCTGAGGTACGCGTCGATTGCCGATACGCTGCCTTTGGCATCGGCCAGGCCGATGTGGCCGTCGGGGCGGATGAGGTATACCGCGTCGCGCAGCAAGCCGGCGTGTTTCATGCGCCTATCCCACGGGAAAACATGCAGCGGAATTTTTCTGCCGTCAGCGATTGCCGCCAAGTCGGGGGCCGCCTCGCCGTACACATGCAATTGCCAATCCATCGATGTCAAAGCGGCAAAGTTGTGCTCTTGCCCCTGACCGATCTTCACCCAGGGCAAGCGATCGCCGCCGCGCAACTTCCCCGCGCCGCCGCGGCTCAAGGGACCGCCACGGTAGTTCACGCCAATCTGCGAGACCGTGCGGAACGCCAACCGGCGCATTGCCGGAAGACGCAACAATCCGGGCGCGATGGCCGGAACGGCTTTGGTGCGCACGAAGCGGGCGAACGCGCTGCCGCTGATGACCGCGGTGAAGGCACGATCCGTGGTCGCGACCAGTCGTTGTGCGAACGCAATCCGCTCCGGCTCGTAGCTATCGAGCAGCGGCGCACTCCGCGGCTCTTTCAGCGCGGCGGCCAGCTTCCATGCCAGATTGACCGCATCGCCGATGCCGGTATTCATGCCTTGCCCGCCGACCGGACTGTGAATATGCGCGGCGTCGCCCAGCAGGAACGCACGTCCCTTGCGAAATTGCAGGGCGACGCGATGATGCACACGGTAGGTCGAAAACCAATTGACGTTGTCGATTTCAATCTTGAGATTGTGAATGGCGCGGCCCCGCACATCCTCGAAGCGAAGATGCTCGTGGTCCTTCGCCGCGTCGTCGCGTATCGAGCCGATCAGGCGCGCCTTGCCGGTCTGTTGCAGGGGAAACACCGCGAGAAAGTCCGCATCATCGAGATCGACATGCAATTCGCCGTTCATCGGCGGCCCGGCGGCGTCGACATCCGCGACGTAGAACATATGGTCGTAGGTTCCCCCCGGGAATCCCGTGCCGAGCACCTCTCTCACGCGCGAGCGTGCGCCATCGCAGCCGGCGAGATAGGCATAGCGGCTGGTTTCCGCGGCGCCAGCCTTGCTCAAGGTGGCGCGGATCGCGCCGCCGAGGTCTTCAAAACCGACCAATTCGACCTCGCGTTCAACTTCTATGCCGAGCGCGCCGAGCCGCGCGATCAGCAGCGCTTCGTGTTCGTCTTGCGGGAAAATAACGGGGCGTGGAAAGGGAGTCAGGCCCTGCCCCAAATCCTCGAGCGGGATGCGGGCGGCGGGCTTCGCTCCAACCCAGAGGTTGACCGCCGGGACTTTATGGGCGCGCTCCAACACGGCCTGCGCGAGTCCGATCTGCTGATAGAACTCGAGGGTTCGCCCTTGAACGGCCAGGGCCCGCGACGTCGTACCGGAGGCGGCGAGTTTGTCGATGATTTTTACGCGCACACCGAATTTGTTGAGCCACAATGCCAGCACCAAGCCCGTCGGACCTGCGCCAACAATGAGTACATCCGCTTGATGGGCGTTTTCGATCTAGCTCACTCGGGAAAATCGCAGCGCCGCGCGAGATTTCGCCCTGGCGGCTTCCTCTTCTCTATTTCTCGCCGGTGCGTTGGTTTGCAGCGAGTCGAGAAGTTTGCGCGACGATGCTTCGATTTCATCGATGGCACCAAGAAATGCCGCCTCGTTGGCTTTGGACGGGCTGTGAAACCCGCTTACCTTGCGTACGAATTGCAGTGAGGCCGCGCGAATTTCCTCGTCCGTCACCGGCGGTTCAAAGTTGAACAGCGTTTTGATGTTTCTGCACATGGTTGGGGAAATCATCCGCGTGGGCCGCTTTGTTTGTCAAGAACGGAAGGCGGCGCAAGAAACGAACGCGGCAGCGCAAGAACGCAACGATGGCGGCGCACGGACTCATGCCTCCAGGATGAGGTCCAGTTGCCCGTAAATATTGGCGGCGGCAGACAAGGAACCGATCACTATCACCTTCATTTGGGCGTGCCCCAGGTCGTAAATCGACTCGACGCGAAGCGCGGAACCATCGTCGCGCGGCTTCTTGACGGCGTCCCGAAGATGATCCGCAATTCGACGCGCCGTGGCTTCGCTCACGGCATCGACTTGTACGACGCTCGAGACCTCGGCGCGCCGATGTCGGGCAATGGCGCTGCGGGGGCCGCTTGGCCCGGTAATGGATTCAAGATCCTCCCGCGCAACGCGATACTGCTTGCCGATTCGAACCGCCTTGAGGCGCCCGCTGCGCACGTAGCCGCGCACGGTTCTCACGTGTAGGCCAAGCTGCTCCGCGACTTGCTCAAGAGAGTAAATTCGGGGTTCATTATTCATCGGCACCAAAACAACCTTAAAATACTCTATCCGTCTATATTATACAGTCATATGAGGTCTGTTAGGTAATGATAGGGAAGCCACTCGCCACAAGCCAAAATAACAATTAGGCTGGTTCGAGGCTCGGCGAGGATGAATCTTGTACCTTCCCACGCATTTCAATGAAACCCGCATCGATGTGATGCACGAGCTGATGCGGGCGCATCCTTTGAGCACTCTGGTGACACAGTGCGATTCAGGGCTGGTCGCCAATCATGTGCCGGTGCAGACGCTCGACACACCTAAGCCGCTGGGGTGCATCCGCGGTCACGTCGCGCGCGCCAATCCGCTGTGGCGGGAATATCGTGCCGAGACGCAGGCACTTGCGATATTCCAAGGACCGCAGGTTTATATTTCGCCTTCGTTCTATCCCTCCAAGGCAAAGACCGGCGAGGTCGTGCCAACATGGGATTACGCCGTGGTGCACGCCAGCGGCACGTTGCGATTTATCCAGGATCCAAGCTGGCTGCGGGGCTTCGTTGCGGGATTGACTGCGACGCATGAAGCGCCGCGCTCGGTGCGCTGGAAGATCGATGATGCACCGGCGCCATACATCGACAAAATGTTGAGCTTGATTGTCGGATTCGAATTCTCGATCGCGGCCTTGAGCGGCAAATGGAAAGTGAGTCAGAACCGACCGCAAGCCGACCGAGCAGGCGTGATTGACAATTTGCGGAACGCGGACGATGCGGACTCGCATAAAATTGCGGAGATGCTGGCGGCCCTGAATCCGGGACCTGAATCGCCAATCGCCCGATGAAATGGTCCGTACTCGATCAGTCCGCTCCAATCGCAGCCACATGAGCACACTGCAATCTTTGAGCGTCATACGAACATCAAGGCTCGACTTGCGCGAACTCGATTTCAACGATGCCGAATTCATTCTGCGGTTGTTGAACGAGGAGGGATTCATCCGTTTCATCGGCGACAAGGGAGTCAGAACGCTCGCGGATGCGCGCGACTACATCCTTCAAGGACCGATGGACAGCTATGCGAGCAACGGCTTCGGCTTGTACGCCGCGTGTTTGCGCGACGCGACGCCGATCGGAATTTGCGGCTTGGTCAAACGCGAAGGACTGGATGATCCGGACGTGGGATTTGCGTTTCTTTCGCGATACTGGTCCTTGGGATACGCCGTCGAATCCGCCGCGGCGGTTCTCGCCCACGCCCGGGACGTTCTGGGTCTCAAGCGTGTTGTCGCCATCACCTCGCCCGACAATTGGTCCTCGATCGGGGTCTTGGAGAAAATCGGCCTCAAGTATGAGCGCATGATCCGCCTGGTCGAACACAGCCCCGAGCTCAAGCTGTTTGGCCTGGCCCGCGCGGCACGCCGCACTAATCGTAATCGTTGAAGTTAGCGGAGACATCTATGCATCCTTTCCCGCATCACTACCTTGTCCAGGCTTCCGTGCGTCCGGACGGCGATGTGCCGCTGTCCACCGAGGGAGTTCGAGTCATTGAATCCTCGCCGCCAAAGGAATTCGATGGCCCGGGCAATCAGTGGTCGCCCGAAGGACTGCTCACCGCCTCGGTGGCGGATTGCTTCGTCTTGGGCTTCAGGGCCATTGCGACCGCATCGAAATTCTCGTGGATTCGCTTGGAGGCGCGCACGCAGGGAACACTGGACCGGGTCGAAGGCAAGATGCGCTTCACGCGCTTCGACACCCACGCGAAGCTGCACGTCGCAGCGGGTGCCGATGTCGAGCGCGCAAAGAAGCTCTTGGAAAAAGCGGAGAGCACCTGTTTGGTCGCCAATTCACTCAACAGCGAGCGGCACCTGACCTTGGAAGTGGTGACTGGCTGAAGCAATCAGACTAAATGGACTCCATTATCGCCGCCTCCGCCCGCGCCCTGGCCGCCGGCGATGCGCTTGGCGCCCTCAAGCGAGTCGCTCTGCGCAACGATCCGTCCGCGCTGGCCCTGCGCGGCATCGCGATGGCGCAGCTGGGCGAGCACTCGCGCGCCCGCGCGCTCCTGCGGCGCGCGGCGCGAGCCTTCGGCACCCACGAAGTGCTGGCGCGTGCGCGCTGCGTCGTCGCCGAGGCCGAGGTAGCACTGGCCATGCGCGAACTGGGCGGCGCGCCGCGCTCCCTGGCGGCTGCGGCGGCCACACTGGAGGCGCGCGGCGATCGGGCCAACGCGCTGCATGCACGGCTGATTGCGGTACGCCGACTCTTGCTGCTCGGCCGCATCCACGAGGCCGAGACCGCATTGGCGAATCTCGATCCGATCGGCCTGCCGCCGTCGCTGGCGGCGGTCGCCGAGTTGACGGCGGCTGAGCTGGCCCTGCGCTCGCTGCGTATCGGCCCTGCACGGGCAGCGCTCGCCCGGGCGCGCGAGGCGGCCGATCGTGCGCGCGTGCCGGCGCTCCAGGCGGAGGTGGCCGAGGCAAGCGCGGCGCTCGCTCGACCCGCTGCTCGGCGCCTCTTCGCCGGCGGCGAGCAGGCGCTGCGCCTGGATGAGGTCGCGGCGCTGCTCGACTCGGGCGCCCTGGTGGTCGACGCCTGCCGTCTGGGCTTGAGATGCGGCCCCGCCTGGCACCCGCTGATCCACCGGCCGGTACTGTTCGCGTTGGCGCGCGCGCTTGCCGAGGCGTGGCCTGACGATGTCGATCGTAATGCGTTGATCGCGCGCGCGTTCGGCGCGCGGCGGCCGAATGAGTCGCATCGAGCGCGATTGCGAGTCGAGATCGGCCGATTACGTTCACACATCGCGGCGCTGGCGCGCATCGAGGCGACCGCGCGAGGCTTCGTCATCATGCCGCGCGGCACGGGCACCGTCGTGTTGGCGCCGCCGATCGACGGCGATCAAGCGTCGCTGGTGGCACTGCTCTCCGATGGCGAGGCTTGGTCGACCTCGGCGCTGGCGCTGGCGCTGGCGGCCAGTCAGCGCACCGTCCAGCGCGCGCTGGTCGAGCTCGAGACCGGCGGGCAGGTGCGTTCGATTGGGCGCGCGCGGGCGCGTCGCTGGCTGTCGCCGCCGCTGACGGCAATCACGACAATCTTGTTACTCCCTGCCGCGCTCCCGTTCGAATAAAGTGGGCCTGCAGCGCCCGTCAGCGGCGCGTCACAAGGAGCCGGCGATGACCCGCAAGACTGCCAAAGACACGCCCCGCGCCAAGCGCCAAGCCCAGGTCCGCGTGCATGAGGCCGAGATCGTGCGCGAGTATGGACCCTTCGTCGACGGCGACCGCGTTGCCGGCGTCACCCACGACGGCCGCTGCGTCTGGGCCGCCACCGGGGCCCGGCTGGTGGCCTTCGATCCAAAGAGCGGTAAGACCACGCGCACGCTCGACCGCGCCTGCGACGCAGGCACCGCCTTCGATGGCACGTACCTCTACCAGATCGCGGAGGCGCGGATCGACAAGATCGATCCCGCCACCGGCGATGTGGTGGCCTCGATCCCTGCGCCGGGAGGCGGGCGCGACTCGGGACTGGCCTGGGCGGAGGGCAGTCTCTGGGTGGGGCAGTACCGCGATCGCAAGATCCACCAGATTGATCCTGAGACCGGGATCGTCAAGCGCACCATCGAATCCAACCGCTTCGTCACCGGCGTGACCTGGGTGGACGGCGAGCTGTGGCACGGAACCTGGGAGGGGGAGGAGAGCGATATCCGCCGGATCGACCCGCAGACCGGCGACGTGCTCGAGCGGCTCGAAATGCCGGCCGATACCATGGTCAGCGGGCTCGAGTCCGATGGGGCTGACCTGTTCTATTGCGGCGGCGGATACAGCGGCAAGGTTCGCGCGGTGCGGCGTCCGGACTAGCTGCGGTCAATCATCCATCAAGAAGCTGCGCAGCTGCTCGCTGCGGCTGGGATGACGCAGCTTGCGCAGCGCCTTGGCCTCTATCTGGCGGATTCGCTCGCGGGTGACGTCGAACTGCTTGCCAACCTCTTCCAGGGTGTGATCGGTATTCATGTCGATGCCGAAGCGCATGCGCAAGACTTTGGCTTCCCGCGGAGTCAGCTGCGCCAATACCGAATGGGTGGTTTCGCGCAGGCTTTCCGTGGTCGCCGAGTCGATCGGCGAGGATACGGAGGTGTCCTCGATGAAATCGCCCAGATGCGAATCCTCATCATCGCCAATGGGGGTCTCCATGGAGATCGGTTCCTTGGCGATCTTCAGCACCTTGCGAACCTTGTCCTCGGGCATTTCCATGCGCACGGCGAGTTCTTCGGGCGTCGGCTCACGCCCCATTTCCTGCAGCATTTGCCGGGAAATGCGGTTCAGCTTGTTGATGGTCTCGATCATGTGCACCGGAATGCGGATGGTGCGCGCCTGATCGGCGATGGAACGGGTGATCGCCTGCCGAATCCACCACGTCGCATAGGTCGAGAACTTGTAGCCGCGTCGATATTCGAACTTGTCGACGGCCTTCATCAGGCCGATGTTGCCTTCCTGAATCAGGTCCAGGAACTGCAGCCCGCGATTCGTGTATTTCTTGGCGATCGAAATCACCAGGCGCAGGTTGGCTTCGACCATCTCTTTCTTCGCGCGCCGCGCCTTCGCTTCGCCGATGGAAACCTCGCGATTGATTTCCTTGATCTCATTGATGAGGACGTGGAACAGGCCTTCCAGATCCTTGAGCTTGTTCTGGCGCCGCTCGATCTCGTCCTTGAATTTGGCGAGCGGTCCCGAATAGCGTTTCTTCGCCTTGATGTGCTTGTCGAGCCAGCGCGTGCTGGTTTCGTTCTTGGGAAACGTCGAGATGAAATCCTTGCGCGGCATGCCGGCCTGCTTGATGCAAAGGAACATGATTTCCTTTTCAAGCAGCCGCACTTCGGTGACGTGCTGGCGCAGATTGTCGATCAATTGATCGAACATCTTCGGCGAGAGCTTCAGCTCCATCAATTCGCCGCAGATCTTCTTGCGAATCTTCAGGGTCTTCGGATCCTTCGATCCAAGCTTGTCGAGCGCATTCAAGAATTGATGATGCACTTTCGCGATCGAGCTGAAGCGTTTTGCGGCTTCTTCCGGGTCCGGCCCGGTATCGATGACTTCTTCGTCCTCGTCGCTCTCGGTTTCATCGTCGTCGTTGGCGGCCTCTTCGCGCTCGAGCGCCATCATTTTCGGATTCTGCGGCTGCGCAATTTCGTCCGGCGCATTCGGATCGACGAAACCGACGATGACATCGACGAGGCGCATCTGCCCGGCCTTGACGGTTTCGTAATGCCGCAACAGCAAGTCGTACGTGCCCGGGTAGCTGCCGAGCGCAATCTTCACGGCTTCGAGGCCTTCTTCGATGCGCTTGGCGATGCGAATTTCGCCTTCGCGAGTCAGCAGTTCGACCGTGCCCATTTCGCGCATGTACATGCGCACCGGATCCGTGGTGCGGCCGAATTCAGCGTCCAAGTTGGCGAGCGCCGCGGTCGCCTCCTCAACCGCCTCTTCGTCGGGAGCCGCCGTGGCGTCGGTCAGCAGCAACGATTCGGCGTCCGGCGCCTTTTCGTACACCGGAATACCCATGTCGTTAATCATGTTGACGATATCTTCGATCTGCTCCGGATCGACGATTTCGCTCGGTAAGTGATCGTTGACTTCAGCGTAGGTGAGGTAGCCCTGCTCCTTGCCGCGCGCGATCAATAATTTCAGTTGCGACTGACGTTCGTCCGCGATTTGAGTCGCTGTGCCTGCTGGCGCTTTTTTGATCAAAGTGGACGCCTCATTTAGGGTCTGAACATTTTAAAATGCAAGCCGAGCAGTATACGATTTTGGCCAATCCGTAGCCAGGTATTGCTTGGCAATTAGGAGGGCGCTCGGGAGCGGCCCTTTGACTTCAGAAGACTGCTTAATTCGGCCTTTTCCTCGTAATTCAAGCCTAATTCCCCCGCTTTTTTCAACAATTCGTCCATCCGGCGCCCCGGTCCGTACTCTTCGAGCAGCTTTTCGACGGCCATCTTCAATTCCTTGGCGGCCGCAGCCGTATCCGCGACCAAGGGGTCTTGCATGGCCAGCGTCGTCAGCCGTTCGTGCTCGGGGCGGTCCCGCCAGCGTTCCAGGAGTACGGCGGTGCTGGGCGATGAGGCGGTGGCGGCTTGCTCGATCAGCTCCTTGAGCACGGAAACACCGGGTTTATCGATGCTGCTGAGCAGATCGGGTTCCTGAATGGCGCCCGCAGCCGCAGGGTGGTGCAACACCAGCGTAATGGCCTGGGTCAGTAAATTACCGCGCCCGACGCTGATTCGACCGCGCTGCCGGATCCGTAGTTCCGAGGTGTTTGCGCTCCGCTTAGGCTCGCCGGTCGCGAAGAATTCCTTGAGCTTGTTGGCGGGCATGCCGACTCGGGACGCAAGCCGGTCAGCCAGCATTTCCCTGTAAATGCCCTCCGGCATGCGCGCAAACAGGGGCCCGGCCAGGGCCTTTAGCTTTGCGCGCCCATCAACGTGATCCAGATCCACTTCGCCGGTCAATTGCCGCACCAGGTATTCGGACAGCGGCAGCGCATCTTTCATGCGATTTTCGAAGGCTTCCGGGCCCTCCGCGGCGATCAGTGTGTCAGGATCATGCCCTTCGGGCAGAAACATGAATTTCAATTCACGTCCGTCCTGCGCCAGGGGCAGCGCGTTCTCCAGCGCCCGCCACGCAGCCTTCAGCCCCGCGCGATCGCCATCGAAACAGAACACCACTTCATGGGTCTGCCGGAAGATTTTGTTCAGGTGTTCCTGTGTGGTCGCGGTGCCCAGCGTGGCCACGGCATAGGTAATTCCGGCCTGATGCAGCCGAACCACGTCCATGTAGCCCTCGACGATCAAGAGCCGCTTGAAATCCGCGCGCGCCTGCCGCGCTTCATACAGCCCGTACAGTTCGCGGCCCTTGTGAAACAGCGGGGTCTCGGGCGAATTCATGTACTTGGGCTCACCTTGATCGATGACGCGGCCGCCGAAGCCGATGACCCGGCCGCGCGAATCGCGAATCGGGAACATCAGCCGGTCGCGAAAGCGATCGTAATAGCCGCTGGTGTTGTCGCCGCTGCGCTCCAGTATGAGGCCCACCTGCAGCAGCCGGCGCCGATCATCTTCGGAAGCTCCAAACCGCTTGAGCAGCGCCTCCCACGCGTCCGTAGCGTAGCCCAGGCTGAATTTGGCGCAGGTTTTCGCATCGATGCCGCGGTGCCCGACGTAGCCTCTGGCGCGCCCGTTGTCCGCCAAATTTTGCTCGAAAAACCGCGCCGCGCGCAGCATGAGTTCGTGCAAGTCGGCGGTGCCGGGTTCCCGCGGAGCCGTAGCCTCGCGCGGCAATTCGAGCCCGGCGCGCTGCGCCAGATCCGCCACGGCGTCGAGAAATTCCGTCTTTTCGTACTGCATGAGAAAGCCGATCACCGTGCCGTGCGCACCGCAGCCGAAGCAGTGATAGAACTGCTTCTCGGCACTGACCGAAAATGACGGGGATTTCTCGTTGTGAAAGGGACAACAGGCTTTGTATTCGCGGCCGGCCTTTTTCAACGGCACGCGCGCGCCGATGATCTCCACGATATCCGAGCGCGATACGAGTTCGTCGAGAAACGAGTCTGGAATCCGGCCGGTCATGGACCGCCCTCCTGGAATACCCGGGCAGGCTCTTAGGTTACCCGCCGAGCTTGGCTTTGATCTTCGCCCCGACCGCGCCCATGTCGGCGCGCCCCTGCGCCTTGGCCTTGATCATGCCCATGACCTTGCCCATGTCCTTGATGCTCGTGGCGCCGACGGCGGCAACGGCATCGTCGATCAGCGCGTCGAGCTCCGCGGCGCTCAGCTGCGAGGGCATATATCCTTGCAGGAGGGTGATTTCCGCCGATTCCTTGTCGACCAGATCCTGGCGATTGCCTGCCTTGAACTGCTCCAGCGATTCCTTGCGCTGTTTGATCATTTTCTCGAGCACGCTCAAAACTTGCGCATCGTCCAGCACGATGCGTTCGTCGACTTCACGCTGCTTGATGGCGGAGGTGATCATGCGAATGACGCCGAGCCGCTCCTTTTCGCCGGAGCGCATCGCCGCCTTCATATCGTCGGTAATTCGCTCTTTGAGAGTGCCCAAACCGCGACCAATTCCTTAGTAGGAGGGCCGCGAGGGAGCGGCCGGCGGCGGACTGGCGGGTTGCTGTCCGGTGCCGCGCATGTTCTCGCGCGAGAGGCGCTTCAAGTGCCGTTTCACCGCGGCGGCCTTTTTTCGCTTACGTTCCTGGGTCGGCTTCTCGTAGAATTCACGGCGCCGCAGCTCGGTGAGGACGCCCGCCTTTTCACAGGCACGCTTGAAGCGACGCAGGGCGGCATCAAAATATTCATTCTCACGAACGCGAACGCTAGGCATTCAAACCTCAAATTGGTGGCACAGCCGCTTAAGAAGCGACAGGGGGGCGCATTCTAAAGTGCGCCCCCGGAAAAGGCAAAAATATGCGTGTTTTAGGCATCGAGAGTTCGTGCGACGAGACGGCCGTCGCGGTCTATGACGACGTGCGCGGCCTTTTGTCGCATCGGCTTCACAGCCAGGTGGCGATGCACCAGGCCTACGGGGGGGTGGTGCCGGAGCTCGCCTCGCGGGACCATGTCCGCCGCCTATTGCCCCTGGTCAGAGAGGCCCTGGCGGAGGCCCGGTCGGATAGAACCTCAATTGATGGTATCGCCTATACCGCGGGACCCGGACTCATAGGCGCTTTGCTCGTCGGCGAGGGGTTTGCCACCGCCTTGGGGAAGGCGTGGGGCAGGCCGGCCCTGGGTATTCACCATTTGGAGGGCCACCTCCTGGCGCCCCTGCTGGAGCCCAAGCCGCCGGCCTTCCCTTTCCTCGCCTTGCTGGTCTCCGGCGGCCACACCCAGTTGGTGGATGTGGCGGCGCTCGGCCGCTACCGAATAATCGGCGAGACCCTGGACGATGCCGCGGGGGAGGCCTTCGACAAGACCGCCAAATTGCTCGGGCTGCCCTATCCGGGAGGCGCCGCGCTGGCCTCGCTCGCGGAAAGTGGCCGCAGCGGTGAATTCACCTTCCCGAGACCCATGCTGGACCGGCCTGGACTGGATTTCAGTTTCAGTGGCCTGAAGACCGCGGCCCTTGTAGCCTTGCGCGGCCGCGATTTGGGACAGGGGGTCCGTGCCGATGTGGCGCGCGGCTTCGAGGAGGCCGTGGTCGAGACGCTGGCTGAAAAATGCCGGCGCGCGCTCCAGCAGACAGGCCATCAGCGCCTGGTTGTCGCCGGCGGCGTGGGCGCGAATCGCCGCTTACGCGAACGGCTCGCAGCGGTTGTGCGGGAGTCGAACGCGGAGCTCTATTTCCCGCGCACCGAATTTTGCACGGACAATGGCGCCATGATCGCACTGGCCGGCTGCCTGAGGCTGGCCGCAGGCATGCGCGCAGGATTTGGCTTGAGCGCGCGAGCCAACTGGGAACTCGGGGCCGTAGGGATTGAGTCATAGGGGATTGAATCGTTCGATGGACAAAATATTCATTCACGCGCTGAAGACCGAGACCATCGTCGGCATTTTCGACTGGGAGAGGCAGGTCAAGCAGACGGTCGTCATGGACATCGAGTTCAGCGCGGACATTCGCAAAGCCGCGCTGTCCGATTCCATCGACGACACCCTGAACTACAAGCGGGTTGCAAAACGCGTGCTGGCCTTTGTCGACGAGTCCAGCTTTCATTTGGTGGAAACGCTGGCTGAGCACGTCGCCATGCTCATTCTGGAAGAATTCGGCGTGAGCTGGGTGCGAATCTCTCTGAGCAAGCCCGGCGCCATTCGCAGCTCGCACGACGTCGGCGTCATGTTGGAGCGGACACTTTCGGATTTGGAATCGTGGCGCGCCCGAAGCGCGGCCGCGAAATCCTGACCCTAAATGCCGCGGCCGCCGTCAACCGCGATGATTTGGCCCGTGATGTACGGTGCGTCCTTGGCCAGGAACAGCGCCGTGCGGGCGATGTCCTGCGGCGTGCCGTGGCGCTTGAGCGCCGTCTTGGCGATGATTTCGCGTTTCAGTTCGTCGTCCATCTCGCCGTCCGGCCAGAGCACCGGTCCCGGGGCAATGCCGTTGACGCGAATTTCCGGCCCCAACTCGCGCGCCAGTGAACGAGTCAGCATGGCAAGCCCTGCCTTCGCCGCGCTGTAAACCGGATGCGCCTTCAAGGGCCGCAGGGCATGAATATCGATCATATTGATGATGAGCCCGCGTTGCGCCCGGAGACTCGGTGCGGCCGCCTGCGACAGGAACAGCGGGGCCTTCAGGTTGCTGCCTACAAGATCGTCCCACTGCGGCAAGGTGATCTGGCCGACCGGCGTTGGGTAGAAGCTCGACGCGTTGTTGATCAAAATATCCAAACGCCCAAATTCGAGCAGCGTCGCCGCGATCAATTTATCCGGCGCGTCGGCGTCCAGGAGATGCGCCGCAAAGATGGCGGCGGAGTGCGCGCGCATCCGGTTGAATTCGTCCGCCAAGGCGATGGCCGCCGCCGCCGACGAGCGATAATGAACCAGGATATTGGCGCCCGCCGCATGCAGCGTGCGCGCGATCTCCGCGCCCACGCGGCGTGCGCCGCCGGTGATCAATACCACTTGATCGCGCAGCGCGAAATTGTCATTCATGACGACCATGCGCCGCAACGATACCGCAAGCGCCGCGGCGGCGCGAAGACCCGCGGCGGCGCGAAGCGCCACGGCAGCGCGAGATGATGCCCACCGACGCCGCTGCCGAGCATAGCGCACGCGTGCGCGATCACCTGGCGAGCCAAATCAATGCCGCGGGAGGCTGGCTGAGCTTCGAGCGCTACATGGATCTCGCGCTGTATGCGCCGGGTTTGGGCTACTACAGCGGCGGTGCTCAAAAACTAGGCCGCGACGGCGACTTCACGACGGCGCCGGAAATCTCGCCGCTATTCGGCGCGTGCGTGGCCCTGCAATGCGCAGAGGTTCTGGGGAGCCTGGGCACCGGATCCGTTTTGGAAATAGGCGCCGGCAGCGGCCGCCTGGCGGCGGACGTCCTTGCGCGCCTCGAGACGCAAGCTCAGTTGCCCGAGCGTTATTGGATTCTCGAGGTCAGCGCGGATCTTCGCCGGCGGCAGCACGAGTATCTCGAAAAGCGGCTGCCCCATTTGCTTGATCGCGTGCATTGGCTCGATCGGCCGCTCGAGGAGCCCTTCGACGGTCTCATTCTCGCGAACGAAGTGCTGGACGCGCTGCCGGTGGCGCGCTTTCGTTGGCACACGGACGGCGTGGAGGAGATGGGTGTCGCGATCCTGGAAACAGAATTCGCGTGGGCCGTGCGTCCCGCGGACGCGGCGATGACGAAAATATGTCATGAGCTCTACACGGCAAGCGGCGGTAGGGACGACGGCGGCGGTTGGGATGGTGGCTATGTATCCGAATACTGCGCGCGCCTCGGGGCGTGGACCCGTGCGGTAACCCAGTCGTTGCGCCGTGGCGCGGTTTTGTGGTTCGACTACGGCCTGCCGCGAGCACAGTACTATTTGGCGGAGCGCCATGAGGGCACCTTGGTGTGCCACTTTCGGCATCGCCGGAGCAGCGATCCTTTCGCCAACATCGGGCTGCAGGACATCACCGCCTGGGTGGACTTTACCCGCGTGGCCGAGGCGTCCCGGGAGGCCGGTTTTGAGCTCGCCGGATTTACGACACAGGCGCATTTTCTGGCAGGCTTGCATATCGATCAGGAGATGCGGCTTGCCGCGGGAAGCGACGAGAATCTATTTGCGCGGCTTGCCAACCAAGCGCGGCAGCTGATGTTGCCTGGCGAAATGGGCGAACGCTTCAAGGCCATGGCGTGGCTGCGGGGTCTCGACATGCCGCTGTCGGGGTTCGCGCTGTTGGACTTGCGGCATTCGCTTTGAGCATTGCGTCGGCTTCAAGTTTTGCGTTGGCTTCAAGTATTGAGCTTCGGGAGATCTAGATGCAGCCGAAAATTGCGGTACTGGACGACTACCAGGGCGTGGCACTCAAGATGGCCGACTGGTCCAAAGTCACCGCTCGCGCCCAAGTTGACGTGTTCAACGACCATTTGGCCGATGCGGAGGCGGTGGCGAAGCGTTTGTATCCGTACGATATCGTCTGCGTGATGCGCGAACGCACACCGCTTGGCGCTGCGCTGATTGAAAGATTGCCGAATCTGAAGCTGATTGCCTCCACGGGTCCGCGCAATGCGGCCATCGATCTAACAGCCGCGGCCGCGCGCGGCATCGAGGTGGTGCACACCGGCTATTTCGGCAGCCCAACGGTTGAATTGACCTGGGCGCTGATTCTGGCGAGCGCCCGCCACATCGTCGCCGAAGCCGCCGCGGTTCGCAGCGGCGGCTGGCAACACTCCATCGGCGATGACCTGTCGGGCAAGACGCTGGGGATCATTGGTCTCGGAAACTTGGGTTCCAAGGTGGCCAAGATAGGCTTGGCGTTCGGCATGCAGGTCGTTGCCTGGAGCCAAAATCTGACCGCCGAGAAAGCTGCCGCCGCCGGTGCCGCGCTCGTATCGAAAGAAGAACTGCTGCGGCGATCGGACGTCGTCTCGCTGCATCTGGTATTGAGCGAGCGCTCGCGCGGACTCATCGGCGCCGGGGAATTGTCGCTGATGAAGCCCACCGCGCGCTTGGTGAATACCTCGCGCGGGCCCATCGTGGTCGAATCGGCGCTCATCGCGGCGCTGCAAGCAGGCCGGATCGCCGGCGCGGCCATCGACGTCTACGATGCGGAACCCCTGCCCGCCAACCATCCCTGTCGGAACATCGACAACCTGCTCGCAACGCCCCACATCGGCTATGTGTCGCGCGGATTGTACGAACGCTTCTACCGCGATACGGTGTCAAACATCCTGGCGTGGCTGGACGCGGGACAGTAACTCGCTGATGGCCTTCAGACGGCGCTGGTGTATGCGCTCCGCAATCAGCGGTCCCACCTGATCCGCGATGTCCTCCGGCGTGGGTTTGATCGTCGCGGCCGCATCGCGCGCGGCCTGCAGATATGGCCGCTGCGGATAGGGAGTGTTTTCGAGCCCTAAACGGCCGCGCGAATCCGCCTCGCAAGCCAGGAGCGCCTGCGCAAATCGCGCCGGCCGGCGGAACGCGTCGGTCTTTTCCAGGATTCCCAAAATCGTGTTGGGCCGCAGTTCAAAGGCACGATGCACGTTGCCGTGATAACGCGCCACGATGATGCTGAGTTCGCGGTATTCGCTCGACAGCTTCAAGCGATCGCACAGCGATTCGATGAGCGTCACGCTGCGCTCCTCATGTCCTTTGTGGCCGGGCCATTCCGCATGCGGCGTGGCGGCCTTGCCGAGATCGTGTACCAGGGCCGCAAAGCGGACTTTCGCGTCCGCGGTCAGCAGCACCGCTTGGTCCAGCACCATCAAAGTGTGCACGCCGGTATCGATTTCAGGATGCCACTTTTCCGGCTGCGGCACGCCGAACAGGGCGTTGATCTCCGGAAACACGACTTTCAGGGCGCCGCAGTCGCGCAGCACCTGGAAGAACACGCTGGCGCCGGCTTCGCGCAGGGCCTTTTCGGTTTCCTGCCAGACACGTTCCGCCACCAAGGCGTCGACCTCCCCTTGCTCGACCATGCGGCGCATCAGCGCCATGGTTTCGGCAGCGACCTGAAATCCCAGCGGCGCGAAGCGGGCGGCGAAGCGCGCGAGCCTGAGTACGCGCACCGGATCTTCGACGAACGCCGGCGAGACGTGCCGCAGTACGCGTGCCTGCAAATCGCGCTGCCCGCCGTGCGGATCGACGAAGGACCCGTCACCGGCTTGCGCAATGGCATTGATGGTCAGGTCGCGGCGCGCGAGATCCTCCTCGAGGGTAACTTCGGGTCCGAACTCGACCGCAAAGCCGCGGTATCCAGGCCCGGTTTTCCTCTCGCGGCGCGCCAGCGCATATTCCTCGCGCGAGTCGGGATGCAGGAACACGGGGAAGTCGCGGCCCACTTCCCGGTAGTTCATGCTCAACAATTCGTCTCGGGTGCCGCCGACGACCACCCAGTCTCGTTCCTTCACGGGCAAACCGAGCAGCGCGTCCCGGACGGCGCCGCCAACCAGATACACTTGCATGCGTGAATATTAACAGCATCGCGGTCCCAATCCGCGCGGCGCTGGCGATTGCACTGATCGCTTCGTTGAGCGGCGGCTGCTACCTGCTGCAAAGCGCTCAAGGGCAGTTCGCGGTGATGTCCAAACGGCAACCGATCGAGCGCGTGATCGAGATGCCCTCGACACCTCCTAAGCTGCGCGCGCAACTCAAGTCAGTCACGGCCATACGCAATTTCGCCAGCCGCGAGCTGGGACTCCCGGACAATGGCAGCTACCGCAAGTATGCGGATATCGGGCGTCCGTACGTGGTGTGGAACGTGGTCGCGGCGCCGGAATTTTCCGTCGACCCCAAGAAGTGGTGTTTCCCCATCGTCGGCTGCGTCGCCTATCGAGGCTACTTCGTCGAGGGCAGAGCGCGGCGCTTCGCCGCTGGCTTGCGAGCGCAAGGATTCGACGTGGCGGTCGGCGGCGTCGCGGCGTATTCCACACTGGGGCATTTCGACGACCCCATATTGAGCACCATGGTGAGCTGGGACGACGTGGAACTGGCATCCATCATTTTCCACGAGCTGACCCATCAGCTGCTGTACGTGCGCAACGACGCAGCGTTCAACGAGGCTCTGGCGACGACGGTCGAGGAGGAGGGCGTGCGGCGCTGGCTTACGCAACTGGGCCGCGAACAGGATCTAGCGGATCACGTGTTGGAGCACGAACGCTACTTGGAAGTGATCGCGCTGATCAACAATACGCGCTCGCAGCTGCGCCTGCTGTATGCCTCCGGGCTGCCGACGCCGCTGATGCGGGAGCGCAAGCGCGAGGCACTCGAAGCCTTGCGCGAATCCTATGTAGCCCTGCGAACGCAATGGGGCGGTCATGGTCCGTTCGACGCCTGGTTCGCGCACGACGTCAACAACGCCCACCTGGCATCGATCGCCACGTATTACGCCTGCGTGCCGGGCTTCGAGCGGGAGTTGAAGGCAGCAGGCGGGAACCTGCCTGCCTTCTACCGCCGCGTTCGAGAGTTGGCGAAACTTGATCAGCCGCGGCGAGATCTTCTGGTGTGCGGAACATCTGCAAGTCCTTAAAAGTTCACCATTGAGAATTGAATCGCCGCTACGATGGCGGACACGATGGTCACCGCGAGAAGAGCCTGTACGAGCCTTGCGACAAAGAATAAATCGTTCATGATAGGCGCTCCGTTCAAGTTTGATTCCACGCTACATAGGTTGTTCCTCGCGCCCATTGCGAACAAATTCAATACCTGAACGTCTGTTAAGGGGAGCTTAAGGTGCCATCCGCGTACGACCGATTGCCATTGGGATCCTTGCGGGTATTCGAAGCGGTCGCCGCGCACTTGAGTTTTTCCGAAGCCGCCGATGCGCTGAATGTGACGCCGGCGGCGGTCAGCCAGCAGGTCAAGACATTGGAAGCCTATATTCAGGTGCCGCTGTTTCGGCGCAGTGGGCGGCGCGTGGAGATCACGGAAGAAGGGCTCGAACTGTTGCCGGCGGTGAGGTCAGGATTGGAGAAGCTCGAGTCGGCGCTGCAGCAAATGAAGCATCACCGCCGCGCGGGACCGCTGCAAATCAGCCTGCTTTCCTCGTTCCTGCAAATCTGGCTGCTGCCGCGCATCCGCTCATTTCGCCGCAAATATCCCGAGATCGAATTGCGCTTTCATACCTCGCGCGAGCTGGTGGACTTCTCGCGCTCCGCGTATCACATCGCCATTCGCTTCGGCCACGGCAATTATCCCAACACGCACAGCGAGAAGCTGCTCGACGATTGGCTGGTGCCGGTCGCGAGCCCTGATCTCATCAAACAGCACGGCATGATCGAGCGCGGCGCCGCGTTGAACAAATTCCCGCTGCTCGAGAGCGGCGATGAGCCGTGGCGCGTGTGGGCGCAGGCTGACGAGGAAGCCGAATGGCATTCGAGGACGCCCAGCATCGAAGACTCCGCCGGCCTGCTGGCCGCGGCAGAGGAGGGGTTGGGCTATGCGCTGGGGCGCTGGACCCTGGTGACGCGCTCGCTGCAGAAGGGCACGCTCAAGCTCGCCGGGACAGGCGCCGTGCCGTACGCGTCGGCCTACTATTTCGTCTGCCCGAAGAGCTTCCTGGCCCTGCCCAAGGTGGCACAGTTTCGCGAGTGGATCTTTGCCGCCGCAAAGGCCTTTCCGGGACCGCCTGGGCGAGATGCTTAGGCGCGTGGTGGGCGACGCGGCGGCCGATTCAGACTGACTTGGCGCGGCCCGCCGCGGCGCGATTCTGGCTCAGGCGAGCGTTGTCCTCTTGCGCGCCCAGGAACAGGCGCGCGGATGCCGCCATGGATTTGGGTTGGATGCCGAGCTTCGCGAACCCGTCCTCGCTGCAAACGCTGTCGACGGTGAGCGATTTGTAGTTGTCGCCGGAGAAGGGGCGGCCGGGAACGAAATTCATGAAGAAGGCTTGCATGCGCCCGACAATATTCGGCAGACCGATGATCCAGCGGCGCCGGCGCGTCAGTTTCGCCACCAAGCCGACGATTTCCTTCAATGTGTAGACCTGGGGGCCGCAGAGTTCATAGGTTTGACGGCTGCTGGCGGCGCCGTGCAGGCAGCGCAGCAGCGCGTCCACGACATCGTCCACCGATGCCGGTTGCAGGCGGGCATTGGGCCTAGCCAGGGGAAATGCGAAAGGGATCGCACCCAACAATCCCGCGAAGCGATTTAGAAAGGAATCGCCGGGCCCGAACATCACGGAGGGTTTGAGAATGGTCCAATCCAACGCGGACTGTTCGCGAATCAGCTTTTCCGCTTCGCCCTTGGTGCGCAGGTAGAAGCTGGGCGCGTCGGGAGCCGCCTTTAGGGAAGATACTTGCAGCAGCCGGGCGACGCCCGCGGATCGGGCCGCCAGCAAGACGTGCTGGGTCAGTTCGACATGGGCGCGGCGGAAACCGGCGCCGCCGAAGCCGCGCTCATTGAGGATGCCGATGAGATTGACCACAACGTCCTTGCCGCGGAACCGCTCGCTCAGCTGCGGTTCCTGGTAGACATCGCAATTCTCCAATGTGAGGCCGGGCAGCACCAGCAGGTGCCTATGCTGCTCGCGGTCTCGCGACAGCACCGTGACTTCATGGCCGTGCTTGATCAAGCGGGCGACCAGCCGGGTACCCAAGAATCCGGTGCCGCCGAGAACCACGATGGACAGGAGACGCATACCTAACGAACGGGCAGCAGCAGCGTATCGCTGCCCCGGCGAACCTTGAGCACCAGCACGGAAGCTCCTTTCACGGCTTCGCGGAACGACTTCATGTTGGTCACCGGCGTTCGACCCACACCCACGATGACATCATTGGCGCGAATTCCGGCCTGAGCGGCGGCGCTGGCCTCCTGCACTTTATTCACCAGAACACCGCCGCCATCCGGCGCATCCGCCAGTTCGGCGCCGTCGAGCCCCCGATTGATGTCCGCGGCGCTCGCCGATTCTACCTCCGCCCGCTCGGCGATCAACGCCGTGACCTTGCGCGGCTTGCCGTCGCGCAGCAGGCCCAGTTCGACCTTGTCGCCGACATGCAGCATGCCGATGGCATTGCGCAATTCGCCCGAGCTCCTCATGGTGACGCCGTTGAGCGAAGTGATGATGTCGCCGGTTTTGATGCCCGCGCGCTCCGCGGCCGATCCTTGCGCGACGCCGGCCACCAACGCGCCGGTGGTCTCGGTCAAGCCGAATTCCTTCGCGATTTCCGCGTTGACGCTGTAGAGCTGAACGCCGAGGACGCCGCGCTTCACCTGACCATATTTAATGAGCTGGTCCATGACGCCCCGGACCATGTTGACCGGGATCGCAAAACCGATGCCGATGTTGCCGCCGGTGCGCGACAGAATGGCGGAATTGATGCCCACCAGCTCACCGCGCAGATTCACCAAGGCGCCGCCGGAGTTCCCGGGGTTGATCGAGGCGTCCGTCTGGATGAAATCCTCGTAGCCGCCGGCCTCCGGATTGATGTTGCTGCGCCCCAGCGCGCTGACGATGCCGGCGGTGACCGTATGCTGCAAACCGAAGGGATTGCCGATGGCGACAACGTAGTCCCCGACCTCCAGCTTGGTTGAGTCGCCGAGAGGCATGGCCACCAGGTTCGGCTGCTTTGCCTGCAATACCGCGACATCGGCACCCTCGTCGCTGCCGATGACTTTGGCGCTGAACGTGCGGTTGTCGAGCAGCGTAATGGTGATCTCGGTGGCGTTTTCGACCACGTGATGATTGGTGATGATGTAACCGTTTTTCGCATCGACGATGACGCCCGAACCGGCGCTTTGGAATTGCCGCTCACGGGGCTTCGAATCCGGTGGAGCGTCGAAAAAGCGGCGGAAAAAGGGGTCATCCAGCAGCGGATTGCGGCCGGGCTGCTCCTTGATGGTTCCGCGCGTGGCGATGTTCACGACGGAAGGCGAGACGCGCTTGACCATGGGCGCCAGCGTGGGCATGGGAGCCGCATCCGCGGCGGGAACCGCGGCGAACACCTGCCCGCCGATCGCAGCTGTTGCGAGCGCGGCCGCTGCAAACTTGAGACGCAGATTCATGCGCGGTCCTTCGGAATCTTAAGGCCGGCGGGTAAAAGCGAGGCCGGACTCGGCAGTCCGGCCCCCTCGCCAGGGTCGAGGCGATATTACACGGAAGGAAGCGTGCGAAGGATCCCCTTAGGCGGCTTCGACCTGGATCTTCAGCGGCTGCACTTGGGCCACTTTGGGAATTGCGACTTCCAGCACACCATTGGCGAACTTCGCCTTGATGTTCTGGGTGTCCGCGCTCTCCGGCAAGCTGAAGCGGCGTTGGAACTCGCCGCTGATGCGCTCGATGCGGCGGAAACCCTCGCGCGACTCCTTGCGTGAATCCGCGCGCTGGCCGCGAATCGTGAGCACGCCCTGATCGGAGGTGATTTCCACCGCCTTGGGATCGACGCCAGGCAGATCCACGTGCAGCACGAACTGATTGGCTTCCTCGTGAATATCCACGGGCGGCAGCCACGCGCCGGAATCGGCTGCCGTGGTCAACGGCGCGCCAAATAAACGATCGACTTCTTTCTGGAGCCGGCTGACGAGTGCCCACGGCTCATAACGTACGACGGTCATGTCTTGAAACTCCTAATAAGAGAATAAATGTTGAGTGAATATTTCCTGTGAATCGAAACTCACGCGCGTGATGCGGAAGTTGGGCCGGTGAGCCGCATTTCAACTCGCGCGTGCATGAGGGGTGGATTTGGAGGAACTGACGGCGGCCAAAAAAGTGTGACGCAGTTCAAAGTCAATGGAACATAATGTGGATAACGTGTGCAAACACAATATCTTGCGATTTGCACTTTTCCCTCTTGACCTCCGCTTGCAAAAGGGTAATCAGGCGATTTCTGCGGACATTTCGCTAACCACTTGATATATCGGCGTTTTTTTGACCAAAAATACTGCAAAAAAGGTCTTGACGATGATTGCCATCGCGCCGTACCCTCTCCGCTCAAACACAAGATGTTGTGTTCCGAACGGTCCGTCTAGTTCCCATCAATCTTTTGTTAAGTCGCCAATGGTTTTTTGCGAGAACACCGCCATTTGTGTTCAGTTCTTAGCTCGATAATTATAACGGAGCGGCGTGGATACCCATGAATACGGTGGTCAAAATACAGCCCAAAGATGTCGGCAGCATTCCTTATCAAGAGGCCTCCTTCGATATCTGGGATAAGAAGTATCGTCTGACGTCGAAGGACGGTTCGCCTGTCGACAAGTCGATGGACGATACTTATAAGCGTGTCGCACGCGCGCTGGCCGATGTGGAAAGCGAGCCCGGCCGGGAACAGTGGTACGAGTCATTCCTATGGGCCTTGCGTCACGGCGCGATCCCCGCCGGCCGGGTGACCTCGAACGCCGGCGCGCTCGAACACAAACCCGCGACCTCGACGATCAACTGCACGGTCTCGGGGACGATTCACGATTCCATGGACGACATTCTGAAGAAAGTCCACGAAGCGGGTTTGACGCTCAAAGCAGGCTGCGGCATCGGGTATGAATTCTCGACTTTGCGGCCGCGCGGCGCGTATGTGTCGGGCGCAGGCGCCTACACGTCGGGCCCGCTGTCGTTCATGGATATCTACGACAAGATGTGTTTCACCGTGTCCTCGGCGGGCGGCCGGCGCGGCGCGCAAATGGGCACGTTCGATATCGGACATCCTGATGCTCTGGAATTCATTCGCGCCAAGCGCGAGAACGGACGCTTGCGGCAGTTCAATTTGTCCCTGCTGGTCACCGACGAATTCATGAAGGCGGTGAAGCACGACCGCGAATGGACGCTGGCGTTCCCGTTGGGCCGCCAGGAATTCGAGGCCGAACAGCCCGATCTCACCGACTCCACAAAGTATGTATGGCGTGAATGGCCCTATACGGAGGGCTACGTCGCCAACGACGAAGGACTGGTCGCCTGCAAGATCTACAAGGTTTTGCCGGCACGGCGCGTGTGGGACGTGATCATGACGTCCACCTACGACTTCGCCGAACCGGGTTTCATCCTCATCGACAAGGTGAACGAGATGAACAACAACTGGTGGACGGAAAACGTCCGGGCCACCAACCCGTGCGGCGAACAACCACTTCCGGCCTACGGCTCATGCCTCTTGGGCTCGGTCAATCTCACTAAATTCGTGGTCGACCCGTTCACGGAGGATGCCCGGTTCGATTGGGAAACCTATCGTAAGGTCGTGAAGGTCTTCACGCGCATGCTGGACAACGTGGTCGAGGTCAACGGCTTGCCATTGGCGCAGCAACGCGACGAAATCATGCGCAAGCGCCGCCATGGAATGGGATTCCTAGGGTTGGGGTCGACCATCACCATGCTGTGCATGAAATACGGGTCGAAGAAGTCGGTGGCCTTTACCCAGAATGTATCGCGCGAGATGGCGGTCGCGGGTTGGGAAGCCGCTTTGGATCTGGCCAAGGAGAAAGGCCCTGCGCCGATCATGAACGAGGAGTTCACGGTCACGCGCGAGATGCTGCGCAAGCGTCCCGAGATGGTGAAGGATGGCTGGCGGGTCGGCGCACGCGTGGCCGGGCGGGTGCTGCACGCGCGCTACAGCCGCTATATGCAGCGCATCGCGGAAGCCTCGCCGGAGCTGGTCGATGAGCTCGCCGAAGTCGGCGCGCGCTTCACGCATCACACCTCGATTGCGCCCACGGGCACGATTTCCTTGTCCCTCGCCAACAATGCGTCCAACGGCATCGAGCCCTCGTTTGCGCATCACTATTTCCGCAACGTCTTGCGCGAAGGCAAGAAGTCCAAGGAAAAGGTCGATGTCTTTTCATTCGAGCTGTTGGCCTACCGCGAGCTGGTCAACCCCCGAGCCATGGCGAATTCGCAAGTTCCCGCCGAGAAGCTGCCGGATTACTTCATCTCCGCGGACGACATCGGCCCCAAGGAGCACGTGGACATCCAGGCGGCGGCGCAGCTGTGGATCGATTCGTCGATTTCGAAGACCGCGAATGTGCCCACCGACTACAAGTACGAGGATTTCAAGGATATCTATATGTACGCCTATGAGTCCGGTCTCAAAGGGTGTACGACGTTCCGCTTCAATCCGGAGGCCTTCCAGGGCGTCTTGGTCAAAGAGGACGACTTGAAGAACACGATTTACGTCTTCACCTTGGAGGATGGCACGGAAGTCGAGGCAAGAGGCGATCAGGAAATCGAATACGACGGTGAAATGCACACCGCCGCGAATCTCTTCGATGCACTGAAAGAAGGCTATTACGGGAAGTTCTGATCATGGCTCACATCAAAATCGGCAAGAAGATCGCGAAGTACCGCGTGCAGAAGCCTGAAGCAAAGGAGGCGCCTGCGTCGGCGCCCAAAGATGCGCTCAAAGCCCAGGACAACGTCATCTGGATGCACGAGAAGCTCGAGCGCCCCGAGGTGCTGATCGGTTCAACCTATAAAATAAAGACGCCGGTCTCCGATCATGCGATGTACGTCACCATCAACGACATCGTCCTCAATGAAGGCACACCGCACGAGCAGCGGCGCCCTTTCGAGGTCTTCATCAATTCAAAAAACCTCGATCATTTTCAATGGATCGTGGCGCTGACGCGGGTCATTTCCGCGGTATTCCGCAAGGGCGGCGACACGACGTTCCTGGTCGACGAGCTCAAGGCGGTATTCGACCCGAAGGGCGGCTATTGGCAGCCGGGAGGCAAATTCATGCCTTCGACGATCGCCGAACTCGGCTATGTGATCGAGCGCCACCTGCAGTCGATCGGCTTGCTCAAGAAGCCGGAACTCGATGTGCATCAGCGAAAATTGGTGGAGCAAAAACGCGCGGAGTTCGAGGCCCGCACCAAACAGACCGATGCATTTTCGAAGTCGCACTTCCCGGAAGGCGCGCAACTGTGCGCGAAGTGCAGCACCGCCGCGGTGGTCATGATGGATGGCTGCAATACCTGCCTGAATTGCGGCGACTCCAAGTGCGGATGAGCAAAGAGCTGCGGCAACCGCCGAAAGTTGGATAACATGTCCGTGTGAGCCACCCTACCTCTGCAGCCCGCGGAATGGACTACGACGTCATCGTCGTCGGCTCCGGTGCCGCGGGCGGCCAGACCGCGTATACCCTCAGCATGGAGGGAGTGAAGGTGCTGATGCTCGAGGCCGGCCGCAAGTACGTGCCCGAGCAAGAGACCCCGATGTTCCAGACTCCGGATCAGGCCCCGCTGCGCGGCGCCTCGACGCCGGAAAAAGTCTTTGGATTCTACGACGCGACGATCGATGGCGGCTGGACGGTTCCGGGAGAACCGTACGTGCAGTCCACGAACGATCCGCATGGACGTTTCGCCTGGTGGCGCTCGCGCATGCTAGGCGGCCGGACCAACCATTGGGGCCGCATCTCGTTGCGCAACGGGCCGTACGATTTCAAGCCCCACACCCGGGACGGCTTAGGGATGGACTGGCCCATCGCCTACGAAGATGTGGCGCCCTACTACGACAAAGTAGAGCGGCTCATCGGCGTGTACGGCACCTCCGAGGGACTGGAGAACACGCCAAATTCCTCGCCGGGCTGCCTGCTGCCGCCGCCCGCGCCTCTGGTCAGCGACTACCTGGTGCAGCAGCGCGCGCGGCGGCTCGGTATTCCGATCGTTCCAGGGCATCGCGCGGTTCTCACTCAGCAGCTCGATTTCAAGCGCTCGCCGGCGCTCTTGCATCCCGGCAATCTGAAGGCGCAAAAGATCATTGCTGCGCATATGCAGCAGCGCGCGGCCTGCATCTGGGCAACCGACTGCGGCCGCGGCTGCTCGATCCGAGCGAACTATCAGTCGACCACGGTGCATCTGCCGCCGGCGCTCGCCACCGGCAACCTGGACATCGTGACCGATGCCATGGTCAGCCAAGTGGTGCTGGGCCGCAACGGGCTCGCCAAGGGCGTGAAGTACTTCGATAGAGTCAGCGGCGCGGAACATCTGGCGAGCGCGCGGGTAGTCGTGCTGGCGGCGAGCGCCTGCGAGACGGCGAGAATTCTGCTCAACTCCAAGAGTGCGTCGTTCCCGAATGGCCTGGCCAATTCCAGCGGCAAGGTCGGACGCTACGTCATGGACACCGTGGGCAGCAGCTTGAGCGGCCAAATCCCCCTGCTCGAGTCGCTGCCGCCGCAAAACGAGGATGGCGCCAGCGGCCACGCCTTCTACGCGCCGTGGTGGGGTTATCAAGACCAGCAGAAGGGCAAGCTGAGCTTCGCACGCGGCTACCACATTGAATTCGGCGGCGGCCGGCGCATGCCGGGGGCCGGCACGCTGCACGGCATAGAGCGCTTCACCGGGGGCAGCTACGGCAAGAAGCTCAAAGAGGATGCGCGGCGTTACTACGGCTCTTTCGTCGGCTTCGACGGCCGCGGGGAGATGATTCCAAACGAAAATTCCTACTGCGAGATCGATCCGCAGGTGAAAGACAAATGGGGCATCCCGGTGCTGCGCTTTCACTGGAAATGGTCCGAGCATGAGACGCGCCAAGCCGCGCACATGCAGAAGACTTTTGCCGACATCGTGCAGGCGATGGGCGGACGCGTGATGGGCAAGGTTGAGAGCGATGGCGCGGAAGCGATCGCGCCCGGCGGCTTCATCATCCACGAAGTCGGCGGTGCGATCATGGGAGCGGACCGCAAGACTTCTGTGACCAATGAATGGTGCCAGACCTGGGATGTCAAGAACCTGTTCTTGACCGACGGCGCGGTATTCGCCTCGAATGCGGACAAGAATCCCACCTTGACCATCATGGCGTTGGCTTGGCGCTCGGCCGATCACATTGCCGACAGGATGCGGAGGAAGGAGTTATGAGGAAGGCGTTGTGACGGACCGGCGCACGACGATCAAGTGGATGCTCGCGGCAGCCGCCTCGATGCCTTTGTGGAATTCGCGCGGATCCGCCCAGGAGGTGACTGCGTGGCCCGCCGTTCGCGGCTACGGCGGGGACCCGGACCTGACCAAGCTGTACCGGCCCGGCGATGTCTGGCCGCTGACGCTGTCCGCGGCGGAGCGGCGCACCGCCAAAGCGCTCTGCAACGTCGTCCTGCCCGACGATGGACGCTCACCGAGTGCGGAGACCGTGGGAGTGGTGGATTTCATCGACGAATGGGTGAGCGCTCCGTATCCGCGCCAGCTTCAAGATCGCCCGCTGGTACTGGAGGGCTTGGCCTGGATGGACGCCGAAGCGCTGCTGCGATTCGAAAAGTACTTCGCGGAACTCGTTGAATCTCAGCAACACGCGATCTGCGACGACATTTGCTACGAGCCCAACGCCAAGCCGAAATTTGCGCGGGCCGCTGCGTTCTTCGCGCGCTACCGCGACCTGACGGTGGGCGCCTTCTATTCGACGCCCACGGGTTGGAAGGACATCGGCTACATCGGCAACGTTCCGCTGACCAAATTCGAAGGGCCCCCGGCGGAACTGCTGCAAAAACTTGGGTTGGGTCCAGGTCACACATGAGCAGCAATATGAACCACCACGCGCCCGCGCGGCTCGGCGTGGGATTCGTCGGCTCCGGCTTCAACGCGCGTTTCCACATGCAAGGCTTCCAAGCCGTACGCGACGCCGACGTGCGCGGCGTGTGGAGCCCGAATCTCGAGCACGCCAGCTCGGCGGCGGCGCTGGCGCGCCATCTCGACATCGGCGTCGCCAAGGCTTACGCCTCGATCCGCGATATGGTGGCGGACCCTTTAATCGACGCGCTGTGGCTCACCGGACCCAACCACATGCGGCTCGAGAACATGGAAGAAATCGTCCACGCGCTCGAAGGCGGCGTCGGCACGCTGCGCGGCATTGCCTGCGAGAAGCCGCTGGCGCGAAATGTCGCTGAAGCCAAGCGCATGATGGAGCTGGTCAAGCGCAGCGGAGTCGTGCACGGCTATTTGGAAAACCAGGTGTTCGCACCGCAGATCGAAGCCGGCCGCTCGCGGATCTGGGCGCGCGGCGCGGCGACGACCGGCCGGCCCTATCTGGCACGGGCGTCGGAGGAACACAGCGGGCCGCATGCGCCGTGGTTCTGGCGCGGCGAGCTGCAAGGCGGCGGCGTGCTGAATGACATGATGTGCCACTCGGTCCTGCTCGTGCGCCACCTGCTGACGCAACCGGGTGCCGCGAGTTCCTCCGTGCGGCCGATCCGCATCACCGGCCACATCGCCAGCCTGAAATGGTCGAAGGGCCCGTACCCGGCGAAGCTTGCCGCCTTATATGGCCGGGACGTCGACTACACCAAGCGGCCATCCGAGGACTTTGCGAGCGTGAGCATCGAGTTTGCGACCCCGGATGGCCAGATCTTGATCGGCGAAGCCTCGACCTCGTGGAGCTTTGTGGGTGCCGGACTGCGCCTGTCGGCGGAGCTCTTGGGTCCGGAATATTCGATGTCGTGGAATACGCTGGACAGCGGGCTGAATCTGTTTTTTTCGCGCGAGGTCCGCGGCGCCACCGGCGAGGATCTGGTGGAGAAGCAGAATGCCGAGATCGGATCGATGCCGGTGGTCGCGAGCGAGGCGGCCGCCTATGGATATGAAAGCGAAGACCGCCATTTCGTCCGGGCATTCCTCGGCAAAGAAGCGCCGCGCTTGACCTTCGATGACGGACTGGAGGTAGTATCGCTGCTGATGGCCGCTTACATGAGCGCCGAACAGGGCAAGACGCTGGATTATCCGCCGCCGGGCCTCGATTCATTCGTACCTGCGGTGGCGCAAGGAAAGTGGAGATCGACATGATGCACGGCCGGATGGTGGGCAGGCTGGCGCTGGTTGCCGGCGCGTGGGTTTTGGCGGCGGGGGCGGGTACCGATGTGAGTGCACAAGGGAGCGCGCCGGCGGCACACTGGCACACGCTATTCGACGGCAAATTGCTCGGTACCTTTCGCGGCTGGCGCGCCGAGGGCATGCCGGAGGGTTGGCATGTCGTCGATGGCACGCTCGCCAAGGAAGGCGACGTCGATGATCTGGTGACCAAAGAGCAGTTCGGCAACTTCGAGCTCGAACTCGAATGGAAAATCGGCAAGGGCGGCAACAGCGGCGTTTTCTATCGCGCCACGCGTGAATACGACCATATTTACTGGAGCGGTCCGGAGTATCAATTGCTCGATGACGCCAACGCGGGCGATGGCCGCAGCCGGCTCACAGCCGCGGCGTCGGCGTACGCCCTGTACGGTCCTCCCGCCGGGGTGGTCAAGCCGTTCGGCGAGTGGAACAAAACCCGCATCATCGTCAATGGCGATCACGTCGAGCATTGGCTGAACGGCCAGAAAGTCGTCGAATACGACTTCGGCAGTCCCGACTGGAAGGCCAAGGTTGCGGCCAGCAAGTTCGGGAAGTATCCCAACTACGGATTGGCCAAGAAAGGCTACATCGGCATTCAGGGCGATCATCCCGGCTCTTTGGAGTTGCGCCGCATCCGCATCCGCGAGCTGCCATGACCCAGGCGCGCCTCGCGCTGATGATGTTCCTGGAGTACTTCATCTGGGGCGTCTGGTTCGTCACCATGGGTACCTACCTCGGGCAGACCCTGCATTTCACGGATTCGCACATAGGCCTTGCGTATGGCGCGACGGCGATCGGCGCCCTGGTCTCGCCCTTCTTCATCGGCATCGTCGCGGATCGCTGGTTTGCAAGCGAGAAGCTGCTGGCGGCATTGCATCTCGTCGGCGCCGTTCTGATGTGGATGGTGTCGCAGCAGAGGGCTTTCGCAACCTTTTATCCGCTGCTCATCCTTTACGCGCTGTGCTACATGCCGACGCTCTCCTTGACCAATTCCATCGCCTTCCACCACCTGAAGGACTCCAGCAGTTTTCCTTACGTGCGCGTGCTCGGCACCATCGGTTGGATCGTCGCGGGAATACTGGTCGGCAAGAGCCTGCACGCCGATGCCTTGGTGCTGCCGATGCAAATCTCCGCCGGCGCATCGCTTTGCATGGCGGTGTTCGCGCTGCTGTTGCCGCACACGCCGCCGAAGGGAGCGCACGCGAAATTCAGCGTCCGCGACGCGCTCGGGCTGGACGCGCTGCAACTGCTGAAGCAGCGCGATTTTCTGGTGTTCGTGATCGGCTCATTTCTGCTGTGCATCCCCCTGCAGTTCTACTACACCTTTGCCAATCCGTTCTTGAACGAGATCAAGGTGCCGGAGGCGGCCTTCATCCAGACTTTCGGCCAGATGTCCGAGGTGTTTTTCATGCTGTTGCTGGCGTACCTGCTGCGCCGCTTCGGCATCAAGATCATCATGCTGGTCGGCATGCTGGCGTGGGCGCTGCGCTATTTCGCGTTCGCCAACGGCAACGCCGGGAGCGCCATGTGGCTGATCTATGCCGGCATCCTGCTGCACGGCGTGTGCTACGACTTCTTCTTCGTCGGCGGTCAGGTGTACACCGATCAGCGCGCCGGACCGACAATACGCGCGGCCGCGCAAGGCTTGATCAATTTCGTCACCAATGGCTTGGGATACTTCGTGGGCGCCTTCGTCTCGGGCGCCATTGTGAATCGATACGCCGTCGGCGACTTGAACTGCACCGATGCCGCGGCGGTTGCGCGTACCTGCCTTCAGGTGACGCACGACTGGCATGCGATTTGGCCGATTCCCGCCGCCGCCGCTCTCGCGATTTTCGTGCTGTTCGGCCTGGTTTTCAGGCCAGGCGCGGATCGCAAAAATACCGCCGCCGCGATCTAGCTCAGGAGCCGTCCTTGTGCCACGGGCTCCTAGGGGTTGGGCTTAGCTGCAGGCTCGCTCGACGGTGCGGCCGGTTTTGCCGCGGCCAACGCCTTGACGATGGCACCGAGCTGCGCGAGCGCCGCGGCGTCCTCGGCGCTCACCGGAGGATTCTTGCAGCGCGGATCGGTCCGTTGCAGGGCCCCGCTCATGGCGCGGGTGATGGGAATGCCATCGCAGCCGTGGTTGTTGTCGCAGACCAGGTCGAACTCCGGGCGCGCCTTGACGTGACAGGTGAAGCAGTTGCCGCCGAATCGATTATTGACGTCCTGAACGCCCCGAACGCGGATCGTCGAGTTCGTCGGCGAGATGTTCAGTTCAAAGAATTCCCAATCTCGAGTGGCGGTGTTGAACCCTTTCTCGCGTTTGACCATGACTTCGGTGGGCACGAGTTGCAGGACGGAGCCGACCGGATAGTCACCGGTCGCTGCCTGCGCCACCTTGACGGTGCCGCCCAGGTTGCCGGCCAGATTATCGACATAGAAATGCCGCACATGCGTCATCTCAGTGATGCACTTGAACGATGAGTCGCTGATGGGGAAGGAAGCCTTGGCCGCGGGCGATGCCGCGAGGCTCCCGCCGACCAGCAATACGCAAAGGGCGATACAGGCTTTGATAATGCCGAATACCGCGGAGCGGATCGTTTTCATGGGTAACTCCACTAATGCTTTTTTATCGCGATCGAGACCGTGCCAATGCGGATATTACATAGCCGTAAGCATTCCGACGCGCCCAATTGCGCGACAATGAAAGACTGGAAATACGGGCCGTGCTTCCGCGCTCGTCAAGGTTGTTGATTTGCTTGAATTTAAATCGAAAAGCATCCAGTGGCTCGCAACGCTGGCGCTCTGCCTGGCGCCGTTCACCTGGTGCACGCCGGCGCATGCCGAGGTGTCTCATGCCGAGGTGTCTGAGGTTTTCAGCTATCCGCCGGAACTTGAATCTGACGTGCGCTTTTGGATTCGCGTCTACACGGAAGTCTCCACCGAACAGGGCCTGATCCACGACGACTGGTACCTCGGGTTGGTTTACGAAGTGCTGCGCTTCGATCCGGCCGATTCGCAGCGGCAGCGCGAACGCATCGTCGAGCAGGCCAAAACGCGTTACGCCGCGCTGCTGCGGCGCTTCGCCGCGGGCGACACCGACAATCTCACGGCGCATGAGCGCCGCATCCTGCATGCGTTCGGTGAGAAGACGACACCGGCGCAATTTCGCGAGGCCGTCGAGCGCATTCGATTTCAGCTCGGGCAGGCTGACCGTTTCCACGAAGGACTGATCCGGGCGCAAGCGTACGAGGCGGGCATTTCGAAGGTTCTCGCCGACCGCGGCGTGCCCCCCGAAATCGGCGCTCTGCCGCATGTGGAATCGTCTTTCAATCCGGCTGCGTATTCCCGCGTCGGCGCGGCAGGCTTGTGGCAATTCATGCCGGGCACCGCCCGGCGCTATATGCGTGTGGATGGCGTGGTGGATCAGCGCCTGGATCCCTACAGCGCAACGGAGGCGGCCGCGAATCTGATGCTCTACAACTACCGCCTGCTGGGTAGCTGGCCCTTGGCGGTTACCGCCTACAATCACGGTCCCGGCGGA